>JAABUS010000309.1_pt1 | contig 124774 bp, 124 predicted proteins | sample 5560161 | NCBI WGS metagenome assembly JAABUS01 (sample SAMN10711885, study PRJNA513376) | rock metagenome | isolation source: Antarctica rocks | place: Antarctica: Victoria Land, Trio Nunatak nord | collected 2016-01-04
CGCGACCACTGTTGAACGTCACCGGCGAAAAATTGCTGCGTACCACCAGGCGCCGTTGCCGCCGCGCTGGTGGTGCACCGCGCCATCGACCACCGTCGCGAAACTGATCCGTCTCGAAAGTCTGCTCCTGCTCCGGATCTCGACGTCCGAGCTGTTCCTGACCGCGGCCGCGCGGCCAGGTCCTCGGCCTGAACAGCACCGGCATGATGGGCATGCAAGGTGTCGGCGCTGCGGCCGCCGGGGCCGTGTGCCAAGTCCTCGGGGCGGACGCCGCCGCGGCCGGCACAACCGTCGGGATCATGGCGGTCGCCTCGCTCGCCGGCACCGTCGCCCTCACACCGGGCCTGCGACGCAGCCGACCGGACCCGGGACCGACCCTGCCGACCACAGCACCGGCCTAGACCACCCCGTCACCGCCGCTCTTCCACGGCCCCGCCCGCTACCCCTCCCGACACGCGCGAGGTCTCCTGTTCCGGGTCGCGGACTGCGATCGTGACCTGGTGAGCACCGACCGCCCCGGACCGCCCACTGACCGGCGGGACGGTTGGGGTTGGCGCCAGCGACTTCGTGACCCCCGCACGCCAGCGCTCCTCTTCGCCGGCGCGTGTGCCGGCGCTGGAGTCGCGATCCTGGGACGCGACCGGCTCAAACCGTGAGGACCTGGCAGGTGATCGGGGCGCCGGATCGGTCGATCTGCTGGTCGGCCGTGAGCAGGGCGGTCCGGTGGCGTTCGGCGGCGGCCACGTAGACGGCGTCGGCGTAGCGGAGGGAGCCCTGGGCGAGGACCCAGGCCCGGTGCACGTCGGGCCACGGGGTGGCTTCGATCACGATCTCCAGGGCTTCGGCGTCGGTGAGGGCCGCCGGGAGGTCGTCGGGCTGGAAGGGGTGCGACGGCCGGTTCGCGGCCGCCCGGAGGCCGGACATGATCTCGACCGCGAAATGTCCGGGTGCGAGCAGGGGTTCGGTGGCCGGGACCGCCGCCAACGCGTCGCGGGCGGCGACTCCCCGCGGGCCGGGGTCGGTGACCGCGTCGATCACGACCGACGCGTCGACGATCACTCGCCGAGGCGGGCGAGCTGCTCGCCGCGGTCGTCCTCGGCGCGGTCGACGGCGTCCAGGACGGCCCGCCGTTCTCCCTCGGGCACCGCGGGGCGACCCTCAAGGCGCCGCCCGGCCGCGGCCAGGGCGGCTTGGCGGCGTAGGTGGGCCGCCTGGGCGTGCACCGTGTCGCGCAGGTAGGCCTGCACCGACCCCCCCGCCGCCGCAGCCGCTGCGCGGATCTGCTCGAGGTCCGCGGCCGGGACACCACGCAGGAGGACATCACTCATCCCCCCACGATATCAGCGGTGATATCTGCGGGGTCGGTGTCACCCCCCGAGGTGTCGACCCGCGAGCCGACCAAAGTCCTCGCGCCCCAGGCCCCCGCGCGCTCGGGCCGGTCCCGACCGAACCCCCGCCCCGTCTGACAGGCCACGTCTCTGAGACGACGAGCAGCCCGCGGATGCGCGGCGACACCCCCAGATGCACATGCGGCTCGAGCACGACGAGCCGCCGGTCCAACACGCTTAGCAGGGCAAACCTGCACCACCCCGGGCCGGGTACGCCAGATACCGCTGCACATCAACGCCACCAACCGCTGCGCCCGACAGATCACCCCCGGCAGGTGGGGGTCAACCGTTATCACATACACCTCTCGTGATGTGACCCCTTATAAGGGGCAGGTATGACAATCAAGGGCGGTGGTAGCGCGGTCGTCCGTGGATCGGTCGGGGGAGCCCGTCCCCGGGGCCGGCGGGCGGTATCGGTTCTGGTCAGCGCCTCGCGACCCCTGTCGATCCGCACCGCCGATCCCACCGTGGGGTGGGCGCGACGCGAGTGCGGACCCCGGGGGCCCCCGCGTCGCGCTCCCACCACTCCCCCACCCCGCCGGGCTCAGCCGCTGCGCCGACGCCGTTGCGCCCATGGGCTGTCTTTCACCGGGTGCTCTCCGGCTTCATGATCCAGGGCGGCGACCCCCCGGTGACGACGCCCGTCGCCGCGCCAGGTGGCACGCAGGTCCGCCCCCGGTCGTCCACCGGTGCCGACCGCGCCAGCAGCGCGGTCAGCTCGTCGCCCAGCCGGTCCTCCTCGACGACGGCGCCGGCGCGATGGCCGAGGCGGTGCACCCGGGTCGCTGCTCCTGCGGTCGAGCCCGCTGCTGTTTTCGGGTGGACGACCGACCATTCACCCCCGGGTGTGTGCGGGGGTGGGCGGGGCGCACCAGCCGCCCGGGTCGTACCCGGGTCGGGCGGCTGGTGCAGTGCCCGATGACCTCGGGGCGGGACCATCGGGTGCCGGGGGTTCGCGACCGGACCGGGACGCCGCGCCGGTCCGGCGCAGGCGCCGCCAGGGGAGGACCAGCAGGAGGACGAGGGCGGACCCGACCAGGCGGAGGGTGACGACGCCCACCGAACCCACCCGGGGGAACAGCCCGACCACGAACCCGGCGCCGAGCTGGACGGACAGGACCGCGGTGGCCACCGACCCGATCGCCGCCGTCCGCGGGGTGGCCGGGGCCTGTCGCAGGAGTGACGGGTCCCCACCGTAGGCAGCCGGCGGGAGAGGTGGCGCCGCAGACGATCTCTGATGCAGTAGTTGACTGTGCAACTAATGTGGCCTACTGTTTGGTGCACCGACGCCCCCCCCCCCACCGACGAGAGGCTGCCCCCATGGCCCTGTTCGACCGGATGTCCGCCGACAGCAGCACCGGCAGCACCGCCACCGCGGTCGACGACTTCGACGCCCCCGAGTCCGCCGGGATCGACGACATCACCGGCGACTACACCATCGACCCGGCCCACAGCCGGATCGGCTTCCAGGCCCGCCACGCGATGGTCACCAGCGTCCGCGGCTCCTTCGGCGACTTCGAGGGCACCCTGCACCTCGACCCGGCCAACCCGTCGAACTCGTGGGCGAAGCTCACGATCCGCGTCGCCAGCGTCACCACCGGCCAGGAGCAGCGCGACGCGCACCTGCACACCGGCGACTTCTTCGACATCGAGACCCACCCGGAGATGACCTACGTCTCCACCGGGGTCGAGAAGCTCGACGACGAGACCCACACCGTCACCGGCGACCTGACCATCAAGGGCGTCACCAAGGCGGTCCCGGTCGAGTGGACGTTCAACGGCTCCGCCAAGGACCCCTACGGCAACATCCGCGTGGGCTTCGAGGGCAAGACGACGATCAACCGCTCCGACTGGGGCATGACCTTCAACGCCGCGCTCGAGACCGGCGGCATGCTGGTCAGCGACAAGATCAAGCTCGAGTTCGACATCTCCGCGATCAAGTCGGCCTGAGCACCGACCGATCTCGACCCCGGCCGCGGCCGGGACGTCCGGCGCCACCCCGGTTGTGGAGCACTCCACGGCCGGGGCGGCGCTGTCATCGCGGGACCGTCCGGCCGGGTCACCGCGTCTTCGGTGCGACACCGGCCCGACGCCGTGAGCCGCGGTCGGGCCGGGACGCCGGGACCGGGGGACGGGTTCTCGGGCCGGCCCTTGGCCGGGCAGGGATGGACGGTGTCGGCGATCGCCCGCCACCTCGGCATCGCGGCGATTCCTACGATCAGATCCCGACTGTCGTGACGGACTCAGCAATCACTGCTGGCCGACCCGATCTCTGTGCCCGAGAGGACTGCCCGATGACCCGTGCCCCGTCGACGGGGTTGTCCGCGCGCAGCGGAACACCGATGCGGCCTAGGTGTAGTGCCCGGGGAGGTTGGTCAAGCGGGTGATGGGGGGCTGGTTCCCGATGGCGGTGTGGGGCCGGTGGTGGTTGTAGTGGTGCAGCCAGGACGGTAGTGCTTTGCGGCGCTGTGTTTCGCTGGTGAACAGGCGCTGGAAGGCCCAGCCGGCGGCGAGGGTGCGGTGGAACCGTTCGATCTTGCCGTTGGTCTGGGGCCGGTAGGGCCGGGTGCGTCGGTGGCGGATCCCGAGCTCGTGGCAGGCGTCGCGCCAGGCGTGGCTCTTGTAGGCGCTGCCGTTGTCGGACAGGACCCGTTCGGTGGTGACGCCGCGGGCGGCGAACCAGGCGATGGCCCGGCGCAGGACCCCGATGGCGGTGGCGGCGGTCTCGTCGTCGTGGATCTCGGCGTAGGCGACCCGGCTGTGGTCATCGATCACGGTGTGGACGTGGGCGGTCCCGATCAGCGGGGCGTGGCGCCGGCTGCGGGGCTTGCCCGATGTTGCGGCCCGGTTCTTCAGTCCCTGCTGCCGGCCGAGGTAGCGCCAGCCGCCGCCGTCGGGGATGTTGCCCAGCTTTTTGACGTCGACGTGCAACATCGAGCCCGGGTGGGGATGTTCATAGCGGCGGACCGGTTCCCCGGTGACCCGGTCCACGTGGCTGAGCCGGTTGATCCGGCAGCGGGTCAACACCGCGTGCACCGTCGAGGGTGCCAGGCCGACCCGGGCGCCGATCGCGACGGGTCCCAGCCGCTGCTTCCACCGTAGGTGCACGATCCTGCGGACCACCGGCTGCGGGGTCCGGGTCGGTTGCCGGTGCGGCCGACAGGATCGGTCAGCCATCCCGGCCCGGCCGAGGTGGCCCAGCTCCCGGTAACGCCGGGCCCACCGGTCCGCGGTCGGCCACGAGACCTGGAACCGCTCCGCGGCCCGGGCAACCGGCCACCCGTCCTCCACGACCAGCCGGGCCAGGCGCAATCGGGCGTTCGGGGTCAGAGCGGCGTTAGCGTGCGACACGAGGACCTCCCGGTCGTGAGATGGAATGCCTGAGCAGCCCCACCCCACGACGGGAGGTCCTCCCCGTCCAAACACCTCAGACCGTGTCGTCACAGATCTTCAACCAACGTCCCTGGTCAGTACACCTAGCCGAACCGGACTCAGGCGACCCGGCCGACGTAGTAGCTGTTGGTGTAGATCGTCTGCAGCGTGATCCGCGTGCCGCTGTGCCGGGCGACCCACACCTTGTTGTTGCCGGCGTAGATGCCCACGTGGTAAATGCTCCCGCCGCTGTAATAGAAGATCAGGTCGCCGGGGCGCTTGGCGGACTGGGCGATCTTCGTGCTGGCCAGGTACTGGGTCGTGGTCGTGCGGGGCAGCCGCTTCCCGGCCTGGGCGTAGCTCCACATGACCAGGCCGGAGCAGTCGAACGCGCTCGGCCCGGCGGCGCCCCACCGGTACGGCGTGCCCTGGCGGCTCGCGGCGGCACGAACGGCCCGCGCGGCAACCGCGGAGGTGCTAGCGGCGGCCCGGACGCGCGGCGGTGCGACGGTGTGGCTGGGGAGGAAGGTGGCGCCGACCGCCCCGCTGGAGACGGCGAGGCTGACCGGTCCCAGTGCGGCTGCCGGAGCGGCGGCGGCGACCGGGGCGACGGCGGCTACCGGGGCGGCGCTGGCGGGGGATCCGCCGAGCGTGGTGATCCCCACCGCGACGGCCCCGAAGGCCGCCATGGACAGGGTGCTGGCCCGGCGACGGGCCGGGGCGTGGGTGGCACGGTGCTTGGGCACGTACACAGTCGTCTCCTCCGTACGCCTGCGGAAGGGAACCTGTCGGATTCGGGCGGAAGGACTGCCCGGCCGCTATACCGCGGCTTCACCCCGAGGGCCACTGGAGGCGGCCCGACGTGCTGGTTCTCCCGTGCCTGCCAGTGATCTCAGTCGACCGGACGCTGGCGGGCCTCGGCGCCGTCCGGTCGGCCCCGCCGGTGTCGGCGAGGTCTCGGTTCGAGAGTGTGAGGCAGATCTCCACCAGGCACGTAATCCGCCCGTGACCTGTTCGATCGGTCGGTCAACGGGTCCGCTCGAACGGAAAAGGCTGTCCAGCAAGGGCTTCCAGGCCCATCGAGGTTGCACAACGTGTCGGCGCGGACACGGGATTGCAGCGGACGAGGCCGGTGCTCGCCAGGTCCCCGGGACCGTCGCGCCCGGTTGGTGCGCCGAGGGTCTCGGGGTGGTCGGTGCTCACCAGCTGCGCGCCGCTGGCCCGCGCGGCCGCGAGCCGGGCAGCGTCCGCGGGCCCGTCGTCGGCTCTCGTCCGGACCAGGTAACCCCGGCGGACCAGGTCCGGGATCGTCGTCGCGTCCGCCCCGGTCGGCTCGTCGCGCTTGAGGACCGCCGCGTCCGGCTGACCCGGCTCGGCTTGGGTGAACACCATCCGGCCCTCCAGGCCCGGGTGGGCCGCCAGATAGGTGTCGCGGATCGGCCCCGGCGGATCGGCCATTGCGAACAGCGTCCGGCCGCGCGCCCGGTCCAGGGTCGGCCAGCCCCCGTCGAGCACCGACTGTTCCAGCGTCCGCCCCGGCCGACGGACGTCGTCGGGGGTGATGACGCGGTCGCCGAGGACCCGGGCGATTTCGGCGTCGACCGTCGCCAGCGCGGCGGCGTCCCACGGCGCGGAACGCACCCCGCCGATCTCCACCAACCGCGGGTCGCTGCGTTTGAACTCGAGCATGACGAAGACCGGCGTGTGCGCCGGCTCGGCCCGGTCGAACGCGGCGAGCTCGTTCAGGCAGGCGACGAGCGTCGGGCAGCTGGTGCGGTAGTCCACGTCGGCGATGTGCAGCACCTTGGTTCCCGGCGCGTCGAGCCCGGGGAGCCGCCCGAGTCCGGCGAGCCGGCGGATCAGCGGGTCCGCGTAGAGCCCGCCGTTCGGGTCCGGCCACAGATCGAGCTCCAGCACCCGGATGCCCGACCGCAGCTGGTCGCCGATCAGGGGGAAGCCGTAGTCGAGCTGGCCGGCGTCGGGGCTGGCCAGCCGCGCGATCGTCGCCTCGCGACTGGACAGCTGCTGGTGGTAGCTGTTGTGCGTCCCGTCGAACTGCAGCTGGTTGATGCGCACACTGGCGCCCGGGGACTCGCGGGTCCGGGTGACCCGCCAGACGCCGGCCCCCGCGGCCACCAGCACGGCCATGACGCCGGCGACCACCGCAAGTCGACGACGGCGACCGGGGCCAGCTGGGCGACGGCGGCCTGGGCCAGCCGGGCGACGGCGGCCTGGCGGACCGACCGTGGGGGCACCGGCGGTGGCCTGCCCGTCAGGTAGTAGCGCGGCGCCGGGCGGCGGATTCTGGGTCTGGTCGGTCACAGCGGGCGGCGGGCCGCGAACTCGCGGGTGAGCAGCGCGACGGCGGCGGAGGTGTCCACCGCCGACCCCGCGGCGGCCCGCTGGCGACCCGCCCCACCGCCGGTCGCCACGAGCTCCGGGATCGCCGCCAGCTGGTCCGCACAGCCGATCCGCTCGGCCACCGGTGCCAGTTGACTCGCCAGTTTCAGCAGGGCGGTGCGCACCGGCACCGTCTCCCGCCCGTTCTCGACGACCAGTCGGGCGTCCAGGCCGTACCGCGCAGCGCGCCACTTGTTCTCCCGGACCACCCACGGGACGTCGCACCGAAGCGACCGCCCGGCGTCCAGCGCCTCGTCGAGGCTGACCACGAGGCACTGGTAGAGCGCCGCGACCATCCCCACCTCGGCCAGCGTCGCCACGCCGTCGCACACCCGCAGCTCGACGGTTCCGTAGTCCGGGTGCGGGCGCACGTCCCACCACAGGTCGCGGATCGAGCCGACGGCGCCTGCGGACACCAGCGTGTCCAAGTAGTCGCCGAAGGCCGCCCAGTCGTCGAACTGGTAGGGCAACCCGGCGGTCGGCAGCTGCTCGAACAGCTTGCTGCGGCTGCTCGCCAGCCCGGTGTCGGCGCCGGCCCAGAACGGGCTGGACGCAGACAGTGCCAGGAACAGCGGCAGCTGGGCGGCGACCGCGTTGAGGATCGGCACGACCTTGTCCGGCGAACGGACACCGACATGCACGTGGACGCCGGTGATGAGCAGCTGGCGGGCGACCCACTGCTTGTCCTCGACGAGGACGGCGTACCGGGGGTTGGGCGAGATCACCTGGTCCTGCCAGCGGGCCGACGGATGAGTACCGGCACACGCGAGCACCAGGCCGCGGCGCCCGGCCACCTGCTCCAGCTGCGCCACCGTTGCGGAGAGGTCCGCCAGCGCCTCGGGCACCGTTTCGCAGACGCCGGTGAGGATCTCCACGATGGACTCGAACAGCTCGTGCTTGGCCTTCGGATGCTCACTGCCGTCCGGTCCGGCCAGGTCGGCCAGCAGGTCCGACGCGGCCGGGACGAGGTCGCCGGTCGCCGGGTCGACGATCTGGAGCTCCCACTCGACACCGACCGTCGCGCGGGCCGAGCTGGTGAACGAGGTGGGCACCGGGTCAGCTTCGTGCACGGGCTCCCGATCCGCCGCCGACGACCGACCGGGTGACCGCCCCCGACCCGGCGGCGGCCGCCTGGGTGCAACGCTGCACCGCCCGGGACGGGCGCCGGTGCGGCGTAACCTGCCGCCGTGTCGATCCCCCGCTCGGAGTATCCCCGCCCGTCGTTCACTCGCCCGGACTGGCTGAACATGAACGGCCCCTGGCAGTTCGAGACCGACCAGGGGAACTCGGGGCTGGAACGGGGACTGCTGTCCCGGGAGCTGACCGGGACCATCAACGTCCCGTTCGCGCCGGAGTCGTCGCTGTCCGGCGTCGGGAACCGGGACTTCCTGGAGGCCGTCTGGTACCGGCGGACGGTGACGGTCCCCGCGGACTGGGCCGGGCGGGATGTGCTGCTGCACTTCGGCGCCGTCGACTGCGACGCGACCGTGTGGGTCGACGGGACGGAGGTGGCCCGGCACCGCGGCGGCTTCACCCCGTTCACCGCCGACCTCGGTCCGCGGACCGGCGAGCTGACCGTCGTCGTCCGCGCCCGCGACCCGCGCGACGGCTACCAGGCCCGGGGCAAGCAGTCGACGATCCCCGGCAACTACGACTGCTTCTACCCCCGGACCACCGGCATCTGGCAGACCGTCTGGCTCGAGCCTGTCCCGCCGACCCGGCTGGCCCGTACGCGGATCACCCCCGACGTGGCCGGGTCGGCGTTCCACCTGGAGCAGCCACTGGTCGGCCGCCGCGCCGGGCACACCGTGCGCGTCACGCTGCACGACGAGGACGGCGAGGTCGCGGTCGCTGCCGTCGATGCCGGGCTCGACATGGCCCCGCGGCTGACGCTGCCCGTCCCGCCCGGCCGGGTCCGCCTGTGGTCGCCGTCGGACCCGGCGCTGTACGACCTGCGGGTGGAGCTGGTCGATGCCGGTGGCACCGTGGTCGACGCCGCGGAGACCTACGCCGGGCTGCGGTCGGTGTCGATCGACGGGCACGCGGTCCTGCTCAACGGCACGCCGGTGTTCCAGCGCCTCGTCCTGGACCAGGGCCTGTACCCGGACGGGCTGATGACGGCGCCGAGCGACGACGCGCTGGTGCAGGACATCCGACTAGCGCAGGCCGCCGGGTTCAACGGCGCCCGGCTGCACCAGAAGGTCTTCGAGGAGCGGTTCCTGTTCCACGCCGACCGGCTGGGCTACCTGGTGTGGGGGGAGTTCGGCGACTGGGGCGCGACGCTGTACGGGCACCGGGTCGGCGAGGACTACCAGCACCCGACGGTCAGCTTTGTCACGCAGTGGCTGGAGGCGCTGGAGCGCGACTACTCCCACCCCAGCATCGTCGGCTGGTGCGGCCTCAACGAGACCCACCAGCCCATCACCGACCGGATCACCGACCTCGACGACGCCACGCGGGCGATGTTCCTGGCCGCCAAGGCGATGGACACCTCCCGTCCGGTGCTGGACGCCTCCGGCTACTCCCACCGGGTCGCGGAGTCCGACGTGTGGGACTCGCACAACTACGAGCAGGACCCGGTTGCGTTCGCCGAGCAGATGTCGGGACTGGCCCACGGCCGGCCGGACCAGAACGTCAGCCACGGCGACGGCCGGACGATCTCGGTCCCCTACCGCGGACAGCCGTGGTTCTGCAGCGAGTTCGGCGGGATCTGGTGGGCACCGGGCGCACCGGACACCCGCGAGTCCTGGGGTTACGGGCGTCGGCCGCGCACCGAGGAGGAGTACCTGTCCCGCTTCGAGGCGCTGACCGGCGTCCTGCTCGACGATCCGCTGATGTTCGGGTACTGCTACACCCAGCTCACCGACGTCTTCCAGGAGCAGAACGGCGTCTACGGCTTCGACCGGTCCCAGAAGGTCGACCTGGCCCGGGTCCGCGCGGCGCAACGTCGCCCCGCGGCCATCGAGACCATGGCCGGCTAGGTTTTCGTGCCGTCCGGCGGGTCGAGTCGCTGCACCATCGTGTTGCTGAACAGGTAGCGGTAGCCGGCACCGGTCAGCGCCGCGTCGGCCGCCGGGACGAGGCCCAGCGGGGTCCCGTGCAGCCACGCGAACGCCGGTGCCGACTGCCCGGTGACGGCGTCCATCCGCCGCTTGGGTCCGGTCACCTCCCGCTCGATGTCGGCCGCCGACCGCATGCCCAGGGCGTGGTCGTGGCTCGCGGTGTGCGGGGTGACGACGTGCCGACGCGCGAGAGCGGCGATCTCGTCCCAACTCATCGCGAGCCGGTCGCGCCCCACGTCGGCGGCGGTCAGGCCCAGATGGTGGGCGTAGGCGTACGCCTCCTGCTGGGCCGGCGGGGTGTCCACCCACCCGGTGCACACGAAGAACCACCCGGTCAGCCCGACCTCGTCCAGTAGCGGGGCGACCACGTCGAACCCGTCGCGGTAGCCCTCGTAGAACACCGGCAGCAGCCCCGGGCGAGTCGTCGGCCAGCGGCCGGTGGTGAAGAACGCGTCGAGTTCGGCGACGCCGACCGGGTCGTACCGGGCGGCGAGTCCGGCAAGCTCCCGGCGCAGGGACGCCGCCGACGACGCCGGGGTCGCGTGGTAGTTGACCACCCGTAGGTGGTTGCCGGCGGCCAGGGCCGCCACGTGGTCGCCGAACCCGCCGATCGCGCTGGTCATCGCCCCGGGGCGCTGTCGATCTCGGCCGAGCCCACCGTCGCCAGCACCGCGTAGGTGACGAACAGGTCGTCCGCACGGGCGTCGGGCCACAGGGCTTCGCGCAGCGACCCTGCCCGCGCGGCCAGCCGCGCACCGTCGGCGACGGTGCGCGCGTCCGAGGCCCGGGCCAGCGGCCCGTCGGCGCCGGTGAGCGCCAGGACGACGGGGATGCCTTCGGTCTCCAGGTCCCGGCTGGCCGCGGCGCGAGCCAGCCCGAGTGCCGCGTCCCGCCGGGCCGCGGCCGTCACCGGATCCCCGTCCGCGCCAGCCCCTGGACGAAGTACCGCTGGAATGCCAGAAACAGCACCACCATCGGCGCGACCGACACCAGCGTCATCGCCATCAGGCCGCCGTAGTCGGTGGTGAACTGGCCCCGGAACGCCTGCAGCGCGACGGGCAGCGTCTGCAGGGGCGGCTCGCGCAGGACGATCAGCGGCCACAGGAAGTCGTTCCACTGGTACATGAATGTCAGCAGGACCAGGACCGCGATCAGCGGCCGGCACAGGGGCAGCACGATCGAGCCGAAGGTTCGCAGGCGGCCGGCTCCGTCGACCCGGGCGGCCTCGATCAGCTCGTCGGGGATCGCCAGGATGAACTGCCGGGACAGGAAGATCCCGAACGCGGTGGCCGCCGCCGGGATGATGACCGCCCAGTAGGTGCCGACCAGGTTGAGCGCGGTGACGATCCGGAACTGGGACACGATGATCGCCTGGACCGGCACCATCATCGTCCCGAGCAGCAACAGGAACAGCGGGCTGCGCCCGGGGAACGGCAGCTTGGCGAAGGCGTACCCGGCCAGCAGGTTCACGGTGACGGTCAGGACGGTGACCAGGACACCGATGACGATCGAGTTCGCGAACCAGTTCCAGAAGTACGCCAGCGCGAAGACGCGGGTGAAGTTGGATAGGGTCGGCGACGCCGGGAACAGGTGGAGGCGGTCGGAGAGCACCTCCTCGCGCGGGGAGAACGCCGTCACGACCATGAGGTAGAGCGGGAACAGCATCATCACGCACACCAGGACAGCGACGGCCACACGGGCACGCAGCCCGGCGCGCCGCGCTGCACGCCGCGCTGCGGTCATCCGGTGAGGTCCCGGCTCTTGTTCGCCCGCCACTGGAACACCGTGAAGGCGAGGGTGAGCCCGAAGATGACGACGCCGATCGCCGCGGCGTATCCCTGGGCCCGTGGTGGGCCGAACCCGGTCTTGTAGGCGTAGGTGCCCAGAACCTCGGTGGAATAGCCCGGGCCGCCGTTGGTCAGCACGAACACCGTGTCGAACATCTGAAATGTGTAGATCACGTTCATGATCAACAGGAAGAACGTCGACGGGCCGACCAGTGGCACGGTGATCGACCGGAACGTCTGCCACCCGTTGGCGCCCTCGGTCCGGGCTGCCTCGTACAGCTCCGGACTGATCCCCTGCAGCCCGGCCAGATAGATGACCATGTCGAAACCGAGGCGGATCCACAGCGTCACCAGGATCACCGACGTCATCGCGGCCGCACCCGAGGACTGCCAGTCCACCGTCGGAACGTGCACGGCGCGGAGCATCTTGTTCAGGGTGCCGATGTTCTCGTCGAACATGACCGTGCCTATCAGCCCGGTCGCGACTCCGGAGATCACCATCGGCAGGTAGATGATCGCCCGGTAGACCGACCTGCCGGGCAGCACCGAGTTCAGCAACACAGCCAACCCGAGCCCGACGACCATCCCCACCGGAACCGTGAACACGGCAAACGTCGCGGTGTTCGCCAGCGACCGCCAGAACGCCCGGTCGGTGAACAGCTGGCGGTAGTTGTCCGGGCCGACCCAGGTCGTGGCGCCGAACCCGCTGTAGCTGTAGAAGCTCAGGACCACCGCCAGCACCAGCGGGAGGAACAGGAAAGCGGCGATCAGCACGACGTTGGGCCCGGCGAACGCCATCGCCTGAGCCGTGTCGCGCAGACCGGCGCGCCTACGCCGCCGGGACCGGCCGGCCCGGACAGCGTCCCGCAGGGTCGGCTGCGGGTCGAGCGTCGCCTGCGCGGTCACCGGCGCGCGGTCGCGTCGCCACTGGCCCCGGTCGCCTGGCCACGGCCCCTTGTCATCTGGCCATCGCCCGGAGTCATCTGGCGATCGCCCGGGCCACCCCGGCCGAGATCGCGGCGAGCGTCGCGGCGCTGTCCCGGCCGCCCAGCAGCGCCGTCTCCAGTTCGTTCTGCAGCACGGTGTTGATCGCGCCGAACTGGGGGACGGTGACCTCGGCCACCTGCCCGGGGGTGATCGTCGTGGACTGCTCGACGAAGGTCGGCATCAGGTCCGGCCGCGTTGCATAGCGCACGGCGTCCCCGGACAGCGACGTCAGGGTCGGCAGCTGGATCGTCGCGGCGCAGAACTCGCGCATGTTCTCCGGCGTCACGAGGAACCGGAGGAACTTCGCGGCCAGTTCGGGGTTTCTGCCGTCCCGCGTCGCGACCACGGCATTCCCCCCGAGGTCGCTGGACGCCTTGATGTCGCGCGGCTGTGGCATCACCCCGTAGGCGAACTTCTTCTTGACGTCGGACTCGATCGCCGGCAGGAGGAAGTCGCCGGCGAACGCCATCGCCACGGTGCCGGCAGCGAACAGCGAGTCCGGGTAGGTCGTCGACTTCACCGACGTGTTGCGCGGGACCCATCCGTTGGTGAAGAAACTGCGGGTGAAGTCCAGCGCCCGCCGGCCGGCGTCGGAGTCGATCGCCGGGGCGGTCCGCCCGGCGTCGAACAGGCTGCCGCCCGCCTCGTACAGCCAGGTCAGCCAGCGGTAAGCGCCCGCGGACTGCCAGTCGTACACGAACGGGTACTGGTTGCTCCTGACCGTCCGCTTCAGTTTGGTGGCGGCCGCTGCGAACTGGTCCCACGTCCACGCCTCGTCCAGCGCCTTCGGGACATCGGAGATGCCCGCGGCCTGGAATGCGTCGAGGCGGTACAGCAGCGCGGTGGTGTCGGTCTGCTGCGGGACGCCGTACGGCCTGCCCTGGTACCTGACGGCTTCCCACAGCGCCGGATTGAACTGCGCGACCTCCTGGTCGGAGAAGGTCGAGGACAGGTCGTGGAGCACGCCCTTGGCGGTGTACAGCCCGATATCGATGTAGCTGACCCGGAACAGGTCCGGTGGGGTCCGGGCCTGCAGCTGGGAGTCGATGATCGTCGACACCTGCGCGTAGGGGACCGCTCGCTGAGTGACCTTCGTTCCCGGATTGGCCGCCTGGAACCGGTCGATGATGCGCTGGTAGGCGTCGTACTCGGCGTCGCCCCGCGCACCGGCCCAGTTGACGAACGTCAGCTCGTTCTTCGCGTCCGAGCTGCTCGAGCCGGATCCGCCGCTGCTCCTGGTGAACCCGGCGCAGCCGGCCAGTCCGAGCGCGGCGGCTCCGCCGACCGTCGCGGTGAGGAACCTGCGCCGATCCGGCGCCGAGCCCCCCGTCGCCATGTCTGCCTTCACTGCCATGTGGTCCCCCCAACCGTCGGAACCCCCCGCCCCGACAGCCTTGTGTCTACACGCGGTAGCGCGGGGTCACCACCGGAGCGTCGGGCTGCGCCACGGCGCCGCTCGCGATCCCGCGCCGTGCCACGATGGCTCCACCCGGACACCGGGTCCCCGGCCCCGTAGCTCAGGGGATAGAGCAGCGGTTTCCTAAACCGCGTGTCGCTGGTTCGAGTCCAGTCGGGGCCACCCGATGGGCGGTTCAGCCGTCGGCAGCAATCCGGTCGACCTACGGCCCCGCGTGCGCGCTTGTGGCAGGTGAGCCGACACCGTAAGGTGACAACCGGCGCAGGTGACCTCAGGCGTGAGTACCGTCCGCCCACCCGCGGCGCCACTCCCGTCGACCGCATCAGTGCCGGTACTCCGCTGGGATTGCCGGGGGCGCCCCTCCCAGGTCCTCGCGGAATTCCAGAATCGGCAATCGACAGGGAATCTCGGCAGAGATGTCCCGACGAGGACGGTGCAGCACTCACCCCGCGAGACGGCGGCTCCGGACCGAGCGTCCGAACGCTGTGAACAGCCGTGGAAACCTCCGGCGTCCACCGGATGCCCCAGTGGGGCAGGCCGGAGCGGGTCGCCGGTGATCAATCGAGAGGAGCACGACCGGATGAGCACACAGCAGGGTGCCTACAAGGCCCCCGGCAGCGGCGGCAGCGAGACTGCCGGCACCGCCAAGGACCAGGCTGCGCAGACCGCGCAGACCGCCAAGGACGAGGCTGCGCAGACCGCGCAGACCGCCAAGGAGCAGACGGCGCAGACCGCGCAGACCGCGCAGCGAGAGGCGGCGCACGTCGGTTCCGAGGCAGTGTCGGCCGCGTCCGACGTCGCGGGGACGGCGAAGGAGCAGGCCACGAACGTCGCCGGGGAGGCGATGGACCAGGTCCGCGACCTGACCGGGCAGGTCCGCAGCCAGTTCGCCGAGCAGGCGGGGGCCGCCGCCGAGAAGCTCGCCCAGGCGGTCCGCTCCCTGGCCGAGGAACTGCAGGAGATGAGCGAGCACCAGGGCCGCAAGGGCGCCGCCACGCAGGCCGCGCGTCAGCTCGCCGAGCGTGGCCGCTCGTTGGCCGACTACCTGGAGAACCGCGAGCCGGAATCGCTGGTCTCGGACCTGCGCGGGTCCGCCGCGCGCCGCCCCGGTGGCTTCCTGCTCGGCGCCCTCGTCGCCGGTGCCCTCACCGGCCGGCTGGTGCGCAGCGGAAGGGCCGCGTCCGACAGTTCGCCGTCCTCCCGGACCGACGTCCCCGGGGTCACCGGTGAGTACGTGCCGGTCCCCACGTCGCCGAGCTACGAGCCGGCGCACGTGACGGGACAGCCCGGCTACACGGCGCCGACCCCCGTCGAGCGCCCGTACGCGGACGTCTACAGCACCGGCACCGAGGCCACCGGCTTCGACACCCGGACCGCGTTCCCGCGCAGCACTGACACCGAGCTGCGATGAGCACCCCGATGGGCCACACGGCGCCCGAGGTCGCCGAGGTCGCTGCCGGTGAGGTCGACGTCTCGGAGATCGGCGTCGGGGAGATCCTCCGTAGCCTGACCAGCGACCTGTCCAAGCTGGTCAACCAGGAGATCGAGCTGGCCAAGCTCGAACTCAAGCAGGAGGCGACGAAGGCCGGCAAGATCGCCGGCGCGTTCGCGGGCGCAGGCGTCGCGGGCTACTTCGCCGTTTTGTTCCTCTCGCTGACATTGATGTTCCTGTTGGCGAGCTGGTTCGACAGCTTCACGTGGGCGGCGCTGGTCGTGACCGTGATCTGGGCGATCATCGGCGCCGTGTTGTTCGCCCGCGCGCGGGCACAGGCCAAGACCCTGAACCCCGTGCCCGAAGAAACCGTGCAGACGTTGAAGGAGGACAAGGAATGGCTCAAGACCCGGAACAGCTGAAGGCCGAAATCGCCCGTACGCGTGAGGGGCTCGGCCAGGACCTCGACGTCCTCGCCGAGAAGGTCACACCGAGCAAGGTCGTGGAGCGCAGGGTCGACGCGACCAAGGAACGCCTCACCGGGCTCAAGGACCGGGTGATGGGTTCGGCCGAGTCCCTCGTGGACAACGTCCGGGGCGTGTCCGACGACGCCACCAGCGCAATGTCCGACCGGGCACACGACGCAAGTTCAGCCGTGCAGGGCGTCCCGGGTCAGGCGAAGGCCCGGACGTCGGGCAACCCGTTCGCCGCCGGCCTCGTCGCCTTCGGGGTCGGCCTGCTCGTTGCGAGCCTCATCCCGGCCAGCGCGGCCGAGCAGCGCGGGACGGTCAAGCTCAAGGATGCCGCCCAGCCGCTGCTGGAGCCCATCAAGGAGCAGGCTCAGCAGGCCGCCTCGGAGCTCAAGGACAATCTGACCCCGGCCGTCCAGGATGCCGCCTCGTCGGTCAAGGACAGCGCGACACAGGCCGTCGGCACCGTCAAGGACACCGCGACCGACGCCGCCGGCTCGGTCAAGCAGACCGCTGCGGACTCGGCGTCGACGGTCAAGGACACGGCTGTGGACTCGGCGTCGACCGTCAAGGACAGCGCGACCGACTCCGCCGCCACCGTCACCGACCAGGCGAAGGCGTCGGCCGGCACGGTGAAGGACACCGCGAAGAGCAACGCTCCGCGTTCTCGCTGAGCTGCTGATCGACGACGCCGCTGGCGTCGGTACCACCCCTCGGCCCCCGGCGAAGTCGCCGGGGGCCGAGGTGCGTCCGAGCCCGACCCGTCAGCCGGCCGCTACGAGCCGGGACCGCTGCGCGCCCAGCCCGACGACCTCGACCTCCAGCAGGTTTGCGGCAGCCAGGTAGGGGAAGCGGCCGGACATCGCCACACCCTCCGGGGTCCCGGTGTTCACCAGGTCGCCGGCCTCCAGGACCATGTACTGCGACAGGTCCCACAGCAGGTGCGCGACGTCGAACACCATGTCTGCCGTCGTGGAGTCCTGCCGCGGCTGCCCGTCGACCGAGGAACGCAGGCGCAGCCGCTGCGGATCGCCCACCTCGGGGGCCGGCACCAGCCACGGACCGAGCGGGTTGAAGGTCGCCGCGCACTTGCCCTTGCTCCACTGCCCGCCGGACTGCTCGCGCTGGAACGCCCGCTCGGAGACGTCGTTGCTCGTCACGTACCCGGCGACGGCGGCCAGCGCGTCGGCCGGGCTGTCGGCGTAGGACAATCGGCGACCGATGACGACGCCGAGCTCCACCTCCCAGTCGGTCTTCGCCGAGCCACGGGGTATCACGACGTCGTCGTACGGGCCGACAACGGTGTTCGGGTGCTTGAAGAACACGACCGGCTGCTCGGGCACCGCGCTGCCGGACTCGGCCGCGTGGGCGGCGTAGTTCTGGCCGATGCAGATGACCGCAGTCGGCCGAGCGAGCGGCGCGCCGACGCGTAGCCCGGACCCGTCCCCAGAGTCGTCGAGCCGCGCCAACAGGCCCGCAGCAAGTGCATCCCGCACCCGGTCGATCCCGTCGGCGGCCAGGAAGGGCCCGTCGATGTCGTCGGTCATCGCCGCCAGGTCGAAGACCTGACCGTCGTCCCCGATCACCGCGGGTCGCTCGGCTCCCCGGTCCCCCAGTCGAATCAGTCGCATGGCCGGAACCCAACCACGTCACCCGGTCAGCGGGAGACGGTCACCGTCGCGGCCATCGCGTCCGGACCCGTACCGCCCCCGCTGCCGACGACACCTGATGCCGCCGGGGACGGCCCCAGGTGCCGGACGTGGTCGGCCAGCGCCTGGTCGGAGGCCCCGGGGAACGCGTGCCGTGCTGGCGTCTCGGCGGTCACCGAGGTGGCGAAGACGTGGGCCGCGATGTCCCGCGGGAGCTGGACCGGCGCCAACCGATCGGGCGCCCGGTCCGCCCCCTCCCCCCGGGCCGCCCCGTCCCCGGGGGGCACCGGCCGGACCGACACGGACCGGCCGGTCGCGGACACCTCGAGGACCGAACCGGGCAGCACGCCGGCCTCCCGGATCATCTCCAGGGCCTGCACGTCGGTCTGGATCAGCTCGCCGATCCGGCGGACCGCGACGGCGGTCGGCTGCGCCCCGGCCAGGGTGAGCAGTGTCTGGTCCAAGGCGATCGGGTGTTCCGGTGCGCCGTCGGCGGCCGAGCACGAGCCGGACAACTCGTCCAGGCCGGGGATCGGATTGCCGTAGGGCGACTCCTGCGGGCTGTCCAGGATGGCGACCAACCGTTGCTCGACGTCGGCGGAGATGACGTGCTCCCACCGGCACGCCTCGGTGTGCACCAACGACCAGTCCAAGCCGATGACGTCGGTGAGCAGACGCTCGGCGAGTCGGTGCTTGCGCATCACCCGGACCGCGTACCGGCGGCCGTCGTCGGACAGCTCGATGCGTCGGTCGTCGGCGACCAGCAGCAACCCGTCGCGTTCCATCCGGGCCACGGTCTGGCTGACTGTCGGACCGGAGTGGTGCAGCCGCTCGACGATGCGCGCCCGGAGGGGAGCGATGCCCTCCTCCTCCAGGTCCAGGATCGTCCGCAGGTACATCTCGGTCGTGTCGACGAGTTCGTTCACGCCCCACCTCACTGCCCGGTTACCGCGGGGCTGACGACCCTGCCCCAAGTGTCGCGCACCCGCCGAGCGGTCTGCCGTTCCGATCCCTACCGTGTGACCGGTGACAGCCTCGGTGATGTGGTTCCGGCGCGACCTGCGGCTGCACGACAACCCGGCGCTACTGGCTGCAGCGGTCGCCGACCGGGTGGTTCCGTTGTTCGTCCTCGACAGCGCCCTGTGGGAACCGGCCGGTGACCGGCGCCGCGCCTATCTTGCGGGCAGCGTCGCCGCGCTGGACGAGGCGATCGGCGGGGCGATGGTCGTCCGCCACGGCAACCCGGTCCAGGTGGTGCCTGCGGTCGCGGAGCAGGCCGGTGCGTCCGCCGTGCACGTCGCCGCCGACTACCTGCCCTACGGCTGCGCCCGGGACGGCGCAGTCGAGCGGGCGCTCGCCGATCGCGGCATCGAGCTGGTGCGGACCGGTTCGCCCTACGCGGTCGCACCCGGCCGGGTGCGCAAACGTGACGGAGGCCGGTTCGGGGTCTATTCGCCGTGGTATCGGTCCTGGCTTCAGGAGGGCTGGCGCGCCCCGGCGCCGGCGCCGGGATCGATCGGGTGGACCTCGCCGCTGCCGGACCAGGGCATGCCGGCGGTGCCGGCGATCGACAACCTGCCGGTCGCCGGTGAAGACGAGGCGCGTCGGATCTGGCACGACTTCCTCGCCGCCACCGGCCCCGCCAGCGGCGTGGGCGGCTACACCGGCAACCGGGAGCGTCCAGACCTGCCCGGCACGACCCGGATGTCGGTGCACCTGAAGTACGGCGAGGTGCATCCCCGGACGATGCTGGCCGACCTGGCCGAGGTCCCGCCCGACCAGCGCGCCGGGGCGGAGACCCTGCGCGGCGAGCTGGCCTGGCGCGATTTCTATGCCGACGTCCTGGCTGCCCGCCCGGAATCGGCGCGGGAGTACTACAAGCCGGCCATGGCTGGGATGCGCTACGAGGCGGGGGCGGCCGCCGACGACGCGCTGGCGGCGTGGCAGCAGGGCCGCACCGGCTACCCGATCGTCGACGCCGGCATGCGCCAGCTGCTCACCGAGGGGTGGATGCACAACCGGCTGCGAATGATCGTCGGCAGCTTCCTCGTCAAGGACCTGCACCAGGAGTGGACGCGCGGCGCCCGCTGGTTCATGCAGCAGCTGATCGACGGTGAACTGTCGAGCAACCAGCACGGATGGCAGTGGATCGCCGGGACCGGTACCGATGCCGCCCCGTACTTCCGCATCTTCAATCCGACGACCCAGGGCGAGCGCTACGACCCGCACGGCGACTACGTCCGCCGGTACGTTCCGGAGCTCCGGCACGTGCCGGGCAAGGCGGTGCACACGCCGTGGGACGTCCCCGACGGTTACGACCACGGCTACCCACGGGCGCTCGTCGACCACGCCGCCGAGCGACGCGACGCCCTCGCCCGGTACGCCGAGATCCGGGGCTGAATAACGGTGGCGGCGCTCGCGCAGCCGACCTACTGTCCCTGGTACACGGAGAGGAGGTGGTCCACTATTTGCGATTCCAGTGGGACTCGTGAGGTGGCTGTCCGCTAGCTGCCAGACCCAGTTCGAAGCTCGGGTGTCCGGGCCGTCGGTGTGGCGGCAGCGAATACCCGGCAGTCATCCGGCCCGTGGGCCCCGGGAGTTGTCCCTCCGGGCCACACCGCTTCCGCCGGAAGCGGTGTGGAAGTGCCCACGGGCCGCTCTGTGTCGCTGGGCCTGCGCCCGTTGAGCAGTCGTCACGGTGCGAGGCGTACCAGGACCCAACCGCCGCCTTCCGTGCGGCTGTACCGCAGCCGGTCGTGCAGCCGGCCCGGCCGGCCCTGCCAGAACTCGACCGCCGACGGCCGCACCCGCCAGCCACCCCAGAAGTCGGGGAGCGGAACCTCGCCACCGGCGAACCGCTCCGCCGCGGCACGCTCCGCGACGACGAGGTCCTCCCGGGAGGCCGTGACCGACGACTGGTTGCTGGCCCAGGCGCCCAGCTGTGAGGCTCGCGGGCGGGACGCGAAATAGGCCGCCGACTCGTCACGGGGCACCTGGGTGACATCGCCGGCCACCCTCACCTGCCGCTCCAGCTCCAGCCAGCAGAACACCAGGGCCGCCCGGGGGTTCACCGCCAGGTCCGTGCCCTTGCGCGACGCCGCGTTGGTGTAGAAGACGAAACCGCGGTCGTCGACCTCCTTGAGCAGGACGATCCGCGCAGACGGGACCCCGTCGCCGTCCGCCGTCGCCAACGTCATCGCGTTGGGCTCCGGCACCCGCGCCTGGATCGCGTCTGCCAGCCACCGCTGGAACTGCTCGATCGGGTCGCCGGTGACCTCGGACTCGAGCAGCTGCCCGCGCCGGTAGGTCTGGCGTAGGGCGGCGACGTCGACGGGGTCGGTCGGCTGGACGGGGTCGGCCGTGGTCACCGGGCAACGGTAGGGCCGGGCCGGGCGGGCAGCCCGCCGGCACCCCGCCGGTACCGGGTGCCCGTGCGACCATCGAACGTCCCTCGCAGCCCATGGTCCGGAGAGCTCGTGACGCCCGCTGTTCCCCGGCCCGGTGACCGCAGCCGCGCGTCCCGGCGCGCCTCCCCGCAGCCGCTTTTCCCCGCCCTGCCGGCGATCCCCGCGGGGCTGCTGCCGGTCGACGGGCGGTTCGGCTCGGGCCCGTCGAAGGTCCCGGCGGCCGCGCTCGCCGGGCTCGCGGCGGCCGGAGCCGGCGTCATCGGCACCTCCCACCGGCAGCAGCCGGTCCGCTCGCTGGTCGGGCGGGTCCGGTCCGGGCTCGCCGACCTGTTCGGACTGCCCGACGGGTACGAGGTCGTCCTGGGTCTCGGTGGGTCGACGGCGTTCTGGGACGTCGCCACGCACGCGTTGATCGTCGACCGGGCCCAGCACTGCACGTTCGGTGAGTTCTCCGCGAAGTTCACCGCCTGCACGGCCCGCGCCCCGTGGCTGTCCGAGCCGGAGGTCCTCTCCGCGCCGCCCGGGTCGGTGGTCGCGCCCGAGGGCCGGCCGGGGGTGGACACCTACGCGTGGCCGCACAACGAGACCTCGACCGGCGTGATGGCGCCGGTGACCCGCCCGGCGGGCGCCGACGCGGACGCTGTCGTCCTCGTCGACGGGACCTCCGGCGCCGGTGGCCTGCCGGTGGACGCGGCGCAGACCGACGTCTACTACTTCGCTCCCCAGAAGGGTTTCGCCGCCGACGGCGGACTGTGGCTGGCACTGATGTCGCCGCGTGCCCTGGACCGGGTGGAGCGGGTGGCGGTGTCGGGCCGGTACATCCCGGACTTCTTCGATCTCGCCGCGGCCGTCCGGAACTCCCGGGTGGACCAGACCGTGAACACCCCGGCGCTGACCACCCTGCTGCTGCTGGCCGAGCAGCTGGACGTGCTCCTGGCCGCTGGTGGCCTGGCCGGGGCGGTGGCCCGGACCGCGGACAGCTCCGGCCGCCTCTACCGGTGGGCCGACGCCCACCCGCTGGCCGCGCCGTTCGTCACCGAACCGGCGGCCCGGTCCCAGGTGGTCGGAACGATCGACTTCGACGCCGAGGTCGATGCAGGCGCGGTGGCGGCGATCCTGCGCGCGAACGGCGTCGTCGACACCGAACCGTACCGGAAGCTCGGGCGCAACCAGCTGCGGATCGGGATGTACCCGGCGGTCGACCCGGACGACGTCAGCGCGCTCACCGCGTGCATCGACTGGGTGCTGGACCGGCTGCTCAACTACACCGCGCGTGCACCCGGTCGTGCAGCGGACCGAGCTCGGACCGCAGCTCCGCGCGGATGAACGCCCGACGCTCGGCGCTGTCCGACGTTCCTTCCGTACTGCTCGTCATGCCTGCGGTGGTGCCATCCGTCGGTGAACGACAGCCCCGCCGGCGGGCCGGTCAGCGCCGTCGGCGGGTGGGGTAGGCGGCGAGCGCGCCGCCCAGTGCCAGGGCGACGACCAACACGATCACCCAGGTGGGCAGTGGCCGCCGGGTGACGGTCGTCGTGTCGGTCACCACGGTCCCGACAGGTGTTGCCGTTGCCGCGGGCTTCGCCGTATCCGGCACCGTCACCGACGACGCGACCGAGGGGGTGGGCCCCCCCGGCGTCGGCGACCCGCTCGCTGCGGCGGCGACGGGTTGGACAGCCATCCCGATGACCAGGGCAGCGAACAGGCCCAACGCCCCGACCCGGCTCACCGACGCGTCCAGGAACCGACGAGCACCGCGCCGAGCAGGACCGCCAGCACCAGGGCGACCAACAGCCGTTGCCCTCGCCTGCCCATGCCCGCAGGGTAGGGGGGCGCCGGGGTGGTCACTGCAGGGGCAGACCTCACCGGTGCCCGACCGCGAGCACGGCCAGCGACGGCCGCGGCAGCAGGTGCGCGTCCACCCGGATACCGCGACGGGTCAGCCGCCGGACGTAGAGCGCCAGCGGGATCCCGACGCCGACTGCGAGCATCACCGCACAGAACGCGATCGCGGCCCGGGGACCGGCCTGCTGACCCACCCAGCCGACCAGCGGCGCCCCCACGGGCGTCCCGCCCTGCAGCATGAGCATGTGGACGGCCATCACCCGGCCGCGGACCGCCGGCCCCGCGGACAGCTGGTGGAACACGTTGGCGAACAGCACCGAGGTGATGCCGAAGAAGCCGACCGGGATCAGCGCCACCGCGAACGTCCAGTACGTCGGCATCACGGCGGACACGGCCAGCGCGACCGTGAAACCGCCGGCACCGAGCAGGACGAACCGCAGCCGTGACCCGGTCCGGCGCAGCCCGACCACCGCAGCCGCCAGTGACCCGACCGCGGTCAGCGAGCCGAGCAGACCGAACGCGCTCGGCCCCAGGGAGAACTCGCGGGTCGCCATCAGCAGCGAGGTCACCTGCAGGTTCAACCCGAACGTGCCGAGCATGAACACCGCGCCCATGCTCACCATCAGCTCGGGGCGGCCGCGCAGGTACCGCAACCCGTCGCCCACCTTGCCGCGCTCCCGGGCGACGGGGCGCGGCTCCAGCTCCGAGGTGTGCATCGCCAGCAGCGACCCGACGACGAACAGGTAGGTCACGGCGTTCGCGAGGATCACCCACCCCGTGCCGAAGGCGGCGACCGCGACGCCGGCAACGGCGGGCCCGACCAGCCGGGCTGCGTTGAACGACGCCGAGTTCAGCCCGACCGCATTCGGCAGTCTGCCGATCGGCACCATCTCGGAGACGAAGGACTGCCGGGCCGGCCCATCGATGGCCGCCGCGGTCCCGAACACGAACGCAACGACGAAGACATGCCAGACCCGGACCACACCGGTCAGGTCCAGCGCCGCGAGCACGGCCATGACGATCCCGAGCGCGGTCTGGGTGCCCACGAGCAGCATCCGCTTGGGCAGCCGGTCGGCCAGCGCGCCCCCCCAGAGCGTGAACAACAGCACCGGCAGGAACTGCAGGCCGGTCACCAGTCCCAGGACGGTGCCGTTGTTGCCCGACAACCTCGCGACGAGCAGGTCCTGGGCGATCCGACCGGCCCAGAGGCCGATGTTCGACACCAGCGAACCGCCCGCGTAGTAGCGGTAGTTGCGGATGCGCAGACTCGAGAACATCACCCGGGCCCCGCCGATCCCGACGACCACCCGGCGCCCGCGACCGCGTGGCGCCCGCCCACCTGGGGAGCTGACCGGAAGGGCGACACAATTCGTTAGCTTAACAAACGATGTGCCGGGTTGCCGGGCGCGGTCAGCCGACCGCCCGGTTGATGGGGGCGAGGAAGAAGTAGGCGACGAACAGCACGGCGACCACCCAGAGCAGCGGGTGAATACGGCGTGCCCGCCCGGTGGCGGACATCAGCAGCACGTAGGAGATGAAGCCGGCCCCGATACCGGTGGTGATCGAGTAGGTGTACGGCATCAGGACGGCGGTCAGGAACACCGGGATGCCGACGGCGACGTCGTCCCAGGCAACGTTGCGGACCTGGCTCATCATCAGGAACCCGACCAGCACCAGGGCGGGGGCCGCGGCCTCGTACGGCACCACCGATGCCAGCGGCGCAAGGAAGGTGGTCAGCAGGAACAGCACGCCGGTGACCACCGAGGCCAGCCCGGTCCGCGCGCCCTCGCCGACCCCGGACGCGGACTCGACGTAGGCGGTATTGCTGGAGACCGCGCCCAGGCCGCCGGCCACGGCTGCCGCGCCGTCGACGAACAGGATCCGGCCGGTGCGCGGCGGGTTCCCGTCCGCGTCGAGCAGCCCGGCCTGGGACCCGATGCCGACGACCGTGCCCATCGTGTCGAAGAAGTCCGAGAGCACCAGCGTGAACACGAGCACGACCACTGCGAGCACCCCGATGCGGGAGAACGCGCCGACCAGATCTACCTGCCCCAGCAGCCCGAAGTCCGGCGTCGCCACCGGGCTGCCGGACAACGACGGGACGTTGAGGCTCCAACCGGTCGGGTGGACCACCTTCCCCGTGGCGTCGGTCTGCGGGCCGATGTCGAACACCGACTGGGCGATCAACGCGAGTGTGGTGGCGACGACGATGCCGATCAGGATCGCGCCGGGCACCCGGCGGGCGTACAGCACCGCCGTCAGCAACAACCCGACCACGAACACGGTGACCGGCCAGCCGTCGAGGTTGCCGCCGATCCCCAACTGCAGCGGCGTTCCAGTGCCCGGACGGACGATGCCAGCGTCCACCAGGCCGATGATCGCGATGAACAGCCCGATGCCGACGGTGATCGCTGCTCGCAGCGGTGCGGGAACCGCGCGGAACACCGCGGTGCGGAAGCCGGTGGCCACCAGCGCGACGATGACCAGACCCTCCAGCACCACCAGCCCCATCGCCTCGCGCCAGGTGACCCGGCTGGCGACGGTGAACGCGACGAAGGCATTCAGGCCCAGTCCGGTGGCGATCGCCACCGGGTAGTTCGCGACCGCGCCCATCAGGATCGTCAGCACGCCCGCCACCAGTGCCGTCGCGGCAGCGATCAGCGGCAGGTCCGGTGCGCTGCCACCACCGAGGAAGCGGCCGTCGACGTCTCTGACGGTGCCGATGATCAGCGGGTTGAGCACGACGATGTAGACCATCGTGAAGTAAGTGGTGAATCCTCCCCGGAGCTCCCGGGCGACTGTCGACCCGCGGGCGGAGATCTCGAAGAACCGGTCGAGACGGCCGGTGCCGACGGGGCGGCGGGCGCTCGCGGTGACCGCGGACATGGCGGCTCCTCATCGATGTGCAGCTGGCGGGGCGCAGCGGGTGGGGTGCGCCCGACGGCGTGCAGCGGGCGGGCAGACGCGGCTGCACAACGTCGGGCGGGCGCGAGGCGCAGGTTCGCACGCCGGCCGTGCGCCGCGGTAGACCGCGCGTCCGTCGCGGATCCGACGTCCGACCCGGAGCACGGGGGGTCCGCCGGCTGGCTACGGTGGGCCGGTGGCTCCGGCACCCCAGCGACCGCCCCGACCGCGGCCACCGCGGCCACCGCGGACATCATCCGGGCAGCTGTGCGGCACGCCGGCCGAGCGGCGGGGCGCGTCCGCTCGGGCGAACGATGCGGTCGAGCGCGTCCACCACCATGCGCTGTTCCAGGAGGACGTCGCGCCGGTCGAGTCCTACGGCGTGCGTCCGGCAGCAGTGCTCACCGTGGTCGCCATCGTGGTCGCGGCCGGCACGTTGGCGACCGGCGCCGGTGCCGGCACATCGCTGTGGTTCGTCCGCCCGAGCGCAGTGCTCGCGGTTCTCATCGGCGTCGTGGGAACCCCGTCTCTTGCCCGACGCCGTTCCCTCGTCCGGGTTCGCGCCCGACGCTGACCCACCCGCCCCCCGCCGCGCGTACCCGCTGGTGTCCCGCGGAGCCGACGGACCGGCCTCACGACGTGGTGGCAGCCGCCTCGGAGCGCTCCGCGGCCGGCAGGTCGGTGTCCACCAGGTCGGTCCCGTCGGTCCCCAGCGTGCTCAACACGGTTTCCGCCTGGCCGCGGGCGTGCTGTGGGCCGACGTCGGAGTGCGCGCCGCACCCGGAGTCCAGGGTCACCACCATCGAGTCCCGCGGGGAGTAGGCGTTGGCGCAGACGCCGAAGGCCAGGTGCAGCGGGCCGCTCAGCGCGACCAGGAAGCCGCAGGTCGAGCAGGGCGCGGGTGCGGCCTGCGCCATCGGGGTGTCCGGGCCGGCGCCGGAGTCCAGCCAGCGGTCGGCGGCGTCGTCGCGGCCGATCGGCGAGAGCACCCGGGCCCGGCCCAGTCCCAGTTCGTCGGCAACCATCGCGATCTCGGCGGGGTCGGTGTCTGCCCCTGTGTAGCCCGGCTCGAGCCGGGGGTCGTCCGGTGCGGCCGGCAACAGGTCGCCCGGGCCGAGGTCGCCGGGGGCGATCCGCTGCGCCCACGGCGTCCACGCCGGCGCCCGCAGCGAGGTGTCGCCGGGCAGCAGGGCGACCTCGTCGACCGTGACCTGACGGGCCCGTGACGCCCGGACGACCGTGACCGCCCACCGCCAGTCGGGGTACCCGGCTGCCAGCGAGGCGAACCAGTGGGTGCCGACCCGCTCGCCCTCGACCGTGAACCCGAGATGGCGTCCGACGAGCGCCGGCGGGTCACCAGCCGGGCCCGCGGCCGACGGGAGCAACGCGTCGGTCAACCCGTCCGCGGCGGCGGCATCCCGGGCGAGCTCCACTGCCTCGGCGCACGCGGCGTCGGCGACCACGGCGCGGGCACGGCGGGCGGTGCCGACCCGGCCGACCGCGGGTCCGGCAACCGTCGCATCGGTGGCCGGATCGGTGGCCGTCTGATCGAGAACGCTCGGGTCGGCGGCCGGGAAGAGGTCGGCGACGGTGTCGGCGTGCACGGAGCTCATCCGGCGATCCTCCCCGACACCGACGACCGGCCGTCGGACTTCGGCGCGGCACCAGCCGGGTCGGGCCGACCCGTGACGGAGCGGCCGGACGACGGCCCCGTCACGGGTCGAGGTCGTCGGCGACCGCGCGCAACAGCGTCGCGGTCTTCCGGGCCGCCGGCCCCTCGGGGTGGCGGCCGCTGCGGTAGGCCCGGGACAGCCCCTCGAGCAGCCGGATCAGGTCCTCGGTCACCGGCACCATCGAGTCCGGGTCCTTCCGGGCCGCTGCGACGACCGAGGGCAACGGGTCCAGGACGCGGACCGACAGCGCCTGCTCGCCCCGCTTGCCCGCGGCCACACCGAACTCGACCCGCATCCCTGCCTTCAGCTCCGTGGTCCCGGTCGGGAGTGCGGAGGTGTGTACGAACACGTCACCCCCGCCGTCCCCCTCCTTTGCCAGGAAGCCGAAGCCCCTGTCGGTGTCGAACCACTTGACCTTGCCAACGGGCACAGCTGACTCCAGGTTCAGGTAGCGAGGGAACGGACAGCAGACGGACGACGCGGCGAGCGGCCGGACCGCGCCCGCACCGGACCGCGTTCGCCGATGGGCTTCGCGCGGTCGCCGACCAGCCAACAGGCCAGATTAGTCGCGGCAGGCGGGCGCCGATGCCGGTTCCGTGAGGTGCGCGGCGCCGGCCGCACCCGGCCCCGTGCCGATCCCGCCGCTTACCTCGAACCGCCCCCGGACGCCTAGCGTGGGACGGTGGTCCGCTCCCCCTCGCCGTCCAGAACCGCTGCCCAGCGGCCCGATTCCGTCGCCGGTTCCGCTGCGACACCCGACCCCACCGCACAATCCGACCCCACCGCACAATCCGACCCGACCGCACAATCCGACCCCACCGCCCGACCCGACCCGACCCGACCCCCCGATCCCACCGGCCCGCGAGCGTCTGCAGGGTCGACGGGCCTTGCGGGGTCGACCGGTCCTGCGGGGTCGACCGGCCCGGCGGGGTCGATTGCGCCGGGGACACCGACCACGTCGCTGGCGGCCGAACTCCGCGGCCGGGACGAAGGGGGTCTGGTGGCGCTGCTGCGCGCTCGCCCGGACCTTGTCCACCCCGTGCCGACCGACCTGGCACACCTGTCGATGCGGGCGACCACCCGTGCGTCGGTCGCCCGGGCCGTCGACCGGCTTGACCGCTGGGCGCTCCAGGTCCTGGAGACCCTGCTCGCCCTGGCCGGACCGACCTCGACGGCAGCGGTCCGCACCGCGCTGACCGCCCGGGCGCCCGGCGTCATCGCCGCGACACCGGCCGTCGACCCGGCCGCGGTCGACACGGCGCTGGACCACCTGCGTGAGCTGGCCCTGGTGTGGGGCGGCAACGACGACGTCCAGGTCGTGCGGGCAGTTCCGGAGGTACTCGGGCCGTACCCGGCCGGTCTTGCCGGATCGGTGCGCGCGCTGCTGCCCGCCTACCCCCCGGCGCGGATTGCCGCGCTGGCCGAGAGCCTGGGTCTGCCGACCTCCGGTGACCCGGTCGCCGACGCGGCCGCGATCGCGGGCCTGCTGTCGGACCAGGTCCGCTGCCAGGGTCTCGTCGACGACGCCGTCGCCGTTTCCGGCCCGGCCGTCACCGCGGTGCTGGAGCGACTGACCTGGGGACCGCCCACCGGGCGGGTCGAGGGCGCCGACCGCACCGTCACCGTCGCAACCGCGGCCACTCCCGTCGACGCGCTGCTGGCCCGGGGTCTGCTGGTCGCGACCGACCAGCGCACGGTCGCCCTGCCGCTGGAGGTCGCACTCCACCTGCGCGGCGGTGCGGCGTTCCGCGTCCCCACCCCTGTTCCGCCGCCGGCCGACGGGACACCGGCGCCCGCCGACGACACCCGCACCGATGCCGGTGGCGATGCCGATGCTGGTGCCGGTGCGGCCAGGACGACCCGGCCAAAGGCACCGACCGCGGCCGCCCGGAAGAAGGCCCGCGCCGAGCTGGTCGCGCGCGTGGACGGCCTCGGTACCGGAACGGCCATGGAACTGCTGCGGCTCGTCGACGCCCTCGCCGTCTCCTGGGAGGCCCACCCGCCGTCCCTGCTGCGCTCGGGGGGCGTCGGCACCCGTGACATCAAACGACTGGCCGTCACCCTCGCGGTGCCCGAGCCGACCGCCGTCCTGCTGATCGAGGTCGCGGGTGCCGCCGGCCTGGTCAACGCCGACGACGACGGCTGGCTGCCGACGGCCGCCTACGACCTGTGGGGCCAGGCCGAGCCGGCCGCCCGGTGGGAGGTGCTGGCCCGAGCCTGGCTGGAGATGGCGCGGGCGCCGGGCATGGTCGGGCAGCACGACTCCCGCGACAAGGTCGTGGCACCGCTGGGTGCCGAGGCGGAGTCGCCGCTGGCCGCCGAGGTCCGCCGCGGGGTGCTCATCGCCCTGGCCGGACTCGAGCCGGGCCGGGCAACCGCCGGCCCGGAGGCCGTGGTGGCAGACCTGGCCTGGCGCCTGCCGCGCCGCGGCGGTCGGCTGCGCGACGACCTTGCGCGGTGGTCCCTGATCGAGGCGGCGGTCCTCGGGGTCACCGGCGGCGGCGCACTGACCACCTTCGGGCGTGGGTTGCTGGACGCCCCGGGGACCGACGGTGACGCGCGGGCGACCGGCGGCGTGGTGCCGACCGGCGGTGCCGTCGCGGCCGCCCTGCGATCCGGGCTGCCCGAGCCGGTCGACACCGTCCTGCTGCAGGCCGATCTGACGGCGGTGGCGCCGGGGATGCTGCGCCGGGAGGTCGCGGCCGAGCTCGGCATGATCGCCGAGGTCGAGTCCGCCGGCGCCGCCACGGTGTACCGGTTCACGCCCGCGTCCGTCCGCCGCGGGCTGGACGCCGGCCGGACCGCCGCCGGGGTGCACGCCTTCCTCGCCACGCACAGCAGCACCGGCGTGCCCCAGCCACTGGCCTACCTCGTCGACGACGTGGCCCGCCGCCACGGCAGCACCCGGGTCGGCGTGGCGTCGGCCTACGTCCGGTGCGCCGACGAGACGGCGATGACGACCGTGCTGTCCGACCGGCGCGTCGGCGGGCTGCACCTGCGCGTGCTCGCGCCCACGGTCGCGGTCACCGACTCCCCCGCGGATGTGGTCCTGGAGCGGCTACGCACCGCGGGGTACGCGCCGGCCGCCGAGGGCCCCGACGGGGCCGTCGTCGTCGGCAGTGGTGAGGTCGCCCGCGCGCCCGTCCCGGTACGTCGGCCGGTCACCGTGCTCGGCGACCGGGTGCCCGACGAGCGGATGCTCGTCGCCGCGGCGTCGGCGCTGCTCGCCGGTGACCGCGCCGTGCGGGCGCGCCCGCGCGGGATGCTGCCGCCCACCGGTCCCGGGGGTTCCCAGGCCGCCGCACTGGACGCGGTCGCGGTGCTGAAGAAGGCGATGGAGCCGACCGGCCCACCGCCACCGCCGGCGGTGCCGCGCGACACCGACGACGACGAGCTGGACGTCCGGCCGCGCCGGCCGGGACCTGTGGTTCGTACGCCGTTCGGCCGCCGGGCGGAACAGCGGCGCGCGGTCTGGATCGGCTACACCGACTCCACGGGCACGGTCGGTGAGCGCATCGTGGAACCCGTCCGCATCGACGGCGGGGTCCTCACCGCGGTGGACCGGCGTGACTCCCGGGTCCGCACCTTCGCGCTGCACCGGATCACCGCGGCCGCGCTGCTGGACGACGTCGATACGGTGCCGACGCCGTGAGCGACGGACCGCTGATCGTCCAGAGCGACCGGACCCTGCTGCTGGAGGTGGACCATCCGGACTCCACGGCCTGCCGCAAGGCGATCGCCCCGTTCGCGGAGCTGGAGCGCTCACCGGAGCACGTGCACACCTACCGGCTGACGCCACTGGGCCTGTGGAACGCCCGGGCCGCCGGCCTGGACGCGGAGACCGTCGTCGACACGCTGCTCTCCTACTCCCGCTACCCGGTTCCCAACGGGCTGCTCGTCGACGTCGCCGAGACGATGGACCGGTACGGCCGGCTGCGGCTGGAGAAGGACCCGGTGCACGGGCTGGTGCTGCACGGCACCGACCGCCCGGTGCTGGAGGAGGTGCTGCGGTCCAAGCGGGTGCAGCCGCTGGTCGGGGAGCGGATCGACCCGGACGCGGTCGCGGTCCACCCGTCCGAGCGCGGCAACCTCAAGCAGGTGCTGCTCAAGCTCGGCTGGCCGGCCGAGGACCTCGCCGGCTACGTCGACGGCGAGGCGCACCCGATCGCCCTGCGCCAGGACGGCTGGTCGATGCGGCCCTACCAGATCCAGGCGGTCGAGGACTTCTGGAACGGCGGCTCCGGCGTCGTGGTGCTCCCGTGCGGTGCCGGCAAGACGATCGTCGGCGCGGCGGCGATGGCCCAGGCCGGTGCGACCACGCTGATCATGGTGACGAACACCGTGTCGGCACGGCAATGGCGTGACGAGCTGCTGCGCCGGACCTCACTGACGGAGGAGGAGATCGGGGAGTACTCCGGGCAGCGCAAGGACGTCCGTCCGGTGACGATCGCGACCTACCAGGTGATGACGACCCGTCGCAAGGGCGTGTACAGCCACCTGGAGTTGTTCGACGCCCGTGACTGGGGCCTGATCATCTACGACGAGGTGCATCTGCTGCCGGCGCCCATCTTCCGGATGACCGCGGACCTGCAGGCGCGGCGGCGTCTGGGGCTGACCGCGACGCTGGTCCGGGAGGACGGTCACGAGGGCGACGTGTTCAGCCTCATCGGGCCCAAGCGCTACGACGCGCCGTGGAAGGACATCGAGGCGCAGGGCTACATCGCCCCCGCCGACTGCGTCGAGGTCCGGGTCACCCTCACCGACCACGAGCGGCTCCTGTACGCCACCGCCGAGCCGGAGGAGCGGTACCGGTTGGCGAGCACCGCTCGCACGAAGACCGCGGTGATCGAGCGGCTGGTCGCCCGACACCGGGGTCAGCCGATGCTGGTGATCGGGCAGTACCTGGACCAGCTGGACTCGATCGGGGAGCACATCGGCGCGCCGGTGGTGAAGGGCGACACCACGGTCCGGGAGCGCCAGCGGCTGTTCGAGGCGTTCCGCACCGGGGAACTCGACTGCCTGGTGGTGAGCAAGGTGGCGAACTTCTCCGTCGACCTGCCCGAGGCGTCGGTGGCGATCCAGGTGTCGGGGTCGTTCGGCTCCCGGCAGGAGGAGGCGCAGCGGCTGGGGCGCATCCTTCGCCCGAAGGCCGACGGGCGGACCGCGCACTTCTACGCGGTGGTGTCCCGGGACACCTCCGACGCCGAGTTCGCCGCGCACCGGCAGCGGTTCCTGGCCGAGCAGGGGTACGCCTACCGGATCGTCGACGCGGACGACCTGCTCGGGCCGGCGATCGAGGACCAGCTGCCGCCGGCGGACCTGAGCCAGGACGACGGCGTGCTCGCCGACGCCGCCGACCTCGAGGCCGGTGGCGCGCCGTCGGCGGAGAGCGGTGCGCTCCCCGCCGACGACGGCGAGGACGGCCTCAGCAGCGCGGGATCGTCGGGCTGAACCCGGGCCGGCCCGGGGTCGCGACCCAGCGGTCGGACACGTACAACCCGTTGGTGAGCCGGTCCCACACCCGGGTGTCCCCGACGAGCTCGCCGGTCCGCTGGCAGGCGATCGCGGCCAGTGCGCCCCGGGGCAGCACCCCGCGGACCGGGCCGGCCGACGACGGGCCGTTGCGCATGTTGAGGTCGACGTCCACCTGGCCGGGCAGTGAGCAGAACGGGGTCCCGCGCGCGGGCGTCAGCCCGGCGGCCGGGACGAACCGCCCGTCGACCAGACGGACCCAGCGCGGGCTGCCGCCGACGACCTGCCCGCCGATCACGCAGGAGTAGTAGGCCAGCTGACCGGCCCGCAACAGGCCCCCGGCCGCGGCCGCGTTCGACGGCGCCCAGCGGGTCCAGACCGACGCCCGGAACCGGCCCAGGTAGGCGATCGTGCCGCCCGGGGCGTCCACCCGGTTGCTGTCGATGTTGAGCGAGTACCCACCCCAGCGTTCCACGTGGTCGCCGAGGTACTGCTTGACCCGCTGCGAGACCGCCCACCGGCTGTCGGCGACGTAGGGCTCACCGAACAACTGGGGCCAGTTGTCCCACCGGGCCGTCCAGATCACGTCGGGTGCGGTGTAGCCGGCGGGCTTCGCGGCGGACGCGACGTCGGCGATCGCACCGCTGGCACTGGAATACACCCCGGACAGCCACCCGCCCTCGTGCAGCTGGTTCGTCCAGCCGCTGAGGAAGCTCAGCACCGCCGCGGTGCAGGCCCCCCCGCGCGGGTAGCCCTCCATGTCGTTGTACAGGGCGCTGCCCGGGCGCAGCCCGATCCCGCGGGCATCGCCGATCGCGTCCCTGGCCGCCTCCGTCCCCTGGGCGAATGCGCGGCCTGGGTCGATCAGCCCCAGGTCGGACCTGCCCACGCAGGGTGCCTGGCGACCGACGTAGAGCGGCAGCGTCCGCCACCCCTGGCCGGCCATCACCGCGCTGACCCACGGCTGGGTCAGGTTGGGCTGCGCGCAGCCGCGGTTAAGTCCACCGATGTACACGCCCACGGTGCCGAACGGCGAGGACCGCCATGCGTTCATCACCGTCACCGACGGGGCGGCGCAGGCGTCGAAGCCGTACCCGGCGGCGGGGGTCGCGGTCGCCCCGATCGGGAACTTGGTCACCACGCCCATCCCCCGCAGCGGCGCGGTCCGGCGCACGACCGGTCCCCGGGTGCCGCTGGCGACGATCCGCCGGGCCAGCGCCGGGTCGGTGCCCCAGGTGGCGGTCACGGTCACCCCGGTGCCGACCGGGTCGACGGTGACCTGCTGGTCCACGGTGTCGACCGCGGTCACGGGGACGGCCCCGGCGACCGCCGCAGCGGCACGTAACCCGGTCCTCCCGACCGGCGCCACCCACACCGTCTCGGTCCGGCCGACGACCCGAGCCGGGCAGGCCTGGTCCGGGCCCGCCGCGCCCAGGTAGACCGCGTGCACGTCGAAGCGGACGCAGGACCGCGGCGAGCGGTCGAGGTCGACGACCGGCCAGCTCGCGGGGACGCGGAGCCGGATACCGCCATAGCTCACCGTCCGCACCGGCGTCGCGGCGACACCGAGCGGGCCCGGCGCCGTGGGGGCAGCCGCCACCCTGACCTGCGCTGGCGCCGCCGCCTGCGGCGCAGGCGCCGCCGTCTGCGGCGCGGGCGCTGCGGCCGCGCCGACCGGAAGGCCGAGGAGCACGATCGAGGCTGCGAGGGCGGCCGCCGCCGGACGGCAGCGCCCGGCAGCGCCGGGCCCCAGTCGGGCGGCACCGGCCGGTCGGACCCTGCGTGGCCGGTCCGCTCCGCGGCTCGATGCTGGTCCAGCTCGGTCGTCGGTGGGATATCGCACAGGTTCGCTCCAGCGCTCGTCGGTTCGTCCGGCGCGCGAACGACGACATCCCGCAGTGACGAGGTGACGTCGCAGGCGCGCCGTCAGGTTGCCGGAGCGGGTGGCGTGCCGCTGAGTTCTCTCAGTCAGGCGCGCGTCCGGCCCGGTCACGCGGGAGCAAGGACGGACCGGGCGCTGCGGGCCGCGGGGACAGTCGCTGTCAGAATCGCCGGGTGGACACCGGCCCGGGATCTCCCCCCAACGCCCCTGACACCCCCGATGCCCTGTTGGCCGCGCGCGCGGGGGTGGTGCACGACCTGGGCGCACGCGGGCTGGACACCGCCGCGGCGGTCGACGTCGTCGAAGACGTGGTCGCTGCCCGGCGCTGGTGGGTCGAGCACTGGCCGGGCGGCGCGCCCCTGGTCGCCGGCCAGGTCGCCCAGGACGTGCAGGAGAAGCTGCAGGACGGCGCCGGTGTGCGCTGGCCCCGGTGCACGACGGCGGCCTGCCCGGGCACGGCGCCGCACCAGCTGCACATCAGCCCGGATCTCGGCCCCGATCCCCAGTGGGTGTGCGAGGTCGGCGCTCTCGTGGTGGCGCCGCTCGGCGCACTCACCCGTGACAGCTGACCGCCGACAGCTGACCCGGCGACAGCTGCGCGGCGCCTGCTGGGCGCCTTCAGCCGACCGGCGACGACCGGACGCCGGCAGAGCCCGAAAAGGGCGGTACCCCTAGGGGTACCGCCCTTTTCCTGCAGCTGCCGGCCTGGCCGGCGGACCGCTGATCCAAAGGGATCAGAAGTCCATGCCACCGCCGTCCGGCGCGGCCGGAGCAGCCGCCTTCTCCGGCTTGTCCGCCACGACCGCCTCGGTGGTGAGGAACAGCGCGGCGATCGACGCGGCGTTCTGCAGCGCCGAGCGCGTCACCTTAACCGGCTCGGTGATGCCCGTGGCAACCATGTCGACGTACTCACCGGTCGAGGCGTTCAGGCCCCAGCCGTAATCGAGACCCTTGACCTTCTCCGCAACGACGCCGCCCTCGAGCCCGGCGTTGACGGCGATCTGCTTGAGCGGCGCCTCGATCGCGACACGCACGATGTTGGCACCGGTCGCCTCGTCACCGACCAGGTCGAGCTTCTCGAAGGCCGTCTTCTGCGCGTTGATCAGGGCGACGCCACCGCCGGCGACGATGCCCTCCTCGACAGCGGCCTTGGCGTTGCGCACCGCGTCCTCGATGCGGTGCTTGCGCTCCTTGAGCTCGACCTCGGTCGCCGCACCGGCCTTGATGACCGCGACGCCGCCGGCCAGCTTGGCCAGCCGTTCCTGCAGCTTCTCGCGGTCGTAGTCGGAGTCGGACTTGTCGATCTCCGCACGGATCTGGTTGACCCGGCCCGCGATCTGCTCGCTGTCACCGGCACCCTCGACGATCGTGGTCTCGTCCTTGGTGATGGTGACGGTGCGGGCGCGGCCCAGCAGGTCCAGCTCGGCCTTCTCCAGGGACAGGCCGACCTCCTCGGAGATGACCTGGCCACCGGTGAGAATCGCGATGTCCTGCAGCATCGCCTTGCGGCGGTCGCCGAACCCGGGCGCCTTGACCGCGACGGCCTTGAGGAAACCGCGGATCTTGTTGACGACCAAGGTCGCCAGCGCCTCGCCGTCGACGTCCTCGGCAATGATCAGCAGCGAGCCGGAGGCCTTGTTGACCTTGTCCAGGACCGGCAGCAGGTCCTTGACCGCGGAGACCTTGCTGTTGACGATCAGCACGTAGGGGTTGTCCAGGGTGGCCTCCTGGCGCTCCGGGTCGGTGACGAAATACCCGGAGATGTAGCCCTTGTCGAAGCGCATGCCCTCGGTCAGCTCGAGCTCCAGACCCAGGGTCTGGGACTCCTCGACCGTGATGACGCCCTCCTTGCCGACCTTGTCCATCGCCTCGGCGATGAGCTCGCCGATGCTCGGGTCGGCCGCGGAGATCCCGGCGGTCGCCGCGATCTGCTCCTTGGTCTCGACCTCCTTCGCGCCGCTGATCAGCTGTCCGACGACGGACTCGACGGCGGCCTCGATGCCCCGCTTCAACGCCATCGGGTTGGCCCCGGCGGCGACGTTGCGCAGGCCCTCGCGGACCAGCGCCTGGGCCAGGACGGTCGCGGTGGTGGTGCCGTCACCGGCGACGTCGTCGGTCTTCTTGGCGACCTCCTTGACCAGCTCGGCCCCGATCTTCTCGTACGGGTCCTCGAGCTCGATCTCCTTGGCGATGGAGACGCCGTCGTTGGTGATCGTGGGGGCGCCCCACTTCTTGTCCAGTACGACGTTGCGGCCGCGCGGGCCCAGGGTGACCTTGACCGCGTCGGCGAGGATGTTCATTCCTCGCTCGAGGCCGCGGCGGGCCTCCTCGTCGAAGGCGATGATCTTTGCCATCTGTTGCGTGTCCTCCCGTGTCGATTTCTCGACGCTGTCGGGGCTGTGTGATGTGGGCGGCTGACGGTGGGCCAGTTGGCGGGTGGAGGCGGCGACCGCTGCCCGCGACGGCGGCCCGGTTCCCGACCCGGCGGGCGCGATGTGCTCGCGGACCCGCCATCGCGGTTTCCGGGCTTCGAACGGACGCAACTTCCCCCGGCTGGTGCCCGGTGGGTTCCGCTGAACAGATCTGTCACTGGACCAGATCTGTCACTCGGGACCCGAGAGTGCCAGTCACTGTCTAGCACTCTGCACCGGTGAGTGCAAGCACTCACCGGGCGTACCGCCGGCACCGCCGACGGTTGGGAGATGCCCCGCGGCTACGGTTGGGCGGTGGCACTGGACGAGCGGTCGACGGGCGCCGCGGCATCTCTTGAGCCAATGCCGCCCAGCGGTGTCGGCCCTGGTCAGCGCCGGGTCGGCGCCGCCCTGCTGTGGCTGGTGGTGCCGGTCGCCGTCGTCGTGCTGGCGGCCGGCCTGGAGTACGGCGGCGGGCGTCCGGGCGCGGACCTGCCCGGCCTCGGCACGCCGGGACCGGCGGTCGCCTGGGGGCTGCCGGTGACCCGCGTCCTGTGGGACCTCGCCGCCATCGCCTCGGTCGGCGCGGCGGTGCTCGCCGTCCTGCTTCCGCTGCGGCACGGGGCGCTGGCCCCGGACGCACGGCGGGCGATGCAGGCCGGTGCCGCGGCGGCCGCGGCCTGGACCGCGCTGTCGTTCGCGCTCGCGCTGCTGACCCTGGCCGACGTCGACCCCGGAGCCGTCGCCACGCCGGGCGCCACCTGGGCCAACCTGCAGGCGTTCGCACCGGCCCGCGATGCCGCCCTCAGCGGCGCCGTGGCCGCGGCGGCGACGGTGGCGCTGGCGCTGGGACACACCCGGGACGCACCGGTGACCCGGTTGGTCGTCCTCCTGCTCGTCCCGCTGCCGGTGCTGTTCAGCGGTCATTCCGCCACCGCGGGTGACCACCTGCTCGCGGTGTCCAGCCTCGTGGTGCACGTCCTGTCCGCCTGCCTGTGGGTCGGCGGTCTGGCGGGTCTGGTCGCGTACGCCCTCGTCGGCGGACGGGCACTGGCGGTGGCGGTCGCGCGGTTCTCCCGTCTCGCGCTCGTGTGCTACCTGGCCGTCGGGATCAGTGGCGTCGGCAATGCGGCCACCCGTCTCAGCTCGGTGTCAGATCTTGCGTCCACCGGCTACGGGCAGCTCGTCCTCGCCAAGGCGGCCCTGTTCGTCGTGCTCGGCGCGACCGCCGACCGGCTGCGCCGCGGTGTCGTCCCCGTGCTGACCACCGGCCCGGCAGCGGGCCGTCTCACCGGTGCCGCCCGCCGGGCGTTCACCCGGTTCGCGGCAGTCGAGGTGCTGGTGATGGGGGCCACCGTCGGGCTCGCCGTCGCGTTGTCCCGGACGCCGACCCCCCCGAGCCCGGAGCCGACATCGGTCGTCGAGTCCGAGCTCGGTTTCGTCATGCCCCCCCCGCCGACACTGTCCCGGCTGCTGTTCGACGTGTGGCCGGACTGGGTGTTCATCGCATTGGCGACGGTGGCGCTCGGCACCTACCTGGCCGGGGTGCGGCGGCTGCGGCGGCGCGGCGACCGGTGGCCGGTCAGCCGGACGGTTGCCTGGGTCGTCGGCTGGCTGCTGGCCCTGGTGACAACGTGTTCCGGGCTAGGCCGGTACGGCTCCCTGATGTTCAGCGTGCACATGGTCCAGCACATGCTGCTGGCGATGGTCGTGCCGATCCCGCTCGTGCTCGGGGCGCCGGTCACGCTGGCCCTGCGGGCGTTGCGCCGCGGCACGAACGGCCGCCGCGGTTTCCGGGAGTGGTTGCTCGCCGCGCTGCACGCACCGTGGATGAAGGTGGTCGCGCACCCGGTGTTCGGATTCACGCTGTTCGTCCTCAGCTTTTACGGGCTCTACTTCTCCCCCCTCTTCGGGTCGCTGATGAGCGGGCACCTCGGTCACGTGGCGATGAACGTGCACTTCCTGGCCGTCGGCTACCTGCTGTTCTGGACCGTCTGCGGGCTGGACCACTCCCCTGTCCCGCTACCACATCTGGGCCGGCTGGTGATCATGTTCGCCGCCGCACCGTTCCATGCGTTCTTCGCCATCGCGTTGACGGTGAGCACCTCGGTCATCGCCGAGTCCTGGTATGCCGGGCTCGCCCGGCCGTGGGACACCGACCTACTGGCCGACCAGCGCCTAGGCGGGGACCTGACGTGGGGATTCGGTGAGGTGCCGATCCTGCTGGTCTCGCTGGCGCTGATCGTGCAGTGGTCACGCAGCGACGACCGGGCCGCGCGTCGCCACGACCGGCAGGCAGACCGCGACGGAGATGCCGAGCTTGCCGCCTACAACGCCTATCTGGCCTCGCTGCAGCAGCCGGACCGCGACGACACCGAACGCAGGATTCGCTGAGCCCGGTGCAGCCGGCCGCTGCTCCACCTGCCTGCCGTCACTGAGCCGGGGTGGACGACGCGGTGGACCCGGCCGACTCCTGGGCGACGATCTGGTCGAAGAATCCGGGCTGGTCCCACTGGCTGACCGTCTTGCCGTTCACGAAGACGCCGGGAGTGCCCCAGCGGGGATCGCCGGCGTCGGTGAACCGCTTGTTGACGAAGTCGTACTGGGACTTGACGAACTGACTGTACGTATTGTTCTTCACGCACGAGGCGAACGTGTCCCCGGTGATCCCGGCCTTGGTGGCCAGCTCCATGACCTTCGCCTCCGGCAGGCCGCTGCCGCCCTCGGCCGGCTGGTTGGTGTAGAGGCTGTCGTGGAAGGCCTTGAACTTGTCCTGCGGGGCGCAGTACGCCGCGTTCGCCGCGCGGGTGGAGTACCCCGCCGAGGCATTGTCGAGGATCGAGATCGGCGCGTAGACGACGGTCGCCTTGTTCTGCTGCACCAGCTTGGCCAGGCTGGCACCCTGCAGCTCTTCCAATCGCTTGCAGACCGGGCACTGGAAGTCCTCGTAGATCGTGATGTTCACCGGACCGGTGCCGTAGCTGAAACCACTCCCCACGGCCGCGACCGCCGGCGGCCGCGCCACGGCGGTGTTCGCCTGGCCGGGACCGCGCTGGGCGATCACGAAGGCGACCGCGCCCAGCACCAGGACCAGTCCGATGAGGATCGACAGGTTCCGCGTCTTGGCCCGTTTGGCCTTGCGCTCGCGCTCGACGCGGATCTGCGCCGCCCTGGCCGCCCGCGCCGCCCGCGGGTCCGGCGCGGCGGGATTTCCAGGGGTCTTCGGCACGGGTCGGGCTCCTGTCGGGTTCGGGCGGTTCAGGACGGGCCCACGGTAAGCGGGCGCGCCGGGCGGCGGGTTCCGCCTCGCGCCGCGGAACGGGGGGCGCCGGTCCGCGCCTCGAGCCGGGGCCCGTCCGCGTCAGACGGTCAGGCGGTCAGACGGCCAGGCGCTGCCGAACCACGCCGGCGACCCGGTCGGCGACGGCCGCGGCGTGGGCGTGGGTGGACGCCTCGACCATCACGCGAACCACCGGCTCGGTCCCGGACGGCCGCAGCAGCAGCCGGCCCTCGTCCCCGAGCTCGTCCTCGGCCTCGGCGACCGCGGAGAGCACGCCGTGGTCGGACCCCGCGCGCTCGCGGTCCACCCCGCCGACGTTGACCAGGACCTGCGGCAGGCGTTGCACCACGGCGGCGAGTTCGGCCAACGGGCGCCCGGTGGACGCGACGCGCCCCAGCAGCTGCAGGGCGGTGAGCAGCCCGTCCCCGGTCGTCGCGTGCTGGGACAGCACGATGTGCCCGGACTGCTCGCCACCCAGGACGTAGCCGCCGCGGTGCATCGCCTCCAGCACGTACCGGTCGCCGACCTTCGTCCGCAGCAGACCGATCCCGTGGCTGCGCAGCCCGAGTGTCAGGCCGAGGTTCGACATCTGGGTGCCTACGACGGTGTCGCCGGGCAGTCCGCCGACCTCGGCGAGCGCGACCGCGAGGACGCCGACGATCTGGTCGCCGTCGACCACCTCACCGCTCGCGTCGACCGCCAGGCACCGGTCGGCGTCCCCGTCGTGGGCGATTCCGGCGTCGGCGCCCGCCTCGAGCACGGTCTTACGCAGCACGTCCAGGTGGGTCGAGCCGACGCCGTCGTTGATCGAGTTCCCACCGGTGTCGGTGGCGATCGCCAGGACCTCCGCCCCGGCCCGGCGCAGGACCAGCGGAGCGACCACCGACGCCGCACCGTTCGCGCAGTCGACGACCACCCGTAGGCCCGCCAGCGGGCCGGGCAGCGTCGCCAGCAGGTGGTCGGCGTACTGGTCGACCGCGCCGAGATCGTCGGACACCCGGCCGACGGCCGCGCCGGTGGGGCGGGCGTCGGCAGGATGCAGGCAGCGCGCCTCGATGGCGTCCTCCACCGCGTCGGGCAACTTGACGCCGCCGGCACCGAAGAACTTGATCCCGTTGTCCGGCATCGGGTTGTGGCTGGCGGAGATCACCACGCCGAAGTCGGCCTCCCGGGCGGCCGTCAGGTATGCGACGGCGGGCGTGGGGACGATCCCGAGGCGCAATACGTCCACGCCGGCACCGGCCAGACCCGCGGTGACGGCGGCCTCCAGGAAGTCGCCGGACGGGCGCGGGTCGCGTCCGAGGACGGCCAGCGGCCGGCGTGAGCCGGGCCCGGACCCGGTGCGGGCGGCAGCCGGGCGCCGCGGCGCGGGCGGCCGACGTGCCGGCAGCTCGACTGCGGCGGCCGCCGCCAGCCGCAGGGCCAGCTCGGCGGTCAGCTCGCCGTTGGCCAACGCCCGGACCCCGTCCGTGCCGAACATCCGTGGCCGGTCGGGCATCCGCGACTCCCTCGTGCTTCTCCGCCCCGGACCGTCCCGGGCACCTCTGCGTCCGATGCCGGCAGCACTCACCCGGTTCGGACGGGCGCCGGACCGTCCGCCCAGCTTGGCAGGCGGCCTCCCCGACGGGCATGAAGGCAGACGACAGGCCCGGGACACCAGATGTCCCGCGCCTGTGCCGCGCCTGCGCAGCGCTCGATCTGCTTGCAGTACCGAATCAGCGCTTGGAGTACTGAGGCGCCTTACGGGCCTTCTTCAGACCGGCCTTCTTGCGCTCGACGGCGCGCGGGTCGCGGGTCAGCAGCCCGGCCTTCTTCAGCGCGGGCCGGTTGTTCTCCTCGTCCGCGGCGTTCAGCGAGCGGGCAACGCCCAGGCGCAGCGCGCCGGCCTGGCCGGAGGGGCCGCCACCGTGGACCCGGGCGATCACGTCGTAGGAGCCGTCCAGCTCCAGCGTCGCGAACGGCTCGTTGACGATCTGCTGATGCACCCGGTTCGGGAAGTAGCCGGCCAGGTTGCGACCGTTGACCGTCCACTGGCCGGAGCCCGGAACGATCCGCACCCGCGCGATCGCCGTCTTCCGGCGGCCGGTTGCGCGGGAGCCGACCGAGGGCACGAACCGGCGGACCGGTGCGTCCGTCGGATCCGCGACCGGCACCGGGGTGTCGGTGCTGTAGTCACCGACCGGCACATCGGGGTCGGTCTCGGCATAGGTGTCGGTCATCGGGCTTCCGTCCGGATCGTCGCGGTGGGCAGGGCATGGATCGGGACGGGCGGTATGCCAGATCTCCTGACCGGGGAGATCACCGGCGACATCACTGGAGACGTCACTGCGCGACCTGGCCGATCGTGAACGGCTGGGGCTGCTGGGCGGCGTGCGGGTGCTCCGGGCCGGCGTAGACCTTCAGCTTCCTGGCCTGCGCGCGGCCGAGGGTGTTCTTCGGCAGCATCCCGCGGACAGCCTTCTCGACGGCCTTCCGCGGGCTCTTCGCCAGCAGGTCAGTGTATGACGTAGCCGTCAGACCTCCCGGGTACCCGGAGTGCCGATAGGCCATCTTCTGCTCACGCTTGGCGCCGGTCAGGACGATCGCACTGGCGTTGACGATCACCACGAAGTCGCCGGTGTCGATGTGGGGCGCCCAGATCGGCTTGTGCTTGCCGCGCAGCAGCTGCGCAGCGTGCGTGGCCAGGCGGCCGAGCACGATGTCCTGGGCGTCGATGACGTGCCAGGTCCGGGTGATGTCGGCCGGCTTCGGGCTGTAGGTGCGCACGGGGAGGGAACCTCTTCGTCGGGAGCTGTCGGGTGGAGCCGCTGCCGTCTGCCGGCCGGACGCCGGTTCGCGGCATCCGGTCTAGATCAGGAAGCCCGAGATGGGGCACCCACGGACGCTCGTGAATCCGTGCAGCCGCCCTCGGACAACCTCCCCAGGGTATCCGCGCCGGCAACACCGGTCAAAGATGGTCCCCACCGCGGACCGGCGCGGACCGAGCCGGCCGTCCCTAAGCTCGGCGGCCGTGACGCTGACCGCCCGGCCGCCGGACCGCCGCACCGAGTTGCACCGCGTCTGGCCGGCCCGGCCGGTCCGCGCCGCGGCGGTCGTCGGGTCGTTTGTGGTGCTGCTGTGGATCGTGCAGGCGGTCAACGCCGCCGACCGCCAGCGGCTCGTCGGCGAACGGGGCATCCTCCCGCTCCGCGAGGACGGGCTGGACGGCATCGTGTTCGCGCCCCTGCTGCATGCCGGGTGGGTGCACCTGGAGGGCAACACGCTGCCGGTCCTCATCTTCGCCTTCCTCGCGACCTCGGCCGGCCTGCTCCGGTTCGGGCTCGCGACCGCGGTGATCTGGGTGGTCGCCGGGGTCGGCACATGGCTGTTCGGTGGCCTGGGCACCGTGCACATCGGCGCCTCCAGCCTGATCTTCGGCTGGCTGACGCTGCTGCTCGCCCGTGGCTTCTTCGCCCGCAGCACCGGTCAGATCGTCCTGGCCGGAGTGCTGTTCCTCGCCTACGGCTCGCTGCTGTGGGGGGTGCTGCCGACTGCCTACGGCGTCTCCTGGCAGGGACACCTGTTCGGCGCCCTGGGCGGCCTACTGGCCGCGGTGCTCGTCAGCCGTCCGGAGCCGGCGTCTCGTCGGGCCGCGGCAGCCCTCCCACCCGGCTGGTAGCGGTCCTCGCGCAGCGGGCGGTCTTCCGGCAGGAGCGGCGGTCAGCGGATGCGGTCGACCCGGGCGGCGTCCCACACCGGCTCGGACGCCTCCTGGACGCGGCCGTCGGCGCCGAAGACGAGGAAGCGGTCGAAGCCGCGGGCGAACCACCGGTCGTGGGTCACCGCGAGCACCGTCCCGTCGAAGCCGGCCAGCCCCGCCTCCAGCGCCTCGGCGCTGGACAGGTCCAGGTTGTCGGTCGGCTCGTCCAGCAGCAGCATCGTCGCGCCCGCCAGTTCCAGCAGCAGGATCTGGAACCGCGCCTGCTGACCGCCGGACAGCGTCCCGAACCGCTGGTCCCGAGCGTGGGCGAGCTCGTACCGGTCCAGGGTCGGCGCGGCGTCGTCGATGCGCAACGAATGGTCCTCCCACAGCACCTCCAACAGCGTCCGGCCGTCCAGTTCCGGGTGGTCGTGCGTCTGGGCGAAGTGGCCCGGGACGACCCGGGCGCCGAGGCGGACCGAGCCGGTCGACGCCACCGCCGCGCCGACGGGCCGTGACGCCCCGGTGTCGGTCGGGGTCTGGGTGAGCAGCCGCAGGAAGTGGCTCTTGCCCGAGCCGTTCGACCCCAGCACCGCCACCCGCTCGCCGTAGAGGACCTCCAGGTCGAACGGGGACATCAGCCCGGTCAGCTCCAGCCCGGAGCAGGTCAGCGCGCGGACCCCGGTCCGGCCCCCGCCCAGGCGCATCCTGATCGACTGCTCCCGTGGCGTCGCCTGCGGTGGGCCTTCGTCCTCGAACCGCCCCAGCCGGGTGACCGCCGCCTTGTACCGGGCGGCCATGTCGGAGTTGTACGCGGACTTCTGCTTGTACATGAACATCAGCTGGCGCAGCTTCTCGTGCTCCTCGTCCCAGCGCCGGCGCAGCTCGTCGAACCGGGCGAACCGGGCGGTTCGGGCCTCGGCGAGGGTCGCGAACCCGGCGCCGTGCGTCCAGGCGCTGTTGCCCAGGCCACCGTGGCCGAGCTCGACGGCGACGATCCGGTCGGCTGCGCGGGCCAGCAGTTCCCGGTCGTGGCTGACCAGCAGCACGGTCTTCGGCGTCTCCCGCAGCCGGTCCTCCAGCCACCGCTTGCCCGGAACGTCGAGGTAGTTGTCCGGCTCGTCGAGCAGCAGCACCTCGTCCGGACCGCGCAGCAGCGCCTCGAGCACCAGCCGCTTCTGTTCTCCACCGGACAGCGTGGTGACCGCGCGGTACTGGGCCCGGTCGTACCCGAGTCCCAACGCGGCGGTGCAGCAGGTGTCCCACAGCACCTCCGCGTCGTAACCGCCGGCGTCGGCCTAGTCGGCGAGCGCCTGCGCGTAGGCCAGCTGGGTCGGTTCGTCGTCGCGCTCCATCATCGCCAGCTCGGCAACGTCGACCGCGCCGCCGGCGGCCCGCAGGCGGGAGACCGCCACCGACAGCAGCAGGTCGCGCACTGTCGAGTCGTCCCGGACCGACCCGACGAGCTGGCGCATCACACCGATGCCGCCCGAGCGGGTGACCGCTCCGGCGGTCGGGGCCAGGTCGCCGGCGACGATCCGCAGCAAGGTCGTCTTCCCCGCCCCGTTCGGCCCGATCAGCGCCGTCGTCGTGCCGTCGCCGACCCGGAACCCGACATCGGACAGCAGCGGCCGACCGTCGGGCAGCACGACCTCGACCCCGGCCAACTCGACGTGTCCCACGGCCGCGAGTCTGCCGGGCTTAGAAGACCCAGGGCGCCCAGGGCTGGACGGCCGACTCGAAGCTGCGGGACAACCGGTCCAGCACCCCGGGTGTCCGGACCGACACCAGCCCGGCCCGGCCGAGGCGGGCGAGGGTCCCGGCCGACCCGAGGTAGGCGGCACCGAGCACCGACACGTCCAGCTCCAGATCGGGCGCGTCGTCGGTCCGCGTCAGGGTGGCCTCGCCGCCGGAGACCTGCATCCGCCACCGGCCGGCGTTCCACGGGCAGTCGCGGTCGGTGACCGCCAGTACGGCGCTGATGTCGGAGGCGTAACCACGCGCGGGAAGCGCCCGGTCCAGGTCCACCAGCCGGACCCACAGCGCGTCGTGCTGGACGGTCTCGGCGGACCGGGAATCGGTCAGCTGGTCCAGCACCGGGTCGTCGACGGGACGGAGCGGGGAGACGACCCGAGTGATCAGGTCCAGCTCGGTGAGCCACCGGTAGAGCGCGGCATGGGAGAGCGGACCGTCGGAGTAGGCCTCGCTGACGACGAGCTCGGTTGCCCGGGGCCAATCGCCGACCGATCGCACGGCGTAGCGGGCGGCAGCTCGGACCCGATCCCCGGATGAGAGCAGGACACACCGCAGCGGGCCGGTCCCGTGCCGGACCGCCGGGTCGTCGGCCACCGACCCCGGGAGCCAGTGCGCCGGCCGGGCGGGCATCCCCGGCCGGACCGCACGGACCGCGGCGGCCAGCTGCTCGACCTGCTCGATCGAGGTCGCGGGGTCGACCAGGCGCGGGTTCAGCGGATCCGCCAGGTCGGCGCGGACCACGCCTGCGCGGCGCGGCAGTCCGAACCGGGCCGCGCGGGTCGCCGGGCCGTAGCCGAACCGGCCGTAGATGGTCGCCTCGCTGGCCCACAGGACCGCCACGGGCTCCGCGCCGCGGTCGTGCAGGTCGGTCAGCACCCGGCGCATCAGCACCGAGGTGATACCGCGGCGGCGGTGGCTGGGCAGGACGCAGACGAAGCTGATGCCGGCGGTCGGCACCTCGCGCGTCGGCGGCGCGTCGGCGCCGGCCACCGGTCCCGCCGGGACCGGACCGGGAACCGACGTGCTGAGGCTGTAGACGATGTTGGACCCGACCACCTGCCCGTCGTCGACGGCGAGCAGTCCGCGGCCGGTTTCGAACCGCGCGGACTCCACCGCCCACTTCGGCGGCGGCTGGTCCTCGGCGAACGCGTTCTCCGCGAGCCGGCGGAGGTCCTCGATCCGACCGGCCGAGCCGTCGAAGACCTCCAGCTCGACACCCGCGGGCAGGCCGGCGGGACGACCGGGGCCAGAATCGGTGCTCATCCGGCCTGCCTACCAGGCGCGCCGGACATCCGCCCGGGGTCCACCCGGGCGACAGCTGTGATTCGAGGAGGACGGCCCGTGCGGGTGGTGGTCATCGGTGCGACCGGACACATCGGCGGATACCTGGTGCCCCGGCTGGTGCGGGCCGGGCACGACGTCGTCGCCCTCAGTCGCGGCACCCGGCAGCCGTACCGCGTCGACCCGGCGTGGGGCGCCGTCCGGCAGGTGGCGGTCGACCGGGACGCGGCGGACGCGGACGGCAGTTTCGGGCACCTGGTCGCGGACCTGGCGCCGGACGCGGTCGTGGACCTGGTGTGCTTCACGCCGGAGTCCGCGGCGCTGCTGGTCGACGCGCTGCGCGGCCGGTGCGGGCAGCTGCTGCACTGCGGGACCGTCTGGGTGCACGGGCACCTGACCGAGGTCCCGGTCGCCGAGTCCGCGCCGCGCCGCCCCTTCGGCGACTACGGGATCGGCAAGGCCGCGATCGAACGGCTGCTGCTCGCCGAAACCGCCGGCGGCGGCCTTGCGTGCACGGTGCTGCACGCCGGGCACATCAGCGGACCGGGCTGGTGGGTGGTGAACCCGGCCGGCAACCTCGACCCGGCGGTGTGGCGCGACCTGGCCACCGGCAGGCCGGTGCTGCTGCCGGACACCGGCCTGACCACGCTGCACCACGTGCACGCCGACGATGTCGCGTCGGCATTCGTCGGCGCGCTGGACCGCCGGTCGGCGGCCGCCGGTGAGTCGTTCCACGTCGTCTCGCCGGCGGCGCTGACGATGCGCGGGTTCGCCGAGTCCGCCGCCGGGTGGTTCGGCCGCGAGGCCGTGCTGCGGTTCGCGCCGTGGTCGGAGTTCGCCGACGCGGTCGGCCCGGAGCATGCGGCGGCGAGCTGGGACCACGTGGCGCACAGCCCGTCGGTGTCGGTCGCCAAGGCCGCGGCACTGTTGGGCTGGACGCCGCGCCACACCTCGCTGCAGGCGACGTTCGAGGCGGTCCGCTGGCAGCTCGACGCAGGCCGGCTCGACATCGGTACCGCCCGGATGGCCGACCCGGGGCTCTAGCGGGCCGACTCCCGGCCCGGAGCGCAGGCCAGGGCCGGGTGACGCGGGTCGCGCCCGTCGCGCACCGCCTGGTCGGGAAGCGCGGGCGGCCCAGCGTCACGGCCGGGCGTCGACCCGCAGGACCCGGTAGCCCTTCGCGCTGGCGTGCCGGGCAGTCGGGTGACCGGCAGCGGCCAGCCAGCCGGCCAGGGAGTCGGCGCCGAGGTTGCGGGCGACCACCAGCCAGGCGGCGCCGCCGGGTGCGAGCCGGGGCAGCCAGTGCAGCAGCATCGCGTGCAGCTCGGGCTTACCGACCCGGATCGGCGGGTTGGACCAGATGGCGTCGAACGCCAGCCCGGCGGGCACCGCGTCGGGCTCGACGGCATGTACGCGGTCGCCCACCCCGGCCACCGCGGAGTTCGCCCGGGTCAGGTCCAGTGCCCGCCGGTTGACGTCGACCGCCCAGACGGTCGCCGCCGGGACGCGGCGGGCCAGCGTGACCGCCACCGGCCCCCAACCGCAGCCGAGGTCCAGCAGGGTCCGCCCCGACGGCTGCGGTCCGCGGTCGAGCAGGACCGAGGTCCCCGGGTCCAGCCGCTCGGCGGAGAACGTGCCGGCCGCCGTGGTGAACCGGTACTGCTCCCCCGCGATGCGCGCACCGACCTCGCGCCGCACCGCGTCGGCGCTCGGGTCGGCGGTGAAGTAGTGCTCGCTCACCTGGGCCGCCCGGCCGCGCCCGCAGGTACGCCGTCATCGGGTGCGTCGGGGCGGGCCGCGCCGGGGTCGCGGACGGCGCGCGTCCGGGCGACCCGGGCGGCGAGCTGCTCCTCGGGCGGGTACCCGACCTCCTCCAGCACCAGCCCCCCCGCCGGCGCGACCCCGACAGCCGGGTCGCGCACCCCGGCGGCCAGGACGGCGGCCGGCCAGCTCTCCGGGCGTCGGCCGTCACCGACCGGCAGCAGGCCGCCGACCAGCGCGCGGACCATCGAATGGCAGAAGGCGTCCGCGACCACCTCGACCGCCACCACCCCGTCGGCGCCGCGGGTCACTTCGAGGGTGTGCAGGGTCCGGATCGTCGTGGCTCCCGCCCGCCGTTTGCAGAACGCCGCGAAGTCCCGGTAGCCCGTCAGGCCGGCACCGGCGCGGCCCATCGCGGCGACGTCCAGCTCCCGGGAGTGTGGCGCTGTCCAGCTACGCACGAGCGGATCCGGGACGGTGACCGTGTCGGCGATCCGGTAGACGTAACGGCGCCAGCTGGCGGCGAACCGCGCGTCGAAGCCGGGCGGTGCCACGCACACGCCCCGGATGCGCAGGTCCGGCGCCAGCATCCGGTTCCAGGCACGGACGAGCCGGCCAGGCGCCCAGGCCTGCCCGGCCATGTCTCCGGTCATGTCCCCGGTCGGGTCCACCGCAGCCACCGGTGTGACGTCGACATGGCAGACCTGGCCGCGCGCGTGCACACCGGCGTCGGTCCGGCCGGCCACCACCAGGCGGCCAGGAGTACCTGGGACGGGTGGGCGACGCGCGACCACTGCTGCCAGTGCGGCCTCGACCGTCCGCTGACCTGGTTGCGCCGCCCAGCCGGCGAACTGCGTGCCGTCGTACGACAGGTCGATACGGAATCTGCGCGCCGACGCGGTCGGCGCCGACGAGTTCCCCCGGTCCGTCACCGCGCCAACCCGACGGTCCGCGGACTGCAGAGCTCGTCGCGCGCGGCCGTCGATCCCGGGCAGGCTGCTCGTTCGACACCCCGATCGGGCGCGACCGGACCAAGCCGGGCAGCGGTTGCGACCGAAGACCTGCCGACCGCTCGGCGCGGAGTGCGTCCCGCACCGCACGGTCGTGGCAGTGCCCGCTCGCGTCCGCTGCGGACGGCCACCGGCCCCACGGCGACAACGGCGCCTGTCCCCATCCGGATCTGGGAGTGGGGACAGGCGCCGGTGTGCGGTAGGGCGTCGGGACGGCTCAGGCGTCGTCCGAGCCGCGGGCGGGCCGTCCGGTCTCGCCGACAGCAGCATCCCCGCCGGCCGCATCGGCGTCGGCCTGCTCCGCCTCGTCGGCGGCGCGCTCCGCGCGGTCGGCTGCCGCCCCCGCTTCGTCCGCCGACGGGCCGGCCGGGCCGGCGTGATGGGCAGTCGCGTCGTCGCCGTCGACCGGAGGAGCCAATTCCTGGCTGAAGCTCTCCGCGGCGAGCTCGTCGTCGGCGTCGGCGTCGTCCTGGACCGGCTCACCGCCGACCGGGTCACCGCCGGCGGGCTCATCGTCGACCTCGTCGGCCGGCTCGGCCGGGGCCGGACCCGTGGGTGCCGCTGCCGAACCAGTGGCGCGGTCCCGCGACGCTCGCCGGGTGGCGCCCTCGGCCTCGGACAGCACCTGCTCGGCCAGCGGCTCCACCAGCTCGATGACCGCCATCGGCGCGTTGTCGCCCTTGCGCGGGCCGATCTTGGTGATGCGGGTGTACCCACCCGGGCGGCTCGCGAACCGCGGCCCGATCTCGGTGAACAGCACGTGCACGACGCTCTTGTCCGTCACCGTCTGCATGACCTGGCGCCGGGCGTGCAGATCGCCGCGCTTGGCCTTCGTGATCAGCCGCTCGGCGTAGGGCCGGAGCCGGCGGGCCTTCGCGTGCGTCGTGGTGATCGCGCCGTGCTCGAACAGGGCAGTTGCCAGGTTGGCGAGGATGTGTCGCTCGTGGGCCGGGCTACCGCCCAGGCGGGCGCCCTTGGTGGGGGTGGGCATGGTGGATCTCCTCGATCGTCGTCCGGTCCCGGGCCGGTCAGGTACCCGAGCCGGTCAGGCCCCGGTGCGCCCTCTCGGGCGGCACCGGAAGTCCCGACTGGTGTGCCGTCCCGGCCGGCTGGCCGGAACGGCCGGGACGCGGCGCCGGCGGCGACCGCGTCCCGGAGTGAAACCGTTCAGTACTGCTCTGTCTCGACGAAGTTGTCGTCCTCGTCGTAGTAGTCGGCGACCTGCGTCGGGTCGAACCCGGGCGGGCTGTCCTTCAGCTGCAGGCCCATCGTCTGCAGCTTGGCCTTCACCTCGTCGATCGACTTGGCCCCGAAGTTGCGAATGTCGAGCAGGTCCGCCTCGGACCGCCCGAGCAGCTCACCAACGGTGTGAATGCCCTCACGCTTGAGGCAGTTGTAGGACCGGACGGTCAGCTGCAGCTCCTCGATCGGGAGCGCCAGGTCCGCCGCCATCTGCGCGTCGACGGGGCTCGGCCCGATCTCGATGCCCTCGGCTTCGACGTTGAGCTCGCGCGCCAGCCCGAACAGGCCGACCAACGTGGTGCCGGCCGACGCAAGGGCGTCGCGTGGGCGGATCGAGGGCTTGGTCTCCACGTCCACCACGAGCCGGTCGAAGTCGGTGCGCTGCTCGACGCGGGTGGCCTCGACCTTGTAGGTCACCTTCAGCACCGGGGAGTAGATGGAGTCCACCGGGATCCGGCCGATCTCCTGGTCGGCACTACGGTTCTGCACGGCCGAGACGTACCCGCGGCCGCGCTCGACCGTCAGCTCGATCTCGAGGCGCCCGTCGGCGTTCAGCGTCGCGATCTTCAGGTCGGGGTTGTGCACCTCGACGCCGGCGGGCGGCGCGATGTCGGCGGCGGTCACGTCGCCCGGCCCCTGCTTGCGCAGGTACATGGTGACCGGCTCGTCCTCCTCAGAACTCACGACGAGCTCCTTGAGGTTCAGCACGATCTCGGTGACGTCCTCCTTCACGCCGGGAACGGTGCTGAACTCGTGCAGCACGCCTTCGACGCGGATCGACGTGACCGCGGCACCCGGGATCGACGACAGCAGGGTGCGGCGTAGCGAGTTGCCGATGGTGTAGCCGAAGCCGGGCTCCAGGGGCTCGAGGACGAACCGCGAACGGTAGGTGTCGACCTGGTCCTCGGCGAGCGTGGGGCGCTGTGCGATGAGCACGGGTACTTCCCTCCCGCGGCGACCTGCATATGACGCCACGATCCAACGGAGGGGCCGACGAATGCGCCGACCCGGGTGACCACTCCGGTCCGCGCCCCCCCGGAAAGGCCGCGGACCGGAGATGGGACTTACTTGGAGTAGAACTCGACGATCAACTGCTCCTGGACGGGGGTGTCGATCTGCGCCCGGGTCGGAAGCTGGTGCACCAGGATCTGCATCGACCCGGGAACGACCTCCAACCACGCCGGTGTCGGCCGGTCACCGAGTGTCTCCCGGGCGATGATGAACGGCGTCGACTCCAGCGACTTGACCTTGACGTCGATGACGTCGTGCGCCTTCACCTGGAAGCTCGGGACGTTCACCCGCTGCCCGTTGACGGTGAAGTGGCCGTGGACGACCAGCTGGCGGGCGTGTCGGCGGGTCCGGGTGATGCCTGCCCGGTACACCACGTTGTCCAGGCGGGACTCCAACCGCTGCAGCAGCAGGTCACCGGTCTTTGCGCCCTTGATCTTCTTCGCCTGGTCGTAGTACCGGCGGAACTGCTTGTCCAAGACGCCGTAGGTGAACCGGGCCTTCTGCTTCTCGCGCAGCTGGAGCAGGTACTCCTTCTCCTTGACGCGCCCGCGGCCGTGCTCGCCCGGCGGGTACGGCCGGCGCTCGAATGCGCGGTCGCCGCCGACCAGGTCGATGCCTAGGCGGCGGGACTTCTTGGTGGCAGGTCCTGTGTACCGAGCCATGTCGTCCTCCCCCTCAGACCCGGCGACGCTTCGGCGGGCGGCAACCGTTGTGCGGCACCGGCGTGACGTCCTGGATGGTGCCGACCTCGAGGCCGGTCGCGGTCAGCGAGCGGATCGCCGTCTCGCGCCCGGACCCCGGGCCCTTGACGAAGACGTCGACCTTGCGCATGCCGTGCTCCATCGCCCGGCGGCCCGCGGCCTCGGCGGCCATCTGTGCGGCGAACGGGGTGGACTTGCGCGAGCCCTTGAACCCGACCTGGCCGGAACTTGCCCAGGACACGACCGCACCCTGCGGATCGGTGATCGAGATGATCGTGTTGTTGAACGTGCTCTTGATGTGCGCGTGACCGTGCGCGACGTTCTTGCGTTCCTTGCGACGGACCTTCTTGACGGCCCCGGAGGCCGTTCGTGTCCTGCTGGGCGGCATCTGTGGGGTGCTCCTGCTCGTGGTCGAGGGTGTGGTGGCGCATGTGGCGCGATGGCCTGCACCGGACCGACGTCGGCCGACCGGTGCGCGAGCGTGGCGACCGGCTACTTGCGCGGGGTCTTCTTCTTGCCGGCGACGGCCTTGCGTGGGCCCTTGCGTGTGCGCGCATTGGTCTGGGTGCGCTGGCCACGGACCGGCAGGTGCCGGCGATGGCGGAGCCCCTGGTAGCTGCCGATCTCCACCTTTCGGCGGATGTCGGCGGCGACCTCACGGCGCAGGTCGCCCTCGATCTTGAAGTTGCCCTCGATGTACTCGCGGAGCAGGAGCAGGTCCTCGTCGGAGACGTCGCGGACGCGGACGTCGGGACTGACGCCGGTCGCCGCCAGCAGCTGTGTGGCCCTGGTGCGTCCGACGCCGTAGATGTAGGTCAGGGCGATCTCCAGGCGCTTTTCACGCGGGAGGTCGACCCCGGCAAGGCGTGCCATCGGCTGGCTGTTCCCCTCGGGTTCCCGGAGGTTTCACGGCGCATGACGTCCCTCTACCAAGCGGGCCCCGGCCTCCGGGCCGGGGGTGGACGCGACCCGGCGAGCCGGGCGGCGATGTCGATGCGTTCTGGGTCGGTGCACGTTCGTGGAGCGTGTTCTCGGTGCCGGCTATCCGTTACCGGGCGATCTGACACCCGGGTGATCTGGCGAGACCCTCCAACGTGGTTGGGTGGTGGCTTCGTCAGCCCTGGCGCTGCTTGTGGCGGACGTTCTCGCAGATGACCATGACGCGACCGCTGCGGCGGATCACGCGGCACTTGTCGCAGATCGGCTTGACGCTCGGCTTGACCTTCATCGCGTGAGTCCTCGGTTCAGTGCTGGTTCGGGCGGAGAGCCGGGATGCCGGCTCACTTGTAGCGGTAGACGATGCGCCCACGGGTGAGGTCGTACGGGGAGAGCTCGACGACCACCCGGTCCTCGGGCAGGATCCGGATGTAGTGCTGGCGCATCTTGCCGCTGATGTGCGCGAGCACCTTGTGACCGTTGGCCAGCTCGACCCTGAACGTCGCGTTGGGCAGCGACTCCACGACCTGGCCCTCGAGTTCGAGTACGCCTTCCTTCTTCGGCATGTCCTCCGCAATCACTGTGCTCGATAGATCTGTTCCGGCATTGACGGCCGGGTCCGTCGGCCTGGACGACCGGCAAACGGTGGACGGTCGTCCAGGACCGGACAGCACAAGGCTAGCCAGCACAGGCCACGACCGGTCAGGCCGACCCCCTACCTTACGTCACGACAGCGGACCGGCCGCCCTCGTGACCTGCGGCGCGCTCGCCGGAGCGGCACCGCGGTGTGTCCGGGTGCGCAGGCACCACTCAGTGCGGCAGCTCCGGGCGCTCGTCGCGGCGGGCGGCGGCGGTCCGTCCGGCCAAGCCGATGCCCCACGGGGCGAGGACGAAGATCGGCCAGAAGAAGAGCAGGCTGCCGCTGGCCACGCAGGTGACCACCCAGACCGCCAGGCACATGGCGTTCACGCCGGCCCAGCCCGCCCACTGCTGGCGCAGCGGGGCCTCGCCCGCGGAGCCGGGCGCGGCGGGATGCGCCCCGCTGCCGGTCCGGACCGCCGGCACCGCGGGTGCGCGCGGCCGGGCCGGGGGCAGCGGGAGGTCGGCGGTGAACACCGCCAGCTCACCCCGGCTCCTGGCCCCGAGGACGCTGTCGAGCCGGTCACCGAACTCGTCGGCGGTCAGCCGGCCCTCGGCGTACGCGACCCGCAGTCGCTCCGCGACCGCGTCGCGCTCGGCGTCGGAGGCTCGGATCCCGCTGTCGGTCATGCGCCCAGTCTGCGCCGGGCGCCCCGTCCCCCTCGACGACGGACGACAGGTCTTCCGAGGCGGAGTGGCTGGCCGGGACGCCGGCAGCTGTCAGACCAGGCCGAGCGCCCCGGCGATCCGGTCGGCGACCTCGTCCGGCGTGCCGTCCCCGTCGACGGAAACCAACAACCCGGCGGCGGCGTAGAAGCCGACCAGCGGCGCGGTCTGCTCCTGGAAGATCTGCAGGCGGCGCCGGATGGGCCCGGGCCGGTCGTCGTCGCGCTGTGCGACGAAGCCGGCCTCGACGTCGGCCGCCGGCGGCGGGTCGGTCTCGACGTGCCAGACCCGGCCGGTACGGGCGTCCACGCGGCGCCCGGACAGGCGCCGGATGATCTGGTCGTCGGCCAGCGTCAGCGCCAGCACCGCGTCCAAGCCGGCCCCGAGCCCGTCGAGCATGGCTCCCAGCGCCTCGGCCTGCGCCAGGTTGCGGGGGAAGCCGTCCAGCAGGAAGCCGCCGGCGGCGTCGGGTTGGCCGATCCGGTCGGCGACCATCGCGACGGTCACCTCGTCGGGGACCAGCTCACCGGCGTCCATGTACGTCTTGGCGGTCCGGCCCAGTTGGGTGCCGCCGCCGACGTTGGCCCGGAAGATGTCGCCGGTCGAGACGGCCGGGACACCCAGCCGCGCCGCCAGGCGCGCGCCCTGCGTTCCCTTGCCGGCGCCCTGCGGGCCGAGCACGACCAGCCGCCGCGGACCGCCCGCGGCGCGGACCGCCGCCGGCCCGGTCACCGGAGGAAGCCCTCGTAACTGCGCTGCTGCATCTGCGACTGGATCTGCTTCACGGTGTCCAGACCGACGCCGACCACGATCAGCAGCGTCGTCCCGCCGAACGGGAAGTTCTGGTCCGCGCCGATCAGCACGTAGGCGATCAGTGGGATCAGCGCGACGATTCCCAGGTACAGCGACCCGGGTGCGGTGATTCGCGACAGCACGTAGTCCAGGTACTCCTCGGTCGGCCGACCGGCCCGTACCCCCGGAACGAATCCGCCGTACTTCTTCATGTTGTCGGCGATCTCCTTCGGGTCGAAAGTGATCGCGACATAGAAGTAGGTGAAGAAGATGATCAGCACGAACTGCGCGACCATGTAGAGCGGGTGGTCCCCGCGGACCAGGTACTGCGAGATCCAGGCCGCCCACCGGGACGTCGGATTGAACTGGGCGACCAGCGCCGGCACGTACAGCAGGCTCGAGGCGAAGATCACCGGGATGACGCCGGCCTGGTTGATCTTGAGCGGGATGTAGGTCGAGCTCCCCCCGTACATCCGCCGGCCGATCATCCGTTTGGCGTAGGTGACGGGGATCCGGCGTTGCGACTGCTCCACGAAGATCACCAGCGCCGTCACGACCAACCCGACCGCCACGACGGCGGCGAGCAGCAGCCAGCCGTTCGATGTCGCCTGCGTCTTCACCCGCCACAGGCTCTGCGGGAACGACGCCGCTATCGAGGTGAAGATCAGGATCGACATGCCGTTTCCGATTCCCCGGTCGGTGATCAGCTCACCGAGCCACATCACCAGCGAGGTCCCTGCCGTCATGACGACAACCATGGTGACCGTCGCGAACAGCCCCCGGTCGGGGACGATCTGGGCCTGGCATCCCGGGAACAGGTTCCCCGTCCGGGCGAGCGCGATGATCCCGGTGGACTGCAGGATCGCCAGCCCGATGGTCAGGTACCGGGTGTATTGGGTGATCGTCGCGGTCCCGGACTGGCCTTCCTTCTTCAGCGTCTCCAGCCGCGGGATGACGACGGTCAACAGCTGCAGGATGATCGAGGCCGTGATGTACGGCATGATCCCCAGCGCGAAGATCGACAGCTGCAACAGCGCACCGCCGGAGAACAGGTTCACCAGCCCGTAGAGGTTCGAGCCCTGCACGTCGGCCAGACAGGACTGCACGGACGCGGAGTCCACTCCCGGCGTCGGCACCGTCGACCCGACGCGGAACAGGATGATGATCCCCAGGGTGAACAGGATCTTGTTCCGCAGCTCGCTGTTCGCGAACGTGCGGGCGATGCCGCTGAGCATGGATCCTCCTCGTCGGGCCCGTCGCTGACAGGCGGGGCCGGCCACGGGCACAGCGGTCGGTCGGGACGGATCATGCCCCGTCCGAGTGGCCCGCTCGATCACCAGACGCACAACCGACCCGCCGACGAGGTTACGTCGACGGATCGGTTGCAGAGTTCGCCGTCCATGTCCGGCGGATGCCACCCGAAGCCGTCGGCCGGCCGGGGCCGGCCGATTACACCTCGGTGGCGCTTCCGCCTGCTGCCTCGATCTTGCCTTTCGCCGACGCGGAGAACGCCTGGGCGCTCACCTGCAGGGCGACGGTGACCTCGCCGCTGCCGAGCACCTTGACCGGCTTGCCCCCGCGCACCGCGCCGCGGCTGACCAGGTCCCCGACCGCCACGGTGCCGCCGTCGGGGAACAGCGCCGCCAGCGTGGCCAGGTTGACCGGCTGGTACTCGGTCCGGAACGGGTTCTTGAAACCCTTCAACTTCGGTACGCGCATCTGTAGGGGCAGCTGGCCGCCCTCGAAGCCGGCGTAGACCTGGTATCGGGCCTTGGTGCCCTTGGTCCCGCGTCCGGCGGTCTTGCCCTTGGAGGCCTCACCTCGGCCAACCCGCGTCTTCTTCATGTGCGCACCCGGTGCCGGGCGCAACTCATGCACCTTGAGCACGGTCCGGGCGGTCGTGCCCGTCGTCTCGTCGCTGTCAGGCATGGGTGTCGACCTCCTCGACGGTGGTGTCCAGCTCGTCGACCTCCACCAGGTGGGTGACGACGCTGACCATCCCGCGGACCTCCGGGGTGTCGGGGCGGACGACGCGCTCACCGATGCGGTGCAGGCCGAGTGTGCGCAGCGTCGCACGCTGGTTGTGCTTGCCGCCGATGGACGACTTTCGCTGGGTGATCGCGAGCGCGGCGGCCATCAGGCGCTCGCCCTGGCCGTCGCACGCGCCCGCAGCAACGCCGGCGGCGCGACGTCCTCGATGGGCAGTCCGCGGCGGACAGCGACCTGCTCCGGCTGTTCGAGCCTCTGCAAGGCTTCCACGGTCGCGTGCACGATGTTGATCGCGTTGGAGCTGCCCAGGCTCTTCGCCAGGACGTCGTGTACGCCCGCGGCCTCCAGCACCGCACGGACCGGCCCGCCGGCGAGCACACCGGTACCGGGTGCGGCTGGGCGGAGCATCACGACACCCGCCGACTTCTCCCCGGTGATCGGGTGCGGGATCGTGCCGCCGATGCGGGGAACGCGGAAGAAGTGCTTCTTGGCCTCCTCTACGCCCTTCGCGATCGCCGCGGGTACTTCCTTGGCCTTGCCGTACCCGACGCCGACCAGGCCGTCACCGTCGCCGACGACCACCAGGGCGGTGAAGCTGAACCGCCGGCCACCCTTGACGACCTTGGCGACGCGATTCACGGTGACGAGGCGCTCGACGAACGCGGTCCGTTCAGCTGCGCGTCCGGAGTCACGCCGTTCCCGGCGGTCGCCGCCGCCGGCGCCGCTGCCGCGACGATCGGGTCCTGCCATCAGTTCGACCTCTCATTGGTGCGTGCGTTCGGCTGCGCCGGGGTGCGTGCGGCCGGCTGCGCCGGGGGGAACTCGACCGGAGGCACGGACATCAGAACTCCAGCCCACCTTCACGGGCACCGTCGGCAACCGCCGCGACCCGGCCGTGGTACTGGTTCCCCCCCCGGTCGAACACGATCGTGCCGACCCCGACCGCCTTCGCTCGGTCGGCAACCAGCAGGCCCACCTGTTTGGCCTTGGCGGTCTTGTCGCCGTCGGCCGAGCGCAGGTCGACCTCCAGCGTCGAGGCGCTGACGATCGTCCGGCCGACGGTGTCGTCGACCAGCTGGACGCCGATGTGCCGGGTGGACCGGGTGACGACCAGACGCGGGCGCTCGGTGGTGCCGGTAACCTTCTTCCGCAGCCGGAGGTGACGCCGGTTGCGCGCCATCTCCCGCCCGGCGCGGCCCGGCTTGGTGAGATTGCTCAGACGTGAGGACATCGGTTACTTCCCAGCCTTTCCGACCTTGCGCCGCACGACCTCGCCGGCGTACCGCACACCCTTGCCCTTGTACGGCTCGGGCTTGCGCAGCTTGCGGATATTCGCCGCCACCTCGCCGACCACCTGCTTGTCGATCCCCGAGACGGTGAAGCGCGTCGGGGTCTGCACCGAGAAGCTGATCCCGGTCGGCGGACGGACGGTGATCGAGTGGCTGTAGCCGAGCGCGAACTGTAGATCCGTGCCCTGCGCGACCACGCGGTAGCCGACCCCCTGGATCTCCAACTCGCGGGTGAAGCCCTGCGTGACCCCGGTGACCATGTTGTTGACAAGCGTCCGGCTCAGCCCGTGCAGGGCCTTGCTGCGCCGCTCGTCGTCGGGCCGCGCCACGGTGAGCGTGCCGGTGTCGTCGCGGTCGATGGTGATGGGCGCGGCCAGGGTGTGCTCCAACTGGCCCTTGGGCCCCTTGACCGTCACCTTCGGTCCGTCGATGCTCACGTCGACACCGGTGGGTACCGGGACGGGGAGCCGTCCGATTCGGGACATCTGCTCGTTCTCTCTCTCGGGCTCGGATCAGTCACTGACAGGTTCGGAAGCGGGTCACCAGACCCAGGCCAGGACTTCCCCGCCGAGGCGATGCCGGGCCGCCTGCCGGTCGGTCAACAGTCCGGTCGAGGTCGAGATGATGGCCACGCCCAGGCCACCGAGCACCCGGGGCAACGCCGTGTACTTCGCGTAGACCCGCAGCCCGGGCTTGGAGATGCGTCGGACCCCGGCGATCGAACGCTCCCGGTTCGGGCCGTACTTCAGCGCGAGAACGAGCTTCTTCCCGACGACCCCGCCGTCGGCCGGCTCCTGCACCGACCAACCACCGATGTACCCCTCCTGCCGGAGGACCTCCGCGATGTTCTCCTTGATCCGCGAGTACGGCATCGACGTCGTCTCGTGGTACGCCGAGTTCGCGTTCCGCAGCCGGGTGAGCATGTCGGCGATCGGGTCCGTCATCGTCATGGTCGAGTACTGCCTTCCGCCACGGTTTCTGCTGGACTCTGCGCAGACCTGTGGTGATCGATGGTGGGTGGTGCCGATTCCGACCCGCGTCGAAGCGGGCCGGCACTACCAGCTGGACTTGGTGACGCCCGGCAGGTGGCCGGCGTGCGCCATCTCCCGGACGCAGATCCGGCACAGCCCGAAGCGGCGGTATACCGCGTGCGGCCGGCCGCAGCGCTGGCACCGCGTGTAGGCCCGGACGGCGAACTTCGGCTTGGCCTTGCTCTTGTTGACCAGGGCTTTCTTGGCCATCGTCAGTTCTCCCTGAACGGAAAGCCGAGCTGGCGCAGCAGCGCCCGTCCCTCGGCGTCGGTCGTCGCGGTGGTGACGACGGTGATGTCCATCCCCCGCGCCTTGTCGATCTTGTCCGGGTCGATCTCGTGGAACATGACCTGTTCGGTCAGGCCGAACGTGTAGTTTCCGTGCCCGTCGAACTGCTTGGGACCGAGTCCCCGGAAGTCACGGATTCGTGGCAGCGCCAGACTGACCAGCCGGTCCAGGAACTCCCACATCCGGTCACCGCGCAGGGTCACGTGCGCCCCGATCGGCATGCCCTCACGCAACTTGAACTGCGCGATGGACTTCCGTGCCTTGGTGACCGCCGGCTTCTGACCGGTGATCAACGTGAGATCCTGCACCGCACGGTCGATGACCTTGGAGTCGCGAGCGGCCTCGCCGACACCGGAATTGACCACGACCTTGACCAGGCCCGGCACCTGCATGGGGTTCGGATACGCGAACTCAGTGCGCAGCGCCGGAGATATCTGGTCGCGGTAGAGCTGCTTGAGCCGGGGCAGGACCGGTGCGGACGGCGTCTCGGTCTCGGTGGTCGTCATCAGATCTCCTCGCCGGTCTTACGGGCGACGCGCACGCTGCGGTAGCTGGTGACCGTGGCGCCGTCCGCGCGTGTCTTCTCCACGGGCACGCGGCGGTACCCGACTCGGGTCGTCACCTTCTGCCCCTCGTGTTCGACCACCAGCATCACGTTCGACACGTGCATCGCTGCCTCGGTGACGACGATCCCGCCGGGAGTTCCGCCGGCGGCATTCTGCGTCGGCTTCGTGTGCTTGGTGATCCGGTTGACGCCCTCGACCACGACCCGCTGACGTTCCGGGAAGACCTGGATGATCTTCCCCTCGCGACCACGGTCGGCACGCTTGCCGGTGATGACCCGGACGAGGTCGCCCTTCTTCAGGTGGAGCGGCTTGACGCGCCCGGTCGGGGTGTAACTGCTCTTCAGTGTCTTCGCCATGGTCACAGCACCTCCGGAGCGAGGGAGATGATCCGCATGAACTTGCGGTCGCGCAGCTCACGGCCGACCGGACCGAAGATTCGGGTGCCGCGCGGCTCCCCGTCGGTCCGCAGGATCACCGCCGCGTTCTCGTCGAAGCGGATGTAGGAACCGTCCGGACGACGCCGCTCCTTGACGGTCCGGACGACGACCGCCTTGACGACGTCGCCCTTCTTGACGTTGCCGCCGGGGATGGCGTCCTTCACGGTCGCCACGATCGTGTCCCCGATACCGGCGTACCGGCGGCTCGAGCCGCCGAGGACCCGGATGCACAAGATTTCCTTGGCACCGGTGTTGTCGGCGACGCGCAATCGCGTCTCCTGCTGGATCATCGGTTCAACTCCACGTCGTGTCCGGTCCTGCTCGTCGGATGGTGCTGCTGTCCCGTGCCGTTCCCTAGCGCCCGTGCTGTCCGATCGCGCCGGTGTTCCCCCGTCGCACTACTTGGCGCGCTCGAGCACCTCGACCACGCGCCAGCGCTTCGTCGCCGACAGCGGCCGGGTCTCCATGATCAGCACCAGGTCGCCCTCGTTGGCACCGTTGGCCTCGTCGTGCGCCTTGACGCGCGTGCTGCGCCGGATGATCTTGGCGTACTTCGGGTGCCGTACCCGGTCCTCCACGGAGACGACGACCGTCTTGTCCATCTTGTCGCTGACCACGTACCCCCGCCGGACCTTCCGGTACCCGCGCGATGCGACGGGCTGCTCGTCGGTCGCGGTCCCGGTCGCGGTTCCGTCAGGTGTCGGGGTCTGCGTCTGTTCCACCGTCATGCCGTCTCCTCCGTCGCCGGCTCGTCGGCAGACGCGTCGCCCGCCGGGGCCGGGGAGATGCCGAGCTCACGCTCACGCATCACCGTGTAAATCCGTGCGATGTCCCGACGGACCGACCGCAGTCCGCCGAAGCTGTCCAACTGGCCGGTCGCGGACTGGAACCGGAGGTTGAACAACTCCTCCTTCGCCTCCCGCAGCTTGGCCAGCAACTCCTCGGCTCCCACCGACCGGAGGTCGTGCGCCTTGGACAGCGTCGCCATCTCAGGTCTCCTCCCGGACGATGAACTTGCACTTCATGGGCAACTTGTGGATCGCCCGCGTCATGGCCTCGCGCGCCAGCGGTTCACCGACGCCGGCGAGCTCGAACATCACCCGACCGGTCTTGACGTTGGCGATCCAGTACTCCGGGCTGCCTTTACCGGAGCCCATCCGGGTCTCGGCCGGCTTCTTCGTCAGCGGACGGTCCGGGTAAATGTTGATCCACACCTTCCCGCCGCGCTTGATGTGCCGGGTCATCGCGATACGCGCGGACTCGATCTGCCGGTTGGTCACGTAATGACCCTCCAGCGCCTGGATGCCGAAGTCGCCGAACGCCAGGGAGGCCCCACCGGACGCGGCGCCGGTGCGCTGCGGACGGTGCTGTTTGCGGTGCTTGACGCGACGCGGGATCAGCACTGGTCAGCCCTCCGGTGTGATCGGAGTCGGATTGGTGCCGACCGGCGCGCCATCGGCGCCCCCGCCGGATCCGCCCTCGACGGGAGCAGTCGGATCGGGCACGGTTGTGGCCGGCACAGTCGCGACGGGCGCAGTCACGCCGGCAGCTGCCTCGACGGTCTCCGCCGACACACCGGAGGCTTCGGCCACCGACGCCTGCTCGACCGACGGGGCGCCGTCGGCGGCTGCCTGGTCCCCCCGTCCGGTGGTCGGGCGGCGCGCCGGACGGGTCGGCCGGGCGCGACCGTTCGCCGCCGCCTGCGCCTTCTGCGCCTCACGCTCGGCCCGGTTGGTCGAGACCTCGCCCTTGTAGACCCAGACCTTCACCCCGATGCGACCGAAGGTGGTCCGTGCCTCGAAGAAGCCGTAGTCGATATCCGCACGCAGGGTGTGCAGCGGCACACGGCCCTCGCGGTAGAACTCGGAGCGGCTCATCTCCGCACCTCCGAGGCGGCCCGAGACCTGCACCCGGATTCCCTTGGCCACGCCCGAGCGCATCGCCGACTGGATCGACTTGCGCATCGCGCGACGGAACGACACGCGCGCCGACAACTGTTCGGCGACGCCCTGCGCCACCAGCTGGGCATTGGTCTCGGCGTCCTTGACCTCAAGGATGTTCAGCTGGATCTGCTTGCCGGTGAGCTTCTCCAGCTCACCGCGGATCCGCTCCGCCTCCGCCCCACGGCGTCCGATGACGATGCCCGGCCGTGCCGTGTGGATGTCGACGCGGACCCGGTCCCGGGTGCGCTCGATCTCCACGTCGGCGATGCCGGCACGCTCCATGCCCTTGCTCATCAAGCGACGGATCGCGACGTCCTCACCGACGTAGTCGGCGTAGAGCTTGTCCGCGAACCACCGGCTGGAGAAGTCGGTCGTGATGCCGAGCCGGAACCCGTGCGGGTTGATCTTCTGGCCCACTACCGGGTCCCCTCAATCTCGGTGTCCGCCCCGGCAGACGCCACGGTGGCGACTGGCACGGCGGTCTGCGTCGGTTCGCTCTGCTGCGGAGTCTGCGTCGGGGCCGGCGACACCTGCGCCACGGCACCGGAGGACCGGCGGCGAGCGTTGCCCGCCGGACGGCGGGCGCCACGAGCCGGACCGGTGCCCGCCCGGGCCTCGACCACGACGGTGATGTGGCTGGTGCGCTTCAGGATCGTGAACGCGCGACCCTTTCCGCCGGGCCGGAACCGCTTCATGGTCGGGCCCTCGTCGACGTACGCCTGGCTGACCCAGAGCGACTCCGGATCCAGCTGCTTGTTGTTCGCCGCGTTCGCCACCGCGCTCTGTACCAGCTTCCGTACCGGCTCGCCGGCCGCCTGCGGGGCGAACTCCAACAGCGCCACGACCTCGTCGGCCTTGCGGCCACGCACCAGGTCCACGACGCGACGCACCTTCTGCGGGGTCATCCGCACGTAGCGCGCCTGCGCCAGCGCGGCCTCGGCCGGCAGATGCCGTGCCTTGTTCTCAGCCATCGGTTCCTCTGTCTGCGATCTGTGGGGTCCTGCGGGTGTTCCGGTCCGGTTCCGGTGGCGCGGTCAGCGCCGGCGAGCCTTCCGGTCCTCCTTGACGTGACCACGGAAGGTGCGCGTCGGAGAGAACTCACCGAGCTTGTGTCCGACCATCGACTCGGTGACGAAGACGGGGACGTGCTTGCGCCCGTCGTGCACCGCGATGGTGTGCCCGAGCATGTCCGGGATGATCATCGAGCGGCGCGACCACGTGCGGATCACGTTCTTGGTTCCGGCCGCGTTCTGGACATCCACCTTCTTCTGCAGGTGGTCGTCGACGAACGGGCCCTTCTTCAGGCTGCGCGGCATGTCCGGTCTCCTCAGCGCTTCTTCCGGCGGCGCCGGACGATCAGGCGGTCACTGGCCTTGCCCGGTGTGCGGGTCCGCCCCTCGGGCTGACCCCACGGGCTCACCGGGTGGCGGCCGCCGGAGGTCTTGCCTTCACCGCCGCCGTGCGGGTGGTCGATCGGGTTCATCGCGACTCCGCGCACCGACGGCCGCCGGCCCAGCCAACGGGCACGCCCCGCCTTACCCAGGTTGATGTTCGACTGCTCGGCGTTGCCGACCTCGCCGACCGTGGCCCGGCACCGTGCGTCGACGTTGCGGATCTCGCTGCTCGGCATCCTCAATTGCGCGTACGGGCCCTCCTTGGCCACCAGCTGCACGCTGACGCCCGCCGAACGGGCGATCTTCGCCCCGCCCCCGGGGCGCAGCTCGATCGCGTGCACGACCGTCCCGACCGGGATGTTGCGCAGCGGAAGGCAGTTGCCCGGCTTGATGTCGGCGTCCGGGCCGTTCTCGACCGTCGCACCCTGGGCCAGGCGGTTCGGCGCAAGGATGTAGCGCTTCTCCCCGTCGACGTAGTGCAGGAGTGCGATCCGCGCGGTCCGGTTGGGGTCGTACTCGATGTGCGCGACCTTCGCCGGGACGCCGTCCTTGTCCGAGCGCCGGAAATCGATGACCCGGTACGCGCGCTTGTGGCCGCCGCCCTGGTGGCGAGTGGTGATGCGGCCGGTGTTGTTGCGACCCCCCTTACGGGGAAGCGGACGCAGCAGCGACTTCTCCGGCGTCGACCGGGTCAGCTCGACGAAGTCGGCGACGGACGCGCCACGGCGCCCCGGCGTCGTCGGCTTGTACTTACGGATGCCCATGCTGTGTCAGTCCCTGTCAGTGGAGGCGGTTGCAGTCGGTCAGGGCAGTCTGCGGTGCCGCGCCGGACCTCACGAACCGGCCTGGCCGAAGATGTCGATCCGGTCACCGTCAGCCAGTGTCACCACCGCGCGCTTGGTGTCCTTGCGCCGACCGAGACCGAACTTGGTCCGCTTGGCCTTTCCCTGGCGGTTCAGGGTGTTGACGCCGGTGACCTTGACCTTGAACGCGGCCTCAACGGCAGCCTTGATCTCGGTCTTGTCGGCGCCCGGCTGGACGATGAACGTGTACTTGTTCTCGTCGAGCAGGGCGTAGCTCTTCTCCGACACGACCGGACGCAGGAGCACGTCGTACGGGTTCGTCCGCGTCAGCGCGCGCTCGGGCAGGGTGCTCATGCCGATGCCTCCATGGATTCGGGCGCCGGCGACACGACGGCCGCGCGGTTGCTGCGGGTGACGAACTCCTCAACCGCAGCGCGGCTGAACAGCACGTCGTCGGAGCACAGCACGTCGTAGGCGTTGACCTGGTCAGACATGAGCACGTGCGCGCGGGCGACGTTGCGCAGGCTCAAGGCGGCGACCGACTCGGTGCGACTGAGCACCACCAACGGTCGGCGCACGCTGGTGACGGCCTCAAGGACTGCCAGGGCGGCCTTGGTGGACGGTTCGGACCCCGCCGGGACGAAGGAGTCCACGATCTTGACGCGGTCCGCGCCTGCCCGGTCCGACAGCGCTCCCCGCGTCGCCGCGGCGATCATCTTCTTCGGCGTCCGCTGGGCGTAGTCGCGCGGGGTCGGGCCATGCACGACTCCGCCACCGGTGAACTGCGGGGCCCGGATCGAGCCCTGACGTGCGCGGCCGGTGCCCTTCTGCTTGTACGGCTTCTTTCCACCACCGCGGACCTCGCCGCGCGTCTTGGTGGAGTGCGAGCCCTGTCGCGCCGCCGCGAGCTGGGCTACGACCACCTGGTGGATCAGCGGCACGTTGAGCGTCACGTCGAAGATGCCGGGCGGCGCCAGGAAGGTGCCGGAGACGGTGCCGTCGGTCCCCAGGACGGCCAGCTCGGTTGCGGTCATGCCTGGACCCCTCGAGACGGGGCCTTGCTCGCGGACCGGAGCACGATGAGCGCTCCTCGCGGACCGGGGACCGCGCCCCTGACCAGGACGAGACCCCGCTCGGTGTCGACCGCCTGAACCGTCAGGTTCTGCGTCGTCGTGGTGACGTTGCCCATCCGGCCGGCCATCCGCATCCCCTTGAACACCCGGCCCGGCGTGGAGCATCCGCCGATGGAACCCGGAGAACGCTGCTTGCGCTGGGTTCCGTGAGTGGTTTCCAGGCCCTTGAAGCCGTGGCGCTTCATCACGCCCGCTGTTCCCTTGCCCTTGCTGCGCCCGACCGCGTCGACGTACTCACCGGCACTGAACGTCCCCGCCGTGACCTCTTGGCCGAGCGTGTACCCGCCGGCGTCTGCCGTACGGATCTCGACCAAGTGTCGGCGAGGCGTCACACCGGCGCGGGCAAAGTGGCCGGTTCGCGGCTTGTTCACCTTACGCGGATCGATCGCGCCGAAGCCGAGCTGGACTGCCGTGTAGCCGTCCGACTCGGACGTCCGTACCGCGGTGACCACGCAGGGCCCTGCCTTGACCACGGTGACCGGGACGAGCCGGTTCCCGGCGTCCCAGACCTGGGTCATCCCCAGCTTCTCGCCGAGGACACCCTTCACCACTGGCCCGGCGGCTGCAGCTGCAGCCGGGGCTCCGGCGCCTGCCGGAACTGAGGTGGAGCTCATGGTGGACAGACCTTCCTCTACAGCTTGATCTCGATGTCGACGCCTGCCGGGAGGTCCAGCCGCATCAACGAGTCGACGGTCTTCGGCGTTGGATCGATGATGTCGATCAGCCGCTTGTGCGTACGCATCTCGAAGTGCTCGCGCGAGTCCTTGTACTTGTGCGGGCTCCGGATCACGCAGAACACGTTCTTCTCCGTCGGCAGCGGCACCGGGCCGGTGACCCGAGCGCCCGTCCTCGTCACGGTGTCGACGATCTTGCGCGCGGACGAGTCGATGACCTCGTGGTCGTAGGCCTTCAACCGGATGCGGATCTTCTGTCCCGCCATGGCTCGTCCGTCCTCACACTCGTCGACCGTCGTGTCGTGCCCGACTTACTCGCGCTCATTTCGCCCTGATCTGGAACAGACTCGCAGGTGGCGCCCACACCCGAGGTCGGGCGTGTCGCACGACCGGTCCCAGTCGGCGGGGGCTCGGCCGACCGGCTGTACGACCTGGTAGCAGCTACCGCCCACCAGGCAACTCCACGAGTATGCCAGCTATACGCACACCCGACCAAACCGGGCACACGGCACCCGCCCGGCCACAGCGCGACGCCCCGGCCGCCGATGTACGCGGCCGAGGCGTCTGACCCGGCGGAAGAGCTACTTGACGATCTTGGCGACCCGGCCGGCGCCGACGGTCCGTCCACCCTCGCGGATGGCGAACTGCAGGCCCTCCTCCATCGCGATCGGCTGGATCAACTTGACGTTCATCGACGTGTTGTCGCCCGGCATGACCATCTCCGTGCCGGCCGGAAGGTCGATGACACCGGTGACGTCGGTGGTGCGGAAGTAGAACTGTGGACGGTAGTTGTTGAAGAACGGCTTGTGCCGGCCGCCCTCGTCCTTGGACAGGACGTACACCTGTGCCTCGAAGTCGGTGTGCGGCTGGATGGAGCCGGGCTTGGCGATCACCTGACCGCGCTGGACCTCGTCCCGCTTCACGCCGCGCAGCAGCAGGGCGGCGTTGTCGCCGGCCTGGCCCTCGTCGAGCAGCTTCTTGAACATCTCGATGCTGGTGACCGTCGTGGTCGTCTTCTGCGGCGCGATCCCGATGATCTCGACGCTCTCGTTGATCTTCAGGACGCCGGATTCGATGCGACCGGTCACAACCGTCCCGCGACCGGTGATGGTGAACACGTCCTCGACCGGCATGAGGAACGGCTTGTCGATGTCGCGCTCGGGCTGCGGGATGGACGCGTCGACTGCGTCCATCAGCTCCATGACCTTCTCGCCCCACTCGGCGTCGCCTTCCAGCGCCTTCAGCGCGGAGACGCGGACCACGGGCAAGTCGTCACCGGGGAAGTCGTAGGAACTGAGCAGTTCCCGGACCTCCAGCTCGACGAGCTCGAGGATCTCCTCGTCGTCGACCATGTCGGCCTTGTTCAGAGCGACCACGATGTAGGGCACGCCGACCTGACGGGCCAGCAGCACGTGCTCCTTGGTCTGCGGCATCGGGCCGTCGGTCGCCGCGACCACCAGGATCGCGCCGTCCATCTGCGCCGCACCGGTGATCATGTTCTTGATGTAGTCCGCGTGGCCCGGGCAGTCGACGTGCGCGTAGTGCCGCGCCGCGGTCTGGTACTCCACGTGGGTGATCGAGATGGTGATCCCCCGGGCGCGCTCCTCCGGAGCCTTGTCGATCTGGTCGAACGCGTACCCCTGGTTCACGGTCGGGAACTTGTCGTGCAGGACCTTGGTGATCGCCGCGGTCAGCGTCGTCTTCCCGTGGTCGATGTGCCCGATGGTCCCGATGTTGACGTGGGGCTTGGTCCGCTCGAACTTCGCCTTGGCCACTGCTCACTCCTCAACTGGGTCTGATGTGTCGTGCCGTGCTGCGGGACGACCCCGCCTGCACAGGTGCGGGCGCGCTCCCCCGGTGGTGGGCCGGAGCCCGGCCACTCGGCCGAGGGACCGTGCCGCCAAGGCGACAATCCCTGAGCCTAGTCGGCTCACTCGCCGCGGACCTTCTTGATGATCTCGTCCGCGACGTTCCGCGGCACCTCCGCGTAGGAGTCGAACTGCATCGTGTAGTTCGCCCGGCCCTGGGTCCGACTGCGCAGGTCACCGACGTAGCCGAACATCTCCGACAGCGGCACCAGGGCCCGCACGATCCGGGCGCCGGAGCGCTCGCCCATCTCCTGGATGTGTCCGCGCCGGGAGTTGAGGTCCCCGATCACCTCACCCATGAAGTCGTCGGGCGTCGTCACCTCGACGTCCATCATCGGCTCGAGCAGCACTGGACTCGCCTGGTTCGCGGCCTTCTTGAACGCCATGGAACCCGCAATCTTGAACGCGAGCTCGGAGGAGTCGACGTCGTGGTAGGCGCCGTCGGTCAGCGTGACCTTCAGGCCGACCATCGGGTAGCCGGCCAGGATGCCGACCTCCTTCGCCTCCTGCGCACCCTCGTCAACCGAGGGGATGTACTCACGCGGGATGCGGCCACCGGACACCGCGTTGACGAATTCGTAGCCACCCGCGTTCTCCGCGTCGGCCTGGATCGGCTCCAGCTCGATGATCACCCGGGCGAACTGCCCGGACCCGCCGGTCTGCTTCTTGTGCGTGTACTCCACCTTGGTGACCTTGCGACGGATCGTCTCGCGGTAGGCGACCTGCGGCTTGCCGACGTTGGCCTCGACCCGGAACTCACGACGCATCCGGTCGACAAGCACGTCCAGGTGCAGCTCCCCCATCCCGGCGATGATCGTCTGCCCGGTCTCGGCGTCACTGCGGACCTGGAACGTCGGGTCCTCCTCGGCCAGTCGCTGGATGGCGGTCCCCAGCTTCTCCTGGTCGTTCTTGGTCTTCGGCTCGATGGCCACCGAGATGACCGGATCCGGGAAGTTCATCGACTCCAGGACGACGGGCGCATCCGGGGTGGACAGCGTGTCGCCGGTGGTCGTGTTCTTCAGACCCATGACCGCAACGATCTGCCCGGCCGAGGCACGCTCGATCTCCTCGCGACGGTTGGCGTGCATCCGGTAGATCTTCCCGATCCGCTCCTTGTTGCCCTTCGTGCTGTTCAGCACGAACGAACCGGCGGTGAGCGTGCCGGAGTACACGCGCAGGTAGGTCAGCCGGCCCAGGTGCGGGTCAGCGGCGATCTTGAACGCCAGCGTCGCCAGCGGAGCGGTTTCGTCCGGCTCGCGCTCGATCAGCGTGTCCTCGTCGTCGACCTTGTGGCCGGTGACCGCGCCGACGTCAAGTGGGCTCGGCAGGTAGTCCACGACCGCGTCGAGCATCGGCTGGACGCCCTTGTTCTTGTACGCCGACCCACACAGGACGGGGACGATCCTGCTGGCCAGCGTGCCCCGACGCAGTGCCGCCTTGAGCAGCTCGTTGCTGGGCTGGTTGCCCTCGAGGTAGAGCTCCATCACCTCGTCGTCGGCGTCGGCGACGGCCTCGACGAGCTTGTCCCGCCACTGCGCCGCGGAGTCGGCCAGGTCACCCGGGATGTCCTCGACGATGTACTTCTCGCCCTTGGACACTTCACCGCGCCAGGTCAGCGCCTTCATCGTCACCAGGTCGACGACGCCCTCGAAGTCCGACTCGGACCCGATCGGCAGCTGCAGGACGGCCGGCAGCGCCTTGAGCCGGTCGACGATCATGTCGACGCAGCGGAAGAAGTCCGCCCCCGTGCGGTCCAGCTTGTTGACGAAGCAGATTCGCGGGACCGAGTAGCGGTCGGCCTGGCGCCACACCGTCTCGCTCTGCGGTTCCACACCGGCGACCCCGTCGAAGACCGCGACCGCACCGTCGAGCACCCGCAGGCTGCGTTCCACCTCGACGGTGAAGTCGACGTGCCCGGGAGTGTCGATGATGTTGATGGTGTTGCCGTGCCACTCACACGTCGTCGCCGCGGACGTGATGGTGATGCCGCGCTCCTGCTCCTGCTCCATCCAGTCCATCGTCGCGGAGCCGTCGTGGACCTCGCCGATCTTGTGGGTGATGCCGGTGTAGTAGAGGATCCGCTCGGTCGTCGTGGTCTTGCCGGCGTCGATGTGCGCCATGATCCCGATGTTGCGGACCTTGGCGAGGTCGACGGCGCGCAGGTCGGTTGCCATGTACTCGGTGCTTCTCTCTGTCAGGTACGTCGAGGCTGACGTGCTCCGGTGGGGCGTCGGTCAGCCCCGAAGGCAGGACGGGTGCCCGCGCGTGGACGCGGGCCGACCCTCACCACCTGTAGTGCGCGAAGGCCTTGTTCGATTCCGCCATCTTGTGCGTGTCCTCGCGCCGCTTGACGCTGGCGCCGAGGCCGTTGGAGGCGTCCAGCAGCTCGTTCATCAACCGCTGGGTCATCTCCTTCTCGCGGCGCTGCCGGGAGTAGCTGACCAGCCACCGCAGCGCGAGCTGGGTGGACCGTGACGGGCGTACCTCGACCGGCACCTGGTAGGTCTGCCCGCCGACGCGACGGCTGCGGACCTCCAGCGTCGGCTTGACGTTGTCCAGTGCCCGCTTGAGCGTGACCACCGGATCGGTGCCGTTCTTGTCGCGGCACCCTTCCAGCGCGGCATACACGATCCGCTCGGCGATCGACTTTTTACCGTCCACGAGGATCTTGTTGACCAGCTGGGAGACCAGCGGCGAGGCGTACACCGGGTCGACGATCAGAGGTCGCTTGGGGACGGGTCCCTTGCGCGGCATGTCAGCGTTCTCCTTCAGCGGGTGCGGGGCGGACGACCGGAGCGGTGGACCGGAGGGTGGAGCTGCGAGCGAGGGACCCGGTGGGCACGGCGATCAGCTCTTCTTCGCGCCGTAGCGGCTGCGCGCCTGCTTACGGCCCTTGACGCCCTGGGTGTCCAACGAACCTCGGATGACCTTGTAGCGGACGCCCGGCAGGTCGCGGACGCGACCGCCACGGACCAGGACGATCGAATGCTCCTGCAGGTTGTGCCCGACTCCGGGGATGTATGCGGTGACCTCGACCCCGCTCGTCAGCCGCACGCGCGCCACCTTGCGCAACGCGGAGTTCGGTTTCTTCGGCGTCGTGGTGAACACGCGCGTGCAGACCCCGCGCCGCTGAGGCGACCCCTTCAGGGCCGCCGTCTTGTTCTTGGCGACCTTGTCGTGTCGGCCCTTGCGGACGAGCTGCTGGATGGTGGGCACCGCCTAGCGCCTTCTTCCTGTCGTCGCACCGCACGGCGGTGTCGGGGTCCTGGTCGTTACAAAATCGTCTGCCGAGCTGTCCGTCGTCGCCACGTCCCGGCCGGCGCACCCGCGCTCGGGCGTGTCGGGGGAATGGCGCACCGTCCGCCGACCCGGCCGGAACCCGCCCCAGATCTGCGGGCGGACCTGACCTGAGGGCACCGCTGAACGGCGTCCGTCAAGCGGACTCGTCGAGAGTACCTGCGTGTGCCGAGGACGGTCAAAGCACGCCCGGCGCGCCACCCACCACCGCAGCGCGGGAGCCGGCCGGGTGGCCGGCTCCCGCATCGGGCACTCAGCGCTGGTAGTCGCCGAGGTCGTACTGCTCCAGCGGCACGGCTTCGCCGGTCCCGGCGGGCGCTGCCGGCGCCCCCTGGGCACCGAAACCGTACTCCTGGCCGTAGCCGTCGAACTCGGTGCCGTAACCGCTGTAACCGCCGTAGGCGTCGGAGTAGGCATCCATCTGGTACAGCGCCTGCTGCGCCTCTTCGGTCGGCTCCACCCGGATGTTGCGGTAGCGGGCCAGGCCCGTACCTGCCGGGATCAGCTTGCCGATGATGACGTTCTCCTTCAGGCCCAGCAGCGAGTCGGACTTGGCGTTGATCGCCGCGTCCGTCAACACCCGGGTCGTGTCCTGGAACGACGCCGCGCTCAGCCAGGAGTCGGTGGCCAGCGAGGACTTGGTGATCCCCATCAGCACCGGCCGACCCGAGGCCGGGGTCCCCCCCTCCGCGACGACCCGGCGGTTCTCCGTCTCGAACCGCGTCCGCTCCACGAGCTCACCCGGCAGCAGGTCGGAGTCGCCCGACTCGATGACCGTCACCCGGCGCAGCATCTGCCGCACGATGATCTCGATGTGCTTGTCGTGGATCCCCACGCCCTGGCTGCGGTAGACCTCCTGCACCTCGTCGATCAGGTGCCGCTCCACCGCCCGCTGGCCCAGGATTCGCAGCACGTCGTGCGGGCTGACGGCGCCGTGGACCAGCTGGGTGCCGACCTCGACGTGCGCCCCGTCCTCGACCAGCAGCCGCGCGCGCTTGGAGACCGTGTACGGCATCTCCTCGCTGCCGTCGTCCGGCACGACGACGACCTTGCGGGTGCGGTCGGCGTCCTCGACGCGGATCCGGCCGGCGGTCTCCGAGATCGGCGCCATGCCCTTGGGTTGGCGCGCCTCGAACAGCTCCACCACGCGCGGGAGTCCGTGGGTGATGTCCTCACCCGCGACGCCACCGGAGTGGAAGGTCCGCATCGTCAGCTGGGTGCCGGGCTCACCGATCGACTGTGCCGCGATGATGCCCACCGCCTCACCGATGTCGACCAGCTGGCCCGTGGCCAGCGACGCGCCGTAGGACTTCGCCGAGCAGCCGACCAGCGACTCGTCGGTGAGCACCGAACGGACCCGCACGTCGGTGACGCCGGCCGCGATGAACACCTCGACCTCGCGGGGGCCGATGAGGTCCCCGGCGGCGGCCAGCTCATTGCCGTCCCCGTCGGTGACCGCCGAGGCCAGGCATCGGCTGTAGACGCTGGTGTCGAGGTGGTCGGCCGGCACGAGCGTGCCCTCGCCGTTCGGCCGGGCCAGCGGGAGCTTCAGCCCACGCGTGGACCCGTCGTCCTCCTCGCGCACGATGATGTCCTGGCTGACGTCGACCAGCCGGCGGGTGAGGTACCCCGAGTCGGCCGTCCGCAGAGCGGTGTCCGCCAGGCCCTTGCGCGTCCCGTGCGTGGAGATGAAGAACTCCAGCACCGACAGGCCCTCGCGGAAGTTGCTCTTGATCGGCCGCGGGATGATCTCCCCGCGCGGGTTGGAGACCAGCCCGCGCATCCCGGCGATCTGCCGCATCTGCATCATGTTGCCGGTCGCTCCCGACCCGACGATCAGGTTGATCGGGTTGAATTTCGGCAGGCTGTTCTCGACCTCGCGCCCGACGTCGGCCGTCGCCCGGTTCCACACGTCGATGAGCTCCTGGCGACGCTCGTCGTCGGTGATCAGGCCGCGTTCGTACTGGACCTGGATCCGGTCGGCCTTGCTCTCCGCGACACGCAGGATCTCCTCGCGGGCGGCCGGCTGGATGATGTCCGACATCGACACCGTCACCCCGGACCGGGTGGCCCAGTCGAAGCCGAGGTCCTTGAGCCGGTCCAGGGTGTTGGCGACCGGGCCCTTCTGGTACCGCTCGGCCAGGTCGAAGACGATCGAGCCCAGGCCCTTGTTGTTGACCTCGCGGTTGACGAAGGCGTAGTCGTCGGGCAGCGCCTGGTTGAACAGGGCGCGACCGTAGGTGGTCTCCAGGGTCAGCGCGTCACCGGCGGTGTACGCCCCGTCGGGGTCGCTCCCGGCCGGCGGCACGACGTCCCGGAAGCGGATCTTGACCATTGCCTGGACGGCGAGCTCACCGGCGTCGTAGGCCATCTGCGCCTCCGAGACCGAGCTGAACGCCCGGCCCTCGCCAGCCGCCCCGTCCCGGGCAGCGGTCAGGTAGAAGATGCCCAGGACCATGTCCTTGGTGGGCAGCGTCACCGGACGCCCGTCGGCGGGCTTGAGGATGTTGTTGCTGGACAGCATCAGGACGCGGGCCTCTGCCTGCGCCTCGGCCGACAGCGGCACGTGCACCGCCATCTGGTCGCCATCGAAGTCCGCGTTGAACGGGGTGCAGACCAGCGGGTGGATCTGGATGGCCTTGCCCTCGATCAGGTGCGGCTCGAACGCCTGGATGCCGAGGCGGTGCAGGGTCGGTGCCCGGTTGAGCAGCACCGGGTGCTCGGTGATGACCTCTTCCAGCACGTCCCAGACGACGGGGCGTGCGCGCTCGACCATCCGCTTGGCGGACTTGATGTTCTGCGCGTGGTTGAGGTCGACCAGCCGCTTCATGACGAACGGCTTGAACAGCTCGATCGCCATGTCCTTGGGCAGGCCGCACTGGTGCAGCTGCAGCTGCGGGCCACAGACGATGACCGAACGGCCGGAGTAGTCCACGCGCTTACCGAGCAGGTTCTGGCGGAACCGGCCCTGCTTGCCCTTGAGCATGTCCGACAGCGACTTCAGCGCGCGGTTGCCCGGACCGGTGACCGGCCGGCCGCGGCGGCCATTGTCGAACAGCGCGTCGACGGACTCCTGGAGCATCCGGCGCTCGTTGTTGACGATGATCTCCGGTGCCCCGAGGTCGAGCAGCCGCTTGAGCCGGTTGTTGCGGTTGATGACCCGGCGGTACAGGTCGTTCAGGTCGCTGGTGGCGAACCGGCCACCGTCGAGCTGCACCATCGGGCGCAGGTCCGGCGGGATGACCGGGACGGCGTCCAACACCATCGCCATCGGCGAGTTGCGGGTGGTCAGGAATGCCATGACCACCTTGAGCCGCTTCAGCGCCCGGGTCTTGCGCGCGCCCTTACCGGTTAGGATGACCTCGCGCAGGTGCTCGGACTCGGCCTGCAGGTCGAAGGTCTCCAGTCGGCGGCGGATCGCCGCGGCCCCCATCGCCCCGGCGAAGTAGTCCCCGAACCGCTCCTGCAGCTCGCGGAACAGCATCTCGTCGCCCTCGAGGTCCTGGACCTTGAGGTTCTTGAAACGGTCCCAGACGGCGTCGAGCCGGTCCAGCTCGCGCTGGGTGCGGTCACGGGTCTGGCGCAGCTCGCGCTCCCCGCCCTCCCGGACCTTGCGTCGCACGTCGGACTTGGCGCCCTCGGCCTCCAGCTGGGACAGGTCCGTCTCCAGCTTCTTGGCGCGGGTGTCCAGGTCGGCGTCGCGGCGCGCCTCGATCTGGCGACGCTCGACGTCGATCCGCGCCTCCAGGCTCGGCAGGTCGCGGTGACGCTTCTCGTCGTCGACGTCGGTGATCATGTAGGCCGCGAAGTAGATGACCTTCTCGAGGTCCTTCGGGGCCAGGTCCAGCAGGTAGCCCAGTCGGCTCGGCACACCCTTGAAGTACCAGATGTGCGTGACCGGGGCGGCGAGCTCGATGTGGCCCATCCGCTCGCGACGGACCTTCGCCCGGGTCACCTCGACCCCGCAACGCTCACAGATGATGCCCTTGAACCGGACCCGCTTGTACTTACCGCAGTAGCACTCCCAGTCACGGCTGGGACCGAAAATCCGCTCGCAGAACAGCCCGTCCTTCTCCGGCCGCAGCGTGCGGTAGTTGATGGTCTCGGGCTTCTTCACCTCACCGTGCGACCACTGACGGATGTCGTCCGCGGTGGCGAGGCCGATGCGCAGCTCGTCGAAGAAGTTGACGTCGAGCACCTGGTTCCTTCTCTCTTTGTCGACCTCCACCGCCGGTGTACCGGCGATGGGGGGTTGGAAAGCCTGGTGGGGTCGTCGGCCGGCGCCGGCCACCCCCTCGGCGGGGGCGGCCGGCGCGCGGGCTCAGACCTCTTCGACGCTGCTGGGCTCCCGGCGCGACAGGTCGATGCCGAGCTCCTCGGCGGCCCGGAACACCTCGTCGTCGGTGTCGCGCAGCTCCACCGTGGAGCCGTCGCTGGACAGCACCTCGACGTTCAGCCCGAGGGACTGCATCTCCTTGACCAGCACCTTGAACGACTCCGGGATGCCCGGCTCGGGGATGTTCTCGCCCTTGACGATGGCCTCGTAGACCTTCACGCGGCCGAGCACGTCGTCGGACTTGATCGTCAGCAGCTCCTGCAGCGCGTAGGAGGCGCCGTAGGCCTCCAGGGCCCAGACCTCCATCTCGCCGAACCGCTGACCGCCGAACTGCGCCTTACCACCCAGCGGCTGCTGGGTGATCATCGAGTACGGGCCGGTCGAGCGGGCGTGGATCTTGTCGTCGACCAGGTGGTGCAGTTTCAGCATGTAGATGTACCCGACCGCGACCGGCTCGGGGAACGGCTCCCCCGTGCGGCCGTCGAACAGCGTCGCCTTGCCGTCGAGACCGACCATCCGGTCGCCGTCCCGGTTCGGCCGGGCGGCACCGAGCAGGCCGGCCACCTCGTCATCGCGGGCACCGTCGAAGACCGGCGTCGCCACGTTGGTGTTCGGTGCCACGTCGGCCGCGTCGATCTCGGCCAGCCGCTGCGCCCACGCCTCGTTGACCGCGTCGCCGTCGATCTTCCAGCCGGACTTGGCGATCCACCCGAGGTGCGTCTCCAGGACCTGGCCGACGTTCATCCGCTTCGGCACACCGACCGGGTTCAGGATGATGTCGACCGGGGTCCCGTCGGACAGGAAGGGCATGTCCTCGACCGGGAGGATCGCCGCGATGACGCCCTTGTTCCCGTGCCGGCCGGCGAGCTTGTCCCCGTCCTGGATCTTCCGCTTCTGGGCCACGTAGACGCGGACCAGCTGGTTGACGCCCGGGGGCAGCTCGTCGCCCTCCTCGCGGTCGAACAGCCGCACGCCGATCACCTTGCCGTTCTCGCCGTGCGGGACCTTCAGTGAGGTGTCGCGGACCTCGCGGGCCTTCTCCCCGAAGATCGCCCGCAGCAGCCGCTCCTCCGGCGTCAGCTCGGTCTCACCCTTGGGCGTCACCTTGCCGACCAGGACGTCACCGGGCACGACATCGGCGCCGATCCGGATGATCCCGCGGTCGTCGAGATCGGCGAGAACCTCCTCGGAGACGTTCGGGATGTCCCGGGTGATCTCCTCCGGCCCGAGCTTGGTGTCGCGGGCGTCGACCTCGTGCTCCTCGATGTGGATCGAGGTGAGGGTGTCGTCCTGCACCAGACGCTGGCTGATGATGATCGCGTCCTCGAAGTTGTGCCCGCGCCAGCTCATGAACGCCACCAGCAGGTTGCGCCCCAACGCCATCTCACCGTGGTCGGTGCACGGGCCGTCGGCCAACACAGCGCCGGGCTCGACCCGCTCGCCCTCGGCGATCACCGGTCGCTGGTTGACGCAGGTGCCCTGATTGGAGCGGCGGAACTTGCTCAGCCGGTAGCTCTGGGTCGTGCCGTCGTCGGCCGCGACCTCGATGAGGTCCGCGGACACCGACTGCGCAACTCCGGCCTTGGCCGCCACGACCACGTCACCGGCATCGACCGCCGAGCGCAGCTCCATGCCTGTCCCCACCAGCGGGGACTCGGCGCGGACCAGCGGCACGGCCTGGCGCTGCATGCCGGCACCCATCAGGGCCCGCCCGGCCTCGTCGTGCTCCAGGAACGGGATGAGCGAGGTGGAGACCGAGACCATCTGACGGGGCGAGACGTCCATGTAGTCGACCTGCGCGGCCGGGACGTACTCCACCTCACCGCCGCGGGAGCGCACCAGCACCCGGGCCTCGACGAAGCGGCTCTCCGCGTCCAGCAGCTGGTTGGCCTGGGCGAGGATGAACCGGTCCTCCTCGTCCGCGGTCAGGTAGTCGACCTCGTCGGTCACCTGGCCCTCGACCACCCGCCGGTACGGCGTCTCGACGAACCCGAATGCGTTGATCCGCCCGTAGGTGGACAGGTATCCGATCAGGCCGATGTTCGGGCCTTCCGGGGTCTCGATCGGGCACATCCGGCCGTAGTGGCTGGGGTGCACGTCGCGGACCTCGAAGCCGGCGCGGTCCCGGGACAGTCCGCCCGGTCCCAGGGCCGACAGGCGCCGCTTGTGCGCCAGGCTGGACAGCGGGTTGGTCTGGTCCATGAACTGCGAGAGCTGGCTGGTGCCGAAGAACTCCCGGATCGCCGCCACCACGGGGCGGATGTTGATCAGGGTCTGCGGGGTGATCGCCTCGACGTCCTGGGTGGTCATCCGCTCGCGGACGACGCGCTCCATCCGCGCCAGGCCGGTACGGACCTGGTTCTGGATCAGCTCACCGACCGTGCGCAGGCGCCGGTTGCCGAAGTGGTCGATGTCGTCCACCTCGACCCGCAACGCCGGCTTGTCCGGGGCGACGACGACCTCGGTCTCGCCGGCGTGCAGCCGGACCAAATACTTCAGCGCCGAGACGATGTCCTCGACCGTCAGCGTCCCCTGGTCGAACGGGGACTCCAGGCCGAGCTTGCGGTTGACCTTGTAGCGGCCGACCCGGGCCAGGTCGTAGCGCTTGGCGTTGAAGTAGTAGTTGTCCAACAGCGACTGTGCGGCCTCGCGCGTCGGCGGCTCGCCCGGGCGCAGCTTGCGGTAGATGTCGAGCAGCGCCTCGTCCTGGGTGCCGACGTGGTCCTTCTCCAGGGTGGTGCGGATCGACTCGTAGTCGCCGAACTCCTCCAGGATCTGCGCCTCGGACCACCCCAGCGCCTTGAGCAGCACGGTGACGTTCTGCTTGCGCTTGCGGTCCAGTCGGACCCCGACCAGGTCGCGCTTGTCGATCTCGAACTCCAGCCACGCCCCCCGGGCCGGGATCATCTTGACCGAATAGGTGTCCTTGTCGCTGGCCTTGTCGATGCTGCGCTCGAAGTAGACGCCCGGAGAACGGACCAACTGCGAGACCACGACCCGTTCGGTGCCGTTGATGTAGAAGGTGCCCTTGTCGGTCATCAGCGGGAAGTCGCCCATGAAAACCGTCTGGCTCTTGATCTCGCCGGTCTCGTGATTCATGAACTCGGCCGTCACGAACATCGGCGCCGAATAGGTGAGATCCTTTTCCTTGCACTCGTCGATCGAGTACTTGGGCGGCTCGAACCGGTGGTCGCGGAAGCTCAGCGACATCGTCCCGGAGAAGTCCTCGATCGGGGAGATCTCCTCGAAGATCTCCTCCAGCCCGGAGCGGGTCCGGACGAGCGCGCCGACCTCGTCGGCGCGCGACGCCTCGGCCGTGCGCCAGCTGTCGTTGCCGACAAGCCAGTCGAAGCTGTCGGTCTGCAGCTGGAGCAGGTTCGGCACGGGCAGTGGCTCACGCAGCTTGGCGAACGACACCCGCTTGGGCGCGTTCGGGACGGCGCGGGTGTCGATGATCGAACCGGCGGGAATGTTGCTCGCGGAGTTGGCGGACTTCGACGAGCGGGTGGCGGTGCGCGAGGCGGCCAAGACGGGTCCTTCCCGGATGCCTGGGGCGAGCTGGACTGATCGCGACTGCGATCAGGTGACATGCGTGCCGCCAGGCGGCGGAGTCGGCGGGGAACGGTGACGTACACGGGTCTGACAGGAACGAGCGGTCTGACGGCGCGGCAGCTCTCCGGGCAGGAGACCCGGCTTTTAGCAGGAAGGCAGCGCAAAGAGACACACTAGTGCCTTGGCCGAGCAGGTGTCGAGACCGTCCGTCGTCCGGGGACCGCGTGGATCAGGCGGCCCGGACCGGACCGAGGTCCGTTCCGCGCGGCGGGTCCGGCGCCCCGGAAACCGGGGCTGCCGGGGAGGCGTTCACCACCGACGACGAGGAGGCTGCCACCGATCCCGTCCCGGCGTCAAGGGGGACCGGCGGCTCGACGGCGGCCTACGGCAGGAGCCGGGGCCGCAGCGACCGCCGGGTCCGAAGTACGGGACCCGGCGGTCGGCGCCGGTCAGCAGCTCTGGGTCGGGCCGGCGGTGCTCAGCAGCTCACTTGAGGGTGACGCTGGCCCCGGCGCCCTCCAGGGCTGCCTTCGCCTTCTCGGCGGTCGCCTTGTCCACGTGCTCGAGCACCGACTTCGGGGCGGCCTCGACGAGGTCCTTGGCCTCCTTCAGGCCCAGGCTCGTCAGCGTGCGGACCTCCTTGATGACCTGGATCTTCTTGTCCCCGGCGGCGTCGAGGACGACGTCGAACTCGTCCTGTTCCTCTGCGGCGGGGGCCTCGGCGCCGGCGGCCCCACCGGCCGCGGCAACCGCGACGGGTGCGGCGGCGGTGACGCCGAAGGTGTCCTCGAACTGCTTGACGAAGTCGGACAGCTCCAGCAGCGTCATGCCCTTGAAGGCCTCGAGCAGGTCGTCGGTGGCGATGGTGGCCATGGTGGTTCCCTTCACAACGTGGTGGTCAACGGGTGGTCTGTCGCGGGAGTGCGGATGGATCGGTGAGCGCAGCCTGCTCCGGCGCGGTCGGGGGGCTCAGACGCCGGGCTCGGTGGACTCCACGGGCGGGTCGACGACTCCGGTGGATTCCGCCGTCTCGGCCGCGGCCTCAGGCGGCGCCCCGGCCGGGTCGTCGGCGGTCGTCACCATGGCGGTCTCCGGGTCCGCCACGTCGGCAGGACCGTTCTCGGCGATCTTGGCGCGCAGTGCGTCGACCAGTCGGGCGGCCTGGGCCAGCGGTGCGGCCAGCAGCGAGACGGCCCGCTGCGGGAGCGCCTGGAAGGCGCCGGCCAGCTTGGCCAGCAGCACCTCGCGGCTCTCAAGGTCGGCCAGCTTCGACAGCTCGGCACTGCTCATCGACTTCCCGTCGAGCAGGCCGCCCTTGATGACCAGCGCCGGGTTGTTGCGAGAGAACTCCCGCAGGCCCTTGGCGACGACGACCGGGTCGCCGGTGACGAAGACCGCGGCCGACGGGCCGGTGAGCAGGTCGTCGAACGCGGTGACGCCCGCGTTGGCGGCGGCAATCCGGGTGAGCGTGTTCTTCACGACCGCGTACGTCGCGTTGCCGTCCAGCTCGGTACGGAGCTGACCGAGCTGTTTGACGGTCAGACCGCGGTACTCGGTCAGGACGACCGCGGACGCCCCGCGGAACTGGTCGGTCAGCTCCGCGACGGCCGCGGCCTTGTCGGGACGCACCATGGCGACTCCTCGGGTTTCTCCTACCGACCGCGGATGGGGCTGCGGACGGCGCGGGCAGGGCGGTGCCTCGGTGCCCGGGAAACGAGGAGAGCCCCGGCGCGGATGCGCTCGGGGCTCGCGGTCCGTAACGGGACAGCTTCCGATCACACCTACGCGGGCCCCCGGGTCTCCCGGGGCTTCGGACCGCCACCCGATTCGGGCGGCGACCACCAGCGGTCTTCGGCTCGGGCCAGTCTAGGTCAGTCGGGCGGTGCTCACCGGGCGGGTGACCCGGGGGCACGTGCGGCGTCTGCCAGTGCCGACAGTGCGGCCGCATCGAGCCTGGTCACATCCGCCGCGGCTGGTGCGGCGACGCGCACCGCGGCGCCCCACCCGCTGAACGTGGCAGTGAGTCGGACGGACGGCACCTCGGCGCCGAGCGCCGGTGTGGTCGCCACCACCTGCAGCGGGCGGTCGCGGCCGTCCAGCGTGAGATCGGCGGACAGCGAGGTCACGCCCTGTGCGGCCAGCGAGTCGAGCCCCTGGCGCAGTCGGCCCCGCTGCGCCGGATCCACCGGCAGGCTGGGTACAGCCGCCAGCTCGGCGACCGTGGCGAGCGGAAGGGTGACCCGGTAGGCGTGGCCCGCGGTACCGGCGACCCCCGCGGTACCGGCGACCCGGGACGCACCCAGGTCGCGGACGGCGACCGCGGAGGTCAGCAGTCGCGCAACCCGGGACGGCTGCGGCAACGCCGTCGGCACCGACCGCGACGACCTGCCGGCCGCGAGTTCCGCCGCCGTCATGGCGTCGACCCGGACCCAGGTCCGGCCGCCGGCGAGCTGGGCGACAGCCGGGCCGGACGCACACACGGCACCGCCAAGAGCCCGGAGCTGGTATCGCTGGCCGCCCACCGTTGCGCTCGCCTCGGCTGCGCGCGCGGCGGTGTCGCCGGTCACGGTCGCGGAGCCGAGCGTCTCGCCCTTGGCCGCGACGGTCACCTCGACGGTCCCGGTGGACACGCCCCGCAGGGACGTGCCGATCCGGTCGGCCAGCGCGCCCGGACTGACGGCGGACGACGTGGCCCCAGCCGGCTGCGCGGCGGTCGCGGAACTCGCCGACGCGGTCGCCGTGGGTTGGGCAGCGACACGCTGGGCCGCCGGCGACCCCGCTGCGCAGCCCGCGATCAGCACGACGAGGGCGGCTCCGGGCAGCACGCCGGCAACACGACGGGAACGGGTCGGCAGTGGGGCGGTCATCGTCGGGCCTCCGCGATCATGGGTCGACCGGGAGCCGACTCGGATGTCGATCGGACGAACGCGACAGCAGCGCCCGCCGTTCCCAATGCTCTCGCACGGGCGGGAACGGCGGGCGGCTGCCGGATCCGCGTCAGGCCTCGGCCGGGATCACCTTCGTCACCGACGGGTCGACCTCGATGCCCGGGCCCATGGTCGTGGACACCGTCGCCCGCCGGATGTAACGGCCCTTGGCCGCAGCCGGCTTCAGTCGGAGGACCTCGTCCAAGGCGGCTCCGTAGTTCTCGGCCAGCTGCCGCGTGGTGAACGACGTCTTACCGACGATCAGGTGCAGGTTCGAGTTCTTGTCGACGCGGAACTCGACACGGCCACCCTTGATCTCGGTGACCGCCCGGACCACGTCCGGGGTGACCGTGCCGGTCTTCGGGTTCGGCATCAGCCCGCGCGGGCCGAGCACGCGGCCGAGCCGACCGACCTTCCCCATCAGGTCGGGGGTGGCGACCACCGCATCGAAGTCCAGCCGGCCGCCGGCCACCTCGGCGATGAGCTCGTCGGAACCGACGATGTCGGCGCCGGCCGCGCGGGCGGCCTCAGCCCGGTCACCGGTGGCGAAGACGAGGACGCGGGCTACCTTGCCGGTGCCGTGCGGGAGGTTGACGGTGCCGCGGACCATCTGGTCGGCCTTGCGGGGGTCGACGCCCAGGCGCATGGCGACGTCGACGGTCGCGTCGTACTTCGTGACCGAGGTGTCGCGGGCCAGGTCGACCGCGTCGAACGGGGCGTAGAGCCGGTCGGCATCGATCTTGGCCGCGGCGGCGGTGTAGGCCTTGCTTCGCTTCACGGGTGCTGCTCCTCGCGGTGGTGGTGAGGTCGTGGTCGGCGGGCCCCGGTGGCCCTCCCACGTCGTGCCGGTGCTGCTGACGGGTGCTCAGCCGGTGACGGTGATGCCCATGGACCGCGCCTGACCCTCGATGGTCCGCTCCGCGGCGTCCATGTCGGTCACGTTCAGGTCGGGCATCTTCTGCTGCGCGATCTCCCGCACCTGGGTCCTGGTCAACGTGCCGACCTTGTCCTTGTGCGGTGCGGCCGAGCCCTTGGCCACCCCGACGGCCTTCTTGATCAGCTGGCCGGTCGGCGGCGTCTTGGTCCGGAACGTGAACGTCCGGTCCTCCAGGATGGTGATCTCGACCGGCACCGTGGACCCCCGCTGGGACTCGGTCGCGGCGTTGTACGCCTTGACGAACTCCATCAGGTTGACGCCGTGCGGGCCCAGTGCGGTACCGACCGGCGGCGCCGGCGTTGCGGCACCGGCCTGCAGCTGCACCTTGACGATGGCAGCGACCTTCTTCTTCGACGGCATCCGACCGTTCCCCGATCTGTGTGTGCGTGCTCGTGCAGTACGTGTGAGCCGACCGTCCAGTGTGCCAGCCCGGGTCGGGGTCCGGCGCCGGACGCCCTACTCCAGCCGCTGGATCTGGTCGAAGCTGAGTTCGACCGGCGTCTCCCGACCGAAGATCTCTACCAGGCCGCGGATACGCTGGGCATCCGCATTGATCTCGCTGATCGTCGCGTGCAGGCTGGCGAACGGGCCGTCGACGACCATCACCGAATCACCGACGGAGAAGTCGACGACGGACACGGCGGGCTTGGCCGAGGTACCGGCGGCCCCCTTCTCCACGGCGGGGGCGAGCATCTTCTCCACCTCGGCGTAGGACAGCGGGAGCGGCTGGTGACTCTGCCCGACGAAGCCGGTGACCTGCGGGGTGTTGCGGACCGCCGCCCATGACGAGTCGGTGAGCTCCATCCGGACGAGCAGGTAGCCGGGGAGCACGTTGCGCCGGACCTTCTTGCGCTGCCCGTTGCGGATCTCGTAGACCTCCTCCTCCGGAACCTGCACCTCGAAGATGTAGTCCTCCATGTTCAGGGAGCCGATCCGGTTCTCCAGGTTCGCCCGGACCCGGTTCTCCATCCCGGAGTAGGTGTGCACCACGTACCAGTCGCCGGGTTTGGCGCGCAGCACCCGGCGGAACTCCTCCAGGGGGTCGTGCTCTGCGTCCGCCGCCTCGACCGCCTCCGCGACCGACCCCTCCGCGGGACCGTCCTCGGCGAGGACGTTGCCGGCGCCGAGACCGGGGCCGGCGGACGACCCGACCGGGTCGTCGGCGCCGTCGACCGCATCGGCGGGCACGTCCCCGAGCAGGCCGGTGTCCGGGTCGCCGGAGCGGACGGCGGTCACCGACCCGACCTCCTCGACGCTGCCGACCTCGTCCAGCCGACCGGCGGCGGCCTCCTCGCCCTGCCCGAACGGGTCGCTGCCCTCGGCGTCGTCGGGGATCCCGCCGACCTCGGCGTCGCGGGACTCCTCGACCTCGGCGTCGAGCTCGGCGTCGGTGAACGGGCTGTCGTCGGCGTCCGGTGCGTCGGGGGGCGTCAAGCGGTCGTCGGGCTGGCTCACGGGTTCCTCACGGGTCGCGGTTCGCCCCCGGCGGGGGGTGCCTGCCTCCCGGCCGGGAGCCGGGACGAGTCAGGTCGGGTCAGGTGAATACACGCAGGACCAGGGCCCGCAGGCCGTAGTCCACGAGCGAGACGTAGGCGATGACCACCACGACGAACGCCAGGACGACGCCGGTGTAACGGATCAACTCGTCCCGGCTCGGGTACACCACCTTGCGCAGCTCGGCGACGACCTGCCGGTAGAACAGCGCGAGCCGCCGGGCAGGACCCCGGGGTGCCGGCGTTGCCCCACCGGTCACCGCGACCTCGTCGCCTGCCTGGGTCGTCACGGTGAACTCCCTGCTGCTCGGGTCTGCCGGATTCGCACACGTGCCGTGGCCGAACTGCTGGAGCTGGCACGGCAGGAGGGACTCGAACCCCCAACCACCGGTTTTGGAGACCGGGGCTCTACCAATTGAGCTACTGCCGTCCGGCAGTCGCCCGGACTGCCCGATGAGTGCCGCCGACGGACCGACCGGTCGGGTCGGCGTGCCGGCGAACCGTTGCAGTGTACCCATCCACCGCCCGGCCGACCCGCGCCGACGGCCGCCGGGAGGTCGTCGCGAACCTCTCGCGGACGCGGGGCACGACCGGGGCACGACCGTGCCACGACCGGGGCGCGGACCCGAGAGCGGACCCGGGCGGGGTCCCAGCCCGGTGCCAGGATGACGCCCATGACGACGACAGCACCCACCGGTACCCGGCCGACCGGCCCGCTCACCCGGGTCAGCGCCCGGGTGGCGGCGATCGGTGAGTCCGCGACGCTCGCGGTCGACGCCAAGGCCAAGGCGTTGAAGGCCGCCGGCCGGCCGGTGATCGGGTTCGGTGCGGGTGAGCCGGACTTCCCGACCCCGCCGGAGATCGTCGAGGCGGCCGTCGCGGCCGCCCGCGACCCGCGGAACCACCGGTACACCCCGGTCGCCGGGCTGCCGGAGCTGCGCGAGGCGATAGCGGCGAAGACGCTGCGCGACTCCGGGTACGCCGTCGCCGCCGAGCAGGTCCTGGTCACCAACGGCGGCAAGCAGGCCGTCTACGAGGCGTTCGCCACCCTGCTCGACCCTGGCGACGAGGTGATCGTGCCCACGCCGTACTGGACGACCTACCCGGAGTCGATCCGGCTGGCCGGCGGCGTTCCCGTCGAGGTCTTCGCCGGAGTCGAGGAGGGCTACACGGTCACCGTCGAGCAGCTGGACGCCGCGGTGACGCCACGAACGAAAATCTTGCTGTTCGTCTCCCCGTCGAACCCCACCGGCGCGGTCTACTCCCCCGAGCAGGTCGCGCAGATCGGCCGGTGGGCCGCGGACCGGGGCCTGTGGGTCGTCACCGACGAGATCTACGAGCACCTGGTCTACGACGGGGCCGAGGCGGTGTCGCTGCCGGTCGCCGTTCCCGAGCTCGCCGACCGGTGCCTGGTCCTCAACGGCGTGGCGAAGACCTACGCGATGACCGGCTGGCGGGTGGGTTGGCTGGTCGGGCCGCCCGACGTCGTCAGGGCGGCGACCAACCTGCACAGCCACTCGACGGCCAACGTCAACAACGTCGCACAGCGGGCTGCCCTGGCCGCCGTCGCCGGGTCGCTGGACGCCGTGGCGGCGATGCGGGAGGCCTTCGACCGGCGCCGGCACACCATCGTCGGAATCCTGTCCGGCATCGACGGGGTCCGGTGCCCGTTGCCGGCCGGGGCGTTCTACGCCTATCCGGACGTGCGCGGCGTACTCGGCCGGACGGTGCGTGGCCGAACGCCGACCACGTCCGCGGAGCTGGCGGCACTGCTGCTGGAGGAGGTCGAGGTGGCCGCCGTCCCCGGCGAGGCATTCGGCCCGTCCGGGTACCTGCGGTTCTCCTATGCCCTCGGCGACGACGACCTGGTCGAGGGCGTCACCCGGGTGCGGGACCTGCTCGCCGAGGCCGGCTGAGCCGCGAGGTGCCGGCCGCTACCCAGCCGGTCCCCGGTGCCCAGCCGGTCCCCGGTGCCCGGCCGGTGCCCGGTGGCCGGCGGTCGCTGACCACGCTGCCGAAGGCACACCTGCACCTGCACTTCACCGGCTCGATGCGGCACGCGACGCTGGTCGAACTCGCCGACGCGCACGGGGTCCGCCTGCCGACCTCGCTGGTCCGGGACTGGCCTCCGCAGCTGCGGGCGACCGACGAGCGGGGCTGGTTCCGCTTCCAACGCCTGTACGACCTGGCCCGCTCGGTCCTGCAGACGCCTGCGGACATCGACCGGCTGGTCGCAGAGACCGCCGCCGACGACGCGGCCGAGGGATCGGGCTGGCTGGAGCTGCAGGTCGACCCGTCCGGGTTCGCGGCCCTGTTCGGCGGGGTCACGGCCTTCACCGAGCTGGTCCTGGACGCCTGTCGACGCGCGGCCCGGGACACCGGGATCGGCATCGGACTGGTCATCGCCGCCAACCGGGTCCGTCACCCGCTGGACGCCCGGACACTGGCCCGGCTGGCGGGCCGCTACGCGGTGGCGCCGGGTGTGCGGGTAGTCGGGTTCGGCCTGAGCAACGACGAGCGGCGCGGTGTGCCGGAGCCGTTCGCGCCGGCCTTCCGGATCGCCCGCCGCGCCGGGCTGCTGTCGGTGCCGCACGCCGGGGAGCTGCGCGGGCCGGACTCGGTAACCGCCGGACTGGACGTCCTGGGCGCGGACCGGCTCGGCCACGGGGTACGGGCGGCCGAGGACCCCGCGGTGCTCGCCCGGGTGGCCGGTGCCGGGGTGACGCTGGAGGTCTGCCCCGCGTCCAATGTCGCGCTGGGCGTCTACCCGGACCGGGCGGCGGTTCCGTTGCGTGCGCTGCTGGACGCCGGCGTGCGGGTCGCGCTCGGTGCCGACGACCCGCTGTTGTTCGGCTCCCGGCTGGTGGCGCAGTACACCGACGCCCGCGAGGTCGACGGGCTGTCCGATCGGGAGCTCGCCGGGTTCGCCCGGGCTTCGGTGGAGGGCTCCGCGGCGCCGACCGACGTCCGGGAGCGGCTGCTCGCCGGGATAGGTGCGTGGCTGGCCACGCCCCCGCCGGACGAGGCGGGTTGACGGCCCCGGGACCTCGCCGGCCACCGACCGAGCGCCGTCACCGCAAGGCCGACGTCGCCGTCACGGCAAGGCCGGCGTCGCCGTCACGGCGACGCGGGCGGAAGTGGCGGTTCCGGGTCGGTCAGCACCCAGGTGTCCTTGCTCCCCCCGCCCTGTGCGGAGTTGACCACCAGGCTGTCCGCCGGCACGGCCACCCGGGTCAGCCCACCGGGCAGCACCCACGTCGACCTCCCGTCGTTGAGCACGAACGGGCGCAGATCCACGTGGCGTGGCGCCAGTCGGTCCCCGACCAGCGTCGGGACGGTGGACAGGTCCACGACCGGCTGGGCCACCCATCCGCGGGGGTCTGCCTCGACCCGCGCACGCAGCCGGCCCAGCACGGCGTCGTCGGCCGACGGGCCGAAGACGATGCCGTGGCCGCCGTACCCCTCGACCGGCTTGAAGACCAGTTCGTCCATCCGCGACAGCGCGTCCGCCCGTTCCTCGGGCACCCAGCAGCGGACCGTCTCCACGTTCGGCAACAGCGGCCGCTCACCCAGGTAGTACCGGATCATGTCCGGGACGTAGGTGTAGACGCCCTTGTCGTCGGCGATCCCGTTGCCGACCGCGTTGGCCAGCGCGATGTTGCCGGCACGGGCGGCACCCATCAGCCCGGCGACCCCGTGCACCGGCCGCCCGTCGAACTCGCGCGGGTCCAGGTACTCGTCGTCGACCCGGCGGTATACGACGTCGACGCGCTGCTCGGTTCGTCCCGCACGCCGAAGGTGGAGCACCGAGTCCCGGACGACCAGGTCAGTGCCCCGCACCAGCGGCACCCCCATCAGCCGGGCCAGCAGCTCGTGCTCGACGGCGGCGCCGCCGGCCCCGCCCGGAGTCAGGACGACCACCGTCGGGTCGGTCGCGGTGGGCGGCGCCGCGGCCCGCAGGACCGCCAGCAGCCGGCCCGGGTAGTCACCGACCGGCGCCACGGCGTAGCCCTCGAACAGCTCCGGTGTCACCGAGGTCATCGCCGCCCGGTTCTCCAGCGCGTAGGAGGCCCCCGACGGGCTGCGCAGGTTGTCCTCCAGCACCCGCAACGTCCCGGTGTGGTCGCGGATGACGTCGATGCCCGCCACGTGCACCCGGACACCCGTCGGCGGGACCAGCCCGACCAGTCCGGGCACGAACTGCGGGCAGCTGGTCACCAGCTCGGCCGGCACGACACCGTCGGCCATGATCTGCTGCCCGCCGTAGACGTCGGCCAGGAACATCTCCAGCGCCCGGACCCGCTGCGCCAGGCCCTGCGCCAGGACCGTCCACTCGGCGGCGTCGACGATCCGCGGGAACGGGTCCAGCGGGAACGGCCGCTGCTCCCTTTCCAGGGCAAACGTGATGCCCCGGTCGGCGTGCCGGCGGGCCAGCGCAGCGGCCCGGTCCAGGAGCCCGCCGCCGGGCAGGGCACCGATCGTGCGCACCAGTGGGCCGTAGGTGTCACGGACCCCTGGGCGGCCGTCGGCCACGGAGGCCCGGCCGGCCCCGGAACCGTCGGCGGCCCGGGCGAGCGCCTCGTCCCAGGCCAGGGACCGCCGTGATGTCGGGTACCCGGCCAGGACCGGCGGCAGGGGCGACGTGTCCACCCGGGGCATCCTGTCCGGAACGGGCGCCTGCAGACCACCCGACGGCGGCACCACCCCGACGCCGGGAACAGCCCGGGTACGGACCGGGGTTCACAGCTGCGCACAACGGGACGGTCGGCCGGTGTCAGCATCCGGCCGGCGGGCGGATCGGAAGGGGACGCGATGACCGGCGAACAGGGCGACCGCAACTGGGGGTTCCGGACGCGGGCGGTGCACGCCGGTGCCGTGCCGGACCCGTCCACCGGGTCCCGGGCCGTGCCCATCCACCAGACGACCAGCTTCGTGTTCGACAGCGCCCAGGACGCGGCGAGCCTGTTCGCGCTGCAGAAGTACGGGACGGTCTACAGCCGGATCGCGAACCCGACGGTCGCCGCGTTCGAGGAGCGGATCGCCTCGCTGGAGGGCGGCATCGGCGCCGTGGCGACCGCGAGCGGGCAGGCCGCAGAGTTCCTGACGTTCGCCGCGCTCACCGGGACCGGTGACGAGATCGTGGCCGCCGCGAGCCTGTACGGCGGGACGCTGACCCAGCTCGACGTCACGCTGCGCCGCTTCGGGGTGTCCACCACGTTCGTGCGCGGGACCGACCCGGCCGACTACGCCGCGGCGATCACCGACCGGACCAAGCTCGTGTATGCGGAAGTGGTGAGCAATCCCTCCGGAGAGGTCGCCGACCTTGCCGGGCTCGCCGCTGTCGCACACGACGCCGGGCTCCCGCTGGTGGTCGACGCGACGATGGTGACGCCCTACGTGTGCCGGCCGATGGAGTTCGGCGCGGACATCGTCCTGCACTCGGCCACCAAGTTCATCGGCGGCCACGGGACGACGCTGGGCGGGGTGGTCGTGGAGAGTGGCCGGTTCGACTGGGGTAACGGCCGGTTCCCGACGATGACCGAGCCGGTCCCGAGCTACAACGGCCTGTCCTGGTGGGGGAACTTCGGCGAGTACGGCTTCCTGACGAAGCTGCGCAGTGAGCAGTTGCGCGATATCGGAGCGTCGCTCTCGCCGCTGTCCGCCTTCCTGTTGCTGCAGGGGGTGGAGACGCTGCCGCAGCGGATGGACGCGCACCTGGCCAACGCCCACGGGGTCGCCCGGTGGCTGGCCGCCGACGAGCGGGTGTCCTACGTCCGCTGGGCGGGGCTGCCCGACGACCCGTTCGCCGAACGTGCGGCCCGATACACCCCGAAGGGACCGGGCGCGGTGATGTCGTTCGGCGTCCGCGGCGGGCGCCCGGCCGGCGAGGCGTTCGTCGGCGCGGTGCAACTGTGCAGCCACGTCGCCAACGTGGGCGACGCCCGGACCCTGGTGATCCACCCCGCCAGCACCACGCACCAGCAGCTGACCGCAGCCCAGCTCGAGGCGGGCAACGTGCCGGCCGACCTGGTGCGGATCAGCGTCGGGCTGGAAGACCTCGACGACATCGTCTGGGACCTGGACCAGGCGTTGACCGCCGCCACCAAGGCCGCCGACGGAGGTGGCGCATGACTGACGCCGAGGACTGGGTCGGGCCGAATGCGCGGGAACGGCTGGCGATCCTGCGCCGGACGCGGACGGTGGCCGTGGTCGGTGCGTCGGCGAACCCGGCGCGCGCCAGCAACTTCGTCGCGACCTACCTGCTCGCCGAGTCCGACTACGAGGTGTACTTCGTCAACCCGACCGCGACCCGGATCCTCGGCCACCCGGCCTACCCGTCGCTGGCAGCGCTGCCGGTGGTGCCGGACCTCGTCGAGGTGTTCCGGCGGCACTCCGAACTCGGCGCGGTCCTCGACGAGGCCATCGGGGTCGGGGCGAAGACCTACTGGGCCCAGCTCGGGCTGTTCGACGCCGACGTCGCGCGGCGCGGCGAGGCGGCCGGCCTGACAGTGGTGATGAACCGGTGCCTGAAGATCGAGCACGCCCGGTTCTCCGGTGGTCTGCACCTGGCTGGCTTCGACACCGGCGTGGTCAGCGCCCGGCGCGACGGCAGGTCCGGCGGCCGCCGCTGACGGAGGAGCCGGTAGCCGATTCCCCAATCGACGTGCTCCGGAACTGCGAGGTGGGGAAGCGGCTCGACGCGGTGCTTGCTGACCGCCCCGTGCCCGCTGCCGTGCGGTCGCCGTCGAACCGGGCGTTCGCTCAGACCCGAACCGGCGAGCGACAGGTGGCTGCGGCGATGTGGATGAACGAGCGGACGAGGCCCTCGGGAACGCGTGGGCCAGTCGGGTCAACCCGACGGTGCCGTTCCAGACAACACCCTGCAAGACCGGCTACATCGGATACCCGCGAGGGCCGCCTCACCATGGAGACGATCCACGGGTCCGCCGCCGCGGCGGGTCACGACGACACCACCGACCAAACCAACGGCATCGCCTCCTTCCGGAGCCGGACGCTCGCGGGACAATTTCCGGCGGGCCCCGCTCGCCCCCCGGGCCGGTGGGGCGACGCCACTGACCGGAGGACGCCATGAAGTTCCCCAAGTCGCTCAACGACTTCGTCGACGTTGCTGCCGATCGAGGCCCCCGCCGAGACCCGGTCCGGCCCGGCAGCGGGGGGCCGGCCGGCAACGCACAGCTCACGGCCTGGCTCGGCCTGACACTGCTCGTGCTGTTCCTCGCCGAACTCGTCACGTTGCTGAACGTGCGCGGGCTCATCACCTGGCACCTGACGTTCGGCCTGTTGCTCATCCCGCCGGCCCTGGCCAAGATCGCGACGACCGGCTGGCGCATAGCGCGGTACTACACCGGCGCGCAGATCTACCAGCGGGCCGGCCCTCCCCCACTGCTGCTGCGACTGCTCGGGCCGCTGGTGATCCTCAGCACGCTGGCTCTGCTCGGCACCGGGGTCGCGCTGACAGCAGTCGGCCCCGACGCCGACCCGCTGCTGACCGTTCTCGGCCTGCAGATCTCAGCGCTGACGCTGCATCAGGCGGCGTTCGTCGTCTGGGCCGTCGCGACCGGACTCCACGTCCTCGCCCGGTTCCTGCCCGCGGTCCACCTCGCAGCCACCTCGACGCGGGAGGGGCTGCGGGTGCCGGGCCGAGGCCGCCGGGTCGGCGTCATGCTCGCAACCGCCGGGGTCGCCGCCATCGTCACGACGGTGGGCCTCGCGCTGTCCACGTCGTGGACGAGCCTCAGTTGACTGCGCGCACCGCGTCGGGTCCGGCTCAGTCCGTCCGGCTCAGTCGGTCCGACTCATTCGGTCCGACTCAGTCGGGGCTGCGGGAGGTGCGGAGCCGGACCGATCGGCCCCGCCCGGCGGTGGCGGGACGTGCTCGCGCCGCGGCGAACGGCATCAACGCCGTCAGCACCGTCCCGGGCACCCACCAGCCCTCGACGCCCTCGAACCACCGCAGCCCCAGCACGGCAGTCCCCGCGTAGGCGAGCAGCCAGCCGACCAGCGGCTCGACCCGCCGCGCGTCGCGCAGGTCCCACGCCGGTTCCCGGTCCGACAGCCGCAAGCCGACTGCCAGGCCGACGAACGCCCACACCGTCGGCGCCAGGATCCGGCCGAACCCGCCGGCGAAGCCGAGCACGGGAAGCGTGAGCAGACCCCCGACGACGGCAACGGCGGTCAGCATGGTCGACCAGCGCGGCCCGTCGTTGGCCGCCGCGGTCGGATCCGGTCCGTCGCCCAGCGCCAGGGACGCAACCGCCGGGCTCGGCGACACCCCGTCCCAGCCGTGCCGGTCCCACCAGGTTGGATCGTCGATCGGGGCCGCGAGGCCCGCAGGCCCCGCAGCGTCGCCGGAATCAGCGGGCCCGGCGACGTATGTCGTCATCCGCGGTGTCCTCCGGTCGTCCGGTCCTGACCGCCGCGATGCGGTCCAGCGACCCGATCGTGCGCCGGGGACGGGCCCGGGACCGGGACCCACCCACCCGACACGCCGCACCGTGACCAACTGGTGACAGGAAGATGAACAACCGCTCAGGTGGCCACGCCGGCCGGGGCCGTCGGGACGGTTTGCGGAACGCGGTGTGCCCCGGCGTACACGACCATCGACTCCCCGCGGACGAACCCGACCAGGGTCATCCCCACGGCGTCGGCGAGCTCCACCGCCAGCGACGACGGCGCCGACACCGCGACCAGTGCGGGCACGCCGGCCATCAGGGCCTTCTGCGTCAGCTCGAACGATGCCCGGCCGGACACCACCAGCACCCGGCCGCGTGCCGGTACCCCACCGGCCCGGAGCGCGGCGCCGAACACCTTGTCCACCGCGTTGTGCCGTCCGACGTCCTCGCGCACCACATCCGGATGCTGCCCGGTCGGGTCGACCAAGGCGGCGCCGTGTAGCCCGCCGGTGCTGTCGAACACCCGCTGGGCCGCCCGCAGCCGGTCCGGCAGGGTCAGGACCAGCTCGGCGGGCAGCCGGACCGGGTCGGCTCGGACGTCGAAGACCGAGGACGTCGCGACCGCATCGATGCTGGCCTTGCCGCAGACGCCGCACGAGCTGGTCGTGAAGAAGGCCCGCTCCAGCGACGGGTCCGGCGTCGGGACACCGGGCGCGAGGTCGACGTCCAGGACGTTGTAGGTGTTCTGCGGCACCGTCTGGTCCGAGCCGGGGACGAGGGTGGCGACGGAGCCCGCGCAGTACCGGATGGCGCTGATCTGGTCCGCGGAGCTGACGACCCCCTCGGTGAGCAGGAAGCCCGACGCCAGGTCCCAGTCGGTCTCCGCGGTGGCGGGGGTGCGCATGGTGACCGCCAGCGGGCGGCCGGCGACCCGGATCTCCAGCGGCTCCTCGGCGGCGAGGGAGTCCGGCCGGGTGACCGGGGGACGTCCGGCCTGCAGCCGGATGACGGGGCGGCGGACGACCGATCGGGACACGCGCCCAGCTTCGCGCAGCCGCGGGCGTGGGGCCCGCGCCCAGCGCAAGGATGGTGCCGTGGCGGGCGACCGGGACCGGACCGGCGGTCCGACCGGCGTGGCTGCGCCGCCGGACGCGGTAGTGCTGGCCGGCGCGGCCGCGCTGCCGGACGCGGTGGTGCTGGCCGGTGGTCGCTCCTCCCGGCTCGGCCGGGACAAGGCGGCCGTCGAGGTCGCCGGTGTCCCGCTGCTGGACCGGGTGCTGCGCGCCGTCGCGCCGGTCTGCGGCCGGGTCGTCGTGGCCGGCCCGGCGCGGCAGCTGGCCTTGGGCACGCTCGCGCCCGGCCGCCCGGACCCGGTCTGGTGCCGGGAGGACCCGCCGGGCGGTGGTCCGGTCGCCGCTGTCGCCGCCGCGCTGCCCCATGTCGCAGCCGACCGGGTCTTCGTCCTGGCCGTGGACCTGCCGTTCCTCACCGCCCGGGCGCTACGGGCGCTCGCCGGCGCGGGGCCGTCCGCGGTCGCCGTCGACGCGGCCGGCCGCGACCAGGGACTGCTGGGGGTCTGGGAGACCGCCCGGCTGCGGGCCGCGCTGCCGGACGACCCCGCCGGCCGCTCATGGCATGCGGTCACCCGGGATATCGGGGTTGTCCGCGTGCGGCTGCCGGGAGACCCGGCGCCGGAGACCGACTGCGACACCGCGGCGGACCTCGCGGCCGCGACGGCCGCGACGGCCGCGACGGCCGCGACGGCCGCGACGGCCGCGACGGCCGTGACGGCCGGTTCGGGGACCGGCGGCCACACTGTCCCGGTGACCGACGCCCATCCCCCGGCCGATAGTCCTACCGGTGACCCCGCGGGCCCCTCCGCCCCGGGCGGGACCGACCTGACCGCGTGGGTCGACCGCGTCCGCGCCGACCTGGACCTTCCCGAGGTCGACGTCACCGGGGTGCTGGACCTGGCCCGCGATGTAGCGCACGGGGTGGCCCGCCCGGCCGCGCCACTGACGACGTTGCTGGTCGGGCTGGCCGCCGGGCGCGCCGGCGGCGGTCCGGCGGACGTGGCGTCCGTCACCGCGCGCATCCGGGCGCTGCTGGACGAGCCCCGACAGGACGTCCGCTGAGCGCAGCAGCCGCCCGGACGGCGTCGACCGCCTGGGACGAGGCACGGCGGCTGGCCGGTTCGGCTCCCGCCCTGGCGCCGGTAGCGGTCGCGGTCGCGGATGCGGCCGGTGCGGTGCTGATGGAGCGGCTCTGGGCACGCAGCCCGCTGCCGCCGTTCGACTGCTCGGCGATGGACGGGTACGCGGTCCGCGGACCCGGGCCCTGGCGGGTGACCGGACAGGTCCTGGCCGGCGAGGTCGGCGGTGGCGAGCTCACCGACGGGGCGGCGGTGGAGGTCGCCACGGGTGCGCCGGTCCCGACCGGCTGCGAGGGCGTCGTGCCGTACGAGGCCGGTGTCCGGGTCGACGACGAGCTGACCGCGCCGGCCCCGCTCGGGCGGCACGTCCGCCGTCGCGGTGAGGAGGTGCCCGCGTGGACCGCGCTGCTGCCTGCCGGCACCCGGCTGTCCCCCGCCGCGGCGGGACTGGCGGCGGCGGTCGGCACCGACACCCTGTCGGTGGCGCCGCGGCCGCGGGTTGCGGTGCTGGTCACCGGCTCGGAGCTGGTCGGGGTCGGCGTCCCGGACCCCGGCCGCGTCCGGGACGCGCTCACCCCGCTGCTGCCACCGACGCTGGTCGCGGCCGGCGCTTCGGTGTCCGCCGTGGCCGTCGTCCGGGACGACGCGACGCTGCTCGGGGCGGCGCTGGACCGGGCGTGCGCCGGCGCGGACGTCGTCGTGGTGACCGGGTCGACCGCGGCCGGCCCGGCCGACGTGCTGCGCCCGGTGCTGGCCGGACTCGGCGCCGTGTGTGAGGTCGACGGGGTCGCCTGTCGGCCGGGTCACCCGATGCTGCTGGCCCGGCTGCCGGGCGGGGTCCGGGTGGTCGGCCTGCCGGGCAATCCGCTGGCGGCGCTCGCCGGCCTGGTGACCCTCGTGGTCCCGCTGGTGGCCGGGCTGCGCGGTCTGCCGGTGCCGCCCCTCCTCCCCGCCCGGCTCGCCCGTCCGCTGCGGGCGCACCCCCGCGACACCCGACTGGTCCCGGTCCGCCGGCGGGCCGGCATCGCGCTGCCGACCGGGCACGACGGGCCGGCGATGCTGCGCGGTGCAGCGCTGGCCGACGGGCTCGCACTCGTCCGGGCGGGACCTGACGTCCCCGCCGGCGCGGACGTCGGCGTCCTCGACCTGCCCGGTGCCGGACCCGGCCCGGGCGGCTGAGCTACTCGACCACCACGACTGCGCATCCGGCGTTGGATCGCAACGTCAGGGGCAGTTCCCACCGCCCGGGTGACGGGAGGTCCACCCCGCTGTCGGGTCACAGCGAGCAGTTGACCAACGTCGGTTCCGGCTCGAGGGTGACTCCGAACCGCTCTCGCACGCCGTCGCGGACGGCGCGGGCCACCCCGAGGACGTCCGCGGTGCTGGCCGTCCCTCGGTTGGTGACAGCCAGGGTGTGCTTGGTGGACAGCGTCGCCGGACCGCCGCCGGGCCACCCGCGGCCGAAGCCGCTGTGCTGGATCAACCACGCCGCACTTGTCTTCACCCGCCCGTCGAGCTGCGGCCACGCCGGTGCGTCGGCCGGGACGTCGGCGACCGCGACCACCGGGTTGGTGAAGAACGAACCGGTGCTCCAGGTGTCCGGGTCCGCCGCGTCCAGGACCATCCCCTTCGCCCGGCGCAGGTCCCGGACCGCGGCCGCGACGTCGCGCGCCGGAGCCGCGTCCCCGACGGCGATCCCCAGGCGACCGGCGAGTTCCGCGTACCCCACCGTCCGGGTGACCGTGCCGGTCACCAGGGCGAACGCCACCTCCAGGACAACGAACCGGCCCGGCTCGGCCTTGAACCGGCTGGTCCGGTAGCCGAACCCGCAGTCGGCCGCCGCGATCGTCCGGATCCGCCCGGTGACCCGGTCCAGGGTCCGGACGGCGGCGATGCTGTCCGCGACCTCCTGACCGTAGGCGCCGACGTTCTGCACCGGGGTCGCGCCCACCGATCCCGGGATCCCGGCAAGCGCCTCGACCCCGAGCCACTGCCGGTCCACCGCGGTCGACACCAACCGGTCCCAGTCCTCCCCGGCGGCGACCCGCACCGCCGCACCGCCGCAGCTGTCCTCCGCCTCGACCACCACACCGCGGGTGCGGACGACCACGACGCGACCGGGGAACCCGTCGTCGCCGACCAGCAGGTTCGAGCCGCCGCCGACGACCAGGACCGGAACCCCGTCGCGGTCCGCGGACCGGACTGCCTCCACGAGCCCGTCGGTGTCCGTCGCGACGACGTGTTCCCCTGCGGCGCCGCCGACCCGGGTCGTGGTCAAGTCGCGCAACGCCACCGGCGCACCCGCCGCCGCGATCACCCGGACCCTGCCGTTGTCCAGGCCCGCCGCGGTCATCCCGGGCCGCCGGATGCCGCAGCCGCTGGCCGGACGACGGCCCGGGCCTGGAGCAACACGGCCGTGCCACCGCTGGTGACGGTGAGGTCGACCCGGACCGAGCCGTCGTCGGCGACCTCGGCGACCCTGCCGGAGACGGCCACCTCGGCGCCGCCCTCGGCGGGGACCACCAGCGGCCGGGGGAACCGGGTCCGCAGGGTGGCGACCGCCGCGCCGGGACCGGCCCAGGCGGTGACCAGCCGGGCCGCGAGCGCCAGCGTCGCCATCCCGTGCGCGACCACGCCGGGCAGGCCGGCCGCGCGGGCCGCGGAGTCGTCGAGGTGGATCGGGTTGCCGTCCCCGGAGGCGGCCGCGTACCGCGCGAGGTCGGCGCGGGTCACCGTGGCGACGAAAGCGGGCAGCTCGTCGCCGACCGCGACGGCGGGCCGGGCCGGCGCGGTCACGCCGGGCCTGTCACCACGAACGAGGACCGCAACGTCGCGACGGACTCGCCGTCCTCCGTGGTCACCGTCGTGCCGACCGCCAGCACCGTCGCGCCGCCCATGGCCCGGACCGACTCGACCTCGCTGGCGAACAACAGCCGGTCACCCACCCGGACCATGCGGTGGGCCTCGATCCGCTGGTCGCCGTGCACCACCGCCATCCCGGGCCGGCCGGCGACCAGCGACGCCAGCAGCGCGGCCGGACCGCCGGGGCCGGCCGCCGACGTCAGCGCGAGCACCGCAGGCAGCGTCGGCAGTGCACGGGCGGGGCCGGCGGGCACGCCGGCCACCCCGCACAGCCAGTCGTCCAGGCCGTCGACGGCGGTCGCGGAGACCTCGACCGGCTCGGACGGGCCACCGTGCGACCCCCGCGCGAGGGGTACGGCCGGGCCGGCCGGCACAGGTACGGGTACGGGTACGGGTACGGGTACGGGTACGGGCGGGCCGGCGGAGACGGGGGATGGCGGCACCGGTTGACGGTATCCGTCCGACCCGCCGACCGCGGATGCCCGGCGTGGTCGCGTCTGGTCGCCGAAGACACCCCCAATGTTTCGCCCTTGTTAATACCGGGTGTCAGTCGTTTCGCAAGGTCACTGCGATGGCACGTTGGGTCAAGATCTCAACCGCGGGCCGCCCCGGCGCCGGCCGCTGCCGACCCTTCACCCGCGACGCCGACGCGCGGTGCACGGACGGCCGCGCCATCACGGGACCCGCGAGCACCCCGTCCCCGCACCCGAGGAGAACGCATGGCGCGCACCGCCCGCCGCCGACCGACCGGACCTGGTTCCGGCCAGGCGCGAATCCTGCGCGGCACAGCCGTCGCAGCCGCGCTGCTGACGGCGGCCGCCTGCACCTCCGTGACCCCGGCCGGGAACGGGTCCGGGGCCGGTGCGACCGGCGCCGCGTCGTCGGTCGCCCCGTCCGGCGACACGTTCGGCAGCCCCGCCACCACCGGCGCGGTCCGCAAGGGCGGAACGCTGACCGTCGGGCTGTCCGCCGACCCGGACCTGCTGGACCCCACACAGTCGCGGTCGCTGTACTCCCGCTACGTCTTCACCAACATCTGCGAGAAGCTCTACGACCTCGACCAGACGACCAAGGTCGTCCCGCAGCTGGCCACGGCCCTGCCGACGACCTCGGCCGACGGCCGGACGGTCACGATCAAGCTGCGGACCGGGGTGCGGTTCGCCGACGGCACGACGATGGACTCCGCGGCGGTGAAGGCCTCGCTTCAGCGCGACCTGACCCTGCCGACCTCGGCCCGCAAGACCGAGCTCGGCCCGGTCACCACCATCGACACCCCCGACGCCTCGACGGTCGTCGTGCACTTCTCCGCCCCGTTCGCGCCGTTCACCGCGGCGCTGGCCGACCGGGCCGGGATGGTGCTCTCGCCCACCGCGCTGGCGAAGGAGGGCACCAAGTTCGCCAGCTCCCCGGTGTGTGTCGGACCGTTCAAGTTCGCCGCCCGGGTCCCGTCGACCTCGATCTCGGTCGTCAGGGACCCGAACTACTACGACGCCGGGCGGGTCAACCTGGACCGCATCGACTACCGGATCATCACCGACGCCAACATCCGCGACCAGAACCTGCAGTCCGGTGACGTAGCCGTCGCCGACAGCGTGTCCAGCCAGGACGTCGACAAGCTGCGGGCGGCCAAGGACATCCAGCTGCTCAGCTCGGACTCGCTCGGCTGGCAGGCGCTGCAGGTCAACATCGGCAACACCAAGGGCGTCGGCCAGCCGGTCGGAAAGGTGGGCACCCCGCTGGGCTCGAACCCCACCGTCCGGCGGGCCCTGGAGCTGAGCATCGACCGCGCCGGGCTGGTCAAGACCGTGTTCAACGGCCAGGCCGTGCCCAGCTGCTCGCCGATCTCGTCGATCAACCAGTTCGCGCCGGCGGACCTCCTGCCGTGCACGACATACCAGCCGGAGCAGGCGAAGAAGCTGCTCGCCGACGCCGGCGTCGCCACCCCGGTCCCGTTCACGCTGACGGTGACCAACAGCCCGGACAGCCTCAGGTTCGCCCAGGCCCTGCAGGCGATGGTGAAGGCCGGCGGTTTCGAGATGAAGATCGCCCCGGTGGAGTACACGACGCTGCTCGACGCGGAGGACACCGGCAACTTCCAGACCCTGGCGCTGGGTTGGTCCGGCCGCGTCGACCCGGACGCCAACATCACGCAGTTCTTCGCCAGCGGCGGCGCCCAGAACACCAACGGCGTCTCGGACAAGGCGCTGGACGCCCTGTTGCAGAGGGCGCGGACCACGACCGACCCGGCCACCCGTAAGCAGCTCTACGGCCGGGCCGTCACCAGGCTGCAGCAGATCGACGCGGCGATCTTCCTGTATCGCGGGCGGAACCTGACCGGGATCCGCACCGACAAGGTCGTCGGCATCCAGGTCTACCCGGACGGAGTGGTCCGTACCGCGTTCGCCGGGTTGACCAAGTAGGGAAGCGGACACCATGGGCCGCTACCTGCTGACGCGGGCGTGGCAGTCCGCGCTCACCCTCGTGCTCGCCTCCATGGTGGTGTTCGCCGCCGTGCGCGCGCTGCCCGGGGACCCGGCGCTCGCGTTGGCCGGGGAGAACCGGGACGCGGCGTCGCTGGCGGCCATCCGCGCGGAGTACGGGCTGGACCAGTCGGTGCCGGTCCAGTACTGGCGCTACGTGGTGGCCCTGGCCCACGGGGACCTCGGCACCTCGGTGCGCACCGGCGCCCCGGTGCGCGCCATGATCGCCACCGCGCTGCCGGTGACGCTCGAGCTGGGGCTGTTGGCCCTGCTGCTGGCCGTGGCCGTCGGCGTCGCGTGCGGCGTGCTCGCCGCCGTGTACCGCGGCGGGGTCATCGAATGGGCGGTGAACGCCGTGGCCCTGCTGGGATTGTCGGTGCCGAACTTCTGGCTCGGGCTGCTCGGCATCGTCTACCTGTCGGTCGCGCTTGGTTGGCTGCCGGCGTCCGGGTTCGTACCGCTGTCGGACCCCGCCGGTAACCTGACGCACCTGGTGATGCCGGTGGTCGTGCTGGCCCTGGGGCTGGCGGCGGTGATCATGCGCCAGACGCGCTCGGCGATGTTGGACTCCCTGGGCGCGGACTACATCAGGACCGCCCGGGCGAAAGGGCTCCCCGCGGGGACCGTCATCACGCGGCACGCCCTGCGCAACAGCCTGGTGGTGGTCACCACGATCGTCGGGCTGCAGCTCGGAGGGCTGATCTCCGGCGCAGTGGTCACCGAGTCGATCTTCAGCCTGCCCGGCTTCGGCAAGATGACGGTGGACGCCGTATTCCAGCGCGACTACCCGGTCATCCAGGCGGTCGTGCTGGTGACCGCCGCCGGGTACATCCTGGTCAACTTCGCCGTCGACCTCCTGTACTCGGTGATCGATCCGCGCATCCGCGTGTCGGGGGTCACCGCATGACGGCCGTGTTGGCCGCGCCGGGCGCGGTCCCGGTTCGGCGGGCGGGCAACCGGGTGCTGCGGCGACTGGGGCGCAACCCGCTGGCGGTGATCAGTGCGGCGGTCCTACTGGTCGCCGTGGTGGTCGCCGTCGGCGCACCACTGCTGGCACCGGTGTCCCCGGACCTGACCGACTTCAATGCCACGTTCGCCCCACCCGGGGCCGCCGGCCACCTGCTGGGGACCGACGACCTGGGCCGCGACGTGCTGAGCCGGATCATGTACGGCACCCGGGCCTCGCTGACCGTAGGCCTGCTGGCGGTCGCGGTCGGCATGGTCGTCGGGGTGCCACTCGGGTTGGCCTCGGGCTACACCTCCGCGGTCGACGTGGTCGTGTCGCGGCTGACCGACCTCATGCTGGCGTTCCCGTTCCTCATCCTGGCCGTCGGGCTGGCCGCGATCCGCGGCGCCAGCCTGACCAACGCGGCCATCGCCATCGGGATCGCGCACGTGCCGAGTGTCGTGCGGGTCATCCGCTCGGAGACACTGCGGCTGCGCTCGCAGGAGTTCGTCGAGGCATCGCTGGTCGACGGCGCCGGCCCGGCCTGGGTACTGGGCCGGCACATCCTGCCCAACGCCGTGCCCACGCTCATCGTCTCGGCGACCGTCGCCATTCCCGGGGCGATCCTGGGGGAAGCAGTGCTCTCCTTTCTTGGCCTGGGCATCCAGCCGCCGGCCGCCAGCCTGGGCGTCATGCTGGCCAGCGCACAGCAGTACGCCGCCCGGGCGCCGTGGACGGCGGTCATCCCCGGTGTGACCATCCTCGTGCTCGCGCTGGCGTTCAACGTGTTCGGTGACGCTTTGCGCGACGCGGTCGACCCGAAGGCGAGCCGCCGATGAGCACCGCTCTGTCCATCTCCCGGACCGTCGACACCGCCGTGGCCGACCCGGTCCTGCGGGTCACCGACCTGTCGGTCACCTTCCGGACCGAGGGCGGCCGCGTCTGCGCCGTGGACCGGGTGTCCTTCGACCTGCGCCGCGGGGAGGTCGTTGCGCTGGTCGGTGAGTCCGGCTGCGGCAAGAGCGTGACGGCGATGACCCTGGCCGGCCTCTCCGCACAGACGGCGCGGGTCACCGGGTCGGTGCTGCTGGACGGCACCGAGCTCGTCGGGGCGTCCGACCGGACCTTGCGGGCGGTCCGCGGCGCGAGACTTGCCTACGTCTTCCAGGAGCCGACCACCTCGCTCAACCCGGTGCTCACCGTCGGCCGACAGGTCACCGAGGTGCTGCGCCACCACGAGGGGCTGTCCCGGGGGGCGGCGCGGGAGCGGGCGGTGCAGCTGCTCGGCATCGTGGGGATCCCGTCGCCCCGGCGGCGGGTCGACGAGTACCCGCACCAGCTCTCCGGCGGCATGCGGCAGCGGGTGATGATCGCCATGGCCCTGGCGTGCGAGCCCGACGTCCTGGTCGCGGACGAGCCGACAACGGCCCTGGACGTCACGGTGCAGGCCGCGATCCTGGACACGCTGCGGGAGCTGGGTGAGCGGCTGGGCACCGCGATCCTGCTCATCACCCACGACCTGGGCGTCGTCGCCGACATCGCCGACCGTGTCGTGGTGATGTATGCCGGGCGCACCGTGGAGTCGGCCGGGGTCGGGACGCTGTTCGCCGACCCGCAACACCACTACACCGCGGGGCTGCTGGGCGCCGTCGTCACCAGCGGTGGCAGTGACCGGGCGGACGGTGGTGACCGGGTTGACGGGGTCGACCGGGTTGACGGGGTCGACCGGGTTGACGGGGTCGACCGGGTTGACGGGGTCGACCGGGCGGGTCCGCCGGTACGGCAGCGCCTGAAGGAGATCCCGGGCATGGTGCCCGTGCTCGCCGAGCAGCCGGACGCGTGCACCTTCGCCGATCGCTGCCCCGCGGCCGACGAACGCTGCCGGACCAGTGCACCGCCGCTGGCCCCGGTGGACGGGTCGCCCGCCGACCTGGTCCCCCACCGGGTCGCCTGCTGGCACCCGGCCGTCGGCGCGGGGACCCGGTCATGACCGCGACGCCGGACATCGGCAGCCGGAACCCGGGCAACCAGGACCCGGGCAGCCGGGACCCGGCTCCGCCCGCCCTGGTGCTCACCGACCTGGTCAAGCACTTCGGACCGGTTCGCGCCGTCGACGGGGTCTCGCTGACGGTGGACCGCGGCCGGGTCGTCGCCCTGGTCGGGGAGAGCGGCTCCGGCAAGTCAACGGTGGGCCGGTGCGCGGTGCGCCTGCTGGAACCGACCGGCGGCCGCGTGGTGACCGGCGGGGTCGACATCTCCCATCTCGGGCGGCGGTCGCTGCGCCGGCACCGCCGCGAGGTGTCGATCGTGTTCCAGGACCCGGGCGCCTCGCTGGACCCCAGGATGACCGTGGGGGACGTGGTCGCCGAGCCGCTCCGGCTACTGCGGCTGAGCGGATCCCGCCAGGAGCGCGACCGGTCGGTGGCCACGGCGCTGGAACAGGTCGGCCTGCGACAGGAGGTGGGCCGCCGGTACCCGCACGAGCTGTCCGGCGGCCAGCGCCAGCGCGTCAGCATCGCACGCGCCCTGGTGTCGGGCCCGACGCTGCTGGTCGCCGACGAGCCGACCAGCGCACTCGACGTGTCGGTGCAGGCGTCTGTGCTGAACCTGATCGCGGACCTGCAGCAGGAGATGGGCTTCGCCTGCCTGTTCATCACCCACGACCTGTCGGCGGTGGAGTACCTGGCCGACGAGGTGGCCGTGATGTACCTCGGTCAGATCATCGAGTCCGGCAGCCGGGAGCGGCTGTTCGCGCACCCGAGCCACCCCTATACCCAGGCCCTGCTGTCCGCGGCCCCGGTCGCCGACCCGGTGGTCCAGCGGACCCGGCGGCGGGTGTTGCTCGGCGGCGACATCCCCTCCCCCGTGGACCCGCCGGCCGGCTGCCGGTTCCACACCCGGTGCCCGGCGGCGCAGCAGCAGTGCGCCACGACGGTACCGACCTACCGCCTCGTCGGTCCCCCGGGCCGGCAGCAGTGGACCTCCTGCCACTTCGTCGACGCGCACGGCACCGGCCCGGACGTGCGGGTGGCCGGTGGCCCGGACGTCCGGGCAACCGGCGCGGGAGCCCGGACCGACCCCGACCTGCAGCACCGCCGCGCGGGGCAGGATCAGCCCGCGTGAACACCCCTGCATTCACCACCCGCCCGACCTTGACCGGAACCTTCGGCATGGTCAGCTCGACCCACTGGACGGCTTCGTCGTGCGCGATGGCTGTCCTGGAGGGCGGCGGCAACGCCTTCGACGCCGCGGTGGCCGCAGGGTTCGTCCTGCACGTCGTCGAGCCGCACCTGAACGGACCGGGCGGGGACCTGCCCGCGATCGTCGCCACGGCAGCCGATCCGCGCCCGCGGGTCCTGGCCGGGCAGGGCCCTGCGCCGGCCGCGGCGACCGTGGCGCACTACCGGGGCGAGGGCCTGGACCTCGTCCCCGGGGCCGGGCCGCTCGCCGCGGTCGTGCCCGGAGCGGTCGACGCCTGGCTGCTGCTGCTGCGCGACCACGGCACGCGGTCGCTGCGCGACGTCCTGGGGTACGCGATCGGGTACGCCGGCGCCGGCCATCCGCTCGGCGACCGCGTCAGAGCCACGGTCGCGGCGGTCCGCGAACTGTTCGTCGAGGACTGGACGAGCTCGGCGGCCCAGTGGCTGCCGGGCGGCCGGCTCCCCCGCACCGGCGCGCTGTTCCGGCTGCCGGAGTGGGCCGCGACGCTGGAGGCGCTGGTCCGGGCCGGGGAGGCGGCCGGCGGCACCCGGGAGGAACAGGTCGACGCCGCACGGGCCCACTGGCGCGGCCCGGTCGCCGAGGCGATGGGGGCGTTCGCCGCCCGTCCGCACCGCGACTCCAGTGGCGCCCGGCACGCCGGTGTGCTCACCGCGGCCGACATCGCCGGCTGGTCGGCGGGCTGGGAGCAGCCGGTCGTCGCGGACTGGCAGGGCTGGTCGATCGCCAAGACCGGACCGTGGGGCCAGGGCCCGGTGCTGCTGCAGACGCTGGCGATGATCGACGCGGCCACCGGGGCAGCGGTTCCGGACCCGTCCACCGCCGACGGCGTCCACCTCGTCACCGAATGCCTCAAGCTCGCGTTCGCGGATCGGGAGGCCTGGTACGGCGACCTCGGTGGCGTCCCGATGGCCGACCTGCTGTCGACGGCCTACGCGACCGAGCGGGTCGCCGGCGTAGGCCGGCAGGCGTCCCGGGAGTTCCGTCCGGGCTCGCCGGGCGGCCGGGCGCCGCGCACCGCCGCGCTCGCCCGCGCCGGATTCGACGACGCCGTGGTCGGACCGGCGGCGCAGGTGCCCCGCGGGGAGCTGGCCGGGACCGGCGGTGAGCCGACCGTCGTGTCGACCGGCGTGACCCGCGGGGACACCGTGCACGTCGACGTCGTGGACCGCTGGGGGAACATGATCTCGGCGACCCCGAGCGGGGGCTGGCTGCAGTCGAACCCGACGATCCCGGGGCTCGGTTTCTGCTTGGGCAGCCGGCTGCAGATGACCTGGCTGGACCAGGACTCGACGTCGGTACTCACCCCGGGCCGCCGGCCGCGGACCACCCTGAGCCCGACCCTGGTGTCCCGGGGCGGGCAGCCGGTGCTGGCCTGCGGGACACCCGGCGGGGACCAGCAGGACCAGTGGCAACTGCTGTTCCTGCTGCGACACCTCGGCGCCGGTGCGGCACTGCAGGCCGCTGTCGACGCCCCGATGTGGCACACCACGTCGTTCCCGGCCTCGTTCCACCCGCGCACCGCGGACCCGGCCGGCCTCGTCGCGGAATCCCGGCTCGGCCCGGCCGTCCTCGCCGACCTGGCCGGCCGCGGCCACGAGATCACCGACGCGGGTCCCTGGTCACTCGGCCGAATGTGCGCGGTCGAGCGCGACCCGGAGACGGGTGTGCTCACCGGCGCGGCGAACCCGCGGGGCATGCAGGGCTACGCCGTCGGCCGCTGACCGCCGCCCGTCCGGGGGCGGCGCGGGTGGGGGCGGGCGGCGCGGGTGGGGGCGGGCGGCGCGGGTGGGGGCGGGCGGCGCGACCGGCAACCCGTCAGGGAACGACGGTGACCGACCACCGGCCCACCCGCACGATCCGCGGCGCCAGTGCTCCGATGAGCCGGTGGCCGGGTGAGGTCGAGGCGCCGACGAACACCATCCGCACGGGCCGCTCGTCGGCGGCCCGGACCAGCTCGGTGAGCACCGACCCTCGGCGGACCACAAGTTCCGCGCGGACGCCGGTCCGTTCCGAGGACACCCGCAGCACCTCGCGCATCGACGCGGCGACCTCGTCGGCTGCTTCCTCCAGCGCGGCGGTCACCCCGATCTGCTCTCCCGTCGGTGCGACGAGCTTCACCACGGTCACCGCGCAGACGGAGGCGCCGAGCCCGGGAGCCAGCGCGAAGGCCTCCGCCAACGCCCGGTCCGACGTCGGCGACCCGTCGACCCCGACCAGCATCACCCCGCCCGTCGCGTGCCGCGCCTCGCCCACCTGGTCCGCAGTGGTCATGACCGCCTCCTCCTCTGCGTCCGACCCGCCGGCGCCGAACGGCTCATGCCACCGCCGTCACCGGCTCACGCAGGCCGGCGGCCTGCGCCACCGACTCGTAGGACCGCAGTCGGTCCTCGTGCCGGTGCGTCATCGTCGACACCATGATCTCGTCCGCTCCGGTCCGGGCCGCCAGCTCCGCGAGCTGTGCGACGACCTGATCCGGCGTGCCGGTGACCGTCGAGGCCACCCGCTCGTCGACCATCGCCCGTTCGGCAGGCCCCCAGCCCGCTGCCGCGGCCGCCGTCTCGTCCTCGCTCGGCCACGGGCCGGGGTTGCCCGACCGCAGCCGGAGGAAGAACAGGCCCATGGGTGAGGCCAACCGGCGCGCCTGCTCGGCGGTGGGGGCGGCGACGGCGTTGGCGGTGACGACCAGTCGGGGCTGGGCGAGCTCCGGCGAGGGCCGGAAGGACTCCCGGTACAGGGCGACAGCCGCATCGGTGTTCTGCCCGGAGAAGTGGTTGGCGAACGCGAACGGCAGCCCCAGCGCGCCCGCCAGCTGCGCGCTGAACCCGCTCGAGCCCAGCAGCCACACCTCGGGCAGGTAGCCGCGCACCGGGGTCGCCTGCAGCCTCGCGAACGGGTGGTCGTCAGGGAAATCGGCGTTGAAGAAGGCGAGCAGCTCGGCCAGCCGCGGCCCGAAGTCGTCACCGCCGTCCGGCTGGGCGGAGAGGCGGCGCAGCGCGTACGCGGTGAGCTGGTCCGAGCCGGGCGCGCGCCCCAGCCCCAGGTCGATGCGGCCCGGGTGCAGCGCCTCGAGGGTGCCGAACTGCTCGGCGACCGCGAGCGGGGCGTGGTTGGGCAGCATCACCCCACCGGAGCCGACCCGGATCCGCGACGTGTGCGCGGCGATCGCCGCGATCAGCACTGCCGGCGCCGAGCTCGCGCCGCCCGGCATCGCGTGGTGCTCCGCCACCCAGTACCGGGTGTACCCGGACCGCTCCGCGAGGGCGGCGACGTCCAGGGTGTTGCGCAGCGCGTCCGCCGGGGTCTGCCCCGAGGCGACCGGTGAGGTGTCGAGCACGGACAACGTCAGCTGATCGGTCACGTCGGGGCCAACACAGAGCACGCGTCGGCCATGCCCTCGCGACCCGCCGCTGGGACCGCCGCTGGACCCGTGCAGCCGTCGCCGGCCCGCACCCGGGTCAGTCGAGCGGCGCAGCCGTCAGCGGGTCTCGCGGTGCTCGCGGATGATCCCGCAGTGCGAGCAGAACTTCTTCAGCTCGAGCCGGTCAGGAGTGTTGCGCCGGTTCTTCTTGGTGATGTAGTTCCGGTTGCGACAGACCTGGCAGGCCAGCGTGATCTTCGGACGGACGTCGGTGCTCTTGCTGGCCATCGGGGCAGGTCCTGTCGGTCGGGGCGGCCGCTGGGTGGCGGGCCAGCAGTACACGGGCGATCGGGCTGGTCCTTTGGGACCGGGTAGCGGTGGCCGGACTTGAACCGGCGACACAGCGATTATGAGCCGCTTGCTCTACCAACTGAGCTACACCGCCGTCGGACGACCGCTGTGGGCCGGTTCCCGCCGAACACGGGCACCGGCGGCGACGGCCGCGGAGCCCCTTTACGGAATCGAACCGTAGACCTTCTCCTTACCATGGAGACGCTCTGCCGACTGAGCTAAAGGGGCGGGCACCTGCGAAGATACACGCCGGGCCCCCACCCGTCACGCCGTCGCAGAGCCCGCCCGCGGCGCAGCCGCACGACCAGCACCGCGGCGCAGCCGCACGACCAGCACCGCGGCGCAGCCGCACGACCAGCACCGCGGCGCAGCCGCACGACCAGCACCGCGGCGCAGCCGCACGACCAGCACCGCGGCGCAGCCGCACGACCAGCACCGCGGCGCAGCCGCACGAGCACAGAGGGGACCGCCGATGCCTGCCGACGCGTCGTTCGACGTCGTGAGCAAGGTCGACCGTCAGGAGGTCGACAACGCCCTCGGCCAGACGGCCCGGGAGATCGCCACCCGGTTCGACTTCAAGAACACCGGCGCGTCGATCCGCTGGTCCGGGGAGGCGGGCGTGGAGATCGAGGCCAACGCCGAGCAGCGCGCGGCCGCGGTCCTCGACCTGTTCCAGCAGAAGCTGGTCAAGCGGGGCGTCAGCCTGAAGTCGCTGGACCCCGGCGAGCCGCGGGAATCGGGCAAGGTCGTGCAGATCAGCTCGACCATCAAGCAGGGGATCACCGCCGAGGACGCGAAGAAGATCGCCGCCCTGGTCCGGGCCGAGGGACCCAAGGGCGTCCAGGCCCGGATCCAGGGCGACGAGCTGCGGGTGACCGCCAAGAAACGCGACGACCTGCAGGCCACGATCGCGCTGCTCAAGGCGGCCGAACTCGACATCGCCCTGCAGTTCGTGAACTACCGCTGACGCCGCCCCGGGCCGCGGACCGCGTCCGCACCGGCCTGCTCGCCGGCACCGCCGCCTATGCGGTGTGGGGGGTCGTCCCGGTGTACTGGCCGCTGCTGGAGCCGTCCGGCGCGGTGGAGATCCTCGCCCACCGCATGGTGTGGTCGCTGGTCGTCGTCGCGGTGCTCGTCGGAGTCGGCGCCCGCCGGTCCAGGACCCCGCTGACCGGACGGACAGGGCGCTTCGGTTTCCTCTACCGCCGTGGCGTCCCGGCACTGCTGACCGCGGCGGCGGCGGTGGTGACCGTGAACTGGGGCGTCTACATCTGGGCGGTCAACAACGACCACGTCGTGGACGCCTCGCTGGGGTACTTCGTCAACCCGCTGGTCAGCGTCCTGCTGGGGGTGGCTCTGCTGGGTGAGCGCCTGCGTCCCCTGCAGTGGGTGGCGGTCGGGGTCGCGACCGCCGGCGTCGTCGAGCTGACGGCGGCCGCGGGGACCGTCCCGTGGATCGCCCTGGTGCTGGCGGTCTCCTTCGGGACCTACGGGCTGCTGAAGAAGCTGGCCGCTGCCCCGGCGGTGGAGGCTGTTGCGGTGGAGACGGCGGTGCTGTTCCTGCCCGCGCTGGCCTGGTTGATCGGGCTCGCCGCGACCGGCCGCGCCACGTTCGGCACGCTCGGCCCGGGCCACGCCGCGCTGTTGGCGAGCACCGGCGTCGTGACGGCCCTGCCCCTGCTGCTCTTCGGTGCGGCTGCGACCCGGATCCCGCTGTCGACCCTCGGCGTGCTGCAGTACCTCGCCCCGACGCTGCAGTTCCTGGCGGGGGTGATCGTGTTCGGCGAGTCGTTGTCGCCGGCCCGGCTGGCGGGGTTCGCGGTGATCTGGGCGGCGTTGGCCCTGTTCACCGCCGACGCGCTGCGCTCCCGGCCGCGGCGGCACGCCGGCCCCGCCGCTGCTGCGGCCTGACCAACTCCGGCAACGGGGCACTGCTCCGGCCGTCAGCGGTCGCGGACCGCCAGGGCGACGGCAACCGCATCCAGGGCGTCGCGGGCAGGACCGGCGGGCAGCGCACGCAGCGTCTCCCGCGCCCGGTCGGCGCGGTCCAGCACGATGCGGTGGGCCTCGTCGACGGCGGGGTGGGCCCGCAGCAGCGCCAGTGCCTGGGCGACCTGCGCCTCGTCGGTCAGCGGGTGGGAAACCAGCTCGCACAACCGGGCGTCAGCCGGGTCCACCGAGCGCAGCGCCAGCAGGACCGGGAGCGTCCGCACACCCTCGCGCAGGTCGGTGCCGGGCAGCTTTCCGGACCGCATGGAGTCGCTGGTGACGTCGAGCAGGTCGTCGGCCAGCTGGAAGGCGATCCCTATCCGCTCGCCGAACTCGGCGAGAATCTCCACTGTCGACGCGTCCACCCCCGCGGTCATGCCGCCGAACCGCGCGGCGGTGGAGACCAGCGACGCGGTCTTGTCCGCCACAACGGACAGGTAGTGCCCGAGCGGGTCGACGCCGTCGGCGGGGCCGACCGTCTCGCGGACCTGCCCGCGGACGAGCCGGGCGAAGGTCCGCGCCTGGATCCGGACGATGTCCACCCCGAGGTCGGCAGCGAGCTCCGAGGCGCGGGCGAACAGGAAGTCGCCGGTCAGGATGGCCACCGAGTTCCCCCACACCCGGTTGGCGGCCGGTGCGCCACGACGCAGCACCGCCTCGTCCATCACGTCGTCGTGGTACAGCGTCGCGAGGTGGGTGAGTTCCGCGACGAGCGCGGCCGGGATAACGCCCGGGGCGTCGGCGTTGCCCAACTGCGCCGAGACCAGCGTCAGCAGCGGGCGGAACCGCTTCCCGCCCGCGGCCAGCAGGTGCCGGGCGGCGTCGCTGACAACCGGCTCGTCGGTGCTCACCGCGGCGTGCAGCGCCCGCTCGAGCTGTTCCATCCGGGCACCGACGGCGGCGTCGAGGCGTGGGGAGACCGCCATGAGGTCGACCGCGGCGACACTCACCCGTTTCTCCTGTCCTCTGCGGGCCCGGACAGACCCGGAGTCCATCATCCTCGACCGGACCCAGCGCAGCGCCGGGGTGCGAGCGGTGTGCCGGGCCCGGTCAACCCCTAGCGGACCAGCGTGGCGGCGCCGTCCGCGAGGTTCAGGACGACCTGCGGGAGCACGCCGAGCAGGACCGTTGCCGCGACTCCGACCGCTACCGCCACGGAGGTCAACGCGCTCGGCACAGCGATGGTCGGACCGTCCCCCTCCGCGGTGGAGAAGAACATCAGCACGATGATCCGGGCATAGAAGAACACGGCGACCGCACTGGCGAGGACGCCGACGACCACCAGTGCCGCCTGCCCCGCCCCCGACGCGGCGCTGAACACGGCGAACTTGGCGGTGAAGCCGCTGGTCAGCGGAATCCCGGCGAAGCCGAGCAGGAACAGCGCGAACACCCCCGCCAGTAGCGGGCTGCGCCGGCCCAGACCCGCCCAGTCGCTGACGGCGCTGGCCTCACCGGTGGGGTTGCGGACCATCGTCACCACGGCGAAGGCACCGATCGTGGTGAACCCGTAGGCGGCCAGGTAGAACAGCACGGCCGCGACCCCGACCCGGTCGGCGGCCACGACACCGGTCAGCAGGAACCCCGCGTGGGCGATGGAGGAGTAGGCCAGCATCCGCTTGATGTCGGACTGGAACAACGCCAGGACCGACCCGATCGCCATCGTCAGTACGGCGACCGCGATCATCAGCGGGCGCCAGTCCCACCGCAGGCCGCCCAGCCCGACGTAGAAGACGCGCAGCAGTGCCCCGAAGGCGGCCACCTTCGTGCAGGCCGCCATGAACCCGGTGATCGGCGTCGGTGCGCCCTGGTAGACGTCCGGGGTCCACGCGTGGAACGGCGCCGCGCTGACCTTGAACAGCAGACCCACCGACAGCAACCCGACGCCGGCGAGCAGCAGGCCGCTCTGGCCGACGCGAGCGTTCAGCGAGTCCGAGATCGCGCCAAGCTGCACGCTGCCGGCGTAGCCGTACACGAGGGCGACCCCGTAGAGGAAGAACGCCGAGGAGAAGGAGCCGAGCAGGAAGTACTTCATCGCCGACTCCTGGGACAGCAACCGCCGGCGACGGGCCATCCCGCACAGCAGGTACAACGGGAGGCTGAAGACCTCCAACGCCACGAACATCACCAGCAGGTCGTTGGCGGCGGCGAACACCATCATCCCGGCGATGGCGAACATCATCAGCGGGTACACCTCGGTTTGGAACCGGCCGCTGCGGTCGGCTTCCCGCTCCGCGTCACTGCCGGGCAGCGCGTAGGCCGAGCTGGTGAACGGCGACCCGCCAGCCTCCAGCCCGCGCTCGCTGACCAGCAGCAGGCTCAGTAGCGCCAGCGCCAGGATGGTGCCCTGCAGGAACAGCGCCGGGCCGTCGATGGCCACCGATCCGGCCGCGACCGTCTGACCGAGCCGGCCGTCCAGCCCGGTGCCCAGCCGCACGACCAGCCCGCCGGCGACGAGCACGCCGACGACCGCGAGCACGGACTGGACGCGGTACCGCAGGTTGGCTGCGACGAGCGCCTCGACGAGGACCCCGAGCACAGCAACCCCGAACACGACGATCACCGGAAGCAGTCGGGCGTAGTCGATGTCGGGCGCCCGGAACTCGTCGATCGCCGCCGTCCGGACGGCAGTGACGACGCCGTTGCCGGGCAGGACGGCCACCAGTCCGGCGGTCAGCGCTCCGGCGGTCACCGGGAGCCCCTTTCGGTCGAGCCGGCCGCCACCGGGGTGGCGGGCCGGGGGTCGGTGACGCCGGTCTGGCTCAGCGTCGGCGTGACGCCGTGGTCGACGACGTCGGCCAGCGGCTTCGGGTAGAAGCCGAGCACCACCAGCAGCACGACCAGTGGCGCCACTACGAGTGCCTCGCGGCCGACGAGGTCGCGGGCACCGACCAGGCGCGGCGTCGTCGGCCCGGTGAACACCCGCTGGTACATCAGCAGGGCGTAGACGGCGGCGAGCACGATCGCCACGGTGGCCACGATCGCGGCCGCCGGGTACCGGGTGTACGTGCCGACCAGGACCAGGAACTCGCTGACGAACGTCGCCAGCCCGGGCAGGGACAGGCTGGCCAGCGCGGCCACCAGGAACACGCCCGCGAGCAGCGGCGCCGGCCGCTGCAGCCCGCCGAAGTCGCGCCAGTCACGGCTGCCACGCCGGGCAGCCGCGTACCCGACGACGAGGAACAGCAGCACGGTCGACAGGGCGTGGTTGACCATGTAGAGCGTCGCGCCCGTCCCGCCCTGGGTGGTCAGCGCGAAGATGCCCAGCACGATGAACCCGAAGTGGCTGATCGAGGTGCACGCGACGAACCGCTGCATGTCCCGCTGGGCGACGGCGAGCACGGCCCCGTAGATGATGCTGATCACCGCCAGCACGACGACGACCGGCGCCAGCGTCCGGGACGCGTCGGGGAACAGCGGCAGCACCAGATGGATCATCCCGAACGTGCCGACCTTGTCCACGACGCCGGACAGGTAGGCAGCACCCGCCGGCGAGGTCTGCTCCGCGGTGTCCGGCAACCAGGTGTGGAACGGCCAGAGCGGCGCCTTGATGGCGAACGCGATCATGAACCCGGCGAACAGCCAGTACTGGGTGGACGTCGGGATGTCGATCTGCACCAGCTGGGCGAGGGAGAAGGTGCCGGTCCGCCCACCCTGCGCGGAGGTGACGTACAGCCCAATGACCGCGGCGAGCATCACCAGCCCACCGAACAGGTTGTAGATCAGGAACTTGGTGGCGGCCTGCGCCCGGCGGGGACCCCCGTAGACCCCGACCAGGATGTACATGGGGATGAGCATCGCCTCGAACAGGATGTAGAACAGCAGCACGTCGACGGCCAGGAACGCCCCGACCAGCATCGCCTCGGTCAGCAGGATGCACGCGAAGAACCCGCCGGCCGGCTGGCCGGACCCGTCCGCGTCCCGCCAGCCGGCCGCGATCACCACCGGGGTGATGACGGCGGTCATGGCGACCAGGGCCAGGCTGATCCCGTCCAGGCCGAGGGCCCAGCTCAGGCCGAACGACCGGACCCAGCTGTAGCTCTCCGTCAGCTGGTACTGACCGCCGCCGGTGGAGAACCGGGTCGCCACCACGACCGCGAGCACCAGCTCGACGAGGGCGAACGCGAGCGCGGCGGCCTTGGCCGCACCCGGCCTGCCCGGCCGAGCCAACGCGACGAGGCTGCCGACCAGCGGGACAGCGACCAGCAGGGTCAGCCAGGGCACGGCACGGTCTCCACTCGCGAGCAGGGGTAGGACGGTCGGGTCACGCGAGTCGCACCGCGAGCATCCCGGCGACGACGAGCAGCGCCCCGGTGACGGTGATCAACGCGTACGAACGCACGAAACCGCTCTGCAGCCGGCGGCCTCCGGTGGCGGTGGCCGCCACCACGCCGCTGACCGCCCGGACCCCGCCGTCGATGGCCCCGGAGTCGAACCGGTCGGTGCTCGCTGCGAGCACCGCTCCCGGCCGCATGAAGACCGCCTCGTTGAAGGCGTTGCCGTAGAGCTCGGCGCGCGCCGCGCGAGTGACCACCGACACCCGCGTCGGCGCCGTCTGCGGCACGGGCCGGCGGCCGAACAGGACGATTCCGACGCCCACCCCCGCGAGCACCACCACCAGCGTGACAAAGGTGACGAGCAGCGGAGAGAACCTTGGCTCGGTCTCGGTGAACCTGGTGATCGGCTCCAGCCACTGGCTGATCCCGCCGGCCGCGTGCTCCAGGACGAAACCGCCGACGAAGGAAAATATGGCAAGCACCACCAGCACGCCCGTCATCGTCGGCGGGGACTCGTGCGGGTGAACCCCCGGCGCCCACCGCCGCGACGAGAGGAAGGTCATGATCACCAGTCGGGTCATGTAGAAGGCGGTGACGCCGGCCCCGATCAGCGCGCACACCCCCGCGATCGGGCTCTGGGTGAGCGCCACCTCGATGATCTTGTCCTTGGAGTACCACCCGGCGAACGGCCAGATGCCGATGATCGCCAGGTAGCCGACCAGGAACGTCGCGGTGGTGACGGGCATCGCCCGGGCGAGCGCACCGTAGCGGCGCATCTCGACCGAGTCGTCCATACCGTGCATGACCGAGCCGGCGCCGAGGAACATGTTCGCCTTGAAGAACCCGTGGGTGAGCAGGTGGAAGATCGCGAACACGTACCCGGCGGGGCCGAGTCCGGCCGCCAGCACCATGTACCCGATCTGGCTCATGGTCGACCCGGCGAGCACCTTCTTGATGTCGTCCTTGGCACACCCGATGACGGCCCCGTACAGCAGCGTCACCGTGCCGACCACGATCACCGTGGTCTGGCCGCCGGTGGATGCCTCGAACAGCGGGCCGGACCGGACGATCAGGTAGACCCCGGCGGTGACCATCGTCGCCGCGTGGATCAGCGCCGACACCGGCGTCGGGCCCTCCATGGCGTCCAGCAGCCAGCTGTGCAGCGGGAACTGGGCGGACTTTCCACACGCGGCGAGCAGCAGCATCAGCGCGATGAAGGTCACCGGACCTTCGCCCCCACGGGACGCCGCGCCGTTGACCGCGGCGATCGACGTCGACCCGAACGTGGCGAACATGGCCATGATCGCCAGGCTCATCCCGATGTCGCCGACGCGGTTGACCAAGAAGGCCTTCTTCGCCGCGACGGCGGCACTGTGCCGGTCCTGCCAGAAGCCGATGAGCAGGTAGGACGCGACGCCCACGCCTTCCCACCCGGCGTAGAGCACCAGGTAGTTGTCCGCGAGCACCAGCAGCAGCATCGCCGCGATGAACAGGTTCAGGAAGGCGAAGAACCGTCGCCGGTTCGGGTCGTGGGCCATGTAGCCCATCGAGTAGACGTGGATCAGCGAGCCGACCCCGGTGATCAGCAGCACGAAGCACATCGACAGCTGGTCCACGCGCAGCGCGGCGTCGACGGTGAACCCGCCGACCGGCACCCACGTGTACAGGTGCTGAACGGTGGCCCGCTCCTGAGCTGGGCGCCCGAGCATGTCGGCGAACATGACGAAGCCGACGACGAACGTGGCCAGGGCGGCGAGGGTCCCGAGCAGGTGGCCCCAGGCGTTGCTGCGCCGGCCCGCCAGCAGCAGCACCGCGGCCGACGCGAGTGGGATCGCGACCAGCAGCCAGGTCACCGAGAAAACGCCCTCGGCGGCACGTGCTGTCTCCACGTCTGCTCCCTCGTCCCTGTCGGCGGTCTGTAGGCGGTGTCTCGGCGCGGTCCCGGCGGTCCCGGCCGTGCAGCGGTCAGGCCCCGGCGCGGGCCGGCGCCCGGATCAGTAGCGGAGCAGGCTCGCGTCGTCGACCGAGGCCGAGCGCCGCGAGCGGAAGATCGTGATGATGATCGCAAGTCCGACCACGACTTCGGCCGCGGCGACCACCATGACGAAGAACGCGATGACCTGGCCGCGGAGGTCGCCGATCTGGTTGGCGAACGCCACGAAGGCCAGGTTGGCCGAGTTCAGCATCAGCTCGATGCACATGAACACGACGATCGCGTTGCGACGGAGCAGGACACCCAGGCCGCCGATGGAGAACAGCACGATCGAGAGCACCACATAGTGCATCGTCACGACCGGTGCCCTCCGCTCTGCCGGGCGCCGTCGGTCGCCGTCTCCATCGGGCCGCGGGTGACCGCGTCCTCGCCGTCGCGCAACGGGTCACGGCCGCCCTGTTGGGGACGGGTCCGGTTGACCATCGCGTTCGCCGGGTCGCCGAGCTGCTCGTTCTCGGCCGCGGACTGGACCCGGGAGGACAGGGCGGCCTCCCGCAGCACGGCCGGCAGCCGTTCGACGTCGGTGGCGGTCTCCGGGACCTCCAGCACGTCCCCGCGGGCGACCAGCAGCCGGGAGACCGAACTCGGTGCGGTGCGCCCGTCGGGCAGCAGGGCCGGGGTGTCGACCGCGTTGTGCCGGGCGAACGTCCCCGGCGGCGGGAGCGTGCCCGGGTGCACGCCGGTCGCGGCATAGCGCTGCAGACGCCGTTCGGACTCCCCGCGCTGACTGACCTTCTCCCCCAGCCGCTCGCGGTGGGCCAGCACGGTCGCGCCGAGGGCGGCGACGATCAGCACGCCGGACACCAGCTCGACCGTGAGCACGTAGTCGCTGAACAGCAGCGCGGCCAGGCCCTGGACGTTGCCACCGGCGTTCGCCGCACCGAGTCCGGTCGGGTCGGGCAACACCGCCCGCCCGACGGCGGTGAGCAGCAGCGCGGCGAACACGACGGCCAGCGCCACGGCGAACACGCGCTGTCCGCGGATCGTCTCCACCAGGGAGTCCGAGGAGTCGACCCCGACCAGCATCAGCACGAACAGGAACAGCATCATCACCGCGCCGGTGTAGACGATCACCTGCACCACGGCGAGGAACGGGGCGTCCAGCGTGATGTAGAGGATCGCCAGGCAGATCATCACCGCTGCCAGCGACAGCGCGCCGTAGACCGCCTTGGGCACCAGCACCGTGCACAGGGCGAAGACCACCGCCAGTGTCCCGGCCACCCAGAACGCGATCACCGGTGCCCCGCCTGCTCCTGCGACTGCGCTGTCGACGCCGGCCTCGCCGGGGACGTGGCCGGTGCAGGCGCCTGCGGAACGTCGCCGGAGGGCGCGGACCGGGCGCTGACCAGACCGGCCCCCAGGTAGTAGTCCTGCTCGTCGTCGCCGAGGCGCATCGGGTGCGGTGGCTGCTCCATGCCCGGCAGGAGCGGGGCGAGCAGGTCCTGCTTCTCGTAGATCAGGTCTGCACGCGTCCGGTCCGCCAGCTCGTACTCGTTGGTCATCGTCAGCGCCCGGGTCGGGCAGGCCTCGATGCACAGGCCGCACAGGATGCACCGCAGGTAGTTGATCTGGTAGACGCGGCCGTACCGCTCTCCCGGGCTGTAGCGCTCATCGACGGAGTTCTCCGCACCCTGCACCAGGATCGCGTCCGCCGGGCAGGCCCAGGCGCAGAGCTCGCAGCCGATGCACTTCTCCAGCCCGTCGGGGTGCCGGTTCAGTTGGTGTCGTCCGTGGAAGCGGCGCGACACCACGTGCGGCTTCTCGGGGTACTGCTCGGTGACGACTTTCTTGAAGATCGTCTTGAACGAGACGCCGAACCCGGCGACCGGATCGAAGAAACTCGGCACGGCTCCCCCCCTCTCAGCTGTCGCGGTAACGGCCGTGGCGACCCGGCCCGTGCTCCCGCGCCTCGCCGGTGTCCTGCCGGGCGCCTGCCGCCCGGGCCGGGTCGTCGAAGACGTCCCCGGTGGACAGCTCCGGCGGCGGGGCCACCGCTGCATTCGGCGCTCCAGGTGACGCCCCCACGGTCGAGGCGCCGGCACGCGAGGCGCCCGCGGCGTGGGCCCCGGGGCCGGCGGTCCCACCGGCGAACACCAGCTCCCGTTCGGGAACGCTGCCGACCGGCACCTGACCGGGCAGCGGCGGGACAGGGTAACCGCCGGCGAACGGGTCGAACTCGCGCGGAACGACCGGGCGGGTCCCGATGACTCCCGGCAGCGGCTCGGCGGCGACCATGTCCGTCGCGACGTGTCCGGCGAGCTCGTCGTCGAACTCCTCGCGGCGGGCGCGGATCTCGAACACGACCAGGACGATCAGCACCAGGGCGAACAGCACGCCGACCGCCAGGAACAGCTGGCGGCCGTCGAACGAGCCGAACTGCCGCAGGCCCCGGACCAGGGTGACCAGGACGATCCAGACCAGCGAGAGCGGAATGAGGACCTTCCACCCCAGTTGCATGAACTGGTCGTAGCGGAACCGCGGAAGTGTTCCGCGCAGCCAGATGAAGAAGCCGATGAGCAGCGCGATCTTGATGATGAACCAGACGATCGGCAGGTATCCGGTGTTGGCCCAGGACAGCTCGCTGATCGGCCACGGCGCCCGCCAGCCACCGAGGAACATCGTCGTCGCCAGCGCCGAAACCGTGACCATGTTGATGTACTCGGCCAGGAAGAACACCGCGAACCGCAGCGAGGAGTACTCGGTGTGGAACCCGCCGACCAGCTCGCCTTCGGCCTCCGCCAGGTCGAACGGCAGGCGGTTGGTCTCCCCCACCATCGCGATCACATAGATGACGAACGAGGGGAGCAGCGGGAGGACGTACCACAGCGATTGCTGACCGGCGACGATCTGCGAGGTCGACATCGATCCGGCGTAGAGGAACACCGACACGAAGCTGAGCCCCATCGCGACCTCGTAGGAGATCACCTGGGCGGTGCTGCGCAGCCCGCCCAGCAGCGAGTACGAGGAGCCGCCGGACCAGCCGCCCAGTACGACGCCGTAGACCCCGATCGAGGTGACGGCGAGGATGTACAGCACGCCGACCGGCAGGTCGGTCAGCTGCAGGTGTGTCCGGTGACCGAACATCGAGACCTCGGGCCCCAGCGGAATGACCGCGAACGCGAGGAACGCCGGCGCGGTGACCAGGACCGGCGCGAGGTTGTAGACCAGCTTGTCGGCCGACTTGGGCGTGACGCCCTCCTTGAAGGCGAGCTTCAGTCCGTCCGCCAGGGTCTGCAGCAGGCCGAAGGGCCCGGCCCGGTTGGGTCCGACCCGCTGCTGCATCCGGGCAATCAGCCGCCGCTCATACCAGACGTTGAGCAGCGTCATCACCATGAGCAGCACGAAAAGGCCGAACGCCTTGATCAGGATGATCCACCACGGGTCGTTGCCGAACCCGGGAACCGTCATTCAGCCCCTCCTGGTGCGCCCGGCCCGGCGGCCGAGATCGTGACGACCGTACCGGGAGCCACCGTCAGGTCGGTGGTCACCCGGGCGCCCGGCGCGTTCGCCGGGACCCAGACCACGTCGTCGGCCATGTCGGTGACGGCCAGCGGCAGCGTCAGCGAACCGGTGCGGCTGGCCACCGTCACCGGCTGCCCGGAGGGCGCACCGATCCCGGCGGCCGTGGCGGCCGACAAACGCACCACCGGGGTACGTGCCGTGCCGGCGAGGTTGGGGTCACCGTCCTGCATCCGGCCGCGGTCCAACAGCAGGTGCCAGCTGGCGAGCACCGCCGATCCGGCAGCGCGCACCCCGGCCGGCTCCGACTCCGGAGCGGCAACCGCTGCAACGACATCCGGGTCCGGGATCCGTGCGCCGTCCCAGCCACCGAGCTCGGCGAGCTCCGCAGCGGCCGACCGCACGGTCGGCAGGCCCAGTGGGACGTCCATCGCCGCCGCCACCCGGTCCAGGACGCGGGTGTCGGAGAGCAGCAGGGACTCGGTCAGCGACGCGCCGAACGGACGGGCGCGGCCCTCCCAGTCGGTGAACGAGCCCTCCTTCTCCGCGACCGCGGCCACCGGGAAGACGACGTCGGCCCGCTCGGTGACCGCCGAGTGCCGCAGTTCCAGGCTCACCAGGAACGGCACCCGGTCCAGGGCCGCCAGCGCCAGCGCCGGGTCGGTCGTGTCGGCCGGGTCCAGCGCGCCGACCACCAGCGCGGACAGCCGGCCGTCGGCGGCGGCCGCCAGGACGGCGTCCATCGACCGGCCGGGAATGGTCGGGACCGGCTGGCCCCAGACCGCACCGACGTCGACGCGGGCCTCGGCGTCGGCGATCGGCCGGCCGCCCGGCAGCAGCGCCGGCAACGCGCCCACGTCCACGGCACCGCGGTCACCGGCCCGACGCGGGACCCACGCCAGGGCCAGTCCCGCCCCGCGGGCGAGTCGCAGCGCGGCGGACAGCGCGCCGGGGATCGCGGCGAGCCGCTCGCCCACCAGCAACACCGAACCGGGCGCCCGCAGGGCAGCCGCGGCGAGCGCGACGCCGGGGTCCGCGCCCGGCTCGGACCCCGACCGGGCCAACGCGCCGCGCAGCGCGTCCAGCACCGCGGGCTCCGCGCCGGGGACGGTGGGGACCAGCGTGCCGCGCGCCCGGGTGAGACCCGGACTGGCGAACGGTGCCAGTCCGAACAGCGACTGCCCGCGCAGCCGATTCGCCTTGCGCAGCCGCAGGAAGAGGATGCCGGCCTCGTCCTCCGGCTCCAGTCCGGCCAGCAGCACGGCCGGTGCGTTCTCCAGCTCTGTGTAGCTGACGGTGACCGGCGTACCAGCGACAGCCGCGGCGAGGAAGTCCTGCTCCTCGGCTGAGTGGGCGCGCGCCCGGAAGTCGACGTCGTTGGTCCCCAGCGCCACCCGGGCGAACTTGGCGTAGGCGTAGGCGTCCTCGACGGTGTGCCGGCCCCCGAGCAGCACGGCCGCCCCGCCGGCCCCGTCCTGGCCCCGCCCGCGGGCAGCGGCCAGGCCGCGGGCGGCGATGTCCAGTGCTTCCGGCCACGAGGCCGCGACCAGTTCACCGGTGATGTCGTCGCGGACCAGCGGGTGGGTCAGCCGGTCCGGCTGGGTGGCGTAGGTGAACGCCCACCTCCCCTTGTCGCAGTTCCACTCCTCGTTGACCTCGGGGTCGAGGCCGGCCAGGCGGCGCTGGACCGTCTGCACGCGGACGTCGGTCCGTTGGGCACAGCCGGCAGCGCACTGCTCGCAGACGCTCGGGGTCGACACCAGGTCGTACGGCCGGGACCGGAACCGGTACGAGGCACCGGTCAGCGCGCCGACCGGGCAGATCTGCACGGTGTTGCCGGAGAAGTAGCTCTCGAACGGCTCGTCGGCGTAGATCCCGACCTGCTGCAGCGCTCCCCGCTCGAGCAGCTCGATGAACGGGTCCCCGGCGATCTGCTGGCTGAACCGGGTGCACCGGGCGCAGAGCACGCACCGTTCCCGGTCGAGCAGCACGTTGGAGCTGATCGCGATCGGCTTGGTGTAGGTCCGCTTCGGGCCCTGGGTGAACCGGGTCTCGGCGCCGCCGTTGGACAGCGCCTGGTTCTGCAGCGGGCACTCACCGCCCTTGTCGCAGATCGGGCAGTCCAGCGGGTGGTTGAGCAGCAGCAGCTCCATCACCCCGTGCTGTGCCTTGTCGGCGACCGGGCTGGTGAGCTGGGTCTGGACCACCATGTTCGGCATCACGGTGAGGGTGCAGCTGGCCTGCGGCTTGGGCATCCCGCGGCCGTTGCCCATGTCGGGGATTTCCACCAGGCACTGCCGGCACGCGCCGACCGGGTCCAGCAGCGGGTGGTCGCAGAACCGCGGGATCGCGATGCCGAGCTGCTCGGCCGCGCGGATGACCAGCGTTCCCTTCGCGACCTCCGTCCGGATGCCGTCGATGGTGACGGGGACCAGGTCGGGCCGGGCGAGCTCGGCCGACGTCGAGGCGGAGGTGATCGTCATCAGGCAGGAACTCCCACGGGCTGTCGGGGGTCGGCGGCGATGCCGGGGCCGCTGTGGCTGGTGGTGCTGCCGGGACCGGCGGTGGGCGCGTCGGTGGTGCCGTGCCCGGGGCCGCCGCGCCACCGGCCGGTCGGTACGACGGCGGAGCGCTGGTAGGGGAACAGGTCCCAGGCCGGGGTGTGCAGGCCGGCCTCGAACTCCTCGCGGAAGTACTGGATGCCACTGGTGATCGGTGTGGCCGCCGCGTCACCGAGGGCGCAGAACGAGCGGCCGGAGATGTTCTCGCACAGGTCCAGCAGCAGGTCGATGTCGGCCGGGCTGCCCGTGCCCGCCTCCAACCGCTCCATGATCTGGACCAGCCAGTAGGTGCCCTCCCGGCACGGCGTGCACTTACCGCAGGACTCGTGCTTGTAGAACTCCGTCCACCGCAGCACCGCCCGGACCACCGAGGTCGTCTGGTCGAACACCTGCAGGGCCTTGGTACCGAGCATCGACCCGGCCGCCGCGACGCCCTCGTAGTCCAGGG
>JAABUS010000310.1_pt1 | contig 124648 bp, 116 predicted proteins | sample 5560161 | NCBI WGS metagenome assembly JAABUS01 (sample SAMN10711885, study PRJNA513376) | rock metagenome | isolation source: Antarctica rocks | place: Antarctica: Victoria Land, Trio Nunatak nord | collected 2016-01-04
AGTTTTGAACGAAGCTGCATCTATGCTTCGAATCGAGAATGATTCTTTCTTAATCGTAGTTGAAACAGATCGTTTGAGCATAATAGAGATCTTAGTCTGAATGATAGAAGAGAGCGAAGTTGATCGCAGTCAACTTGAGTGCTTTGAATTGAAAGAAATTGAAAAAATCGAAATAGAAGTATTTAATTGATTCAAAAAAACAATGACGTCGTTTCACATATTCAATAATATTTCGTTTTTGTTCATTCAGAGCTTACTCAATATGACTTCATGATGATCAATATCAGCTATCAGCATTGATACAGTCAATTTCTTATAACTTTCAATGATGAGGTTGAATAGAATTTTATGAGTGATGATCTTCTTAAATATCTTCTCATCATAATCTTTTATTAGCTTCTCTTTTGTCAAAGATATAAATTGAATTTCTAAGTTCTTGCATACTCTATTGACTAAATTAGCGTGTATGAGCGTATGAGCGACTGAATCACTGTTTATTAGCGAACGAAGACTGAAGAATTGATTCTGCGAGATGAGATGAGCATCAATTAGAAACGACTTTTCAAAGTAATTTTCTTTTGATAGAATTTCATCTAGTTTGCACAAAGATATAATCTTTATTTCTTCAATGACTTTTGAAGAGATGACTAGTTTTTTGAATCGAAATTCGAATCAAAATCAAAGCGATCATATTCATCGTTCATTGCATTGATTCTAGTAGATCGATCGAGACACTCTCTAAAGCTATGATCTGATTTATGACATATGAAACAGATTTCAACTAGAACGTCTGCTTTCTTGACGCTAGTTAAAATCGCGTCGCGCGACTTTAGATGATCAGGTTTTGAATGATCGACTGACTGAGTAACAACAGCTCTATGAAAGATGATCTTTGACAGATTGTTGACATGTTTGATGAGATTGACTTTGTTCTTGATTTCTCGAATGACTCGCTGATCATTATTCAAATGAATCAGGTAGAAATGAATCTCTTTGAGAGAATCAGATTGAACTAATTGATCTATTCAAATGAATCGAAGACGAGAGTTTATTTTATCTTTCAGATCGACGATCAGTTGCTTTTCGTGATACTTCAGATAGAAAGATAATCGTTGAAACTGAGTGTAAAACTCGCTGAACTTCTTTGATTCTTGAATCAAGTTGTAGTATTTTCTACGAAAGTTGACTTTCTTATCTGAATCATTGAACAACTCAGCTAGTTCTTTCAAAAGATTATTGACGATCTTATAAAGATTGACACAGTCATGTTTGCATCTAGATTGAGCGACATCAGCTGCGTCATTGAATAATCTGAAATGTACATAGCTCAGTTTGATTCATTCATTTGAAAAGAGATCGACGTTGATCTCTAGTTTATTCTGAATTTTGTCGTATCAGTTTTCTCAAGTAGAATTCTTTTTGTCAGTAAATCAGAAAGAATCAGATATTTTCTGAGATCTAGAACGCTCAGAGTAGATGAAATCAGAAGAAGTGATTTCTTGAGTTTGAAGTCTAGTCTTCAACTCTTTGATTTCGTTGTCTCATTGATTACTCAGCTTGTTGAGTCAATTCATTTCTCTGTCGAGAATCATGCATCGAGCCTTTCAGTTTTCGATAGAAACAGAGAGTATTACTGTTTCAGCGAATGACTCGTCATCTTCACTGATGAATGATTCAGCACTAGAGAATTTCGATGAATCAGCATCAGAGATTTGAGAGAAATAATTTTGAAATTCTTTGAAACGCTCTTCAGTAGATGAACGACTAAACATGATAAGATTTGTTTGAAAAGAGAATTGAATGAATGACGATGCTTGACGATTGAAGAAGAAAGACGTATAGAATGATGTTTAATCTTCAACAAAGAAGATGAAATTTGTTTGTTGATTGATTTGATTCTTGAGCAATTCACGAAGATTCTTTATCGTTGATTCTCTTAATTGAGTTGAACAGCTTATTTTCACTCGTCTGTTTCACAAGAATGAGTTGATTCTCTTGATTGATTTGAACTGTGCATACTTAGTGAGCGATAAGTTGTTTAGCAATTCAAACAGTCTTGTCGTTGATTCTATCAAACTCTTTAGTGTTGTTCAATCTTTTGATTGCGTCAATCATCAGATAAACGAATTTCTTTAAACTCGTTCTGTCTGTATGAGTATGTTGAATGAGTAATGAGATCAGTATCATGTGATTAACAAATTCTTAATATAATGTCAGAATCATGTCTAGATGAGTCAATCAGCGAAAGTCAGAGTTGAATAGTGCTTGATCTTTAGAGATAGCTATAACTGAATATTAAGAATATAGAAGAAGATTGATACAAAAGCTTTTATTTATGTAATGTTCAGAGACTGCGCTAGACTCGAAAGAAATGTGTTTGTGACACAGAAAGAATGTGATGTAGATGAACAAGATGTTGGTAAAAGAAAAGAGTGTTGAGAAAGAAAAAAAGTGTTGAGTCATATCTGAGTCATATCTGAGTCATATCTGACTAGCTCGCTGATTAGTTCTAATCATTACGCAGAGAACTCGCTAGCGTTCACTGCGAATTGATTAAAGCTTCAGCCTTGTTCAGTCTTGATACGCTTGTAACAATATGAAAGAATATATGCATATATGTAAAATTCTGTAAAGAATGTCAGTTGCAAGCATTAAGATAAAAGAAGAAGATTCTGCATCTCATCTGAATCTTGAAAGTCTGAAAGAAGATTGAGATGAATATCATTCATATGTTTTCAAGTGAAGAGAAACACTATATTATTTTGACAAGAAATGACTTCTTGAAATGAGTAGAAGAAAGAGTTCTGAGAGCAGCAACTTCGAAAATGATAGTGAAATTTCTGTGAAAAGATGTGATTTGCAAACACGAATGTTCAAAGAGATTTGTCATGAACGAAGAATTGAAGAACAAAGAAATTGTAGAAACGCTGATCGAGAAATATAAGATAAAGTGAGTGATGATGTTGACTTATCATTCACAGATGAATAATCTTGTGAAAAGAGATCATACAGCTATTGTGAATATCTTGATCAAGATGACAGTCGATGAAAGCATGAAGTGAGTCAGAAGCTTTGTCAGTGTGCTATGAATAAACAGAATCATTGTAAGAACTTTCATTGAAATGACTTTATATCATGTTTTGTATGATTGCAATGTCATTCTTTTTATAAAGCTTGATGTTTCAATCTGACAGATTCTTTCATGAGACAATGTTTGCACAACTGATAAGCTACTGACTCTTCGTGCTCAACAACTCAAACACAAAGACGAGAATTTGAAGAAGATCATGCTGCATTTGAGAAGAATGAGAGAGATTGATAAAAATGTATGAGATGATCACAGATGCATTCATACTAGTTCAATTCTGAAGAGTAATCTTATACTGCTGCATGACATCAAATTGAACAACATGCATATGCTGAAATTGACATGAAGATGACTAAGATCTTTTCAAGTAGTGAAGATGAACACTGAAAAAGAATGATATAAAATTGCAGAGTTCAACGAAGCAATCTTGAAAGAAACGATTGCAGAAAATAAATTGAAGAAGCATGTAAATTGAGCATCAAAAAGTGAGATCAGCAATGAACAAAAGAATGAAGATCAGAATCTATTGATGACAACACTCATTGAGAAAATCATGTCAGAAATTGTAATCAATGTTTTGATCAAAAATTTGAATGCATCGCTGAATTTTATTCACTATTAACTGAAAGTCTCTATGAACTTGAAAAGAGCATCTGTTGCTGAAACTTCTGTTGAATTGAGATAAGATTGTTCACACTCAAGAGTGCAGCTTTGATAGCACTGTCTTGTACAACATCACTTGTATTAGCTCTTTTTCTGTCAAATCATCAAGAAGCGAAGTTGATGCAAGAAGATCATGAATTGTTAAGAATATCATAAAGTCGCTTTAAGTTGCTTAAACATATGAAAAGAAGAATGAGAATGAAGATGCAGACATCTGCAATGTCAATACTGAATTACTTTAATATTGAAGATTAAAAGTTTCAAAATGCTTTAGTCTCAAATGAACAAAGCGAAACTTTAATCAATTCACAGAGTATGTGCTAAAGTGTTATAAGTGTGTCAAAATTGAATAGAGTTTTCTAGTCAACAAGCTTTAAAGATTTTGACTCATGTTGAATCTCTAGTCTCAACACTCTATTCTAGTGCTTTCGATACTTAAGCAAATCTGCTTCGTTCTCTTTGTTTTGCTCTACTATAGATACAGCTTGAAACTCTCTTTGATTTCTTCTGTATTCTTAATATTCTAGTTATAGCTATCTTTATTGATCAAACATTTTATTCAGCTACACACTATCTCGCTGCAGTGTGATTAGATTCTAGACATGATCTCAACATTATATTAAGAATTTCTTTATCACATGATATTGATTTCATTACTCATTTAAGCTACTCAATGAAAAACGAAATGAGTATAAAGAAATTTGTTTTACCTGATGATCAACGCAATCAAAAGATAGAACAACATCAGAGAATCAATAGAATCAACGACAAGACTGTTTGAATTGCTAGAGAATCTATCGCTCATTAAGTATACACAGTTCACTCGATTAAGAGAATCACGATAAAGAATCTTCGTGATTTGCTTTAGAATCAACTCATTCTTGTGAAGCAGACGAGTGAAAATAAGCTGTTCAACTCATCTCTTTTTCTCTTTATCTTGAATCAAGCTCGTGAATCAGATGAGTCAAAACAATCTGTGTTGTCAGATCAAATTAGTGAGTCTGCTACTACAAATGACGTTCTCATAGTGAGTCTGCTATAATGACACTCTTCATCAATGCAATGATTTATCTATTCTCATCGTCTTATTTATCAGTGAATCTGATTCTACGTTCACATGCAAATAGTGAGTCTGCTACAATGACAAGTCAAAAGTTGATCTCTTCAATAAGCAAGTTGACTAGTGAGTCTGCTTCAATGACACTCTTCATCAATGCAATGATTCATCTATTCTCATCGCTCAATCTATCAGTGAATCAATCTATCTTGCGTTCACATGCAACTAGTGAGTCTGCTTCAATGATCACTCTATTTCACATAGTGAGTCTGTTACAATAAGCATTTGACAAGTTGATTTGAATCAATAGAAAGATTGATAGAAAGACAGACATCAAGATTCTACGTCAGTGCTATGAACTACATTACAAGTCATAGAAACATGACTTTTAAAGAGAAGAAAATAATGTTACAAGTGTGTTGAAATTGAATAAAGTTTTCTAGTCAACAAGCTTTAGAAGTTTTGACTCATGTTGAACTTCTAGTCTCAACACTCTATTCTAGCGCTTTTGATACTCAAGCAAATCTGCTTCATTTTCTTTGTTTTGCTCTACTATAGATACAGCTCGAAACTCTCTTTGATTTCTTCTGTATTCTTAATATTCTAGTTATAGCTATCTCTATTGATTAAACATTTTATTCAGCTACGCACTATCTCGCTGCAGTGTAATTAAATTCTAGGCACGATCTCAACATAAAGTTCACTGCATAATAATTAAAGCTAAAGCTTAGAACAAGAATCAAAATCGATCAATGATTGTATATCAGAAAATATATCAAGATCAAAAATCAAGAATATATCAAGATCAACTTAAATGACATATGATAAAACAACATGATGATACATCAAGTTGATTTAACTCATGTGACACGCAGCAAATAGTGTAGAAAAATAGTCAATCAGTCAGTTGAGAGATTTGTTACTAATATCAAGTCATCAACACTCTTTCAACTATGATAAGCACAAGTCAAAGAAGAATTATTTGCAAAACTGCAAGCAATTCTCACTAACGCTGAGCTCTAAAAGACTCAGCATGTATTCTTTATCTTTCAACATAATCATCATTTCTGTTATTTAAACTTACACTAAAATGACTAAACATCTCACATAATTCTTTACTCAACATTTGTTTTCTCAAACATTAAAAGCTCACATTGAAGCTTTCGTTAACAAAAGCTTTTATGCATTTTCTCAGAAAAATCTCATTTGAATTCTTTAACTATCTTTACTTTCATCATTTCAATGACACTCACTAAAGCAAGCTCTGTGATAATGCTGCATCATCTGAGATACTTCATAAACAATCAAAAAAAACTAGTTAATTACTTGAACTTTCTGCGCACAGAACAAGAATGATAAACAGCAATTTATTAATTTTGAAATCAGATTATGCAATTACACGTCAATGTAAAGAATCTGATGTACAGCTTCATGAAATTTCTTGATAATAACTCACTTTATTCAAGAATGACTAGCAAGAAAGAAGAATGAAAGATGATGAATATTGAGCATGAGAGAATTGAAAAAGAGAAAAGAGATATAGCTGAGACAAAAAGAATCATGATGAACAGATAAGACTTAAAGTTACTAAATCTGTGAAGTTCAAAGAAAGATTCTTCATTGTATTCAGTAAAAAGAGAAGCAATGAATAAAATACATGCAATCATTGCAAGAATTCAGAATGAACATCTGATCAGAGTGATGATGAAGCAGATAGTATATCATAGAGCGATGTAAACAACTGTCAGCAGAGATCAAGTTTCAATCTTTTCATTTTCATAATTCACAGACTTCAACAAATTGATTACAAATCAGATTGAAGTTATGTTAACAAATAAGAAGTTAAATTACATGAACTGAAGACGAGTAAAATCTGACGTGTTATGTAAGCATATCAGCGACATGATTTTGAAAACAGATCATGTCGAAACTGTTTTTAGCTCATCAGCAGTCTTGCAGTTCAATTTTGAAAGAAGATTAAGATCATTAATACTATCATTGCAATTAAGATGCTCATCAATAATGTTGAAGAATGAAGACTCACACTTCATGTTGACTGCAAGCGATGTAGTAATAATCTCAGATCTTAATTTATCAATTTCAGCGATGCAAAGTTTGATAATAAGATCTCATCAATCATCAAGAGTTATCACATTAATCTCTTTTAACATGATTGCTTCGTTCACATCATTAAATTCTTCAAGAACATCACATGTACATCTTCTTATGTCTTCTTATTCTCTTATCTTGATCGCTTCAACGTTCTTGAAGCTAGCAGAATATGATGAGCAAAAACTTGCTCTTTTGCTAGATGTAATCATAAATAATGAAAAGATTCTTCTACAATACAGCTTAGAAACAGAAATGAATGATACTGCAAGTGTTTGCAAGAAAGCTATCATTGTGACAGTGATAAAAAGCGTATGATTGAAAGTTTAATGATTGTGTTATCAAATCATTGAAAATATCTAAAAGATGAGAGAGAATAAAGCATGCTCTTGCATATGAATGTTTCATACATGAAAGCAGAGACTCGATTATCTTGATTCAATATCTTTGATCATGACAATGAAGTTGCTGAAAGAATATCACTTTGAAACTAAGAATGAATAAACATTTGTGTGTCATTCACATCTTTAGAGACTGAGAAATAAACTCAAGCTACTGATGAATAAGTTATCATTTGAAATACTTATTGATTGTATAAATATCATATATGACTATAAATTTCAACTAAATTTCATGAAAATTGATGTCACTTTTGCAGACTGATTTCGTTAAAATAGTCGTTTCTTTCGCTTCACTGACTCACTACAACTATTCTGACTACGATTGCATATGTCACAAAACTACAAGATTGATACATTTCTGATTCATAACATGTTCATAGAAAAGATCAAGTATCAGAAGTGAAAGAAAAACGATGCAATAATGTTATCAAATGTGTTTGATTAAATATTGAATGACAATACATGAGTCTTAATAAGAGAGAAACTAAACATGTATTTATGACATCAGAGAAATAACTTAAATCTTACAAATCACGACTGATTGAGAACGACTATGTACATCACGTTGCAACAACTAGTACATCAGAATATAATGTATTATCTCATTACTGTGACTCTTTAATTAAATCACGAAATCAATCTTTTGACATTCTTATACTTCATGAAGATCACTTTCAAGAATAATTCAGAACTCATAAAACATGTGAATCTGAATATCAATGATTTGATGAGTGATAGAAAACAAAGTTGAATTCAGAGCACAGCAGTGTTTGCAGATGAATTAATTGACAAAAATGATGAATTCATTCTTGATTTACATTTTCGCATGAAAAAATGATGAAAAGAAGCGATCAAGCGAAATTTAGCAACGAATGAATATACTCACTGCGTAGTATTTAAGATGTTCAATGAGAATGATTCATGAAGATCAAATCTGAAATAAATAGATCAGTCTTGCTTTGTAAACAGTGTTCATTTCTGAATGTTACATTTATCACATGACAATAAAGATAAATCTGATGAACAACGTATTGCAGTGCTCATTTATCACACAGCGATCTTCAAAGATAAAGTCAACATGAAAATTGCAAAATGTGAAACTAAGAATGAAGTGATCATTGCATTACAAGATTAAAGACTCATCGACGCAATCTCTTCTGAACTAGAAAATGATAAACAAGAGAAAGTATCATTTCGTTATTTTGTCATCGTGAAAATTTGAGAAGTATGTTCAACTTCAAACGCGCTGATAAATCTTCAAAGCTGAAATTCGATGAAGATGTTGAAAGAGAGAAGTCTTTTGTTTGATCAGAATCTGAAGCAAGTAAAAAAGTTTGTTGAATTTCATCAAAAATCTGCATTGAATCAGATAAGAAAAACTCATGAAAGAATGAAAGAGACAGAGATTACAGTCTATGAGTCTAAATTCTATTTCTACTGCGTCAAGAATGATAATAATAAATTCATACATTCTTGTAACATTGATTAGATTGACTCATGAGAGACTTTATGCTATTTGTATCGAGTGAACAAAACTCTCTGAGATAGAAAATCACTCGCAGTCTATACAACTGCTTCATGCAGTCGAAACAGTGAGTTTTGAGACGATGTATCAAATTTGTTCACGTTGATTGCACGTTAAAGAACGAGTGTTCTAGTCACTTTAAATTGCTTCAAGAGCTTTGTTTTCATCATCATCTTTGCTACTGCTTTGAGATTCTTCGTGATGACAACAATTATTTAATAGTTCAAGAAGTCAGCATCTTGTAGCATTCTTGATCGCAGATGTGATCAGTTTGAACAATGCATGAATACATGCTTCGTCGTCTGATAACTTTTTTCGCAGTTGCATCGCAAGCTATTCATGTCTGAGACGTTTCTAGAGTGCAGATAAGCATTCAGATCTATGCGTTTGATTCTGATGTGCATTGCAAGAATGCTTTCTGCTTTCTGAAGATCATCACGCATCTTTATCATCTTATTGCTCAGATGCAATCTTTGTGCTGAGATTGTATTAACATCTGCAACGCGTTCTCTGTACTTTTTTCATCGTTGATTTCATTGATTCTTGTGATACTGCTTTATTGCGATGCTATCACTTGTTGAAATCATTGTGAAGAAGAAAATGTGTCATCTGCATCTTGACTGTATCTTTGCATCTTCTTGAATGAAAACATTCAGAAGTACTATTTTCTTGATGATGAGTGAGCGAGAAATGACGTGATTAACTCTCGTCAAATGAATGCATATTAGTTCACATACTTGTCTGATCTCTTGCGTTCAATCATTGACTCAACTATGTAGCATAATCTTGTTTTATAGCATGTTCAGATGAACATGTAGCAAACTCATGTATGTTTCTATCTTTAAAGTTTCGATGTTTACTCTTTTGAATGCTTTTGCTACGTGACGCAGAGTCTAATTCTGAAGTGTTTCTAGTCTGTATTCTTTGCTCAACAGTTCATTTTTCTTGTCACGCTGATGTCAGACTGACGCTTTGAATGCAATTTCTGATCTCACTACTGCTGAGTATACTTGTCTCGCTTTTGTGAAGATAGCTTCTCATGTGAAGACTTCAAAATGAGTAAGTGTCAGTATTCTTGTGACGTGATTCGTCTTTATTTGTTGAAGATGCGCGTCTCATCACAGTTTCATGTTCAGTTGCATCTTTAGAATTTGTATGTCTGATTTCAATTTAATAACTGAGCTTTTTATTTGTATGCTAGTCATCATGTTGAATCTCTTCGATTTTCTAGTGAAATGCGTGAGCTCATACTTTTCTGATGCGAACGTTGTGTCATGAGTGCAAGCTCATTTCGCGCAGACGTCATGTGCTTTGCTCAGTGTTCTGCAGATTTCTTTAATGAATTTGTCGTAGACTAGAATGTTAATATCATTTATGAAGTCAAGCACTTCGATTTTTATTCTCAATGCTTCGCATTTTTCAATTAAACTTGCGTTGAAGAATAGAAAGAGAATCGATGAAATGAAAGACTTCTGTGATATGTCTGCGTTTATCTCGCGTATGTTGCTCATTTGTTCATCAAATATTAGCAATGTCTCTCAATCTTTTAAAAAGCTGCGTGTTCATTCAATTATGTAGCTCGACGTTCTTTTCATCTTCAGCGTATGCAGAAGTCTGATGTGTGAGACTTGATTAAACGCTTCAATGACATTTAGACTTAGCATGAACGTTACGTGTTTGATTTTGCAATCTCATACTGTGTGAACTTGATCTATCAATAGATTTAATGTCAAGATCACGAATCACTTGCGTTTTGCTCTCATTTGAGCATTAAATAGCATGTGATGAGTCTCAACTATATCACTCAGTCTTTTGATCATGATTAACTTCAGAGCTTTGCTCATGATGTCAAGCAAAGCAATGAATCAATACATCTTTGAATTAATATAGTCGCTTTTCTTTGATTTGCGTAGTACTATTGTCTGAGTCTTTTTGAACTGCTTCGAATGATATTTGTGTATTATGCATGCATTGAATAAACTCGTCAGTACTGAAATCAGTTCTGCAAGACTCACTTTAAGTGCTCTGTTTAAAATATTTGAAGTGTTTGATGCTTTGTCTGCTTTTATTCTTTTGATTGTTTATCTCACTTCATCTTCTGTGATGCGTGAATTGAATGAGACTGTAAGAGATATGAATGACTCTGCGATGTCATTGACATTCGCTTAAGAAGATGAAGAAAAGAACTTTCTTCGCAGTATCTCGATTTTTTTCTCGAACGTCGTTGTCATATGATTGATGTCGCTTCGCTTCAGTGACGAAAACTGAGAAAGCTTTTTAGATAACTGACTTTCAATTCTAGCTCATTTTGCAAAGCGTTATATTGATTTGAATGCTTTGCTCAGCTTATGCATTTGTGATCTGAAGTGTGCGCATTTTGTTTGTTGAATGATCTTGTTTTTATGATCATTGTGCTTCAGATATTCATTTCACGCTTCTAATGTATCTTATATTTTTCATATGATTTGCAGTTGTCTTGATTTTATTACTACTTCGAAGCAGCTTTGATTTCAAAAGTTTCTTGCTCAATTTGATGATTTTGTTAAAAGAGTAAATTTCTCGATGATCTTCTGTAACACTCTGATAATCTTGCACACTCTGTCATTCATCATAGTCTTGTTGTCTAAAGAGCGTTTCAAAGATAGATGTATTTGCAGATAAGCACTTAATGCTTCTGTATTCATTTTTTTTCAAAGTCATTAAGTCAAGAGCTGCACTGAGATTGTTTGTAAACATAGTTTTGTGATGATCAAAAGATGATTCAACTTCTGATGCAGATTGATTCGTATCTTGCACTTGCATGTCATGAACTGTATTTTCTCGCTGCTAAAGACTAGATCTGTTACGAAGCATGTCAACATTGAATAAAGTCTAGTCAATAAACTCTAGAAATTTCAATATATGAACAAGAAACAATGATGTTTCGAATCAAAATATGCTGAAACATTTCATTTATTTGAGCTTTAGCAAATCGACTACTTCGCTTCTTTGTTCGCTTTACTATAGATACAGCTCGAAACTGTCTTCTTTCTTCTGTATTCTTAGTTTTCTAGTTAAAGCTATCTCTATTGATCAAACATTCTATTCAGTTACGCACTATCTCGCTGCAGTGTGATTAAATTCTAGGCATGATTTCAACATTAAACTAAGAATTCGTTAACTCTATGATATGAATATCAATATTTATTCAAGACACTCAATGAACAATGAAACAAGTTTAAAGAAATTTATTTATCTGATGATCAACGACTTCGAAAGACAGAACAACATCAGAGAATCAATAAAATCAACAACAAGACTGTTGAATTGCTAGAGAATTTATCGCTCATTCAGTAGCATCGATTCACTCAATCAATAGAATCAACGAAAACATATGATCATTGATTGCTAGAGAATCACAAACTCTTCTCTCTCTCAAAAAAGCTTGTGAATCAGTCAAGTTAAAATAATCTGTGTCATCAAATTTAATTCAACTCGATTTGAATTCAGATCAATTTAGTGAGTCTGCTACAAAGATGTTGTCAATGCAATGATTTATTTATTCACATCGCTCTATCTATCAGTGAATCGATTTATCTCATGTTTCTGTGTCAATTAGTGAGTCTGCTTCAATGACACAATCAGAATCAATCTCTTCAATGAGCTAGTTGATTCTCTTCTAGTGAGTCTGCTACAAAGACGCTGTCAATGCAATGATTTATCTACTCACATCGTTCTATCTATCAATGAATCAACCTATTTCATGTTTCTACGTCAAATAATGAGTCTGCTACAATGATCGCTCTTTCTCTCTCATAGTGAGTCTGCTACAATAAACATTTCGATGATCTGAAAGATCAATAGAAAGATTGGTAGAAAGATGAGCATCAAGCTCTACATCAATGCTATGAACTACATTACAAGTCATAGAAACATGACTTTTAAAAAGAAGAGAGTAATGTTACGAAGCGTGTTGACATTGAATAGAGTCTAGTCAATAGGTTCTAGAAATTTCAATATGTGAACAAGAAACAGCGATGTTTCAAATTGAAATATGCTGAAACATTTCATTTATTTGAGCTTTAGCAAATCGACTACTTCGTCTCTTTGTTCGCTCTACTATAGATACAGCTCGAAACTGTCTTCTTTCTTCTGTATTCTTAGTTTTCTAGTTAGAGCTATCTCTATTGATCAAACATTTTATTCAGCTACGCACTATCTCGCTGCAGTGTGATTAGATTCTAGACATGATCTCAACAAGATCAATCATCGTAAATTGATTATAAGTCTTGCAAGTAATAGTGTCTGATTTCAGCAATAATTTCAGTCTTGCATTTATGATGACGTTTAGCAGAGTATCAGTTGTCATATAACGAGTGAAGCATCTTCGTCTCTCTTAATGAGAATGATGTAAATTAAAATCTTCTATAATCAGTTGTTTGCAATCATTCTTGAGTAGTTTGTTCAAATGAGAAATGATTGAAAATCTCTCTGTGAATGTAGTAAACAATGAGCATGAATTGTAAACATTTAGAAGTCTTAGCGTCTGCGTTTTGTCGTCTGCGTTGCGAGTTAATAATCTGATTTAGCAAATGTCTGACTCAACTGTTTTTACTATTCATTGATTGAATCTTAGATGTTTGTTAATGTATATGCATGTTCTTGATTGAGATGACGAGTTTTTCACTAGGTGAAAGAAGTTGTGAGCTGAGCTAAATAATTGCAAGTTGTTAATGTTGTATTCTTGCTTCTGTATGACTATTATGTCGAATTTGCGAATTTCTCTGTTGATCAAGAATGATTCTTGAATCTTCAATGACTTTCTGATGTTGTACTGTAAAGTTTGTAGAAAGAATTGTTTTATCATAAAGTTATTTGTAACTGTTGTTGACTTTGCGCTGAGAAAACTCTTTGTATGCTTTCAATCACTGACAATCTTTCATGCTTTCTGATTGAGCGTTTCTGAGTCTGCTCAGATATCATCTCATCTGAGTCGCTAGTCACGCATGAGAAGAGATTGACTTGTCTCTTCTTGACTTCTATCATCTGTCATGTCAATTCAACGTCTCGATTGCGTGTTTTCAACACAACGCTTGTTGAGTTCAAAGAGTTCGTTGAATCTATGAAGTCTGTTGAGCTCAACGAATTCATTGAGCTTAGAGAGTTCAGAAACAGCGAGAGAAGTGCGCGATTGTATTTCAACGCTTTTAAATATCTGATTGATTTGTTTCTGTAGATTTCTGACATCTGTTTCATCTATTGTTGTCATTTGAGACAGATGCGTCTTCAGAATTCGTGATCTTTATTGCAGTTAATGCAACGTCTTTTATTTGAAGACATTATGCACTTTTTAATGTGATGTTTGTCTGCGCATTTAGCGTGACGTTGTTTCTTCTTGCAGAATCTGATCATATGATCAAATTTAAAGCATCTGTAGCATTGAGTGATATGACAGTTCTTTTTAAACAGCTTGCATAAGCATTCTTGATACAAGTTTAGCATGCTCTCGTTCATTAGTTGATTCATCATCGCTTTGATTGCGATCTTTATGATGAGCGACAAGTGAGTCTTTTCACTTTTAACTACTTTCTTGAGTCAGACTATTCTTAGAATCTCTAGATTCTCATGAAGTCTTGTGTTGTCTTTTATCAGACTTTTAATGATTCTTTTCTGATTGCTTATGTCTATTGTGATGTATATTTCATGTGCTAGCACAGCGAAAATTCAACGCATTATACGCGTCAAGTTCGCAATTTTCTTTGCTCATGTTTAAGATCTTTTCAGATTTGCTCAAATCTCTGAACTCACTGCGTGAAGTATGATGTTTTCGCTTTCAAGCTTTCAAAGAGACACAATTAAATCTCTTTAAACTGTTGACATGTTTGTGATTTCTTGAAGAATCTGTTCGATAAATTTCTTTTATATCTTCTTTATTTTCTTTCTTTCTGCTATCTTCATCATGACTTCTCATTTCTTGCGCAGCGATGACAATTCGTCTCTGAGACGTTACTTTCTCGCTGTTACTTCTTCTCTTGTCATGTTCGCTCATGATGTGATTCTTGATGAGAAGCGTATGCTATCTTGTGTTTGCGTACTATCTTGAGTCTGTAGCTGCTTGCTAAGCAGTTGTACAAATGTCTTCAGTTTCTGTACATTCTTTGCAATAAACACGTTCTGATTCTCCTTGTTTTTTTCTTCTGAATTGTTTCAAAGACGTTGCATCAGCTTCACTGCTACTTCTTTTCATGAATAATCTTTGCTCTTCTTTTTCTCTAACGTTAATGTCTGTATTAGAAGATCAATAATGTTAGCAACATACTTCTTGTCGTTGCGTGAACTTTTCGATTCTGCGTTGCTGTTTCGTCGTGATAAGTCAACGTCGCTTGCAATCATCTTTGAATCAGCATTGCTGCAGTTCATGCAATTCATCGTCGTTTATTCATCTTCTAGATTCATTCTGCTTTGATTGTATTTCTCTTTTCAAAAATTTGCTTTGCGTGCGTTGTGATTGTTGTTGTCAAGAATGATATTAAGTCGATAAAAGATAATGAATGAAAGCATTCAAGAGCAATTGCTTGAACGTTAATAATAGATTGTATTCTTTCTGTTTTCTTAAGCGTTGATGAATAGATTGTTTTCTTGCTGTTCTCTTTCTGTTTCTCTCTTAATTCTTTCTGTAGTGATCAAGAAATAATCACTAATTAAATGAGAAATGAATGTCGTGAAACTGTTTGCATCATTCTCACAAGATAGTTAGTAAGAGAAAAGAGATCGAGATCTGAGTCAATGATAAAAAAGTTGAGAAACGTTTTTTGAATGTACATATAGATGTCATTGCAACTTGTAAATAAAAAGAGAGAACATACACGTTTTACAGTATCTTTCTACTAGCACAATTATTGCATGTGTTCATTGTTTGCTTTCTCTGTTGCTTTGATACAACTTTTTATATTGCATCTGTACTCTATTTCTTGACAACGTTCAATGAACAAATCAGCATGATGCAACGAGTAAACGCTGACATATTGCAGAGATTTCTCATATCATCAATTCTCTTTCTATTCTTTAACGCAAGCTTAATTGAAAAATGCAAAGCTTTAGAAATCAAAATCAAAGTGCTTGACTTTATAAATGACATTAATATTCTGATCTATGACAAAATTACAGAATCAATCTGCAAATCATTAAGTCGAGCATACAACATCTGTGCAAAGTGAGCTTGAATTCATGATGCTACGTTCGCTTCAGAGAAATATAAATTCACACACTTCACTTGTAATTCAAAAAGATTCAACATGACAGTCAATTTATGCATAGAAAACTTGATAATAAAGTTGAAATTGAATGTACAAGTTTTTGAAGTGCAACTGAACATGAAACTACGATGAGATTCGCAACTTTGTCAAATAGAAGCAGATTACGTCATTAAGATGCTGATGCTTAATTGACTTGAAATCTTCATCTAAGAGACTACATTTGCAAAAGCAAGACAGATATACTCAGTAATGATAAGATCAAGAATGATGTTTAAAGCATTAATATGACATCAACACAATAAAGAAGAGAAATTGTCGAGTATGAAATAAAAACTAGAAACTCTTCAGAATCAAGCGTTGCATCATGTGATCAACGTCTTCAGAAAAGTGAACATTGAAACGCTGAAAGTTGAAACATATACATTCTCGCTACATGTTCATCTGAATAAGTTACAGAATCAAGTCACACTATGCAGTTGAATTAACGATAGAACACAGAAGACTCAATGAGCATGCAAAATCATGCATGCTCATTTGATAAAAATTAATAGATTCATTTCTTGCTCTTTGATTTTCAAAAAAATGACGTTTCTGAACGTTTCAATTTGCAAAGAAGCAAAGATACAATTTAGACGTGAACGACTCAATTTCTTAACATTGACTCAAATGAGTGAACATGCAATTGCACAGTTTCACAAAAGTCAATGAAATCTTTGATGAAAAAACTATAAAAAACGCATTGCAAACATTAATGCATTTCTCGTTCAAAGATTTCATCTATTCAAGAAGTCAGTAAAGATGCATGATGATTTACAGAAGATCAAAAGCATTCTTGCAACTTACATCAGAATCAAACGCATAAAGTTGAATGTTTATTTGCATTCAAGAAATGTGTTAAGCGCGAATAGTCTTCAATGTGACTGCAAATAAAGTCATTAAACAGTCAAGCATATTCTGATGCACTGCTTGAATTGAATGCATCTTCGATTAAATATGCTATGAAACGTTGATTTCATGAACTATTAAGTTATCATCTCAATCACGAAGAATCTCAGAGTAACAGCGAGAATAATGATGAAAATGAAGCTGCTGAAGCAGTTTAGAATGACAAGAACATTCATTCTTTAACATGTAATCATCGCAAACAAATTTGATACATAGTCTCAGTTTTATCGTCTCGACTGCGTGTAGTAGTTGTATAAACAGTGAGCGATTTTCTATCTCAGAGAGTTTTGTTCACTCAACACACATAGCATAAATTTCCCTCATGAGTCGATTTAATTGACGTCACAAGAATGTATGAATTATTATTATTATTATTATTATTGATTGATTGATTTGATTTGAATTCATACATTCTTGTGACATTGATTTAAGTTCAACTCATGAGAGAAACTATGTTATTTATATCAAATGAACAAAATTCTTTGAGAAAGAAAATTGCTCATTGACTACATGATGATTTCACATCGTTGAAACAATAAGATTGACATTATATTATCAGTAATAAATTTATAGCTTCTATTCAGCGTATGATGCTTGAGTAAACTCTTGATGAAAGTGTCTGTGCTGTTTGATTATGATGCATCATTTTTGTTCTGCTTTTCATTAATGATATTTTATACAATAATGTTTCGATTCAATTTTTAATTTGAAGATGAAAGATGTTTCTTTGCACTTGTAATGCTCATGATTATAATGCAAAAACTGTGTTCTCTTGCTTAATGATTATCATTCATTAAGCAGAGAAATGTGTGATGAAAGAAAGATGTACATGATGAAAAGATAGAGTGTGATTGTATTAAATAATTCTTTTCTTCTCTTGATTTGATTTATGTCACGTAAACGTTGAATAGATTGTTAGTATAAATGTGCAATTGTAATTATTCAATACTTAGTTAATTAATAGTAGAGATGCATTCTGATTGTTCTCATGCACTCTCAATTTTTCACATAGATAAATGTATGACTTGATGTCAAGTAAAGAAGATGAACTCAAGTTTTCTCAATATATCAGTATGATCAATGAGTCACTACTTCTTTAAGCACTGTAGTCACGACTCTCAGACTCATTATTTAAGACAATTATTTTATCTGATATTTTTTCATTAATTACTTGATGACATTGTCAATGTGATGAAGACGTTTCAGCATATCAATGCAGTCAATGAGTTGCAAATTCTTTAATCACTTGTAATCACAACTTGCAGACTCTTCATCTAAGTTGTTTTTTTAACTAGTAGTATCTTTTCATCTCTTACTGACATTGACATGTCATTAATTTTCTTCATAAATCAATTGTAACTGTTAGAAGAAAGTGTTATCACATGAATGAAAACTCTGCATGATAACTTTTCTGATCACTCAACGTTTTAACATCATTTGAACTGCGTTGAATTAAGATCTCTTGATTCTTCTGACTTTTATTCAAACACAGAATAGAATCAAAAGATTTGTAATCAACATCACATATAAATGAATCTTGTTATCAGTTTATTCTTCTTTTTAAAAAGATCTTTTGAGTGACGTGTTAAAGCATTCAACTTATCATTGATCTTGTTAAAATGATAAGTGATATGATAGTTAAATTTAGACAGAAATTCACTTTAATGAGCTTGATAATGACTCAACTGCTTAGTTAACATGAAATACTTAAGATTTTTATGATTTGTGATCATTTCAACAGAATAAATAAAGTTTTCAAGCTCTGATCATCATTTCTTAAAAATGCAAACAATGATTATAAGTTTTGTATCATAAATCTCGTAGTTACACTCAATTGAGTTATGCTTCTTTGAAAAGTAAGTGATTGAATGAAGAATTTTATTCTCATCATATTGAAAAAGAATGTCTTTGAACACATAGTTTGAAGCATTGATTTCTATCACAATCTTATGATTTGATTTATAATGATGAAAAATAATCTTAAAAATGAAAACTTTCTTAAGAATGTTGAATGCAATCTGACATTTTTGAAATCAGACAAAGAATACATCTTTTCTGATGAGATGAATGAGCGAAATAGCTATTTTACTATAGTCATAAATGAATCTTTTATAAAAGTTCGCGAAATTTAGAAAACTTTAAATATCTTTAATGTTGATCGAGATAAGTCAGTTGACAATGATGTTTATTTCAAAAGAATTTATTTTGATCTTTTTAATAATGATTATCAATTTTAAATATGAAACTTAAGTGATGTGAAACTTGCATTTAATTATATTCATCTAAAGATTTGCTTCTTGCAGCTTTCACAGAATGAGCTTAACATGAATCTTGTGCTTGAGTTCATTATTGAAATAAATCAAGATGTTATTCAAATAAGCTGTACAGAACTTATTTAAATGTTTATAAAAAGTATTGTTGATGTACTTTTGAAATAAGATAAACTTATTACATAAATTGAAAAGCATGACTAGATACTTGAATAATTCAAATCAAGTGCAAAAAATAATAAAAGTTTCATTTTCTTCTTTGATTCAAAGTTGATTAAACGCAGAAATAATATTCAGCTTAATAAAGATTTTAGCTTAACTTAAACAATTCAGCGTTTCTGAAATCAGAAGCAAAGAATATTGATTCTTGATTATGATAGTGTTCAGATCTTGATAATTCATGCAGAAGTGAAGTTTTTCTTTAAATTTCTTAATGAAGAGAACAAAGATGATCATCTGAAAGTGATTGACTTGAATGAAATCTTTGCTTAAATTCTCATTCAAATAACGATGAAGTTTTAGAATTTCATCATGATTCATATCATACAAAGCAAAAACTAAGAATTAAGCATCTTCTTTAAAATGTATGACATGATCATAAGCTTGATGTAAAGACAAGATATCAACATTCTTCTTGAAGAAAACATTTAAAAACTTAAAATATTTGAACAATAAAATTATGACTGAATCAATGTTTTTACTTTATCAATAAATTTTAAAATCTTCTTGTGTTGTAAATGCAGTCAAATGAAATTTCTTTTTCATTTGATGAAGATTTAAATGATGATTTTTATCATATGTATTATTTTGAGAATGAGACAAGAATTGAGCAAAAGTTGAGCTGTTCTTTGAATAAATAATCAAAGTTGCATAACACAATTTTGACTTGTCAAAATTTAAACTAGAAGATGAGATTAATTTAAGATTCAAGAAGACATTGATTTTCTTTAAAATGATATTAAACACTTTAATGTATTTGACATGAACAGCATGATCAAAGCTTTAAGCTTTCAACTTAATTATGTTAAGTTGTATAAAAGATTAATTGAATTAATCTACTTAAAAAACAATAAAAGTTTTAAAAAGAAAAGAATTTTGATACTTAATTTTTGATGAGTATTCTTTTTAAATGACTTGAAGAATACAACTAGAAGTTTCTTATTTTAAATGAAAGACAAGATTAAACAAGATTTATTTCTTGTGAATGAGCTGAGTATTAATTAACTTTTTATAAGTGAACGAGAAATTATATTGCTTCTTGTGAGCAGACGAGAAACTGAGTTACTTTTTGCAAGTAAATTAAAGACTGAATTGCTTCTTATGAGTAAATTAAAAACTAAGTTACTTCTTTCAAGTGAATGAAAGATTAAATTATTTCTTATGAGTAAACTGAGTATTAAATTGCTTCTTGTAAATAATTTGTAAACTGAATTACTTCTTATGAATAATTTGTAAACTAAATTGCTTCTTATGAGTGATTCATGAACTGAGTTGCTTCTTGTGAGTAAATTGAGAGCAAAACTGAAGAAAAGTTACTTTGTTAACTTTAAGCGAGAAATTTTCTTCTTGTTGATTAAAATAATAATAATAATTCATACATTCTTGTGATGTCGATTAGATCAACTTATGAGAAAAATCTATGCTATATGTGTTAAGTGAACAAAATTCTCTGAGATAAAAAATCGCTCGCTGTTTATATGACTACTATATGCAGTTAAAACAATAAAACTGAGACTATGTATTAAATTTGTTCGCGATGATTGCATGTTAGAGAATGAATGTTCTTGTCATTTTAAACTGCTTCAACAACTTTATTTTCATCATCATTCTCGCTGTTGCTTTGAGACTCTTCATGATTGAAATAATGACTTGATAGTTCATGAAGTCAACATCTTGTAATTTATTGAAAATATGTTGCATACGTTGCATGCAACATACATAAGACATAATCTCTATGCTGATTTTTTTCTTAGTGAGAAATAGTTTCTTGCAGCAGATTTACAGTTCAAGATGAACGAGATCTTTCACTGCTCAAATTTCAACAGTTTACTTCTTAAGCATGAGTCACAAACGTTTCGTCTGCAATACACATGCATATCACAGTTGATTTCTTCTTTAATCACATTAATATACATTACTGTTCTCTCAAGCTATACAAATGTTGTTTTTAACTAAAGATTGATTTTATCATTAAGACATTCAAGAGTCAAAGTTCAATGAAGAGATGAGATTCTTAAGATTGATAATCATCATCATTGTATATTATGTTTTGCAGACACTTGCTTTGCTTGTAAAATGTGCAACTCATCTGTTTTGCATTATCTGTAAAAATCTTTCTCATGCAGATCAATCATGTCTTGCAAAGATGTTTATATGTTACACTTCTAATCAAACAGCATAGTTTGATTATTCTTTATTAACTTGCTTGTATTTTTCTTCTTTTAACAAAGTCTTCTTGTCAGCATATCACTCATGTAAAAAATTTCTGTGTTTGAACATTTGTTAAATGATATTAATGAGATTCTTGAGTTTGCTTATGTTAAACTTAACAAGTCTCGTAAGTTGTTTATATCATAGTAATAAACACGCAGTCTTAACAAGATTTATACATAGTTAGCATGTAAATTTAAAGAATGTTCATGATTCAAGTTCTTTCTGCTAATCACTTTCAACAGATCAAATGCAAGAATATTCTGTCTCAGTTCTTGTTATTGCAATGACAACATACTGAATTGAATGATTTTTATAAGCGATTTTTCTTGTAGTTCTGCGTTCTATTTAACTTTCTCATCTGCATGCAGATTGTTTATAACATGCACATTGAGATTATTGAAGTTTGCGCGATCGCGAAAACTCTGCACATGATCAATGCACAGCATTTCATCATCATGCAGCATCTCAATATTATTTAAACTTTTGATAATCTTTAAACTTTACTGTAGCTAAACAGTAGATTTGTAATCAACATTGTATACAGATGAGTTTCATTGCTGATCTTGTTGATTAAAATCATAAATCTTGATGAAGAATTGATAATAATAATTAAAACAGAAAAAGAAAGATAAAATAAAAATATTGTGTTTAAAATTGACATTAATAACGTGATAATGAAATCATGACAGATTCATGATGATGAAATATTGATTTAATTTAATAATATAAAAGAATAGTTTTTTAATGTGTTTATCAAGAATTATTGTGATTTCAATGATATGAATAATGTCATCAATTAAAGTGACTTAATTATTAAATTCTTAAAATCTACAAAAGTGAATTAATTGATGTAAGAAAAAATGATGTTGTTGCGTGAAGAATTTATTCATAAAAACATAAGCAAAGACTTCAAGTGAAAGTAAAAACTTTAAATTGAGCTTAATGTAAAATATAAAATATTCTCATGTTGTTGAGAAATAGAATACAGATGCAATATAGAGAGCTTCGAAATCAACAGAGCGAGCATGAACACATGTGATGATCGATCTAGTAAATAGATAAATCTAGAAGATAAACTAGATACAGATGACTAGATGAGTAGATAAATAAATAGATAGATAGATATATTTCTATGTCGATGTCTTTGTCTGAAAAAGAGATGAAAAGATGAGTAAAAGGTAAAAGATGAAAAGATGAAGAAGAAAACTTCGCTCGAAAAACCTCTATAAATGATAGTCAATATTCTCATGAACTCTGAAGATGCAACTCAATAGCTCTGCTCGAGAAATCTCTATGAATGATAGTCTATATTCTCATGAATTCTGAAGATGCAACTGAGTCATGCTCGAGAAACCTCTATCAATAGTAGCTAATATCTTCGTGAACGCTAGATGCAATTGAATCAATGCTGTTTCATGAGTCATCGAGAAGTGAGACTTCGTCTCACGACATTCTTTTCTCACTCATTTAATGCTCGTTTCTTGAGCATCAATGTGATTCTTTTATGATACTAGCGAGGCGAAAGCGAAAAGTGAATGACGTAGGTCGAAGTCATAGATGTAATTCGAGCGAAGTTACAAGAATCTAATATGTTGAATAGCTAGTAGAATGATAGCTAAATGACGAAGTATTCAAGAACGAAGATGAAGCTTTGAACATGACTAGCTAGTAGATCAATAGCTAGAGAGCGATATTTTCTGATGCGAGAGCGAAGCTTTGAACATGACTAGCTAGTAGATTAATAGCTAGAGAGCGATAATTTCTGGTGTGAGAACGAAGCTTTGAACATGACGAAAATGAATAGAGTCATCAAGATCTAACTCTAATCATTACACAGTGAACGCTAGTGAGTTCATTGCGTAATGATTAAAGCAAGCTTTGATCAGATGAGATAGTAGTCACTAAATCAACGATAAATTGAGAGCGACAAGATGTATGAGATAGTCGCATGATCTTACGAGATAGTAGGTGAGCTACTCTGTCACTGAATATTCGACTGTACGATCGAATGACGAGCTATATAAGGGCGGCGAGATGTTTTAGATAGTCGCATGATCTTACGAGGTAGTAGATGAGCTACTCTGTCACTGAATTCGATAGTACAGTTTCTTATTTTCTTATTTCTTTCTTTCTTATTTTCTTATTTTTCTTACGAAATCATTTTCTTTCTTACTATTTCTTATTTCTTTCTTATTTCTTATATATCAAAAATGAAAATAACAACGAGCAATGCTAGAATTCAAACACATAATCTTCGCATTTGACAGGTCTGAGCCTGTGAAATTCTGATTGGCTAGATCTATCAAATTCAGGAAGATAGTTTCGTCTTTGATCTTTGAAGAAATCGCTTTAGAGAACGCGATGATGAAATAGAGAGGGTCGAAACCGAGATTTCGACAGAAAGACGATATGTGAGCTCGGGAAAGACGCGTTGCCTTTGAACCTGTGACGCGTGATCTTCTTCGCTGAGTCTATGAAACATGACGTATAAATCCTCAACGAATAAACACGAAGGTGAGCCGCGAGCTGAGAGGGTAAATAAATCACGAGAGGGGGTTCGAGCAGATGAGTCATGAAGGGGGGTTCTTGTAGGTGAACCACGAGATGAAGAAGTACGTCATGAGCCATGCGGAGTGCGAGATGATCTAGAGGGGGAAACAGAGGCATTTCGGGTGGGCGTTCGGCGAGAATCCCGAGCTGGTGAGTAGCGAGGTGAGCTACGGGGTGAGTCACGAGGTGAGTCATGAGGGGAATAGGTACGCGACGGGGAACGAGGCGGAGAAACAGAGGGCCTTTGCTTGAGTTTTCGGCGTAAATCCCTAGCATCTCGAGCAGGCGATCGAGCAGATGAGACAGAGGCTGAAGTGGAAACCGAAGAGTATGAGGAAAGAGAAGCGATTTGGGCGTAGGATCGCTGCAAATCCCGAGCAGATGACGAGCGAGAGAATGAGCTTGTAGATGAAGTCGGAAATCTAGGCGAAGAACGAGAGAAAGAAACAGTGAGCTTCCGAACTGACAACTGAACGAATTCTCGAGTTTCTCGAACAGGCGAAGCAGGCGAAGAAGACGATCGAGCTGAGGAAACGATAGACTTCCGAACTGGCAACGGGACGAATTCTCAAGAAACAGTCGAAGCAGATGAAGTCGAATTAGATCATTCAGGCCAAACAAGCTTTATGATCTGTTGACAAGTCATTTTCCGCTCGCACATTCGATGCATTTCATTCAAATCGTCATCATCATTGAGTAGCTTCGAATGATCAGTTTCTTCTTGAGCTATCTGTTTAGCTCAAGCTTTCTCTTGAGTTTGAGCTTTCTCTTGATTCAGCTCTTTCTGAACTTATGCTTCGTTCTCTTCAGCTTCAACACACATAGTCTGTATTTGCTCGTATAGTTGAGCTCTCTGCTTCTTTGATTTCCCCTCTCACTCTTCAAGCATGAGTCTCAATGTCTGAGCAATATGTCGATCTTTCGAATTAAACGTCTGCAGCAGCTGTTTTCTAGCTCTTGAAGAAAAGATTATCAGCTGACTCAAGCTGATCAATGCATTCATATTCAGCTCGTTCAAGCTGTTCATCAATACATTTATTGTTGCAGAGATAAACGTGTTGCTTTCTGTTGTTTCGTCACTGCTTCACTCAATATCATGAAAATGATATTCTCACGTTGAGCTTCAATGTTGAAAGATAGAATACAGATGTGATATAGAGAGCTTTGAAATCAACAGAGCGAGCATGAACACATGTGATGATCGATTTAGTAGATAGGTAGATCTAGAAGATAGACTAAATACAGATGACTAAATGAGTAAATAGATAAATAAATAAATAGATATGTCTTTATGTTGATGTCTTCGTCTGAAAAAGAGGTGAAAAAATGAGTAAAAGATAAAAGATGAAAAGATGAAGAAGAAAACTTCGCTCAAGAAATCTCTATAAATGATAGTCAATATTCTCATGAACTCTGAAGATGCAACTCAATAGCTCTGCTTGAGAAATCTCTATGAATGATAGTTTATATTCTCATGAATTTTGAAGATGCAACTGAGTCATGCTTGAAAAACCTCTATCAATAGTAGCTAATATCTTCGTGAACGCTAAATGCAATTGAATCAATGCTGTTTCATGAGTCATTGAAAGATGAAACTTCATCTTACAACAATGTAACTATCTTTAAATGTTGAATTGAATTCAAAAAGTTTTAAGACAAATTTAGCAGAAAACTTTTTATATGATTGAAGTGAGAGTAAAAAGATTGAAACTAGTAAACAAAATAATATATATACAGATTTTTAAGCATGACTTAGCTCAGAAACTAAACTTTTCTTGCAAGCAGCGAGACTTCTTCATTTATACTGACGATGTCATTGTTGTAAATGTTCATAATATGCAAAGTGAAGAATTTTTTATTCGAGTATTTTTTAACAATTTTGCTTGAATGTTGCAACTTACAATAGTAACATAACTTTCACTTGTTGCAAATTTTCTTAATTTCAGAAATGATCAAAATCTTATTTTGAATAATGATAATAACAAAGTTTAAATTCATTGACTCATTGAAAGATGAGAAAGAAAGAAACAAAAATACTGTTAAAACAACAGTCACAGAAATGATGATCTTTAAACTTAAAAAATTACTAGTCAATGCAAAGATGCTCTTAACTTTGACAAATAAAACAATGATGAAAATGAAGTGAGATTAATGATGTTTAAGCTGCTGAAACTCTTCATTGATGTTAAAAAAATGCTTAAATTTATTGATGAAAGATGAAAGATTGAATTTCATTGAGATTTCATTAGAAAAAGATGACAATTTGAATGAAATAATTGATATTATGCTTTAAACAGTCAATTAATGAGAAATCTTTCATGAAAGAATATTTTTTCTTTTGATAAAAGAAATTGTAATAATCAACAAAGCTATTCATGTTTTACTTCAAAATTTCATGAAAATATAAATGAACATCTTCTGTCTTGAAAGAATTGTTGCAGTAATAATGTAACTTATGTCATCAATCTGTAAAGATGAAAATAATACAAAGATCATTAACTTAATATTGATTCATTAAATTGTGAGTTTTCTTATTTATGATGAATCATGACTTAACATAAACAATCTTGACTCAATGAAAGAAATAATAATCATTATTCACATTCATGCATTGTATCAGACTCTGCTTTCATGCATTCAATTAATCTTTGTTCTTCTCATACTTAAATATATCAAGAAGCTTCTTAAATCTAGAAATAAATTGATTGCATCAAGTTGAATACTTAAGTTCAAGTCAAGTACTCAACTTGAAAAGTATTAAGTTGAGTTGAAATTTTTTGAAAAAAGTGTTGAGTTGAATTGAGAAGTTCAATTCAAGCACTTAAGTTGAATTGAGAAGCTTGATTCAATAACTCGATTCAAAAACTCAATTCAATTCAACAAGATATTAAATAAATGTAAATAACTTAATTGAACAGTCTTCATGATCTTCTTCATGACTTTCTATCATGTTTTCTCGTCATGACTCTCTATTAAAGTCAAACGATCTTTATGTTTTCTCATCATGTTTCTCGTCATGTTTCTCATCATGTTTCTCATCATGTTTCTCGTCATGTTTTTCTTCATGTTTTTCTTCATGTTTCTCTTTATGTTTCTTGTCATGACTTTCTTCATGTTTTTCTTCATGTTTTTCTTCATGTTCTTTTTTATGATCTTCTTCATGTTTCTCTTCATGTTTTTCTTCATGTTTTTCTTTATATTTCTCATCATGATTCTTTATCAAATGATCTTCATATTTTTTCATCATAACTTTCTATCAAATGATCTTCATGTTTCTTTTCATGTTTCTCTTCATGACTTTCTATCAAAAAGATAATGCAAAAAGATAATGTAAAAGTTGAAAAAATTTCTATATTTAACTTTCTTGACATCAAGCTCAAATTCTTGATGAATCAAGTTGAGTTGATTCAATTTTCAGTTGAATCAAGTTGTGTCAAATTGAAAATATGCTCAACTCAACTTAAGTCAAATTGAAAATGTGAGTAATTCAACTTCAAATTGAGTTGAATTCAAAATGTTAATTCAAAACTCAACTCAACTATCAGTTTATCTAGAAATAATGAAGATAATGACAAAGTTTGCAAAAAGATAAATGATGAAGAAAGATTGATTATTCAAGATTTGTATAATGATTTGAACTATCATTGCAAGAAACTGAGAATTTAATTTTATATAAATTGAAGAATTAAGAATAATGAATGAGAATGAAATGATAACATCATGTTGTTGAACTTGATTTTGAAACTTATGCATTACATGAAAGATCTTGACTGAATTTTTAATTATACTTTAAGTGAACTGTTTAACAGCATGCTCATCATCAATTAAAAGATTGTGAGATGATTTCATTTGAATGAAAGAATAACTAGATGAGATTTCAACATATGAAAACATTGCAGAAAGTGTAAATCTTTTATAATGTCAGAAACTGAATTAAATTAAAGATATTATTAATATAAAAGATTGATATTATTATTACTTTGATAAAATTTAAATACAAAATAACACATCAGATAATGTATAAGATGAAAGACAAAAAGTGAAAGAAAAGAATGAAAGCTTGACTTTTATATACATGAATCAATGTTATGATGTCAAATCATCAACTCAATTTAGAACATAAATTGTTGATGTTTTAAATAATTTCAATTCATTGAATCTGTTTCACAGTTCAATGAATCAAGTCATTAATCTAGTCATCATCATCTTAATTTAGTTTCAGCAATTCTGTTTTAATCATCTCAGTCATGTGCGCAAATCTTTGCAATCTTAAGTCATAAAACTATTGTTTAATCTTAATTCTACTCGATTCATGTATATAAAAGTTGAGCTTTCATTCTTTTCTTTTGCTCTTTGTCTTTTGTCTTATACATTATCTGATGTATTGTCTTGTATCTAGATTCTATCAAAGTAATAATAATATCAGTCTTTTATATTAATAGTATCTTTAATTTAACTCAGTTTCTGACATTATAAAAGATTTACACTCTTTGCAACATTTTCATATATTGAAATCTCATCTAGTTATTCTTTTGCTCAAATAAAGTCATCTCACAATTTCTCAATCAATAATGAGCGTGCTGTTGAACAATTCATTCAAAGTATGATCAAAAATTCAGTTGAGATCTTTTGCATAATGCAAAAGCTTCAAAATCAAGTTCAGCAACATGATGTTATCATTTCATCTTTATTCATCATTCTCAGTTCTTCAGTTTATATAGAATTGAATTCTCAGTCTCTTGCAATGATAACTCAGATCGTTACACAAATCTTGAATAATCAATCTTCTTTCATCATTTATTTTTTTGTAAACTTTGTTGCTGTCATCATTGCTTTTAGATTCAAGAAGCTTCTTGACATATCTGAATATGAGAAAAACAAAGATCAATTGAATGCATGAGAGCAGAGTCTGATACAACGCATGAATGTGAATGATAATCATTATTTCTCTCATCGAGTCAAGATCATTTATGTCGAGTCACGACTCATTATAAATAAGAAAACTTACAATTTAATGAATTAATATCAAGTCAATGATCTTTGTATCATTTTCATCTTTGCAGATTGATGACATAAGTTACATTATTGCTGCAACAATTCTTTCAAGATAGAAGATGTTCATTTATATCTTTGCAAAACTTTGAAGTAAAACATGAATAACTTTGCTGATTACTACAATTTCTTCTATCAAAAGAAAGAACATTCTTTGATGAAAGATTTCTCATTGATTGACTATCTGAAGCGCAATGTCAATTATTTTACTCAAGTCATTGTTTTCTTCTGATGAAATCTTAATGAAACTCAATCATTCATCTTTTATCAATGAATTCAAGCATTCTTTGACATTGATGAAGAGCTTCAGCAGCTTAAGCATCATCAATCTTGCTTCATCTTCATCATTGTTTCATTCATCAAAGTCAAGAACATCTTTGCATTGACTAGTAATTTTTGAGATTCAAAGATCATCATTTCTGTGACTGTTGTTTCAACAGTATCTTCATCTCTTTCTTTTTCATCTTTTAATAAGTCAATGAATCTAAGTTTTGTCATTATCATTGTTCAAGATAAGACTCTGATCATTTCTGAGATTCAGAAAATCTGCAACAAGTGAAAGCTGTGCTACTACTGCAAATTGCAACATTCAAGCAAAATTGCTAAAGAATGCTTAAATAAAAAGTTCTTCACTCTGCATATCATGAACATTTACAACAATAACATCATTAATATAAATGAAGAAGTCTTGCTGTTTGCAAGAAAAGTTTAATCTTTGAGCTAAGTTACGCTCAAAGATTTGTATACATAATAATAATAATAAATTCATACATTCTTATGACATTGATTAGATTGACTCATGAGAAACTTTATGCTATGTGTGTTGAGTGAACAAAACTCTCTGAGATAGAAAATCGCTCGCTGTTTATACGACTGCTACTTGCAGTCGAGACAATAAAACTGAGACTATGTATCAAATTTGTTCATGATGATTACATGTTAAAGAATGAATGTTCTTGTCATTTTAAACTGCTTCAGCAGCTTCGTTTTCATCATCATTCTCGCTGTTGTCTTGAGATTCTTCGTGATTGAAACGATGATTCAATAGTTTGTGAAGTCAATGTCTTGTAACATATTTGATCGAAGATGCATTCAATTCAAGCAGTGCATCAGAATATGCTTGACTGTCTGATGATTTCATTTGCAGTCGCATCAAAGACTATTTGCGCTCGACATGTTTCTTGAGTGCAGATAAATCTTAAGCTCTATGCATTTGATTTTGATGTAAGTTGCAAGAGTGCTTTTGATCTTCTGAAAATCATCATGCATCTTTACTGACTTCTTGAATAGATGAGATCTTTGAGCGAAAGATGCATTAATATCTGCAATGCGTTTTTGTAGTTTTTTCATTAAAGATTTCATTGACTTTTGTGAAACTGTGCAATTGCATGTTCACTCGTTTAAGTTGTTGTTAAAAGATCGAGTCGTTTGCATCTAGACTGTATTTTTGCTTCTTCGCGAATTGAAGCATTCAGAAACGTCATTTTTTTGAAGATCGAGAAGCGAGAGATGAGTCTATTAGTTTTTATCAAACGAGCATGTATGATCTTGCATGCTCATTAAGTTTTCTGTGTTCTGTCGTTGATTTAACTGCGTAGTGTGACTTGATTCTGTAGCTTATTCAGATGAACATGTAGCGAGAATGTGTATGTTTCAACTTTCAGCGTTTCAATGTTCACTTTTCTGAAGATGTTGATCACATGATGCAACGCTTGATTCTGAAGAGTTTCTAGTCTTTGTTTCATATTCAACAATCTCTTTTCTTTATCGCGTTGATGTTATATCAATGCTTCGAACGTCATTCTCAATCTTACTATCACAAAGTATATCTGTTTTGCTTTTGCAAATGTAGTTTCTCAGATGAAAATCTCAAGTCGACTAAGCATCAGCATCTTGATGACGTGATCTGCTTCTATTTGACGAAGATGCGAATCTCATCGTAGTTTCATGTTCAGTTGCACTTCAAGAACTCATACATTTGATTTCAACTTTATTATCGAGTTTTTTATGCGTAGACTGACTGTCATGTTGAATCTTTTTGACTTACGAGTGAAGTGAGTGAGTTTGTATTTCTCTGAAGCGAACGTAGCGTCATGAGTTCAAGCTCACTCTGCACAGACGTTGTGTGCTCGACTCAGCAATTTGCAGATTGATTCTGTGATTTTGTCATAGATCAGAATATTGATGTCATTTATGAAGTTAAGCACTTTGATTTTGATTTCTAGAGTTTCACATTTTTCGATTAAGCTTGCGTTAAAGAATAGAAAGAGAATCGATGATATGAGAAATCTCTGCGATATGTCAGCATTTACTCATCACATCGCGCTGATTTATTCATTGAATGTCAGCGATGACTCTCTGTCTTTCAGAAAGCTGCAAGTTCATTTGACTATGTAGTTTAATGTTCTTTTCATTCTCAAAGTATGCAGAAGTCTAATGTGCAAGACATGATTGAACGTCTCAGCAACATTTAAACTAAGCATGAAGACTACGTACTTGATTTTGCAGTCTCATACTGCATGTACTTGATCTACTAGTAGATTCAGCGCTGAGATTATGAATCACTTGCATCTCGCTCTCATTTGAGCGTTTAAAAGCATGTAATGAGTCTCAGCAATGTCACTTAATCTTTTAATCATGATTGATTCTAATGTTTTACTCATGATGTTTAGCAAAGCAATGAGTCGATACATCTTCAAGTCAATGTAGTTGTTCTTCTTTGATTTGCAAAGTACTATTGTTTAAGCTTTTTTGAACTGCTTTGAATAATATCTGTGAGTTACACATGCGTTGAATAAACTGATTAGTATTGAAGTCAGTTCAATTAGATTTGCTTGAAGCGCTTTATTTGAAAATTCGAATACGTCTGATGCTTTGTCAACTTTTACTTGTTGAATCATCTGTCTTATCTCATCTTGTGATAAGACTGAATTAAACGACATTGTCAGCAATATAAATAACTTCGAAATGTCACTGATGTTTGCTTGAGACAATGATGAAAAGAATTTCTTTTATAACATCTCTGTTTTTTCTTCAAATGAGTCTGCTATGTGATTGAAATCGTTGCTCTTTAGTGATGAAAACTGCGAAAGTTTCTTAAGTAGCTGACTTTCGATTCTGACTCATTTTGCGAAGCATCAAACCGATTTCAATTTGTTGCTCAGCTCATGCATTTGTAATCTAAAATGTGAATGTTTTGTTTCTTTAATAATCTTGTTTTTGTGATCATTATATCTCAGATAGTTGTTTCATGCCTTTAAAGTATTCTGCAATTTTCATACGACTTGTAGTCATCACAATTTCGTCACAACTTTTGAGCAGATCTGATTTCAAAAGTCTCATGCTTGAATTAATGACTTTGCTCAAGAAGTAGACTTCTCGATGATCTTTTGTAGCGCATGAGTGATCTCAGTTACTCTGTCATCTATTGCTGTCTTGTCATCAAGAGAATGATCGACGAAAAGATGTATTCTTAAATGAATGTTTAGTGCTTCTGTGTTCATTTTCTTTCATAATTGACGAGTCGTGAGCTGCATGAAGAATGTGCGTAAACACAGCTTCGTGATAATTGAAAGATGATCAGATTTCTGATGTAGATCGATTTTCATCTTGCATTTATATATCATGAATTGAATTTTCTTGCTGTCAAACACTAGATTTATTGTTGTGAGTTGATTGTGAGTCTCTTTAGTAATTGTGTTTGATTCAAGCAGTAACTTTAGCTTTGCGTTCGTAATGATGTCTAGTAGAGCATTTGTCACTGTGTGATGAGTAAAGCATCTTCTGTCTTCTCAATGTAAGTGATGCAGATTGAAATCTCTTATGATTAGCTGTTCGCAGTCATCTTTGATTAGTTCATTCAGACGAGAAATAGTAGATGATTCTTCTGTAAAGATGATAGATAGTGAGCATGAATTGTAGATGTTTATGAGTCATAGCATCTGTATCTCGTCTTTCAAGTTGCTAGTTTGTAACTTGATTAAGCAGATGTTTAATTTAATGATTTTCATCACTTATTGATTGAGTTTTAAATGCTTGTTGACATAAATGCATGTTCTTGCTTGAGATGATGAGTTTCTCACTAGATGAAAGAAGTTATGAGTCAAGCTAAACATCTGCAAGATGTTGATATTGCAATCTTGTTTTTGAATGATTATTATGTTGAATTTACGAACTTTTCTGTCTATCAGAAATGATTTCTGAATTTTCAATAACTTTCTGATGTTGTACTGTAGAATTTGCAGAAAGATTTGATTCATCATAAAGTTATCTGTAACTGTTGTTGACTCTGTGCAGAGATAGCTTTTTGTATGCTTTTAGTCATCAAGAGTCTTTCACATTTTCTGATTTAATGTTTCTGTATCTGTTCAGACATCATGTTTTCTGAGTCACTAATCACGCATGAAGAGCAATCAACTCATCTCTTCTTGACTTTCATCACTTGTCATGTTAACTCATCGATGTCTTGACTGCTTGTTGTTGTCAAGACGTTTATTGAACTTGATGAATTCATTAAACTCATGAAATTCATTGAACTCAAGAAGTTCAAAGAGAAAGAAGAGAATGAGTGATTGTCTTTCAATGCTTCAAAGTATCTGATTGATCTGTTTTGAAAGATTTCTTCTGATTGTTTTATCTGTAGTTTTCACTTGAGACATAAGCATCTTCAGAGTTTGTGATCATCATTGCAGTTCGCACATCATCTTTTATTCATCGACACAACGCACTTTTTAATGTGATGTTTGTCTGCACATTTGAAGCAATACTCTTCATTTTTGCAGAATTTAGTCATATGATTAAAATTGAAGCATTTATAGCACTGTGTGATACAACAGTTCTTTTTAAACAATTTGCATGAGCACTCTTGATATGAGTTCAGCATGTCTATGTTTAGTAGTTGATTCATCATCGTTTTGATCGCGATCTCTACAATGAGCGATGAGTAAATCTTCTCACTTTCGACTATCTTCTTGAGTCAAGCTATTCTCAGCATCTTTAAATCTTCATAAAGTTTTATGTTGTTCTTTATCAGTCTTTTGATGATCATTTTCTGATTGCTTGTGTTTAGTGTGATGCATACATCATGTGCTAGTATCATGAAGCTTTTACGCACTACGTACGCTGAGCTTGCGATTCTCTTCACTCATGTCTAAGACTTTTCTAAAGCTGCTCGAGCTTTTGAGCTCATCATGTGAAGTGCAATGTCTTTGCTTTTAAGCTTGCAAAGCAACATTATTAAATCTCGTTGCATCATTGATGCGTTTGCAATTTCTTGAAAGATCTGATTAATCAATCTCTTTTGTATCTTTTTCATCTCTTTTTTCTTCACTATTTTCACTAGAATCTCGCGTCTCTTGCAAAGCAATGACAGATCATCTCTGAGTCACTGCTTCTCAGTTGTTGCTTCTTCTCTTGCTACATCAACTCATGATGATGTTTTAAATGTAAAACGCGTATTTTCTTGTGTTTGTAATTGTTTATTAAGAAGTTGAATAAATGTCTTCAACTTCTGTATATTCTTCGCGATGAATGCATCTTGACTTTCAATCTTTCTTTCTGAAGCATTTTGAAGACGTTGAATCAGCTCTAAGATCACTTCTTTTCATGAGTGATTTTTGCTCTTCTCTTTCTCTAACGTCGATGTCTGTGTTAGTAGATCGATGATGCTGATAACTTTCATCTCGTCATTGCGTAAATGTTTAAATCTCACGTCGCTGTCTCTCTGCAACGAGTCAACGCTGCTTGCAATCATCAATGAATCAACATTACTGCTGCTCATGCAATTTGTCATCGTTTATTCATTTACTTGATCTTTTTCTCTCTTGTTTATAATGCTCTGTTCAAAAGTTTATTTTGCGTGCGTTGTGATTGTTTCATCAAAAGTAGATTTGTATACATATTATTTTGTTTATTAGTTTCAATCTTTTCATTCTCACTTCAATCATATAAAAAGTTTTTTGCTAAATCTGTCTTAAAACTTTTTGAATTCAATTCAACATTCAAAGATAATCACATGATAGTATTCTGTATTTTATATCAAGCTCAATCTAAAGTTCTCGCTCTCGCTCTGATTAATAAAGAAGTCTTTGCTTATGTCTTTATGAATAAATTCTTCACGCAACAACATCATCTTTTCTTGCATCAATTAATTCATTCTCACAGACTTTGAGAATTTAATAATCAAGTTACTTTAATTGATGACATTACTTATGTTGTTGAAATCACAATAATTCTTAATGAATACATTGAAAGACTATTCTTTTATGTCATTGAATTAAATCAGTATCTCATCGTTATGAGTTTATCATGACTTCATTATTACGTCATTAATCTCAATTTAGAGCACAATATTCTTATTTTATCTTTCTTCTTCTGTTTTAATCATTGTTTTTCATTCTTCATCAAGATCTATGATCTTAATCAACAAGAAGAAAATTTCTCATTCAAAGTTAATAAAGTAGCTTTCTCTCAGTCTCGCTCTCAATTCACTCACAAGAGGTAACTCAGTTCACGAATTATTCATAAGAAGCAATTCAGTTTACAGATTGCTCACAAGAAGCAATTCAGTTTACAGATCATTTACAAAAAGCAATTCAGCACTCAATTTGCTTGCAAGAAGTAATCTAGTTTCTCATTTACTTGAAAGAAGCAACTCAGTTTTCAGTTCATTTATAAGAAGTAATTCAATCTACAGATTGCTCACAAGAAGTAATTCAGTCTACAGATTGCTCACAAGAAGTAATTCAGCATTCAATTCATTTGTAAGAAGCAATTCAGTTCTCAATTCACTTGCAAGAAGCAATTCAGTTTCTCATTTGCTCATAAGAAGCAATATAATCTCTCGTTTGCTTACAAGAAGTCAATTAATACTCAGCTCGTTCACAAGAAACAAATCTTGTTCAGTCTTGTTTCTCATCTGAAACAAAAAGCTTTTAGTTGTATTCTTTAAGTCATTCAAAAAGAATATTCATCAAAAATCAAATGTTAAAATTCTTTCTTTTTTAAAACTTCTGTTGTTCTTCAAGCAGATCAATTCAATTAATCTTTTATACAATTTAACATAGTTAAGTTGAAAGTTTAAAGCTTTAATCATGCTGTTCATATCAAAGACATTAAAGTGTTTAGCATCACTTTAAAGAAAATTGATGTCTTCTTGAATCTTGAGTTAATCTCATCTTCTAGTTTAGATTCTGATGAGTCAAAATTGCATCACATGACTTTGACTGTTTATTCAAAGAACAGTTCAACTCTTGCTCAGTTTTCATCTCACTCTCAAGACAGTACATATGATAAGAATCATCATTTGAATCTTCATCAAATGAAAAAGAAATTTCATTTAACTGCATTCACGACACAAGAAAATCTTGAAGTTTATTAATAAAGTAAAAACGTCAATTCAGTCACAATTTTATCATTCAAATATTTCAAGTTTTTAAATGTTTTCTTTAAAAAGAATGTTGATATCTTATCTTTACATCAAGTTCATGATCATGTCATACATCTTAAAAAAGATGCTTAATTCTCAATTTTTGCTTTGTACAACATGAGTTGTGATAAAATTTTAGAACTTTGTCATTATTTGAATGAAAATTTGAGCAAAGATTTCATTCAAGTCAGTCACTTTCAGATGATCATCTCTGTTCTCTTTATCAAGAAATTTGAAGAAGAACTTTGCTTCTGCATGAACTATTGAAATCTGAATGCTATCACAATCAAGAATCAATATTCTCTGCTTCTGATCTCAGAAATACTAAATCATTTAAGTTAAGCTAAAATCTTTATCAAGTTGAATATCATCTCTGCATTTAATTGACTTTTGAATTAAAGAAGAAGATGAAGCTTTCATCATCTTTTGCACTCAATTTGAATTATTCAAGTATTTAATCATGCTCTTTGATTTATATAATGAATCTGTCTCATTTTAAAAGTACATCAACAATATTTTTTGCAAACATTTAAATAAGTTTTATACAGCTTATTTGAATGACATCTTGATTTATTTCAACAATGAACTCAAGCATGAGATTCATGTCAAGCTCATTCTGCGAAAGCTGCAAAAAGCAGATCTTCAGATAAATATAATCAAATGTGAGTTTTACATCACTTAAGTCTCATATCTAGAATTGATAATCATCATTAAAAAGATCAAGATAAACTTTTTTAAGATAAACATCATTGTCAACTGATTCATTCTGATCAACGTTAAAGACATTCAAAGTTTTCTAAATTTTGCAAACTTTTATAAAAGATTCATTTATAATTATAGTAGAATAACTATCTCGCTTACTTGTCTCATCAGAAAAGATGTACTCTTTGTCTGATTTCAGAAATGTCAAATTGCATTCAACATTCTTAAGAAAATCTTTACTTTCAAGATTATTTTTCATCACTATAATTCAGATTATAAGATTGTGATAAAAATCAATGCTTTGAACTATGTGTTCAAAGACATTCTCTTTCAATATGATGAAAATAAGATTTTTTATTCAATCACTTACTTTTCAAAGAAGCATAATTCAGTTGAGTATAACTATGAGATCTATGATAAAGAACTTATGATCATTGTTTGCGCTTTTAAGAAATGATAATCAGAGCTTGAAGATTTTATCTACTTTGTTAAGATGATCACAAATCATAAAAATCTTAAGTATTTCATGTTAACTAAACAGTTGAGTCATCATCAAGCTCATTGAAGTGAGTTTCTATCTAAATTCAACTATCACATCACTTATTATTTTAACAAGATTAATGATAAGTTAAATGTGTTAACACGTTGCTCAGAAAATCTTTTTAAAGAGAGAAATACATTCAATTCTCAACATTAATATCAACATTAAACAATTCTGAAAACTCATGTTTTAAATCTTAATATTGTTAAAAATCTTGTCTTTGATATCTTTAACATCAAAGTCATGAAGCTTCAGTCACAAATCATCACTTTAGATTCAGTTCAGTTACATCTGTTTTTATTTTTTTTTATTTTTTTTTTTAATTCTTACTCAATTTAACACTCATTATGAGTTTATGCAAGATTTTATATACTGTAGCGAATGCTGCGTTAGCACAACACTCTTTTTGCATCAAAAATCGCTTCTTTCTGCACTTTATACTATAACTGTTTTCAATGCAAGAACTTTATGAGTCTGTTTCTTCTTTATTTTCTCTCTCTTTCATTTAACTTTTCAATGATGTCACAGCTTGAAATTGATTCAGTATGCTCATTGAAAGTATCATTTAAATGATCGCTGTTGCTGTGTTTATTGAAAATATGTTGCATACATTGTATGCAATATACATAAGACATGATCTCTATGCTGATTTTCTTCTTAGCGAGAAATAGTCTTTTTTCTTGCAGCAGATTCACAGTTTAAGATGAGCGAAATCTCACACTGCTCAAATTTCAACAGTTTACTTCTTAAGCATGAATTGCAGATGTTTCGTCAGCGATATGCATGCATATCACAGTCAATTTCTTCTTTAATCACATCGACATATGCTACTGTTCTCTTAAGCTATACAGATGATATCTTCAACTAAAGATTGACTTTATCATCAAGACATTTGAGAGTCAGAGCTCAGTGAAGAAATAAGATTCTTGAGATTGACAGTTATCATCATTGTATATCATGCTTCGCAGACGCTTGCTTCGCTTGTAAAATGTGCAACTCATCTGTTTCATGTTATCTGTAAAGATCTTTCTCATGCAGATCAATCATGTTTTGCAGAGATGTTTGTATGCTACACTTCTAATCAGACAGCGTAGTTTGATCATTCTTTATTAACTCGCTTGTGTCTCTTTTCTCTTAACAAAGTCTTCTCATCAGCGTATCATCTACATATAGAATGTTTATGTCTGAACGTCTGTTAAACAATATTAACGAGACTCTTGAGTTTGCTTGTATTGAATTTAACAAGTCTCATGAGTTGCTCATGTCGTAGTAACAGACATGCAGTCTTAACAAGATTTATACGTAGTTAGCATGTAAATTTAAAGAATGTTCATGATTCAAGTTCTTTCTGCTAATCATTCTCAACAGATCAAATGCAAGAGTGTTCTGTCTCAGTTCTTGTCATTACAATGACAAGATATTGAATTGAATGATTTTCATAAGTGATTTTTCTCGTAGTTCTGCGTTCTATTTGACTTTCTTATCTGCGTAAAGATTGTTTGTAGCATGCGCATTAAGATTATTGAAGTCTGCGCGATTGCAAAAACTCTGCACGCGATCAATGCATAGCGCTTCATCATCATGCAGCATCTTGATGTCATTCAAACTTTTGATAATCTTTAAACTTTACTGTAGCTAAACAATAGATTTGTAATCAGCATCATGTACAAATGAGTTTCATTGCTGATCATCTGTTTTTAATTATTTTAACATTTTTGCAAATTCTAACTTTCATGAATCTAGAAATTGAAGAATTCAATGTTAAAGATGTCAAGTCTCAATTAGATCAAGACATTCTGAATCTTAATGAAGATTTTGCTGATATTTTTACTCAAACATTGTGAAAGTAAATTGAAATCAATGACAAATTTGCAGCTCAAATAATCGAAGTGCTTTGCAATGAAGCACAACATCACAACAAGATTTCTCTAGTTAAGTGTAAAGAACACAAGAATCATCTGTACTTTCAAGAAAGAAAGTATGTGTTCAATTTAAATAAACTACGTCTTTGTATCATTCAGCTCACTCATGATAATGTCATCAATAATCACTCAGAAAGAGCAAAAAGCTATGAACTGATCAGTTGAGTCTACTGATGATTAAACATTTATAAGTATGTTCAATGCTTTGTATGAAACTGTCATGTATGCACATGTTTCAAGCTTTTTAGACAATGAACTTAAGAATGATTGCATTTTCTTTCAGTTCTCAAACATTGTTGACATGATGTCTTCATGAACTATGTAGATTCTTTATCGTTCAATATCTTCATGAATATCACATATAAATATGTTTTAATCTTCATTGATCATTTTATCAAAATGAAACATTTAGTTCTCATCACTTTTATAAAAGTTAAAGAAGTTATCAATTGCTTTTATGCTTATGTTTGAAAACATCATGATTTACTTGAGTTCTTCATGTCTGATCAAAACACACAATTCACTTTCAATGTTTGAAAACATATGTGTAAAATGCTGAAGATAAACATTAAATTATTAATAATGTATCACTCTGAAATTGATGATCAAATTAAGAGAATCAATGCTGTCATGAAGCATTATCTTCAAGTCTTCGTCAACTACATGCAAAATGATTGAGTTGAATGACTTTCTGAAGTTGAATTCATTATCAATAATGCATCATCATTAATTACTTTAACATCATTCTTCTTGATTAATTTGAGTCAAAACTCATGTCTGAACTTTAAGTCTTTTGAATCTTTGTTCAAGAATCTTACATTTTAAGCTTGAAACAAGTTAATCAATGTTAAAGAATTTATCAAGAAGATGAAGAAACTAACTGAGCATTTACGTGATGAGATGCTTATAACTCAGATCATTTACAAATTCAATGTCAATCTCTCTCATCATTCTTGTTTTAAATACTTCATCGAAGATGAAGTCTGACTGAATGTTCATAATCTCAGCATCGCTCACTTTGCTGTTGAGTTAAATGATCATAATGTTGATCTCTTCAAGATCAAGCATATCTTCAAGAACAATTTTCTGATCATTGAGTTAAATCTTTCAGCATTCATGAAAATTCATTCAATCTTTTATGTCATTCTTTTGAATCATATCACAAGTGATTTTCTTTTGAATCAACATCAGAAATCTTGAAAACTCATTGTCATTGAGAATGACAAAAAATTTTGATATGTAAACAGCATACTAAACTTCAAGCATGATAAATGCTATAATTCATCTCTGCTCAAGTATTATGTCAATTGAGAAAATCATTTTTCTACTTGAAAGTCTTTTCATCTTCTGAATAATTATGAGCAAGCACTCAATGAATATCATCTCGTCAACTCTGTTGTTGAAGAATCACATGTACTATCATATGTGATATTTCAATATCAATGTTAAGAACTTTAAATTCAATCTTCATCATTTTGATTCAGCTCAGATCTGACTCAGATTTGATTTAAATGTATTTTAGTTTTGTCTGTGCATCATCATGTTAAAATGCATTTCATCTTGTTTTGCTCTTCAGACATCTTGCTCAGATCTGATTCAAATGTGATTCAGATTTATTCTAGTTTCATCTGTGCTTTATCACATTAAAATGCGTTCACATCAATTTTCATCTCATTTCAAGTCTTCATTTTTAATTCTTTCTTATTTCATCTTGTTTCTTCTCATTATTTTGCAGAAGCTCAGTCTTGAAGAGAGAAGCTACTATCATGATGTCAGATCATCAACTTAATTTAAAACATAAATTATCAATGTTTTAAATAATCTCGATTCATTGAATCTATTTTACAGTTCAATGAATCAAGTCATCAATTTAATCATCATCATTTTAATTTAGTTTCAGCAATTCTGTTTCAATCATCTCAGTTGTATGCATGAATTTTTGCAATCTTAAGTCATAAAACTACTGTCTAGTCTTGATTTTGCTTGATTCATGTATATAAAAGTTGAATCTTCATTTTTTTCTTTCACTCTTTGTCTTTCATCTTGTATATTATCTGATGTATTGTCTTGTATCTAGATTTTATCAAAGTAATAATAATATCAGTCTTTTATATTGATAGTATTTCTAGTTTAGCTCAGTCTCTGACAATTAAGCAGAATCAAGACTAGACAGTAGTTTTATTAACTTAAGATTGCAAAAGTTCATGCATACAACTGAGATGATTAAAACAGAATTGCTGAAACTAAATTAAAATAATAATGATTAGATTGATGATTTGATTCATTGAACTGCAAAACAAATTCAATGAATCAAAATTATTTAAAATATCAATGATTTATGTTCTAAATTGAGTTGATGATCTGACATCATGACAGTTATCAGATATTCTGTTGATTCATAAAGAAAGCTTCAAAAGTTAAAGAGCAAATGACTTGATATAAAGTTAAAATAACTTTGTATCTTTAGTTCATCTTCAGCATTTAACATTAAACTAAAAGTCGTTGATTTGACTTTTAAATACAAGTCATTGCTTAAAATATTCAACTAAACTGTAAGAGTATCATTTTTTTAATACTTGATTATCATTTTGTTACATATATAATGAGCTACGAAGCATGACGAGCTATGTTCTTGAAATTTCAAGATCAAGTTACACTGTAATTTACATGTAATTTAGTATTAACATTCAAGAATGATTTTCTGATTTTTAGCTCAAAGATCGTTCAGATACTATCATACAGAAGAATAAAGCTTCTGCTCACGCTTCTCATTTTCAGAACATTGTCTTCATCAATGCAGCAATTCTTCGTCTTTTATGATTTGCTAATTCTTCGAATCTAAACGCGATAGAGCTCTGTTGATGATGAATGAAGCATAGAACAACGCTCAAAGAGACTTCTAGAAACAGAATTACTATGATCAAAGCATGAGTTAGATGCTGAAAGAAAAAGCTCACTCAGAAATGAATTCAGATCTAGATCAATCGAATTTCTCGTCACATTCAGCAGATTATTGAGCTAAAGGAAGGCAATGAATATAGAGAAGATAGAGCTGAGGATAGTGCTATTCGTTCATATAACTCGAAGGAGCGAAAGAAACGTTATGCACGTTGAAAAGCAGGATTTAGGCTCGAGAACGACGACGTGAATAAGTATGTAAATCAGGCAGATGAGCCTGATGTAGAGGTAGAAGAGATAGAGATGATAGAGAAGATGATAATTGATAGGCAAATGAAAGGTTTGGGTTTCAAATCGATATTATCGACTTCAAGCACTAATACTAGATTACACGTAAATTACAGTGTGGCTTGGTCTTGGCATTCCGAGAACATAGCTCGTCATGCTCCGTACTGTAAGTCAGTATATTCACTATGATACCGCCTTTAGACGGTAATTTGAACCATTACTGTATAGATACAGTTAAAGGAAACCATATATTTTCGCTAAGGTATGTCCTGAACGCTCACGGATATCTCCGCAGGTGATATAAGCAGATCGAGCTCCGCTGAGCAGCATTCTAGTATACGATGATGTTTCAATTGCTTTCTTACCATGGAACATCAGTTCCTTCCTAAAGGCGCATCATTCGGTGATGAGAATCACGTAGCATACAATGGAGGAACAGACTATCGTCTAGTTCCATTTCTGGAGTACCCTGAGCACGCGGGCTATACGTTCTTGACTCGAAGTCCGCTATCAGTCAACCCCCGAATGCTCTCTAACGAATCTCCAACGGCTGATTTTCTCCTCGCGTGGATCTTTTGCGCCTTTTTACGAGAGGTGCTGGGTGCGACTGTAGAACAGCTTACTGGAGAGAACCTATATGAGCACAAAGATTTCGTTCAAACACTTGGTCATCCAACAAAGGCAGTTTTGACGACATCGAAACTGAATGTGCTCCTCAAAAGGTGGTCAGACCTGATCCAGCCCAACGTTTCCAGTGCTGCAGTTCAGCACCAACATTTAGTAAATTGCTTGAATCTCGCTATTGGACCAATTTTGATGGGCGTTGCGTCGAAGCTTGATTGCAACACAAACCAGGTTCTCTGCTCAACAGTTGAAGTGGTTTCTCATTGCATTAATCACGTGTTCAACGACCAAGAATACGCACAAAGATTAAAATGTATAGCACCCTTGACAGGTTTATTCGGTGATAAACAGGATTTAGGAAGTATGAAGCACCTTGGATGGTGCCCGGCTCAAGCGGACTCGCTTTGGAAAAGCCATCTTGCCTTCAACGTCTTCTTCTACCTAGAGAAGATGGACCGACGTCAAGATCCCCTTCGTAAAGATCGTCATCTCAATTGCTCACATTCGAAATGTTTTGCTCTGAAGGCGCCGACCAAATCTCAGCATCGCGACCCCCTCTGTGATTGCGCTGAGATTGCCATAGAGGAAAAAGATTGGCGTAGATTGCTCCAAATATTGGAGTCGAATAGCATACCCCTTCTGCGCCTGACCCGCAATGGTGGAAATTTGAAGATGGAAGTAGTCAGAAAAGACTCACAATCCAAATATGTTGCGCTTTCGCACGTCTGGGCTGACGGTCTGGGTAACAGGGAACAGAATACTCTACAAGAATGCCAGGTCGATTACCTCTTCAGTCGTTTGAGAGATTTCCAAATTTCAGTGCAAACCACTGATCAGGACCTTCTCCTCTGGATCGACACTCTTTGTTGCCCGCTGAAGCCTCTAAATCTCAAGGTACAAGCCTTAGCATTGATGCAAGAAACTTACAAAGACGCGGAGCATGTCCTGGTCTTTGATTCCGCCCTCGAGAACACAGATCACACATCCCTAGACTACCTCGAAATTTTAGCCCGGGTGCTTACATCCGATTGGATGCGGAGACTATGGACGCTTCAAGAAGCTTTCCTGGCACAGAATTTGTGGGTGCAATTCAGTCGCGAGGCGATCAGTATTGATCAACTACTCATAGAACATAATGAAATGGATAAAAGGGTTGAAGCGAGAATAATGTATACATTCACGAGGAACTTCGTCTTCAGTATTCGCCGTAGGCGCGCCCTAAAACCTTCATCCCACACATTCCACATCCACACACTCGCCCTAGGTATAATAGGACGGTCAGTGACCGAACCATGTGATGAGCCTCTTTGCCTGAGCACAATTCTCGATCTGGACATAGGGAACGCCACATCGGTAGCCCGAGCGCCCCCAGAGCAAAGGATGAAAATACTCTGGGACCGCTGGTCTAAGAGTATTCACGGCATACCTGGGAGAATAATCTTTAGCGACAGCCCAAAGCACTCCCACGCTGGCTATCGATGGGCTCCTTCTACGCTACTACGAGGGAGCATGCCCTCGGTTTTGCTCCCCGAGGGTTTCGGCACTGGCATGCTGTGTCCTTCGGGGTTGAAGGTGCATTTTCCAGGGATCCTGCTCTCGTCTACCCCTTTGAGCAGAGAGGCTTCTGGCAAGATGAAGATTGACCGACCCAATTTTTTACGGGATGGCAAGGGTCTATGGTACACATTTACAGTCGGAGACTTGGACGCCACGAACGCAAAAGTGGCAGACAACCCTGGCAATTTTATACAAGAGCTAGCAGCTGCGAAGAGTCCCTTCCCACCAAATGTTAAGATAGATTATTGCCGCTACGCCGTCATAATGAGCGGACAAGATGGAAATATCATTGGCTCCACCAATGCTCTTCTAGTCCATCTTCATGGGAAGGAGGGACAGATATTTCTCACCAGGCGTATTCAATCAATTCTACCTCCTTCCATTGTCCATCACAGTCTCGGTCCCATATTGGAGGCAGCTTTCCAATTCGTTCAAAATGTGCGGGACAAAAAGACAGTGGATCTCTCTGCTGATGAAACGACGGAACACTCGTCTGCTCATGAAACAGCTGCAGCAGCCGCACAAGGCTCCGTGCAGAAGGACGGGCCATTTGGTATGGGCGAGGAAGCACTTGCGAAAGATCCTGCTTTGGAACCATTGGTCCGGAAGTTCAGCGCAAATCCCGCTGCTTCCATGCAGCGGTGGATCGAATGTATCCTGGATGGGAACTTCGTTGCGTTGGGTCAGATCTTGCCGGAGACCCAGGAGTGGTGTGTCGATTGACCACGGATAAGCTTCAGTAGCAGTTCGAGAGAGCCTGCGTTTGAAATGCCGTGAAGTACGAAAGCTTTCATCCAATGCAGTACCCGAAAATTCACGGCTGCACACTGGGAGACCTTCGCAGCTGGTAGAAGCCGTCCCGTCGCATCTGCTCTGACTGGTACGTGCTCCCCATTCTCTATATTAGTGGCAAATGTGGCTTGCTGCTGAGTAGCTGAATCAAGACTAGGTCGCGTTGGTATTGCTCGCATGCATCAAATGACAACGCTATATCTGCAAGTCGATCTCATTTGATTTGATTTCTACCTGGAATGGACTATTCCAACCATGGCGTTCATGCACAACGGGGCGTTAGAGTGACCTTTAACTTCCTCTGTCATGTGAAAATTAGGACTACACATTCCATGAGTCTGTAGGCCGGACGAAATCTAGTGCCTATACCTATCGGAACTCTATGGAACTGATGAACATAACCAGAGATCTCTGTTTTAGCATTGAAAGATAGGTCTATTCTGTTCCCCACGCTCTGCTCTTTTTCCGTTCGCTCTGAACCCTCACAATGACATATCGCCAGAGACAAGGGCAACGGTGGGTATTATCTGTATTCGCGTCGAGTATCATTCGAACAAGCAACGTTGCTCGCTAGTCAAGATGATCCTCGCACTTATAATGGCAACGCCGCGTTCTGGCATAGTAGCGTTTAACTGCTTTCCTCAATCCGAAGTTGCGGCTCCCCACGCCTCGTTCTCCACCGATTACTACTGTCTAGAAGTGTCTTGCATCCCCTAACCAGTCGCCGATATCTGCGAAGAAAGCTCTTGCCAGCCTCCCAGTTCTCGATCAGATACGGTTCGCCCCAAACGAGGAGCCCATTGTTGGGCTCGGGCTCGCTGCTGAGCCATCCGACTAGATCCAGACAGAGCGCGTCTACGTCGTAGGAACCTGCTTCGGAAAGGATGATCTGCTCCCGCAATTGTACGTCTGGAAAGACGTCATATGCGGGATAGTGACGGATCGTCTTCTGTATTGCGGTCGGCTGCAGGCCGTAGGGGAGATGGTCACCTGGAGCGGGGGTTGAGAAGGGAGAGATCGTGTCTTCACGAGCAAGGTTGGCGATATGGAAACCTAGGATGCTGACATTTTAGAGGTAGGCTCGGAGGACGTTTCAGCAGGCTAGGCTCAGTAGGATTTCGGCGTAGGGAGAGGGGGGCTGGGACGGGTGGTTCATATGTTTTACCCTCTCTGCGAGCGCTGTTTTGAGTGTCGCCGTCAATGCGACAGGGATCTTACATTTACGGAGGGCCTGAAGCCTCGAAGCCTGGTACTTCTTAGGAGGCGTCCAAAGTTTCAGCATCCCTTTGTGTTTCATGGCATGGGGAGGTGGAAGAGCTGTGGAAACAGAAGCTGGGGGGAGTAGCTCAGGATAAGGCCATAAGGGAGCGGTTGAATTTGTGGATGTAATCGGATTCGACGACGGCTTGTTGGATTTCAAGGCTTTTCTTCTTCGACCTAAGTTGATTGGACACGCGACGACATGAATTTGGTAAATTCGCGAGCAGCTCTGGCATTGACTCGATTCTGTATGTTCCGCGTATCTGCAGAAGATTTACCGGACCGGTCATCTTCTAGACCCCTGATATCACTTTCTGGATAGGACTATACTAGAATTATAGATGGCTGCTGCTGCCGCTGATGATGCAGCATTTTCAATCATGGGCCAGCTGGAATGGTGGAATCTTAGTGATTAGAAGCAAAGCTTGCGATGAGGATCGGTCTCGCTCTCCGTATCCTTCTGCTTCTGTGTCTGCTGTAGTGCCAGGCGATAAGTGGTCCGGGTAAGAGGTATAGCGAAAAATTCCTTTTTAGTTAGAAACTTGAGTTTCCTACTCCTACCGAGCGTCTCCTTTGAACGATCGCAAGCCTTTCCACGTTATTCTTTTCTTTCATTTCTGGTTTGTTCTTCTTTTATATGTACTTTGCCATCGTGAGGAAGCAACAAAGAAACGGATGATACAATTTTACGCTACAAAAGCTTGGCCATTTCTTACCATGCTGCCTTTTTCCTCAACATTTGTCCTCTTAATCGAATGAGAGAAGCCGTACGTCAGCAGGGAGTAATGGGGAATGGCTGGGTGGGGTCGCTTGGGAAGGTTGGGGTGGGAAGTGGGAGATTCTGGGGAGAGGGTGGGGTGCAGAATGCGACTTTCTGTGCAAAAGCTGTTACGTATCTGGTAAGCATTTCTGTAAGCCTTTATCTAAGTTTCCAAGAGTCCCCAAGTCCGCGTCAACTAGAAGCTCTCAAACATCCTCAAACCACGGCCCCTCGGCCCTCACAAACTCCTCCCACCCCCTCGGCCTCTCCTCCATCTGCGCCAGCGTCCAATCCAACTGCTTTCTCCCCCCCGCCCCATAATACGCATACTCCGTAATCAGGCCCCTAACCTCCGCAAGCGCATTTCGCACATGCGCCGGCAGTGAAGAAAGCACCTCGGATCCAGTGGAGCTTTTCTCAAACACGACAGTCTTGCCTGTGGCTTTTGTCCAGCCAGCCGCAATTTCGAGGGGATTATAGTAAGCTGTGGCGCTGATGAAGGTTTTGCCTTTGTATTTCGAGGGGTTGAGGAGAGCGGGGGTGAGGAATTTGCCCGTGTCGGTAATGTCGACTAGGGGGAGCTGGGTTGTGGGATCCCAGGGTTGGGCAAAGATGTAGGTGCCGTCGCCTTTCTACATAATACCTGGTGTTGGATATATCCTCGAAAGCGAGTGAAAGTGTTCTGGTAGAATGCTAAAGAGAGGATGGACTGACCGGCTTTGGAGTCATGATGACTTTGAAATTTTGCATGTACCATGCAGGCATGTAAAAGATGCTCTGGATAGGTAGGGTGCGAATATACGTCTCCACCTCCGCCTTGCTGTCAAAGTGGTGCACGTTACTCAGCTTACCGGAAGACATTTTGGTAACGTTCGGGAGCGAGGACCAGATGATGAGGGTGGCGCCGGCTGCGACGGCGGCATCGGCAACAGCTTTCCCTTGGGCAATCTCACTGGCGGCGGAAGCTTTTTCCCAATCTGATGTATGGAGCGTTAAAAAGGCTCATGATCAAGAAACTGTGGACTTGAGGTCTGAATAGAAGCGTACAGTCCGTGACAGAGAAGACAGCATAAGAACCTGCAACTGCATCCTTCAACGAGGCCTGGTCATCCATATCGGCCTATAGACTCGATTGTCAGACTACCACCCGACTGCTTCAGCCCATTCGTTACCAGTACCTGGACGACCTCAACCCCTTCTTCTTCTAACGCGATAGCCGCAGGCTTGGTAACATCGCGAGCAATGCCACGAAGCTTGTAGATTTTTGAGAGTTTAGAATGCTTGAGCACATGAGCAATCAAGGCACCGCCTTGAGCGCCTGTAGCGTCGACGACCGTTAGGAGCTTGCTCGTAGTCGCCTCGGATTACTACCTTGTGAAGCAAAAAAAGGGCTGCGGTTCTGGTCAATATAGACTTTGTGCATTCCTCCAGCCGCAGGAAGCCCCGTTATATGTCAGCATGGCTTGCAGGATGCATCAACGAGTCGCAACTCGGATGGTTCATGACCCGTGAGCCGGCCCACTAATGTTGGGAGCAACCTTGGGAATTCGACTGTGTGATTTGCTCCACCAGCTTTACGAGTGCAGATGGTGCTTAGAAATACTTGAGTTATTTGATCACACTAGAAAAACTCGCTTGCCCTCGGTTAGCCCTATCAACAATTTGATGGGATCTCCAGGTCTCTGGGAACAGGTTCCCTGATCGTAAATTATCGTGAGATCATGTTATCGTTCCACTCTCGAAGCTTTTCTAGCAGTGGCCATAAGCCATGAAACACACGATAACAATTATCTGCCATCTGTCAGGAGCAATTAATAACATATGGTTTTTATTTTCTTGTCTCTGCATTGCTATGTCAACATTCACACGTTCATGAATACTTGCGCAATCGGGAGCGAATGATAGACAGTTCTGAGATTGTGCAGTAGACAAATGTTCGCCAAGGAGCCCAGCTTGTGTAGGCCCTGTATGAGGGACAAGGACGGGCATATGCAAGATAGGATACCTGAAACGTATCACAGGTACCTGATCCAGTTCGAACTTACGGCCAATCTCCGAGGCTGCGGCTCTTACCCCATTCGAATGCGAAACCGAACGAAGACAATTCCCTACCATTTCGCCTCCTTCGTGGCTTGAAACTTCTTAAGTATGACAAGTTGTTTCTCCAGAGCACTCAGCCACGTTTCCAATGCTTGGTTGACCTTTCTCTGATCATCCCCCATCTTCGCGTAGAAATCTTTCTTGTATGGTGTCGCCGACATGGCGGCACTGAAAAGTGGTTTCATCATGAATGAGTGGTGTGGTTTCAGCGTATTGGTATATGCAGCCCGGAAGGACACCGAGAGCTCGTCGTTGGTGTTCGCAAGATTGTGTCGAAGTGCTTGCGCAGTGAAATCGAGTCCTCTACCACATTCATTAGAGCTGCATTTTAGCTGGAACAGGGCCGACCAACCGCACGAGCCATAACAGGCCTTCTGCGGCGATGTGCTTCTCGGTTTTCAGCTCGTTGACAACGAGTGACTGAAGGTTGTCCGATTCAGCCGGCGCAGCTAATTGGCGTTCTCGCACTTTCTTCGATTCTATCAGCTTAGCAGGCAGCGATGATGACGCGATGAAGGTCTTGCCTTGACGTTGCCCTGGATATCATTTTTGACGGGGACGAATGATAGGGAGCCTAGCAGGTCTGAGGCAAGTAAGCATCGAGCTGTGGATAGAGCTTGAAGTCGGCATACCAAAGAGGGATGTAAGCGAGTCGGCAGAGTCAAGAAAGTCGGTAGTCGGGATTGCATTGTCATGGGCAGCATCGATAGGTACGTCAGCAAAAGACTTCTTCAGAGTGTCGAACCAAGTTCCTCGCGACGGAAAAGATTGCGCTGTTGCTGCCATGGAGGTGGAATTACGGTACTCTACCTTAGTGGTGTACGAATCTCGGGTCGCAGCGTTTTGGCCGAGGGTCGGAATCAAAAGTCGTGGCAGACAGACCAAATTAAGCGATTCCCACCAAACCACAGCGAAATATGTACTAATTTACGGAGAAAATAACCAATTTTCTACTATTTGACCTTCTAAAATGGAGTAGAGTATCCATTCCGCTCCCAGCACTGTTGCACCCTATCCTGCATATTTGGCTTCCCTTTTTTGATTCCCCTAGCGTCGGGTTTGCCATTGGGGCTATCCAAAAACACTCATTGATCTCCTTCAATGTAATCTTCTTCCATTCCTCCTCCATGGCCTGCCTGAGCTGTCTGGAAGTCAGGTATTTGTGAAGCTTGACGCGTGACTTCAGTATACGCCATACATTTTCGATGGGGTTTGATTCCGGTGATTTATGGGGCCAATTTTCTATGAATTCCAGCTCCATTTGGACCTTCCTGAATCGAGCGATATTCTTGTCGGAGCGCGTACCGTGTGAGCCATCATTATCCTCCTGAAAGACGAATTGACCTCCTGCTCGCTCCACTTCTTCCTTTCTACGTCGTACAATGGGTAATATATCCTTAGCATATCGTTCCTGAGCCATGGCTCCACCCGTCTTCTGTGACTTTCTTCTTATTTTGCCGTTCTTCTGCTTGTGATCCACCTCTTCAGTTCAGCCGTAAAACACCAGCTCGCTTTATAATCAACCCCTATCATAGCTCATACACTGATTTCAGTGCCTGCAATTCATGATTTTTGACAGGCATGCATTCATGATATCCAGCCTGATTAAAAGCTCTTTTCACAGTCCAAGGACTGCAGCCTAATTCGTATTCATCACAGCAGTGCTGCCACGTCCAAATACGTCGATTATAAGGTCCTTCCAGAGCCTTAATCATCTTCTGAACAGTGTCATTATCGAGCTTAGAAGAACGTTCAGAACGCTCTGCTCCAGAGCGACGCGTTAGTCCATCTAGCCAACGATATTGAGTTCGTTCAGGCACCCCTGTTTCTTTGCGTATACTTAGTGCTGAAGAGCCTGATTTCTTCGGCTGTTTGGTACGCGAGTAGATGTAGTCCATTCTTGAAGCTTAGTAGGCCTACTGTCTTCCAAGTCAGGTGTTCGCGGTCGTTTCATAGTGATGTTTCAGAAATGTGGTGAGCTTCCCGTTTGTTTACTACCTTACCAAAGTACTAGTTTTAGTGGGCACACACACGTGGGGTTTGATGGGGATCGCTGAATTTGGCTTTTGATTTCCGACCCTCCGGTCGGAGGACTCCCGTCGCTGCTTTCGGCTGGAACAAGCGCTATTCTAGCGTGGAAAGAAACAAGGCTTGATGAGTCAGCCGCAGATTCTGCTTCTTTACCCAATCTGCCCTCGCTTATCCGCATTTTGGGTATTTCTCCGAAATGTCTTCTTTTCTCTTGGCTTTCACATCTGTGCATGATGTTTAATTTAGGTAGATGTGGTGCTACTCTACTAGCAGTCTTTTCCCGCTTCTCTAGAGAACTGTTCTGGCTCCTCAACTTTCCCCGCATTGCTCACAGCTTACGGAGTATGTGTGTCGGAGAACGAGGTCATCTGAGGCATTTTGGTATGTAGGTTGAAGCTTGATAGGAGTCTATCTAGGAGCGAGCAGGTAAAACTCTACGAAGGCGGAGATTACCATCTCCCCTATTTCCAACAATCTGGACGTTGCACGAAGTACTGTACCTTAGATTTAAAGATCTGCGGTCTAGGTTGAATTGAAGCCGATGCCAAGAAAGGCTAGGAGAAAATGGGTGGGGGTTCACCAACCTTTGACACGGCTTGGGGCCCATTGGTTCAGCGAGGACAGACGAAGAAACGGGCTGAATGCTGACACAGGAACCGGGCGGAGACCCAACGACCGCTGATCTGCAATAATTCCCCGGTCATTGTCGTCAACGTAGAACATTTCAACACCGCAATCTGCCGTGTTTCTTAGCAAGGTTTTGGATGTACGAGAATGGTCATATCTCCGCCACAAGCTCTGAGTTCAATGCATTGAATGCCTGTGGCTATAAGGGCCTTGCTGTACGTATACGAGATTGATACAGGGGGGCCGTAATGATATTGGTACTGCTTTCGGACTCGTACTCTTGGTTCGTCGAACTTTTCTCTCGAAGGTGTGGATTGCTACCAGGGCGACAGCTTCACACCTACACGCTCTACTACGTACGGTATCTGCTCCACGATGCGCTCGAAACCGAACCCCCACGGGATCACACGTTGCTGTAGGTTTCGCAGCGGTTGGCTAGTACTATCTAGTTCAGGGTACAGGATGTTAAACTCCGAGGTTCAGACCCTTGATGTCAAGGTTTTCTGGAACATAGCACACCAAGTCTCCCTTAAGTTTGGTGTTGAAAGGAATCTGAAACCCACGGGACTGAGGAACCGATCAAACGTTCCAGCTCTCTTCCAAGTCATGTTCCTCCGGTGGTCACGAGAGGCCATATGCGTGATATTATCCCATCTCATCTCAAGACCTGCCGAAACAAGGCAGTTGTTTTCGCCCTTGAAGGATCCTAGTGTCATCCAGCTTGCCTACCGTCTTTCCCTCATCTGCAAAAATGAACCCGGAATGAGCAGTTCTCTACTTTTTGTACCGAGACATTTCAGTCTTCTCACGCGTTGTGTTGACTCTTTTGAAAGACATCCTGTTTCTATTCTGAGCTCTTCACGTTGATCGAATAACTTTAGTGTGTATATATAAAGCAGGTGCAGCTGCTGTTCGGTATTCCAATCAACCAGACCTTGTACCAACCATCAAGAAGAATCCAGGCCCACGCCACATATATCCTTCTGATCTTCAATCAAAGTATTCCATATTTTTGAACATGCTCTCCCAAACACTTCTTCTCGCACTTGCTGGCATCGCCACAGCTTTCCCGAATACCCTTGCGCCGCGCGCCACCTTTTCAGGAACCGCCACTTTCAACGATTACATAAAGCAGGGCCAAACTGTGTGCGGTCCCCTATCAGGTTAGCTACGTCCATTGCTCAGGCTTCTGGTGCGAGAAGCTCATCATGTTTAGGTGTATCTGGCACGTATGGCGCTGCAGCCGGTGATATCTCACCAGATATCTCCGCCGGACTTTGCTACTCCTCAATCGATACCTCCAAGTGCAACGGTCAAGATGTCGTCGCAGGCTACCAAGGTCCCGCATGCCCGAAGGGTAACTGCGGAACCTGCTACAGGGTCACCAATCGAGGCGGCTACGGTGGAGCCGGTGTTGGAGGTGTCGGTAACTCGGTCGTTGTACAGATCATCGACAGCTGCCCCTCCGTCAGCGCGTACAACTACTGTAAAACCTCGGTACCGGCCAAGGAAAGGTGTGGTGCTGGGAACTCTTTGGATATAAGCTTAGACGCTTACCTAGCTCTTACTGGCATTCCATGGAGCTCAGTAAGTTTCAAATGCCTTTACACCACATGCGACGGCATGCTAATTTTCTCCTCAGAGTGTGCCCAACCTCACCATCGATATTGAGCCAAGCGGCTGCTGAACAATCAGATTGGGACGTGCATGAATGTTCTATCTGGATAGGACTGGCGTACGACCATGCGTTTGGAGGCAAATTGAGATTTATAGCGCTTGAAGCTACTTTGATAGGAAAACTATTCATCTCGGAATTCTTCTCAGAAAGTGATTATATCGTCCATTTGCTTGTAGACACCTCTGTAGGCTGCGAAATGAACTTGAGCGCTCTTTTGAGATTTGACAACCTTGAATAGTAGGAACCGTTACCGAGCAGTGAAGTAGGTTTGTTTACAACTGATAAAATGTCTGCGTTTGTGAAGGTCGCTAAAGAACAAGTTATGATCATGTACTCTAATCCCAGAACAGTCTTCCGACTTCTTTCCACTTGTACTCGTGCTCAAGTAGTCATCGTTACCTTACTATGTAAACCCTCATGAATCCGAAGAACTACCTAGGTAAGGGAAGCAGCATAAGATTAGGGTTAGGGCTAGGGTTTTTGCAATTCTAGGTAGGTTAAGATAAGGTACCTTAAGCATGCTCGCAAACCGCGTCACTGGCGGGTAAGAGATGACCTACGCTACCACCAATGTCCAACTCAAAGGTGATACGAAGAATTCTTCCCATTCATTGTACATTAGTGTTGTTTGAATCTATGCATTGTTTCTATTATTTGACCCTCCAAATTACAAATGGGCTCTGAGCAATCTCCAGAGGTGGAAGCTGTAACGGCCCATGATCTGGAGTCTGGGTCTTACACTGCACTCCGACTAGTATGTGCATCAGATGACCGGGAGGTATTCGCAAGGCTAACTCTTGCCCTCAGCAACACGCCACGCCGCATCATCTACACCTCACAACACGAAGATGCTTCATTGGCCCGATCCCGAAAGGCTGGTTGAATAGCCATCGCAAGTCGTGGTACAAGCGTTACATTAGCTCGTCAAGCTACTCATCAAGGGCAGCAACGTTCTCGGCAGGCCCAGATGTTTCTCGTCAAAGGCGAGTCACCGGCCTTGACGGCCCGTCAGCGACGGCGGCCCATGGTCGCAGCTTTCCACAACCTGAAGATGTTGATGAAGAGGAGGAGGATGAAATCACAGAGCATGACCTGGTCGAGGAGACTGGAGCAGAGGACGATGCAGAAACTGGAGGCTCTGCGGACCGGCCAAAATCACCTCAGGCAAAGGCGAAGCCACGTCCAAATCTCGAGCAACCGCTGGGCTCATTAACTTCTGGCACGACTCATAGTGCTTCTTCCTATGTTACAGCTCCGAACGGACCACGCAAAACTTTCAAACAGAGGATGGATTCTATCAATACCTCAGAGGCTGCCAAACCTGCCTCATTTGTGACTGCTCGTGACTGCAAAGACGCTTTGTCCAAGGCAAAATCAGTTGATGACGGCTCAAAAAAGCCTCCATATACTCCGGGTAGCAGTGCACAGCCATCTCCTGCCAATCCTGATTCACCTTTCCATGGTGAACCTATAGCTTCCTCGACGTCTTTACTTCAACATGGACAGGATCAAGTCGGAGAAGTGCCTTCTCCTGGTATCCTAGCCAGAAATTCCTCTACCCGTCCACTTCTCGAGGACGGAGATCATCCTCTAGAGCCTAGTCCAGAGAACCTCCCAGTGGGTGGGCTGAAGCAAGTCACTTCCGGTCTGATTAGATTCAATATACCCGAGAAGCCTGCCCCTACAGAAGATCGTACTAAGGCTAGGCTGACAGAAGGTGCTCGCCATAGGCCATGGAGCCAGCTGAGGCGTGGTCCGTCTCGACCAGGGGAAATTGTCAAGATCGAGAAGATGCTCGTTCGCGTTGACGCCACTATGAATGAGGTGGAGGATGATTATGATGAGAACGATAGCTTAAGAATAGACGCCCGGACAGTAGAGGCTTGGAGGGAATTCATTGTCGTTTGTCGAGAAGGCGCCGATGAAAAGGCCCATTATTCGATTCAGATGTACAAATCTAGAGTGATACCTGCTGTGGAGCAGCCTCGAGTCAAAAAGCGTGCTACCCATGAGATACCATTGATCCGCAAGGTTACCCATGTGAACCTGTATTCCTCGCTGGACAAGACATTGGTGGTTTGGGTCCCGTGGAAAATGAGAAAGAGAATATACATTCTTCGAACTCGATCGGCAGCTAGTGCTATGGAATGGTATACCTTCATACGAGATAATCTGGGTCTGGTCCGCTCTTCGTCTCTAGAGGTTCATGTGCCGGATCTCAGTATCACGCTGCAACTGGAGAACCCATTCAGTGAATTGGAAGCCTCAAGAGAAGCAGCTCTTGCGGATGCAGAAGACGACATGGCTTTACTTAGAATCACGGAAGCTGAAAGAGCAGTTGCGGGAACCATCATAAAGCGATGCATGAAGATGTTAGAGACTTCGCCCGAGTGGGCGGACGTGCTCCAAGCATGGCTCGAGAAAGAAAGGATGGGCCTGGCCTGGAAGAGATACGATCGCCTGGAATGGGTACATGGTGCCAACGAACAGAGGATGTATGGCACAATTGCGATGCAGAAGTCGCATGATCTGGAGCTACTACCAAAGCACCACTACCCCACGCATACAAAACCAAAAAACGAGGACCCTTTGGAAGAGTCTGCCCCTGTTGAGGGTTACCTGATACGCCTCACATCGCAGAGAGGCCGGATGCAACGGTTTGGTAAGATGTATTTCAAGAGACTGTACTTCACAACGCACAATCAGTTCTTGTGTTACTGCAGACCCGCAAAGGCAGTACCACCACCGCCACCACAAATGCCGTTATCCCAGAATTCGAAGATACCGAGCGCAAGCCAAATAGTCGATAAGGCCCCACTGATCTTTGCGATCAATCCATTTCCAGTCAAAGAGGGCCAGATTGAGTGGCTCAACAATGGAAGTCGTGCAAGTACGCGTAACCGTGATCAAATAGCGTACAAAGAGGCAGAGCGTACAGTCAATTCGATGTTGCAGGCTGAAGGCTACATTAATTTGACCCACGTAGTTCGGATACAGCATGCCCGCAGAGGAAATTCGCCAGCTGACGCAACTGTTGCCGAAGGCCCCGATGTCGACTTTCATCAGGTTGTCAGTGATACCCGACGGGACGGTGGGAAAACTGATCAGTTCGACGACAAGCGGAACTTTGAACTGGTGCTGAAGAATGGGCTTATGGTAAGATTGCAAGCGTATGACGAGGTAACGAAGACCGAGTGGATGACACGGCTCAGTGCACTCGTTCGGTACTGGAAGCTCCGTACAGCAGAGCAAATGGATATCTTCAAGACCGTCCGCAATACTAATCTCAAGAGCCTAGAGATTGATGAAGAGATTGAATCCTATATTGGTCAATTCGGGGAGAAATGGGAGGTTACGAGGTCTGTTGCTTCGCCAGAGCTCTTCAATATGTGCGGGATCTCTTGCTGCCGTGCTATTACAGTATGTCATTCTGACTGGTGGATAAACTCTGGCTAATGACAGTTTAGATGTCAGGGGTTCTCTACCGCAAGCCAAAACGTCATACCACATTTCTGCGATGCGGTGTCGTCCTCTGCCATGGCCAGCTGTTGGTTTTCCAAGGAACGCTTCGAAAGCGCACTGGAAAAGAAGTTCCGCATATTCAGCATGAGCGTGTGGCAGCTATCGACTTGAAAGAGTGCTACATATATAGTGGCCTCGTCACCGAAGGTGATTTACTGTATCAAAACCAAACCTTTGACAGTAATCATCCCGGCCATCACGTCCTTCCAAGGGTATATCTCGAAGATGGCTGGACGTCGACCGACGAAGACACTATGACCTGCTTTGTCGTTTGGCAGCCGCGGAATAAGTCACTTTTCAGAGCTAAGGAAGATCAAGGGGAGGGAAAAACCAGACAACGCCTACGTTATGTCTCCCAGCTTGGCGTGGCCGGTCGATCTATTGTGTTCAAGACCCGAAGTCGGGCTGAACGAGATCATTGGGTAATGAGCATCGCTATGGAAATCGAACGCTTGCAACAGGTGGAAGAGATTAGAATCATGCCCAAGACGTAAACCATTCGAACGACTTGGTTCCAGCGAGGCGTTGGCGGTGGGTTCTTCGACGAAGAGGCCAGCGGAGAATGGGCATGAGTTGAGGTACCAAACTTCCTTAGATAAGGATTCTACTATCGCAGATGCGAAGGGTAATACTAGGCCCGAGACAAAGGAATGACAGGAAGCGTAGTCACCTATAACATTATGCACAGCTTATACTTCGATTATATTCTCTATCCTACCCTCAATAACCCTAGGACTCCCCCTGTAATCCTGCCACCGTATCTTCCCGGCCCTTGCCCAAGGTAGAACTATCCCCTTAACCTGCCCAACTACTAGACTCTTCGCCACCTAATGCACACGTCTGGAATTAGTATTCCGCTTTAAATTCCTCGTCTTGTGCCTGCAGATTAGAGACTTACAGGTCCATACAAATTACTGTCATTGCTATGCCTAGTCCCCTCTGGATGCTCCCCCTCAACCCAGACATGCCCTAACGGCACGGTCTCTCTTGGCAACGGATACGGACTTTTCGTAATCACGGTATCCCCTTCCAGGGCTATAACCCGCTTTATTACCATTCTCTCCTGTGAGTGCGGTGACCTATCCCACATCAGCCCACTCCCAAACGATTAAAACCCCCTTCTTCTTCCCTCCCCGAAACCCCACCCACGCTCTAGAACAAACCATCACATACCAAAACGCAACCACCGTCCCCCTCTTGAGCCCCTTGGCCGGCGCCCACATATTCACCCACACAACATCCTTCCGTGTCGAGGTATTGTAGTCGGTGTTGAGGAAAGGATACATTGAGGGGCCGGTTACCCACATTAGCTGGGCAACGTGCATGTTGATGAAGGAGAGGACGGGGATCCAGGTTAGAATGGAGGTAATGGTCAGGAGGGTGGGGCGGAGGCGACGCCAGAGGGGGTGGGAGGAAATGGGGAAGCGGAGGCGATGTAAGAGGGTGGACATGGTTCGTGGGCTTGAGAAATGTAGGTGAGAAGGTAGTTTTAGGAACGTCGTCGGAGTTTAGGGCCCGCCCAGCGAAGCGTGGCAAGGTTCTCCTCCGCTCTTCATGATTTTCACACCTCTGGTCCAAGTGCTAACTGCGACAACATCGGACTTCAATATGAGATCCCAAAGATTTCGGATAGTTGGAGCTATGCAGGTAGAAAGACAATGGGGAGGCTCACCGGAAGGTTCCCTCGGACCCGCGTCATTGCGGGGGAAGCCAGCACTACCATGGACCTGATCAACTTACCCATTGAACCTGTTCGAATTCACCGCCATGTCTCCTAGCACGATCCACGATGTTCGTCGGATTTACCAAATAGCTTCCATCCCCGGTGACGGTATAGGTCCCGAAGTCATCAGCGCCGGCATCCAAGTTCTCGAGAAGCTTGCTTCAATCCTCGGGGAATTCGAATTCCACTTCGACCACCTAGAATGGAGCAGTGACTACTACAAGAAGCATGGGAAATATATCCCCGACGACGGTTTAGAGTCACTAAGAAAATACGACGCCATTCTTTTCGGCTCTGTCGGCGCACCAGGTCCGCATCCTCATCTCCTAAACCAACCCACAAGGCATAACCTCTCCCAACAGACATCCCAGACCACATCTCCCTCTGGTCCCTCCGCCTCGCCATCTGCCAGCCCCTCCAACAATACGCCAATGTTCGCCCCACCAAACTCCTCCGCGGCATCTCTTCGCCCTTGCGCAATGCTCGCGCGGGCGACCTTGACTGGGTGATCATCCGCGAAAACACCGAGGGCGAGTACGCCGGTCAAGGCGGGCGGACCCACATCGGCCAACCGTGGGAGGTCGCGACCGAAGTCAGCATTTTCACGAGACATGGCGTTGATCGAGTGATGCGGTTTGCCTTTGAGAGGGCGCAGAAAAGACAGAGACGGAAGATTACGGTGGTGACGAAGAGCAACGCGCAGAGGAATGGACTAGTGCTCTGGGACGAGGTTGCCGCGATCGTCGCGAAGGACTTCCCAGACGTCGAGTGCGATAAGATGCTCGTGGACGCGATGACCACGCGCATGGTTCTGCACCCCGAAACCCTCGACACCATCGTCGCCACAAATCTTCACGCGGACATTCTAAGCGACCTCGCGGCTAGCCTCGCCGGCAGCATTGGAATCGCTCCAACCAGCAACCTCGACCCCACGCGCCAAAACCCAAGCATGTTTGAGCCGATCCACGGCAGCGCGTTCGATCTGGTAGGCAAAGGGACTGCGAACCCCGTGGCGACGTTCTGGACGGCGGCGGAGATGGTGAGGTGGTTGGGGCATGAAGGGGCCGCGGAGGGGTTGTTGACATGTATTGAGAATGTTTGTGAGAAGGGGGTGAAAACGAAGGATTTGGGGGGCGAGGCAGGCACGAGGGAAGTTACGGAGGCGGTGTGTGAGGAGATTGAGAGAGTGTTGGAGAAACAGGGGAGGGGGATCTTGACGTGAGTGGGAGATAGAGAGGATACAATTGAAACCCCCATTGGATTGCCCTGCCACCACGAAGAGCTCGTATTCCCTTCCATTTTAACTAAAGATGCAATTTCAAGTCCCGAAAATCATTCATCACATAAACCGAATTGTCCATACCCCAACGCCCTGCTCACGCTATCAAAGTCCGATCGTCCCCTTCCCTCTTCTCTACCAATCCTTCAACAACGAGTGCGTGGGCGGATTTCCCCCCTTTGCCGTCGGAACCTCAACCTTCACCCCATCACCTTCGCTCCCCTCGCCACCTTCACTCGTCTCCCCCACACTTTCCCGGCCTTCAATCTTCTCCCCCTCCTCGCTCATCTCCGCAGACTCCTCCGTCGTGTCTTCAGGTTCCCCAACGGGTTTCTCGACGGGGACCCAGTCATCTTTGCCGAGCTCGATAGCCTCGTCGTTGAAATCTGCTTGCTCGTGTTCTTCGGAGCTTGTGACTGTGGCTGTAGCTGCTGTTCCAGAGGGGGTTTTCTCGAGTTGTTCTCGAGGCATAAGCTCGTCCTGCGTAGGCGGGAACCACCGCGGCAAACTCTCCTCATAAGCCACAACATCCTTCTCCAGAAAGCAGCAAAACACCACCCTCTCCAAACCCCCCTCCTCCCTCCCCTCCTCCAACCCCACCAAAAACTCCCTCACAACCTCCGCAGCCACCTCTGCCGCCTCCGCGCTCGGATACCCATATATCCCTGTGCTCAAACAGCTAAACGCCACGCTCCCGCCCCTTTCTGCCGCCAGCTCCAAAGATCGCCGATACGCACCCGCTAGTAATTCTTTCTCCAGTCCAGGCCGTTTGCGTCTCGCGGAGCTGTAAACAGGGCCCACAGCGTGGAGGATGTGCTGGCAGGGTAGGCGGAACGCGGGGGTGGCTTTGGCGGAGCCGGTGGGGCAGCCGGAGAGGGCGCGGCAGGCCGGGAGGAGGGAGGGGCCCGCGGCGGAGTGGATGGCGCCGTCCTGTATAGGTGCTGATTAGCAATGAGCTTTTGTTGAGGCGGTAAGAGTGGAAGTTGATGGGGAGGGGGAAGTTTACGACGCCGCCACCACCGAGGAGGCTGTTATTCGCAGCGTTGACGATGCATGTCACAGCGAGCGTAGTAATATCAGCGCGTATAAGCGATATCTTCGTATTGAGAGAGGCTGACGGGGCTGGGAGCGAGGCGTCGGCGGGGGCGGTGTGCAGGCGCGAGGATTTGTAGAGGTCGGAGAGGGTGGGGATGGAGGATAGTTGGATAGGGTTGGAGGTGGAGTGTGACATTTTCCGGGTTGATGGGGAAACGGTGGAGTAAGAGAGGATGGAGGTGTGGGGTTGTCGAGGATGGTGGGGGATGAGGCAGAAAAGTTTCCGAGTATGGCAAGGATTGATGAGGGAGGTGAGGGTTGGGGGTTTATGCATGCGAGATTGGTTTTATTAGGGAATTATTTACGATGGCGAAAGATTGTTGGTAGAGCAGTGGAGTCTGATTTGTTGAAAGCATGACCCATTCATAAAACCAATGCCTCCAATAAATACTTTACGACCTTCCAAGAACGACATGTGATAGCGTACAACACCTGGATATCACAAGAGCATTCAATGCCGCCTTGAAAATATCTGCCAAAGTCCGCCGGGATGGTTTCGTGCAAATGCTAAGCTTCTGCATGCCATCCATCTCTAGACACAACGCCATACACTGAACAAATGCTAGTGAACAAGAAAATGCCCCTGTCTTTGACATGAAAAGTCATAAAGCCATGAAACCATAACGTACCAATCCCGCATCAGCTCCGTCATCATGATCCTTTCCCAGAGTCTTCCTTCAGGCTGACAATACGGTTGAGCACAATCTTGCCGTCTTTACTATCCTTATCCATAGCAAAGTAAGCGACCCTAAGCCCTTGGAACCTCACGCTCTCAAGTCCCGGGTTCTTGTTCCCAACGTCCTTCTCCCCTTCCTCCTCTGGCCACGGTGCTCTCTTCCTGACCTCGTCTAACCCCATCTCGATCATAGCGTTGGGGTAAATCTCCTCACTATTAGGATTCACATCATTCAAAAATCCTCCTTCTGCGGAATCCGGGTTCTCGGACTTGAAAAGGGGGTTGAACATGCGGACCTCAGCTTGGATAGGCGAGTTGTGCTTTGGTGAGGAAGCTACCCATTGGATGTAGGTTTTTGGTTTCTTGAAGGTGGCGCCTTCTTCAGGCTTTTCGTAGTTCGCATGGACGGCTGTTACCAGACCGGTGGTTTCATCCTTTTCGAAGGTTGTGGCTTTGATGGGGAAAGGGACTTTGAGTAGGCCTACGGCCTTGTCGGGTGCTAGGCGAAAGTAGTCTTTGCTGTCGACCTCGCGGAAGTCGCTTCGGTCAATGTAGACAGTCTTGGTGAATGGAATGGTATGACTGCCCATAGAAGGATCCTTGGGCGAAAATGGTTGCTCAAGTTCCTCTATGTAATTGTCAGGAAGGTTATCAATGATGACCGGTATCGGATCGAGAACAAGCATGAGGCGCGGGACGGTTTGCTCAAGATATCGACGAACAGACTGATCGAAACGGGCGATTTGAATATTGGTAAGTGCGGTGGAGACGCCAAGCTCGTTGATAAAGGAAAGAATAGCGCCAGGTGGTACACCTCGTCGACGAAGGGCAACAAGGGTGAAGAGGCGAGGGTCGTCCCAGTCACGGACAATTTTTTCCTCTACTAATTTAGCAATCTTTCGCTTGGAAAGTACTGTGCCAGTGACATTTAGTCGCCCGTATCTAGTGAGAGAATTAGCTTTTGTCCATTTGCCCTATTTGGATGTACTTACTCTCTCTGCATTGGCTTGTACACCTTCACAGCATCGCACAGCCACTCATAGGATACTCGTGACAATTGAAACTCAGTCGTGCACAATGAATGTGAAATGCCCTCGAAGCTATCGCAAAGACAGTGTGTGAAGTCATACGTCGGATATATCCTCCACTTGTTTCCTGTACGGTGATGTTCTTTGTCTAGTATTCGATACGCTGCCAGATCCCACATTTGCGGGTTACCATCTTCTATATTTTGCTTCATCCGTAAGAAGGCTTCCCTTGGCCTGTACTTGCCATCTCTCATTGCCCTGAACTCAGACAGTGACTCGGTGACTGGTCGATCACGGTGCGGACAGGCATATCGAGGTCCATTCTTCTCTCCGCCTTTCTGAAGTTTTATTTCTGTGTCAGTGCAATGACAGACATAAGCACCATCCCTGTTAATCAGGTCTTCTGCTAATGTGTAGAGTTTGTCAAAGTTGTCGCTTGAGTATGTTATCTTGTACGGCTTAAATCCCAGCCATGCTATGATCTCTTCGATAGCCATGAAGTACTTCTCCTCTTCCTTTTCGGGATTTGTATCATCGAACCTGAGGTAGCAGACACCATTATGATACCGAGCAAAGCCAAAGTTTATAGCAATTGCCTTACTATGACCAATGTGTAAATATCCATTGGGTTCTGGGGGGAAACGTGTAATTATTTGTTCATCTGGCTTCTCATTAAAGACAGATTTGAGGAAGCCTTCCTTGAACATTGAATTTGGATCTATAGGAGCTGCAGGGGCATTAGGGATTTTCTCTTTCTTTTGTGGTGGAGGTTTTAGTTCTTTTGCGGGCTTAGGTGCTTTAGGTTGCTTTTTGGGCTTCAGATTTGGGTCTCCCTTTTCCCCATTCTTTTTCGGCCGCTCAGGTATTGATACACTTGCTTCCATGCTTCGCACTAGCTCGTCTTTTGTTTATAGCCTTAAGTATCAAAGAAGGAACTCAACTGAAGATACGCAACGCGACTGAATCACCGCCAGACGGCGCTGCTTTAATCCGTGGCCGCCAACGGAGATACATTGTTCCGATCGTGCTCATATCTGTAGGTTAAGTATTTCGTCAATGTCAAGCTGCGACAAACACTTTCCCTACATGGGGCGGCTTTCGATACATCAAAATTCTCCGAGAAATCCCCTTTACGGCAGCTGACTGCCTAGCATATCTGCCTCTTCGCCGGCAAGATGTTTGTTCAAGAAATCCTCCTTTGAGAACATAGCTAACTAGACCTGATAGGCCACCTCTCGTTAAGAACCCCCAAATCCAGTCAGCAACGCTGCACAACCCCCTACCTCTATATCTGCATACATATGTCTGGCCTTTTCTGTTTGTATGGCCGGTCTTCTTCGCCTTTTACTTATCCGAGGAACGATATGACAAATATATTGCTGGATCAGAGTGGACTTTCGTTTTCGCAGGCTCAATAATCACCGTGCAATCTCTGACATGGCTTGCCACCAAATGGAATGTGAATGTCGACTCGCTATTCACTTCGACTACGGCCAAGGATGTTCCCAGCGCACAGCTAATCAAGGTCATTCCAGTGACAAACGCAGGGTCGGCCGAGGTTTGCAGGATAATCAGAGATACTGTAGGCGTTCCGTGCAAGTTTGAAGTTAATGCTTATCGCTGCACAGGTCGGCGGCAGAAAGAATATATCTTTTCTCTTCCAGAAAAGACGCTTTCTGTACGACTACGAGTCGAATTCTTTCGCCCCTCTGTCGTACAAGGTCGACACAGAGCCTAGGCCTACGATTGGCACTTTCCAAAATTCCCATGGCTTAACTTCGGAAGCAGAGATTGAACGTATACAACAGCATTATGGCGGCAATACCTTTGATATCCCGGTTCCGACGTTCACCGAACTATGGAAAGAGCATGCGGTGGCGCCATTCTTTGTCTTCCAGATGTTCTGCGTTGGGCTATGGCTCCTCGATGACTATTGGTACTACTCCCTCTTTACTCTCTTCATGCTTGTTGGTTTCGAGAGTACAGTAGTCTGGCAAAGACAGCGGACACTCAACGAGTTCCGAGGAATGAGCATTCAGCCTTATGATATTTGGGTCTACCGGCACAACAAATGGGAGCAAGTTACAAGCGATAAGCTATTGCCTGGAGATCTGGTGTCTGTCGGAAGGACGAAAGAGGATAGCGGGGTAGCTTGTGATATGCTACTCATTGAAGGCACGGCCATCGTTAATGAAGCCATGTTGTCTGGAGAAAGCACGCCACTGCTCAAAGATTCGGTTCAGCTTCGTCCTGGGGATACTCCGATCGATCCGGAGGGCTTGGATAAGAACGCATTTCTGTATGGTGGTACCAAGGTTCTTCAGGTCACTCATAGCAGTGCAAGTGAGGATGCACCTGAAACTGTACCAACTTTGTCGTCCGGTGTCAAACCTCCTCCTGATAATGGTGCGATGGCCATCGTTGTCAAGACTGGATTTGAAACTAGTCAAGGCAGTTTGGTCCGCACCATGATTTATTCGACCGAAAGAGTATCAGCAAATAATGTCGAGGCATTACTGTTTATTCTTTTTCTGCTCATCTTTGCCATTGCTGCCTCCTGGTATGTGTGGCAAGAAGGTGTTAAAAACGACCGCAAGCGCTCGAAGCTTCTGCTCGATTGTATCCTAATTATCACGAGTGTGGTTCCCCCTGAGCTTCCCATGGAATTGAGCTTGGCGGTCAATACCAGTCTCGCCGCTTTGAGTAAGTACGCAATCTTTTGTACTGAGCCATTCCGGATACCCTACGCCGGAAGAGTGGACATTGCGTGTTTTGATAAAACTGGTACTTTGACCGGAGAAAACTTGGTTGTGGATGGTATTGCAGGATTGTCGTTGGGGAAATCCAGTGACTCCCGGGTTGGGAAGGATGGTGCTCACTCCGAGGTCATCCCAGTGACCAGCGTCGGGCTACAGACTACGTTGGTGCTCGCTACTGCCCATGCCCTAGTCAAATTGGATGAGGGGGAAATAGTCGGTGATCCCATGGAGAAAGCTACATTACACTCTTTAGGTTGGACGCTTGGCAGAAATGACATGCTTACCGCAAAACCAACATTTGGAAATAGAGGAACTGCAGACACTGTTCAGATTAAGCGTCGCTTTCAGTTTTCTTCCTCACTGAAACGGCAAAGCTCTATTGCGACTGTTGTCACCACTGATCAAGCGACTGGAAAGAAGAGTCGAGGGACATTTGTAGGCGTCAAAGGTGCACCAGAGACTATTCGGAATATGATGACAGGTACGCCACCAAACTATGAGGAAACCTTCAAATATTTCACTAGGAATGGGGGTAGAGTATTGGCGCTCGGATATAGATATCTGTCAACGGAATCGGAGCTTGGCCAAACTCGGATTAACCATCTGAAACGAGAAGAAGTTGAGGCAGATCTCACCTTTGCAGGCTTCCTTGTTCTACAGTGTCCTCTTAAGGATGATGCAAAGAGTTCCATTCGGATGCTTAACGAAAGCAGTCATCGTGTTGTGATGATCACTGGTGACAATCCTTTAACAGCAGTCCATGTGGCACGTCAAGTTGAAATAGTCGATCGCGAGGTCTTAATTCTCGATGCTCCAGAGCATGACGATAGCGGTGAGAAACTCGTTTGGAGAAGCGTCGATGAAAAAGTGAATATTCCGGTCGATCCTAGCAAGCCCCTAGACCCAGCCATAATACGAGAGAACGATTTATGTGTTACCGGATTTGCGTTGTCGAAGTACAAGCATGAAGCCGCGCTTACACAGTTACTTCGCTACACATGGGTTTATGCTCGAGTATCCCCGAAGCAGAAGGAAGAAATCCTCCTTGGGCTTAAAGATGCTGGATATACGACGCTTATGTGCGGCGACGGTACCAATGATGTTGGTGCATTGAAGCAGGCGCACATCGGTGTAGCTCTACTCAATGGCTCACAAGATGATCTTAACAAAATAGCAGAACACTACAGAACCCAGAAGATGAAGGAGATCTATGAAAAGCAGGTTGGGCTCATGAAGCGATTCAGCCAACCTTCACCACCAGTACCCATCCAGATCGCCCACATTTACCCGCCTGGTCCAACCAATCCGCATTACGAAAAGGCCATGTTGCAGCAAGCAGAGAGGAAAGGTGGCACGGGTGCAGTTGCAGCGAAACCAGAAGCTACGGACACGCCGAATGGGATTCCCACTATTACCTCGCCAGGTGGTCAAGCTCTCCAGCAATCTAACGGTGATCTTACCCCCAAGCAACGGAAACAGTTAGAAGCCCAGCAAAAAGCTGCGGGTATGGCGGACAAGTTTACCCAGTCCTTATTGGAACAAGAGCTGGATGAAAGTGAACCCCCTAAAATCAAACTAGGGGACGCTTCGGTCGCCGCTCCCTTTACAAGCAAGCTTGCGAACGTTGTCGCAATCCCGAATATTCTTCGACAGGGGCGGTGTACCTTGGTGGCGACAATACAGATGTACAAGATCTTGGCCTTAAATTGTCTGATTAGTGCCTATAGTCTTAGTGTGTTGTACCTAGAGGGTATTAAATTTGGAGATGGGCAGGTGACAATTAGCGGGATACTCATGAGTGTTTGCTTCCTGTCCATCTCTAGAGCGAAGGTACGTGCCCTATTCCCACTCTCGATTCCTACTCTGATGATTCTCCTAGTCTGTTGAAGGATTGTCAAAAGAGCGACCGCAACCCAATATCTTTAATCCTTATATCATCGGCTCTGTACTTGGACAATTTGCCATTCATATTGCCACCCTTATATACATATCGAATTATGTTGAGCAAATTGAACCGCGCAGCGAGAAAGTTGATCTTGAAGGAGATTTCAAACCGTCTCTTCTCAATAGCGCAGTGTACCTTCTACAGCTCATTCAACAGATCTCAACCTTCGCTATCAACTACCAAGGCCGACCTTTCCGGGAGGGTATTCGAGAGAACCGAGGCATGTTCTGGGGCATTGTGCTCGTGGCTGGTGTGGCGTTCTCCTGCTCGACAGAGTTTATTCCAGAACTTAACGCACAGATGAAACTTGTCCCGTTCTCCTCGGCCTTCAAGATGACCATGACAATAACCATGATCATCGACTATTTCGGATGCTACATCGTTGAGCAGGTGTTGAAGCAGGCTTTTAGCGATTTCCGACCAAAGGACATCGCGATACGGAGGACTGACCAGCTGAAAGCAGAGGAGGAGCGTATTGCAAGCGAGAATGCGGCTGAAATAGAAGCGAAGATGAAAGCAGAATAGAACGGGTAATATAGATGGTTTTGTAATATAACGATTATCGTCAGCACTTTCCTGTCAAAGGACGTTATTCACACCAATTGGTGTGGTGTGAGATGGTATGTTGATATATGAAAGCCACCGCTTAAGGAGTCCTGAAGAGGTCAGTCTTGAACCTCTAGCGTAAGTGAATTCCGAGCGTCCTCATTCCGGTTATGGTCCGCGATCCGTAGAATAATCCGGAACCAGTGCTGCAAGCTTCGCTCTGTTTTTGTTAATAGGTTTGATACTGTGAATTGTTCATCGTTGATATTTCTCCTTGTGAGATTAATGCCGCGGGACTACTCTTATGCCAATCTGTTTCAAGACTACATGTGCACAAGTTCTTGAAGCTCTACGAAGTCAGTCTTAAAAGGCCATCAATTTTACGATTAGCTTGTAGAGAGTGCAGTGTTTTATGTCTCGTTGTCGTTCTTGAATTCGCTCTAAACCGGCAGGACCTTACTGACCATCTATCCGCATTGTCAAGCTTCTACAATCGTCTTACCCATACTATGCCCGAACCTGCAGGATACCGTTTTACTCGGAGTGGCCGGCAGAGCATCCTCAATTGTATATTCCAGTCATCACATACGTCCACTGATCAAGCGCTTGCTAACCCGAAACCAAGAGGACGCTACCTTATCATTCACTTTCCTCGAGCTTCCACCCGAGGTCAGGGTTATGGTAGTTCCCTTGGTAATGACGATGCCAGCAGAACCAATTATCCGCTCTTTCCCCCATTCCACTATGCTACCCTCTGATCCAACGTCAACGTCTGCTTCGATTTTGCAATCACACTCTTTCTAAACGACCGCAGCAAGCTCGACCTCCGTAGCATCACAAGCCTTGGCTTCTGCTCGACAGACACGCAGACTGGATGGCTATGTTCCACTATATCGCGCAGCATCTAAAGTCAAAGTCATTGACCCTTCTTCTCAAGGACTGCGCAGGGCAGTTACTGGTGAGTTTGGGATTTTGGGCGAGGCTGTGTTGTGAGTAGGTGCGTAGATTAAGGTTAAGGATTTGGAAACGTTTGGTTTGCATGTCCAAACCCCCTCTCCAGAACGGACCTCACAAGACCTATACGTATTGTAACGGAGATGATTGCCGGGATTCTCGAAAATCTACGGCGTCCAGGTTGCTGTAAGCTAGATAGGAGGGGTCATATCACCGGTGGTTCTTTGGAGGAGTGGAGATGCTGCAGGTCAAGGAGCGAAACCATTAGGCTAGCATGTCTTAAGGAGGCTCAGAGAGTATTCACTGATAATCACGACGAGTCTCTGTCCCGCCGCTCAACGAAGATATACAGCTCCTACGACCCACCATTCACCCCGCCCTTCATCACCTCCACCAGGTTCCTCAGCTCCGACATCTGGCCCTTTAATTCTCGAATCTCCAATACCGCAGCGTCAGTCTCAACATTCGGCCTCGTTCTCTCTACTTTCTTCGTCCACCCTTCGGCCTCCATATCTAAACCTTCCTGCATCTGTTCCCACTCCTCGACCGTGTCTTCGTCCTCCTCTCCACGTCGGCGGTTGTGTTTCACGCGAACGGCTTGTTTAGTTTCGATGTACGCTGTGATAAGGAGCAGAGGGGAATATACGATTCCCATCACAGTGTTGTTTAGGCGCTCATATTTGGCGATGGGCATCCACCATTCAAAGGGGAGGATTAGACAGAAGATTTCAATTAGGTTGAATGCTAGGATCCATTAGCTAAGGAAGTGTACCAATAGAGTATACGTGCTTACGAGCTATGAACACGTTCTCGTCAGGAGCTCGGACGAATTGCATGGTCTTCTGGGAGAAGAGAGCCATGTACTCATCAATGGCATTATCTGTGATGTCCGAGTAGGCGCTGTTGTACAGGGCGATGAGGATGTTTAGCAGCACTATGAGCACGTTAGAATATACCACATCAAACCAAAATGTTCAGCAAGAGAGGATAACACGTACCAACCATAACCACAAAGGTGAAGATATAGTACAATATAATCCCAAACGGTGGGGCGAACTTCTCGAACCCAGTAAAATCTGGACTTTGCATCACACTGTTCGCCATCGCTTGCAGGATGAACGATGTTGCTTTCGCCGCATCATCATCTGCCTGGTCCATTCCGATGAATGCCTGCAAGAACCCTACCATCACGATCATGAGGAGCGCAAAGAAAATCAGCGACTCCTTCATCATCACCTTCAGCACTACCAGCATCGCCCCAAAGAATCGAAAGGTATCCAGATACAACAGCAACCGCATCCAGAACATCGGCGCGCTGAATGCGAGGAAATTATAACTCAGTTCATTAAACTTTCTACGCCGGCCATCATCATCGCCGACAGGGTGTCCCAAAGCTATCAATCTTGTCACAAAGGACACTGTCAACAGCGCATAGAGGGTGCTATTGAAAACATTCCAAAAACCGATATAAAACCTCCCTACTTTCCAGAATTTGGCAATTTCGTCAAAGACGAACCCAGCTGTCATGACGTACAGTACCCCTTCCACGACATCCAAGTCCCCAGTAGAGTTGATCGTGTTGATCGCGCCCGTGTACAAAGCTAAATATAATATACTGAAGAAGATTTGAACCGCGTTCTGGTACTCCGGAGCGCGCATCCTGTCGGGGTGAAAGTGCGCCCAATACGAGGTCTCAGCCTTTTGTTCCCAGGGAACGAAGGAGGAAGGGTCTGCGGCGGACTGGACCAGCCAGCCGCGCCAGAGGTAGGTGATGCACTTTTGGTATCCTGAGGAACCTATCACACGCAAGGCGTGGAGGTCAACGGCACGTTCGATGGCGTTGGCTGGCAAGGTGGGTTGCCCGTTCAGTAGGATAGAGTAGCGTTTTAGTAACAGGGACTGCAGTACGTAGGTCTGGTCTTCTTCCGTCTCAATAATTTGCTTCGCAAGGACCTCGCACGCGGTAGCGCGCACGTTGTGCAGGTCGGCGTCCCAGAGCTCGAGCATGGCCTGCCGTTTGAACCAACGGTAGCAGACAAGGAGGCAGTAGACTACGCAGGCTTGTTGGTCTTTGTCCAAGGAGGCTTCTTTGGCAGTCTTGACGACTTTATGGGTTATGACGGGCGAATTGGCTTTAGTGACCTTCCATTCTTCCAACTCACAGGGTATTACCTGCTCGATTTGGTACTTGAGGCGCAGTGCGACCTTTGTGACGTCGGCGGGGGGGAGGGAGGAGGGTGGTATGTCCGAGCGGTTAGAAGGGAGCACTGGAGGGATTGGGCGTTAGCTGGGGAGGAATTTGAAGTTAATGGGGAATTGAAAGGCGTACGGTGACGAGCTTCATCGCGAAATCGACGGTCATCGTTGTTAACGTTGAAGAGCTTGTTCCATTGGACCATCTTTCTGGTAGGAGATCAAGGAGTGGCTGGGAGCTTGAGAGGCCCAAACACTGAGGTTTACGGAATACTTGGTCAGTAAAAAGCTTTGAGTTTGGACAGAGTCTGCTGCGACATGTTTAGACCTCTTTGATGCTGTTCAATGTTTACTAAAGTTTGAAGTCGCCCAGCGGAGTATTGACTTGGCGTCAGGGTTCACGAACGCCGGGTACGAGTAACGGCGATAAGGATGTGAAAAGACCGACAAAGCCCTAACCCTAGACTTCGAAGCGGGCAATGTCCCATCGAACATTGGGTTTTGATGTTGGCAAAAACTCAGAAGAACATTCTGCTGCTGGGCCACTCACACTCTTCATGACGGAGGTATATGAAGGAATGGAATTATGCGATACTGAGGATGGTCTCTCATTAGAGCCCAGTAAAATCAGCTTGGGTGCGCCTGCAGTATAAAACTTCTTAAATGGAATAACTTGTAATTTGTGATATAGAAAAGCGGCGGAAAGCGTAGAAGAAAGAAAGGCCACATCTGAATATCAATGCATGTTCGGCCAACAGGGCTTAGGCAGGTTGATGTAGCATATGGAAGGTGAGGAAGCCTAACCTTGGAAGGTAGGCAAATAGGAAAGTATTGGGCCAAACGCCCAGGGCAAAGTCTGCCTTGCATTTGTTGAGTACTCAGTATCTAAAGGATTTACATTGGGAGCTCAAATCCTTGATGAACTAGAGTCGGCATTGTCTCCTTTACTAGATGATCCTGTAAGATTTTTTTCCCTGGTCATATGCATGCGTTTACACATAATGTCGTACGCCTCTTCCATACCTGAAAGAACACCATTGACCGAGATACCACGCACAAGCCACTCTTTGTTCTAAGCGGCGCTCACATCGTTTCCGGCACCACGCCTTCATCACTTTCGCTCATACTCTCGTCCCCACTAACCTCCATATTCTCCCTCTCCCTCTTCTCCATCAAGGCCTGCAACTCCGCATCATCGTTCTCTGTCACAGCCTTCGGTGCCATCTTCGTCACGCAGCCCCCACCATTCGCCCGAATGTTTCCTTCAATCTCCTTTATGGCTTGCTCCAGTGTCGTAATACCTGTATGCTTCTCCAAGCATTGCGATGTCAATACATACAGAGGCGGTGAAACGAGCTTCACTTTTACTTGAGTTTCGGGCGTGTTCTGGGCTTCTGCAGCGCGGAGGGCATTCTTCACGGCGTCAATTCCCTCGTATCCGAAGCAGGTTACTTCTACGTCAGCCCGAACTTTTGTTGGTTGAGGCGTGAGGCGGCGGGAGATGTAGGATTGGAGTTCGTTTTTAACGACTTCGCTAGGGAATGTGACTTCGTTCCAGACGTCTGGGTTTCTAGAGTTTATTAGCGTGGCGTTGGGTTGAAACAGGGGATCAGATACGTACGTAATTGAGAGCTTGAATGCATCTACAGCATGGCCGTATTTCTTGTTTAGCGGCCAGCCAATTTCGGAGTATAAAGTCTCCATGGGCGTCTTCGTCTTTTCGGCCACATGTCGCATAATTGAAGCCACCATCTTGCCTTTGTTGAATCGCTCCTCGCATTTGACAATATCTTCGGGAGACACTCTTCGTTTCGACAGATCGATGTAACCTGGCTGGCGTTAGCTCTATTGATTCACAGTGTCTGCCAGGAAATCCCACCCTTCTCCTTGTCCACTCTCAGCACCACCACCACCTCATTTCTTCCCACACGGATAAGTTTTTGTATACTTCGTATCCGGCGTCTGGAGAGTTCTGAAAGTAAGATCATGCCATCGATGTTGTCGTATTCCAGTAATTTGACGTATGCGCCCATCTCTGCGATCTAGTATAGGCATAAGAAGATTCCAAATGAGCCTTGGAGGGTTTTTGCGCATACTTGCTTGACCTGGTAACATAGTCAGTTCAGTCCTAAGGTGTTTGGGCAAAAGATACACATACATTCACCATCACAAAACTATCTATTTCTGGGTACTTCCCCTCATAGAAGCGGCAATTCGTCAACGACATCTTGCCTCTGTGATCAGCTTTTTGCCCTCAAGTGGCGTTGGTCGATGGCTGGACGCTGGTTTTATCTTCCGTATGAGAGGCAAGACTATATCAAAGATGCACTGGCGAACACAGTACGAACAGGGTAGTAAAAGTGCGTATATTTTATGAGAGGGTTGGAAGCGACTTGCAGAATTGAAGAGGTATTGGCTCTGAAGTTAGAAATGGCAGCTTTTCGCGATGCTTGGTGCAGGGCTGAAAGCACCACATAAGGTTGTACCGATCCAGCCAAGCTCAACTCTACCCTCAATATTTTCGTTCCTCCAAATACAAATCTTCAATTAATCTATTCAAGAGTTATCACGACGACATTGAGGTTTGGAGTGAGTTAACAATAGCCACTCTTAGTAAATGCCATAACCCACTGACATAGCAACGGCAGTCATGTCATATCGGTACTACGAGATATCATATAATTTACTTCAACCTATCTATGAGAATTACACCTTATTGATTGCCTTGAACAGAGTTTGATCACAAACTCGAGTTTAACTACAAAGTATGTACACCATAAAGACTAAGAAGAGCACATAGATTGAGCCAATCTTGGCTCAATATTGCCACATATCCTGGTAGTGAGCCTGGCTATCAGTCAACGTTTATTGGTTAACGCCACTACCTGATGTACCCTACGTTCAGCGTATGTTCAGCTAATGTGCTCGAAATTGGCACATCCAAGCCACCCTGAACCCATCATATATTTCTATATTCTCAATCAGACATCTATATATGAAACTATGCTGTGTCATACATGCCAAAAGATGCTCTCATCCTATCTCTCCAACTTGTACCTTTACCCGTCTTCAGAACAGTTTCTCAATGGGAAGCTTTTTGAGACCAGTGCCGGAAGGTTGTACCGTATGTAAGATGGTTATTGATTTAATCGATAATACGCCCTTCACAACCAACCGGCTGACCGCGACCCTCCATCTGCCGCTTGATAAGCTTCACTCCCGGTTCGTGAAATCCGGAGAACCGACCATCGTTACTAGCGAGACAATTCCACCGCGAGAGCCGTATAATATTCCTCAATCTCGCTTCTCGACATCTGGAGAGCCGATTATCGTCAATACCGACGGTATGACTCCGTTGCAAGAACTGCATGCCAGTAAAAAGAGACCCACAAGTCCCATATCTTCGGAGTTCCACAGCAGGATGATATCAAGCGCGAGGTCGCACTCCTTCCTTATAAAGTCATGTATCTTAGAGAAATGGAAGATTACAAGATGATGTATTGGGTACAACTGATTCTTGAGCCTTGCCATGGGATTGAGCGCTTACTTGATATCCAAAAGCTCAGTGACAACACTGGCTTGCAGTCTTCAGCAGCTAAGCACATGGTAATGATACGAGTCGCGTTGCAGAGTAGGATAGAGTCCAACAGGTTGGTTCGGCGAATCTAGAAGACAAGGATCCATATATGACGCTCAGCCACTGTTGGGGTTTCGTGAAGCCCTTAAGACATACTGCTCAGACAAAATCAAGACTGCAGTCCGGCATAGCTCTCGAAGAGCTTTCCAAAACCTTCCGGGATGTAACCACAGTTGCACAAACCCTACACTGTCGATATTTTTGGATTGATTCTTTATATATTGTGCAAGACGACTGGAAGGACGTGGACGTTGAAGCATCTCAGATGAATAAAGTGTACGATATTGAATATTGCAGCAACTGCTCGATAAATAGCTTCGGAGGATTGTTTTCCCCGCGAGACCCTTCTGCAATCATGCCCTGCAAGTTTAATCTTAAAGGGGCCAAAGGGCCAGAGCACGCCTTGCTGGTTACACCACCTCATTTTGGGAGCTGATGCTTGAGAAGCAGCCGATGGCAAGTCGCGGGTGGTGTTCCAAAGAGCGTATGCTGTCCTGTCGTGTGGTTGATTTCACAAGCAAGCAGTTGATGTGGCGCTGTAATGAGCTTATGGCTCTCGAGATGTTCTCACTGGGCTTTCCACCAAGTGTCCAGATGAGCCCAACAACACTTGATCTGGAACTAGGCAACTTGCTCAAAGACCAGAAGGACCTCGTCGCAGAACATTGGGTCGCAAATCGTTAATGTCTGCTGCGCTGGCAAGAATTGGTGAAGGAATACTCCAAAACCTTTTGACGAAGTCGGAAGATAGATTGATAGCCATATCCGATTTGGCCAAGGAGATAAGTTACGTTTCGCAAGAGGAGTACTACGCTGGACCGTGGTACTCACCTTTACCTCAAATGCTGCTTTGGCGTACTACCGGTCACAATCGAATGGGGACTCCTCGTCGAGGTCTGCCAACAACCGAGCTCCGTCTTGGCCATGGGCGTCTCTTAACGGTATGGTGACCTTTTATGGTTCCTTTGAAAAGAACGACGTAGAAAGTATCTTGATAGAAGTCCTCGAATGTGGAACAATACTCGTGTCCGCTTACAATCTATACGGAGCTGTCAGTGAAGGATTCATAAAAGTGAAGGGTTTGCTGTGGCTGGTCACATTGAAAATGGAACGCGGTGGTCCCTCGATCTGCGACTCAGACCTCGCACAAATGATACACTGCTGTTTGGACCTCCGACCAGCGGAAGATACACACGGAACTGATTTCTATTGCATGCCTGTCCAATTCGTAAAGCAGGACTTCGTACCAGCACCGAGTCTTGCGGGATTGACCCGCTGATGAAAAAAGCTGTACTTTTTGCCGATGACAAACGCCGGAGAAATAAGCAGCATGAGCAAACGATCTTCAGTATCATCTAATCTGTGAGGAGATTTGTATCCAGAAGACTTTGGGAATCTGAATTAAGCTGACCAGGCGTCGAGATCTTCTGTGATGGCCAACAAGTGGTACAATTGCACAATCTACAAATTCCCGCACTCTGCCGTTGAACTGATGAATGTCTCTCGCAATTCATGGTTGAGGCCTTCTTCATAGCGAACATCATTGTTTAGCCTTGAGCTTATGTATGGCAAGTATTATCCTCCCGACCCAATGGCCTCCAGCGCTGTCAAGGAGTAGTGGAAGAACTGAGCTCAACATATGTGTAATATTTCCTTGATTCTTTGAACCAGACGCATGACCATCCTCACCTACGACGCTACCTTTGTCTTGAAAGTGTATATTCGCACTGCTCTCATTTCAAAGATGCCGAATTAACACAGCGAGGGGATAGATACAGACAGCCCCGGGCAATCGAACCCTAGTACCCAAGACTCAATACAAGAGTCTCCAATAGACAAAACCAATAGTATCGACGAAAGAAAACATGACACATGATAAAGACCATGCAGGATCTCGGCTCATAACCATCAGGAACAGACCTCCAAGACTCCCAACGGAAACGATCCACGCCTACATACCCACGACAGCCACTTCCGTTATATCCTCTTCAATTACCACCGCACTCACTTCCTCAATAAAGCCTCATAAATACTAACCAACACTCCCACTCCCGCGCCAATCATCATCCCCACCGCTCCCCCGGGCACACCCTTCTCGACAACCCCCTTACTCGCCCCGCTCACCCCACCCTTGGCGTAAACAATCCAAGCCACAAGCCCCTTCACCACGTTGAAGCTCACAGGATCATAGTCCCGCTGCCCATGTGTCAGGTTGAACATCCACGCGCCAATTAAGGGCGTCCCGACGCTTGTCGCCAGCCAGAGCCCTACAGGGCCCCAGAAGCCAAGGGTGAGTAAAGCGAAAAGGTCGGGGATCTTGACAGCGAACTCGCCGGTGCCAAGCGCGGGCATGGCAGGGAAGGTGGTTAAATAGCGCATTGGGAGGACCTGTGAGCGAAGACCCCATGCTTCGATGAATAAGGTGAGGAGCTCGATCGCGATGGCAGAGGAGAGCGTGTAGCGGACCGTGTTCAGGAAGGACGGGAGAGGCGAGGAGGAGACGTAGCCGCTTAGCGTTGTGGTGAGGGATATGGTTTGCGTTTCTATTTTGTCGGCCAGTTGAGCTGGGGATGGGGGAAGGGGGAGGTTGCGCGCCAGGGTGAGGGCGGAGCGGGGGGTGCGGGTTATAGCTGATATGGCGCTGGGGGGTTCAGAGTCGGATCTGGAGGATAGATTTAGCTCATCTGTTGTCAACGACGGGAGGATAAGGGCGGGAAACTTGGATGTAGAGGGGAGAAGGTAGGGTTGACGCGCTGGGGTTGGAAGGCACTCACTGCTGCTGCTCCAGTTCTTCACGCGCTTTGGTGGGCCTTCGCGCTCTAGGCTTTTTGAAATCATCGCCAGAGGTGAAAGCGCCACCGCTCTCGCGTTTGACGGGCGATGTCGCAATGCGCTTGAAGTAGGGTTCAAGAGTTGGGTCTTTGGATAACGTAGTTTTGTTCGTACGCAAGTGCTCATCGAGGGCATTTTCCAAATCCGCTTTGAGGAGATTGTCATATCTGCAATGGCAATAGTATAAGCAATGGTATCTTGTTGATTGGAGCTGTGGGGTTGTTACCCTTTCAAACCAACGTGTTCAGCGAGGTTGGCGAGCTCGCTCTTTCGCTGCTGGTGCAGCCAGGTCGACGCGCCTGACATGATCTTAGAGATGATGATCTGGATCGCGGAGCTGATGCGATCGCGATAAGGGTGACTTGGACTTGCAATGTTTCCTGTGGTTTATGGCTGAGACGAAGGACAATGTAATGTTTACGTTGGAGTGGGATGTTTACTTCGGGGTTTATGCGCGTCGGAACTGAATGCTCGAGGATGGTAGCGCCTGTTGGCTCGGCCAATCAATAGTGCTTGTTGTTCAGAAGCCCCGTGAAACCCTAACAAAGTTGAGCAGAGGGTTTGCTTTCATCTTCTCTACTTGACTGTCTCAATCAAAGGCAAAGCTCTAGCTATTTTGTACTTTGACTCTGATCCAAATGACAAGAGTTGAACCGGATACCTATGCGATCTATCTTGCGCCATGAAAATGCAATGCGCTTCCGTACACCACCTGTAAATGCATTCGATGTATAATACAAGGCTCATGGCCTTTGCATGGTCGCTCATATCGAGTCAATATTTCTCTTGTTTACTGCTGCGGTCCACTTATCATCTTAGGCGAAGTGGCCACCGTCAACTTTCGCCGTCGTATTAGCCGCCATCTGTCGCAAAAGTGCCTGATAAAGGACAAGCATTGTTCCACTTTGCACACTAGTCCATACAAATCTTGGACCAACCCCACGAAACAAGCCCGCAATCCCCTCCGTTTTGTAGATTAGCTTCAGGCCTGTAATTACTGAAGAGGTATCCAGCGTCACCGATCCCAACTTGGGTACCGTTGTGCTTGGCGAAGAGGTTGAAATGAGACGTTTCTGCTGGGCTGACTGGTTGCTGCTTACGGCATAATTGGATGTGGGCGCAGTCGTGGTTTCAGTAGGCTGCTGCTGGATGTTGAACGATTTTGGTGGTGACACAACAGGAACTTCTTCTGGCGGGTTGAGCTGCGTTTGAATCCTCGTCTTCACCACATCAAGCGGACATGTGATTACTCCAGCCATACCACCTGCTGATGCAGCAGTCAAAACTTCTAAGCCTAGTCCGATGTCTCTGCTTCCAACCCATTGCTTTGCCCAGTTCCGTTCTTGCTCGTAAAAGGCAAATTGAAGAGCCGAGAACGGCAGGTCTCTCCAGATGGTGGCCCTGTAACCGTAGAAAAGCGCTGATACTCCCTCTTGACGAATGATTGTACGAGCAGCATCTAATGTAGATCGATAGTTGTAACCGGATTTGAAGAAAGGATTGTTATAACGCCCTTGAAGTTGAAGCCGAGTCTTTAACACTTCGGAGGGCACGTAGACGAATGAAGCGGCGAAATCAGCAAGGAAGCCTTGGACATTTAGTAACAGCACGATTATCGGAGCTTATTAGTTGGACTGACCTCCGGCAAGATAGGCAAGAGAATGATGAACGCCAGCATCAATCAAATGCCGTTTGCTATATTCATATGTACCAAAGAAAATAAGTGTACCCGGAAACGATCCTAAGAACGCTGGAGTGACGCCGCTGTACAGGCCTCTTCGAAGGCCTTCTTGCCGAAAGATCTTTGAATAGGTCGACGACAAGGAAGTATATTTGGGAGGGATATGCGGATCACCCTGCTGGCGAGTTTTCACTGTATCGATAGAGTGCATGAGGAGGTCGCCAGTAGTACCACCAATGGCACCAGATATCATGGACTGTAAGCATCGTCAGCCCGAGTGTAGTTTGATAATGCGGCGCTGCTGTAACGCACATGTAGGTATGGCGGCCGAGCTTCCTCCTCCTCTTCCAAGGGTTCGGCATATTCTTTCCTCTTTCCGCTATGGAGTGAGGTATTCTTGCTATCTCCGTGTCCGGTGATTGTGAAAGGGACCGTGGACTCATGGCTGCCAGACGGCGCAAACTGCGTCGCTTGACCTGGAGTGAATATATTGGCAATTCGAGAGGCTAGGGACATGGCCCTCCTCTCAGGTTCCAGATCAACACCACAGTACCGCAGCGTAGCTATGAACGCATGTTGTGTTCGTGTATAACAGAAGTGGAAACGTGCAACCAAAAGAAGGACTCCGGACAAGAGCCTCACAACTGACAATGATTTTCGATTGTCAATAAAACCTTAAACTACCCACGAGCTAGTAAAATTACCATATCACAGTAATCTATCTTGTCGACTATCACTACACGGTGCACCAGGAGTGGTCTCCATACGGCAGGCATCTTCTTGATACCAAAAACGCTTCTATCCTGTCCCTTGGTCAGGTCGGATGAAGATGAGTGATTACACGGACACTCAAGTGGCAGCACATACGGAAATAGTAAATGCAATGGGAAGCAGGACTTTGATTCCACGAACCCCAAGGTTGCTGCTTCACACACGATATGCGAAAGGTGTAGTACCCATCAACGCCGATGGCTTCCTCAAGCCATGGGGCTAGATGCGCCCCGTGGCAGCGTACAATCGTATTGACCTACATCTATGTGACCTTCGAGATTTTTAATAGAACGTACACACCATTTCCACGACACAAGTGTCGTAGTGGCCAGGCTTCCGACTCATAACAACATCTCCAACGGATTTTCTACCACTTTCTTGAATTCCCGTATCCATTCCCCCCCGACAGCTCCGTCAACTACCTTGTGGTCAAAACTCCCAGTAACGACAATCTGATCGTCCCATTCTACCGATGTCTCGTCTCCAGACATTGACGGGACAGCGACTTTCTTCGTAGTGCCGACTGCAAGGATCCCCGCCTGTGGTGGGTTTATAACGGCTGTAAATCGATCAATGGCTGCATTCATGCCCATATTGCTAATTGTGAATGTTCCCCCTTGATACTCCTCGGGCTTCAGTTTGCCATCTCTGGCACGCTTGCCCAGATCCTTGACCTGCGCTGAAATGCTCTCCAACCCCAGGTTTTCCACATTCCTAACGATGGGTGTCATAAGACCGATGGATGTAGCCACAGCAACGCTGATATCCACAGTGTTGTGCTTTCGGATGACAACCTGGCCATCGACTTCACGCCAACTAGAGTTCACGGCGGGGATCTTCTTACATGCAACGGCGGAAGCCTTGATTAGAAAGTCGTTCACCGACAGCTTGTACTTGCCATCTGCTGATGCGTTAAGTGCTTGGCGGAGCTTCAGCAGTTTTGAGACTGAGATTGTTGCCGCAACAAAATAGTGAGGATTTTGGTTCATGGACTGTGTGAGACGATTTGCGATAGTTTTTCGCATTGAGCTAGCCGGCACGTCTTCATATAAAGGCCCCGTAGACGAAGCAGCGGTTGGAGATCCTGCACTCGCCACAGGCTTGTACTTCTCGATGTCTTGCTTTGTGATACGTCCGCCTGGTCCCGTTCCTTTAACAGCCTTGATTGGTACACCAAGCTCGAGAGCCAGGGCTTTGGCTGCTGGACTCATTGACGGCTCTCGATCTAAGCTAGTCTGTAGTTTCCCATATGCGGACTCGGACTCTTGGGGTTCTGGAGTTTGTACTAAGTTTGAATCACCCTTATCGAGCGTCGACGGAGAAGTCTTTGATCCTGAGTCTGGAGGTTCTGAAGACTCCGAAGCTTCCTCTTTAGGCGCTTCCTTCGGTGGGGCCTTGGCTCCGCCACCATCCTCTACCGTAAACGACTCGAAAGGTGCGATGTCTGTACCTTCCTCAACCATCACGGCAATTGGCTGATACCTGTTAGTGCCTTCTTAAGTCCTCGGGCCAGCCAAACCTACATTCCCCACTGCCACATCTTTTTCACCAGAGTCCTTTAGTATCTTGGCCAGGACGCCATCTTCTTGGAACTCAAAGTCCATCTGCGCCTTGTCTGTCTCGATTTCAACCAATACGTCTCCTGGCGCAATTGTGTCCCCAGCCTTCTTTTGCCATGTCCCGATGTTTCCTGCCGTCATTGTAGGTGATAATGCAGGCATTGTAACGACTGTATGAGGAGGAAACGCTATGACAGGGATTGTGAGCTGTGACAGTAAACCCATGGTGCTCAAGGCCCGTCTTACTTTTCGACGCATAGTACCTGGCAAGTGCTGCAAGCGCTGGTATTTGTCTGCTAGGTGGTATTATGGTAAGCTTAAATTCCCCATAGACTGTGTGAGTATTCACCTTGAGTTTCTGCATTTCGCAGGGAGCCCAATCAAGCTCGGTGAAGCTCGTAAACATACTTGCGCTGAAGTTCGGTGAAATACCGCAGCTGCAGACATTGCCGGTCACTCTCAGGAGAACAAGGGATATTAGTACCAAAGAGGGAATACAGAGGCAACGGAATTCAGAGGTCAAGAAGCCATGTGCGCAGGCAATCTTGGTGCAGAGTGAGAGGTGGAAGGGTTGAATGTCAGGACTTTCTTTGGGGGACACTAGAACTAAACGTAAAGCTCCGAGTTCCGCCCGCCGACAAGTCCAATCGGTCACCGTAACCAGGCGGCCAATCAAATATGCGATAGGTACGAGCAAGTTAGCTTGTGGCAGCTCACACTTATTTCTGCTTAGCCAGGAAGATTACACTTTCCACTTTGACGCAACAAGTAACGACTGAGGCGCCTCTCGTTACTTCGAGCTATCGTCACGCAGCTCAATGGTGAAGCAGAAGATCCGTCACAAAGACGAAGCACCTGCTGGGCTTTGGGGGTCACTTTCACTCCATGGCTGACGTAGATGAGGTCGAAGGCTCAAAGGAGATAATTGGGGCCTCAGTAGGTGCCGAAGCATTATCTGGACAAGAAGAAAAGACCAATACAGCGTTACAAGGTGACAAAGAGCGCCCAGGGTCGAATCAGAAATGGGTCGAAATAAAAATGGGGGACATTCCGGGAGGAGACATGAAAGCTGAGAAGGCGTATACAAATGGGTCGGAACATGCATCAGAGACAGCTTCGGATCAGCAGCAAAACGGGTCGTCGCCGGAGAGGATGCCAAGTCCCTCATCTGGCATGTCGGATGCACAAGACCCTCCTCTTCCACCCGAGAAGGACGTCGTAGGGCCAGGGTCATCTTCTCCTACGATTACGACTCCACATGGACCTACAGTGGATGGGGTGCCCTCGCAGCGCAGGCAACGGTCCGATACTCAATCGACGGCAGCGACCGTAAATGGACAGAGATCTGCACCGTTGAGCTCTATTGTCTTTGTCCTCCAAGCTTTGGAACAGATTGCAGCTTCAAAAGAAGCTCGTAAGAAAAAGGAGATAGGAGAAGCGGTCGTCAAAGCCCTTGCTACCATTAACCAGAAAGATAGCGCTCCAGATCCCGAGATCATCTTTGATGCACTGCGACTGGCAACCGAAACCTCTAGTATACCCCTGACCACTACGTCGCTTGACTGTATCGGCAAGCTAATCAGCTACTCTTATTTTTCTATCCCTTCTACTAGCCAAGACGCGGCTGCCCCTAACCAGCCACAGCAACCGCCACTGATAGAACGAGCCATCGAGACTATATGTGACTGCTTTCAAGATGAAGCTACACCTGCAGAGGTACAATTGCAGATTGTAAAATCGTTACTGGCGGCTGTACTGAATGACAAGATCATTGTGCATGGTGCCGGACTATTGAAGGCAGTCCGCCAAATTTTCAACATCTTTCTGCTTTCAAAATCAACAGCGAACCAACAAGTGGCCCAAGGCACGCTGACGCAAATGGTGGATACTGTTTTTGAGCGCGTCCGGACACGACTGACAATGAAGGAAGCACGCGTAGGTCTATCACGACTCACGTCTGGGAAAGGGACAGCGAATGGTAGCCAGGTAGACCTTAATGGCAGTGACTCTATATTAGCATCGAGCGAAGCAGACGGTGGCGTGGAGGTAGATGATTCTTCCGAAGGCAACACGGCACTAACAGCGGACCGGCCGGTTCGAAAAGTTCCTGGCGAAAAATTAACATTGCAGAGCTTGGAGAACGCAAAAGGTTTCGATGATGCGCGGATTGGTGACAACGCGCCTACGATGGTCACAAAAGCGAAACCATCCCAAAAGGGGTTACGAACCACTTCTGCACAGCAGATGGCCAATGGGCTAGACGAGCATTCGGGTGAAACATCCGACGAGGATGAAGAAGATGAAATATACGTTAAGGATGCATTTTTGGTGTTTAGGTCCATGTGCAGGCTGAGCACCAAGCAGCTGTCACAAGATCAGCAGCAAGATATCAAATCTTCTAGTATGCGAACTAAGCTTGTGTCTCTCGCCATTATCCGTACCGTACTGAACAATAATATGATCATCTTCACTTCGCCACTAGTCACCATCCGGAGCAGTACAAGCAACGAACCAACCGGCTTCGGGCAAGCTATTAATCACTACCTCCGAGTAAGCCTCAGCAAGAACGGGGCAAGTTCGGTGAAACAAGTTTTCGAGCCTTGTTGTGAGATTTTCTGGCTGATGCTAAAGTACATGAGGGTCATGCTCAAGGTGTGTATCCCCTTCAACCATGCTTTTTCGATACTTTGCAACTAAATCTCCTATAGCGAGAGATTGAGCTATTCTGGATAGAAATATATCTCGCTATACTTGAGCGTAAAAATGCTCCAAGCTTCCAGAAGCTTTATGTGATGAGACTTTTGAAGCGACTTGCAACAGATCCAAAGGCGTTGGTCGAGATGTATTTGAACTACGACTGCGAGTCGACCGCACTAGACAACATGTTTCAGCGAACAATCGAGCACCTTTCAAGAATAGCCAGCACTCCTGTTTCTGCTTCTCCTGCTCAACAACAACAATATCAGGAGCAACTCACGAAAGATACGGACGCGGACCTCGATTGGCATGATCACGGGAGACTCCCTCCTTCTCTAACGACTACCAGTCTCAACGTCCCGTGGAACCATGAGTGGGATTTGCCAGTGGATTTCCTGCTGAAGCAACAATCACTCGATTGCTTAGTCCGTGTCCTACGATCGCTCATCAACTGGTCTCAAGATAATCTTGCGGCCACTGCAACCAAGCTCCAAATGTATGATCATCGAACATCGTTGGAGGGGTTCAGGGAATCTCTTGACCACGGACGCGGCCCTGGATCCCCTAGATTATCTTCCGCAGATACACCGCTTGCTCCTTCGACCCCGTTACTTGAGGATGATCCAAACCAGCTGGAAAAAGCAAAACAGCGGAAGACAGCGCTATTAAATGGGATCCGGCAGTTCAATTTTAAGCCTAAGCGTGGTATTAAGGCTTTGCTGGCCGATGGGTTTCTCAGGAGCGACTCCGCAGAAGACATTGCTGCCTTCATCACGCAAAACGATAAGTTAGACAAAGCAATGATAGGCGAGTACCTTGGTGAAGGCGACCCTTATAATGTTGCAATTATGCATGCATTTGTGGATCTTATGGACTTCACCAAGCGAAGGTTCGTTGATGCTTTGAGGCAGTTTCTACAGAGCTTTCGCTTGCCGGGCGAAGCGCAGAAGATCGATCGCTTCATGTTGAAATTCGCTGAACGATACATCACTGGTAACCCAAATGCTTTTGCAAACGCTGATACAGCTTATGTTCTCGCATATTCCGTCATCTTGCTCAACACCGATCTACACAGTGTTAAAATGAAAGGAAAACGCATGACCGTGGAGGACTTTATTAAGAACAACAGGGGGATAAATGATAATGCAAACCTACCAGAGGACTATCTCGCCGGTATTTATGACGAGATAGCACACAATGAGATTGTTCTGTACACGGAGCGAGAGGACGCTGCTGCCGTGGGAGCATTGCCTCAGGCAGCTGCGGGTGGCATAGCTTCTCGTGCTGGCCAGGTATTCTTAACTGCCACTCGTGATCTGCAGAGAGAGGCATACGCGCAAGCATCGGAGCAAATGTCCAGTAAGGCGGAGCAACGTCTTCGAAACATGATCCGATCCCAGCGAAGAACGACCTCGAAGCAGATGCTACCAAAGTATATACCTGCTACGTCATATAAGCACGTTGGTCCCATGTTCGACGTGACCTGGATGTCTTTCCTGTCAGGGCTCTCGGGTCAAATGCAAGACACCCAGAACATAGACACAATCAAGCTCTGTATGGAAGGGATGAAGCTAGCTATCAGAATTGCATGTCTTTTCGACCTCGAGACCCCCAGGGTGGCTTTTGTGACAGCTCTCGCAAAATTCACGAACTTAGGAAATCTACGGGAGATGATGGCAAAGAACGTAGAAGCTTTGAAGGCTCTTGTTGAGGTTGCTCAGTCGGAGGGCAACCTTCTAAAGAGCTCTTGGCGTGATGTGCTGACTTGTGTGAGCCAACTTGACCGCTTTCAATTGATCTCAGGTGGTGTCGATGAAGGCGTAGTCCCGGATGTATCAAAAGCTCGCATTGTACAGCCCCTGAAAGCACCCTTGAATACATCCCGACGACCACTAGCGCCATCCGTTCGCTCTCGACAAGCACCAATCGCATCAAATCCAATTTACCAGCTTGATGTAGCTCAGGAGAGTCGGTCAACAGACATGATCAAAGCTGTGGATCGTATCTTTACAAGCACAGCGGACTTGTCCGGAGAGGCCATTGTGCACTTCGTTCGTGCGCTGAGTGAGGTCAGCTGGCAAGAAATACAATCATCTGGGCAGAGCGATTCACCTCGGACGTATAGTCTGCAAAAGCTTGTTGAAATCAGCTACTATAATATGACTCGTGTCAAATTCGAATGGACCAGCATCTGGCAAATCCTAGGAGAACATTTCAATGAGGTTGGGTGTCATCCTAACACCAACGTTGTGTTCTTTGCACTAGATTCTTTGCGACAATTGTCCATGCGCTTCATGGAGCTTGAAGAACTACCTGGCTTCAAGTTCCAAAAAGATTTCCTGAAGCCCTTTGAGCACGTGATGGCCAATAGTTCTTCTGTGACTGTCAAAGACATGGTTCTTCGCTGCTTGATTCAGATGATCCAAGCACGAGGCGAGAATATCCGCTCCGGATGGAAAACTATGTTTGGAGTATTCACTGTGGCTGCTCGAGAACCATATGGTATGTAAAACGCAGTACGAAAATGTTACCAATGCCGACTAATCCCATACGCAGAGGCTATCGTGAACCTCGCCTTTGACCATGTTACTCAGGTATACAACACGCGCTTTGGAGTAATAATATCTCAGGGAGCTTTCGCGGATCTTGTGGTTTGCTTGACAGAATTCTCGAAAAACCTGAAATTCCAAAAGAAGTCCTTGGCTGCTATAGAAACGCTAAAGTCCACCGTTCCTCGCATGCTGAAAACGCCCGAGTGCCCTCTTTCACATCGGTTGAGAACGCTACCAAACGGCGGAGGCCAAGAAATCGTTGTAGTACCTCAACAAGTCACTCGACAGACGCAAGAGGAGCAGTTCTGGTTTCCTGTACTGTTTGCATTTCACGATGTCTTAATGACGGGCGACGATCTCGAAGTTCGATCACAGTAAGTACATGCTCCATTCGCAATGGAAACCAGTCTAACGGATGACAGGGCTCTCAATTACCTCTTTGAGACACTAGTTCGGTACGGTGGCGATTTTCCATCAGGTTTCTGGGACATCCTATGGCGGCAATTGCTCTACCCAATCTTCATGGTGCTCAAATCGAAGTCTGAGATGTCGAAGGTACTTAACCATGAAGACCTATCTGTGTGGCTTTCTACAACCATGATTCAAGCGTTGAGGAATATGATCACCCTTTTCACGCATTACTTTGAGTCACTCGAATATATGCTTGACCGGTTCTTGGATCTATTAGCCCTGTGTATATGCCAAGAGAATGACACAATCGCGCGGATTGGGAGCAATTGCTTGCAGCAGCTGATACTGCAGAACGTGACGAAGTTCCAACCAGAGCATTGGAGCAAGATTGTAGGAAGTTTCGTCGAGTTGTTCGACCGCACGACAGCGCACCAGCTGTTTTCCGCAGCTACCTCCTCGTCTGAATCGTCATACATTTCCGAGGATGAAGGCACGCGCAAAGTAACCCCGAGCGATGTCCCAAGTATAAGCGATCTACCTATAAGCGGTACTCCATCTGAAGAGATAGCGCCGAATCTACGAAAGGAAAGCCTGAAGATGGATACGAGTGCAACAACGGGTAAACCGAAAAGCGGGATGGATGGACCTGATGCAATACGCCGCAACCCATCTTCACCTCCAATGCAACCCTCGGCCAGTCATACCGAGCTTGAAGACTATCGCCCGCAATCTGGCCTGCAGCAACCTGTGGAAGTTACTGCTGCTCGCCGTCGCTTCTTCAACAAGATCATTACTCGATGTGTGTTGCAGCTACTAATGATCGAGACAGTTAATGAGCTTTTCTCGAACGACGCGGTATATGCGCAAATACCGAGTTTCGAGCTTCTGCGCCTCATGGCACTTTTAAAGGGCAGCTACTCGTTTGCCAAGAAATTTAATGATAATAAGGACCTGCGCATGCGGCTATGGCGTGAAGGTTTTATGAAACAACCCCCTAATTTGCTCAAGCAAGAAAGTGGTAGCGCTGCTACATACGTGAGTATTCTGTTCCGGATGTACCATGACGAGGGTGAGGAGCGCAGGAGGAGCCGCACCGATACTGAGGCAGCATTGATACCGTGAGTTCCTTTCAAGGTTCTAAATATATACCATGCATAGGCTAATAAAGCATTACGATAGTTTGTGCGCGGATATCATCAAAAGCTTTGTGTTGCTGGACGAAACACAACCAAGGAACATTGAAGCCTGGAGGCCGGTCGTTGTCGATGTCATGGAAGGGTATAACAACTTCCCTCGAGATGATTTCGAGAAACACATCGATACGTTTTACCCTCTAGGAGTTGAGCTACTAAATAGAGAGATGGGCCACGAGATTCGATTAGCTTTACAGGCGCTGTTACGACGGGTAGGGGAGAGCAGGATGGGGATGGAGCCGCTCAAGACGCCAGTCCAGACGCCCACAAGCCCTCGAAGTATCTCTTCGGCGTACTTTGGTCGGCGATCGAGTCGTGGGAGGTGAAAGAGTTACGGCAGCTCCTCTACGTCTTCTACAACCTACGCAGGTATCGGCTTGTCCTTTGCAATTTTAGCGTCATCGTTTTGCGAGATGCATGTAAGATCTCTGGGAGTTTTTCTCGGCAGCGGGATTAAAGATAGATATTGCTGCCGGTTGAGCAGGTTTGTACTCATAGAAGCGATTTGTCGGAAACGGTGGACATTTGCGAGACTATACCCGACCCAGCCTTTGCGACGGGGGGCTTTAAAGGGATATTGGCTAAGAGTCACTCTGTAGAGCGTTGCTTCCCTTTGCCCTTTGGCTGCTACCTCGTAGTATCCTCCAACCTTTACTCGCACAGTTCGCAGTCTCATTGTTTTCTGTATCATACCTGGCAAGCCCTATCATCCTCGCGTGCACTTTCCGCTCCGGCGTCTCCTGTCAATCAGGGTCCGGACCCTTTCATAAAATTATGAATGAACGCACGAGGGGAAGGTACTAAGGCACCTTCCTTACTCTGTACTGACCTTGGCGACGCAACTACCGCAGTAAACACGACTTGCGCGCCAAGGACTTAGGCACAATCGAGGAGGGGCCAGGGGGGCGCTCAATCACATGAGCCAACACACAACCCCAAGTCCTCGTATCATGCGAGACCAAGGAAGACCGTCCGCCAATTACTCCAATATCTTTATTCCTTACATCCCTTACAATCGTCCATCCGGGTGATCTGGTTTCGCTCTTCTCCACCGCAAATCATTGCAGGAACAAACCCGCTGCCCCACCATACCTGACAGCCCATACCGCTGCCACAAACTGGATTCCGCAGCAATGGGCGCCCCAGAAGCCAAAGACCAGCGATCCCTCACAGAGCGACTGAAGCATCCGTTTCCTGAGACTCGGCAAGATCTGAAGGGTAACACATTGTCTCCAAGCCCACGTTACCCCCACCTGACTAACCCGTGTCCATCTATCAGAAACGCCTCTATACAGCATGAAAGTCAAAGCCGCCCATTTTAAAAGCAAGCTGGGCAAGTTCCACAATATCGTAAATCCAAACCATCGCCACGACGAAGAACACGAAAAGCTGTGTGATGAGAAACGCACTCGTATTGCCGAGAGCCATCGATTCGAGTCCTTCGCCCCACCAAGAGAAGGCAATAAGATCAAATGGTATGTAGACGGGCGAGACTATTTCTGGGCGGTATCAGTCGCATTGCAGAGAGCAAAGGAGACCATATACATTGCAGATTGGTGGTTGAGCCCTGAGCTTTTCTTGCGAAGGCCGCCGTACTACAACCAGGAGTGGAGACTCGATCAAGTACTGAAGCGAAGAGCCGAGGCCGGCGTGAAGATTTATGTTATTGTATACAAAGAGATTGCAGCGACTATTACCTGCAACAGCCTCCATACCAAGCACGCACTGGATGCATTATGCCCCGCGGGGACTCCTGGACATGGAAACATCAACGTGATGAGACATCCCGATCACAATGTCTTTGAGAATGCCTCGGATATGACTTTCTACTGGGCGCATCATGAGAAATTCATTGTCATCGATTACGCTCTTGCATTCATTGGGGGCTTAGATCTCTGCTTCGGCCGTTGGGACAATCATCAGCATCCACTTGCGGACGTGCATCCCGCGGGAGTGAGCAACGAGGTCTTCCCAGGTCAGGACTTTAACAACAACCGCATCATGGACTTTCAAAGTGTAGAAGACTGGAAAAGTAACGAGCTTAGCAAGGCTGAATACGGAAGAATGCCTTGGCACGATGTAGCTATGGGTGTAATTGGGGACTGCGTGTACGATATTGCCGAGCACTTTGTGTTGCGCTGGAACTTTGTCAAGCGGGACAAGTACAAGCGAGACGAACACTACGACTGGCTGACATTGCAAGGGCGAGAAGGCGATATGGAGGATCTAGTAGGGGTCCAGAGACCTAAGTTTCCAATGGGCGATTATGTTCATCATCCATTGTCCTCTCTGGAGACCAAGCCTTGGGCACACGAGCAGCCAGGGACTGTACATGCCCAGATCGTCCGTAGCAGTGCCGACTGGAGTAGCGGCATATTGACTGAACATAGCATCCAAAACGCATACTGCGAGGTGATTAGAAATGCCGAGCATTTTATCTACATCGAAAATCAGTTCTTCATCACGGCTACTGGCGAACACCAAGCACCAGTCCACAATGTCATTGGCAGAGCTATCGTAGATGCGATAGTGAGGGCTGGGAAGGAGGAAAGGAAATTTAGAGTGATCATTATTATCCCCGCCATTCCTGGGTTCGCCGGTGATTTACGAGATGATGCTGCCGCAGGAACCCGTGCTATCATGGACTATCAGTACAAGTCCATCCTTCGAGGAGAACACTCCATAGCCGAACAGGTTAAGAAAGAGGGTGTAGATCCGAAGAACCACCTTTTTGTTTTCAACCTCCGATCCTATGATCGCTTGAACAAGACACCCGCTATGCAACGACAGGAAGAACAGTCCGGAGTGAAGTATCAAGACGTGCAACGTGCCCATGCCGAAGATATAATGGGGGCGGGTATGCCAAATAGCTCCGACAAGACAGCTAAAAAACGCGATGATGCTGGGGATGAAGAGAAAGAAAGAAGAATTGATCAGAAGAGGAGATACGAAGCGGAACGTGAGCATGTTGGTCTGGGGGATAAAGAAACTACCCGGGAGGACAGTATAGCGAGGACAGCCATGCTTAACGGAGGCAAGGTTTCCGAGCAGCTTTGGGAAGGCGAACCTGAGGAGGAGAAGGAGAACTTTGTGCAGGAGGAATTATACATTCATGGGAAATTATGCATCGTCGATGATCGGATTGCCATATGCGGAAGCTCCAACATCAATGATCGGGTATGTTCTTGTCCACCCGAACCAGTCCACGCTAATATTGGTAGTCACAAATGGGCATTCATGACAGCGAGCTTTCGATCGTGATGGAAGACTACAACACCCTGGAGAGTATGATGGACGGCCAGCCTTACAAGGCCGGACACCATGCGGCGACCCTGCGACGATACCTTTGGCGAGAACATCTTGGTCTTCTGCCGGCGCAGAAGCTCGACGCGAAAGATGATCCGAATGCACAGCCGCCGGACGTCTGTCCGAACAACGTCATGGAAGGACCTGAGTACGAATTCGTTGCTGACCCGCTGAGCGACAAAGTCTGGGAGATGTGGACTGGCAACGCGACCAGGAACACGCAGCTGTTCCGGCACCTCTTCCGCGCGGATCCGGACGACCATAGTGAGTTCATAACCATGCTGACATCAGGAACCCTTGTTGAACGTTGAAAGGCTGATGTTGGTGCAGTCAAAACGTTTGAGGACTACGCCAGCTTCCTGCCACGGCATGACAAGTTCAAGCAGGGACATCTCCACGATCCTTACATGCCGGTGGCTGAAGTGCGCCAGAAATTAGACCAGATCAAGGGGCATCTGGTCTGGATGCCGCTTGAATTCCTGCGGGATGCGCCCATGGCGGAGAGGGGACTCCAGGTGAATGCGTATACCGAGAGCATCTACACCTAGGCACGAAGGGGTTGGGGGAGATGGCGAGCTGGCTGTCGAGGTGATGACGGATTCATGAAGTTGCATGTGGATGGGGGCTTGGGAAGGATGCCGGAAAGCATGCCGCGCCCGGGGAGGACGGTTTCGTTGCATCGGAGTAAAGGCGGTGTGATGGCGTGAAGAGTGAAGATTCAGGACCTGAGGGAGGGGGGGGAGGCCTAATCCCCTTGTGCCATTCCATTCGTTGAAGCACCCTGATGTCTGGGCTTTGGAATCGTTCGTTTGGGCACAACAGACCTGTTTCATCACACCGCTGATAGCGCCATGACTCGTCGGTGTCGTCGGTGTCGTCGGTGTCGTCGGAATCGCGCTGACTGCCCCATGTGGTGGGTTACTTTACCGTTAGCTGAAGAAGCGTTGGGCCAGGTTTGTCGGGGTGTGAAAGCGCTAATCGAATGCTCCAAACTGCAAGTGCACAAGGTTGATGATCCAAACCTCGAGGCTCGAGCTTGACTCGTGGGTTTTCCAACAGTTTGTTTCATTCGTGATGGGATTATTGGGCCCACCCACTGCCGACGCCCTGTCGCGTCTCGCTACCGAATCCCCGGGATTAGCACTACCGTAGCACTACTCGTCCTCCAGGGAGTTAAACTCTAGCGTACGGGAGCAAAGCGCTGTATTCTTCACGCCGCTCCAACGATTTATTATGACAGCTCTGGAGTTAATTACTTGCGAATAAGCGTAAAAGGTGGAGAAAGCTTCGTAAAATTTGAAGTAAGCTTCATCTTAAGTAAAGAATCATCTTGATCGATTGATTGATTAATTGTGATGTAAAAGCGTTGAGTAAGATACTGTCTCCAGAGCTGCGATAGTACCTAAATGGTTAGAGCGGCGTGGAGAAACTAACGTATTGCTCCCGCACGCTATGTATTAACTCCCTGGTAGACCAAGTAGGTGAGTACCGGTGCTACGTCCGGAAGTACCTTAGTACACGGTATTCCGTACAGTAGTCCTGTTCTGCTTTGAGGTCCGTGTCCCTTTCCCTTCAACTTTGCACCGAAAGTGGCTGGCACGGCTGGGCACTAGTGACGGTGTGACCCTTCGGTGTGACCCATGATGACCCATGATGACCCATGATGACCCATCATCTCGCTTCATCTGGATCCATCATCTGGATCCATCTGATGTTTGGGTTCGATCGTTCCAACCTCGTGTTCCAGAAGTGTATTGATGTATCTTCAATGTACCTAAGGTACCCAGTGGTAATAAAATAAAATAAAATATAATATAAAAGGAGGGAAACACAACCAAAACTGACGGGAAAGACGCCGTCTGCTCGCTGCAAAGAGAACAAGACCTTTCGTTCTTTCTCGCGGTGTACAGGTTACCTAAGGTAAGGTAGGTATCCCTTAAACCGTCGTTAAAGCTGCCATCCCAGGTATACGGCCACCTTATCTGTTAGAGTACTAGGGAGCCACGGAAGATGACTAACCAGGCCAATGGGGACCTGGAGATTAATATTTAGATTTCCTAGTGCGGAGTAGAGGAACTGTGCAGTACTACGTATTCGGGGTTTTAATTGTTAACGCGATCTGCAAATACAGGGGGATTGATTGGTCAGCATAGCAAAATTAATCCCTGACTGTGGCTTCAGCGTTAACAATTAAAACCCCAAGTACCGTAGTAGACAAATATTTTGGTGGGGTGCCTAAATAGGCTTAGCTTCGTTAATCCTGGGATGGCAGCTTTAATGACGGTTTAAGGGATAGAGTACAACAACATAGCGCACCCAGTACGAAGTACAGACCCAGGCTTGAACATCTACCGGGAGCATCCCTGATGCCACGTTTGGCACGATCGGTGGCTTGCATGCAGCTAACGAGATGAATGCCGAATCCCCTCCAGAAATCCCAATCGACCGGTTTCACCAACATCATCCCTGCGTGCACGTCACGGCATCTTCCAGGAAGACGAAGGTACCTTATAAGTGATGTATTCAATCATTGGTAGCAACATGGAACAGAAGCTCAAAGCACAGACGGTGCTTTTACTGACCGACATTTGTGATACTCTTATTCCCACAGATAGAAACATCTATTGATGACCACCATGTGCCATGTTGAGTGTTAAGATAAATGAAACCGAGTCAGCCTGAACCATGAGTTTCGACTAGATTGTTTTCCATTTGCTTCGGTGTCACTTTCGAGGCAACCGTCTTCCTGATGTCTTGAAATGCCTCAAAGTGGAATCCACAAACATCCTCTCCAGTCCATGCGAAGTATGATCTTCCCAAGCCGAATCCAGAACCCTTTTTTCTTTTCCATTATTTCGTCTACCTACCCGTATAGAGGGAGGGAGGCAGTACTGCACTACGGAATACATCACCATTTAATCCAAACCTCAAACAACAAAATGTGGGGCATGTTGATGGTTCGATGGTCCGATTGGCGTGCCTTAATTCCCGGCTGTGCAAATAAGAATTAAGAATTAAGAGTTAAGAACGGAGGAATAAGAAATCCGAAATAAGCAATAAGCTCGCCTGCAGGATGCATCATCATACCTTAGACTTTACCATAGCTCATCTTAGCAAGATCCTCATTCCTCATCCTCATCCTCATCCTCATCCTTCATCTTCTTCTTCTTCTTCTCATCCGTGGGATCAGTCGTACTAGCCCTACCTGGTTGATGATGCTTTCGTTGATGAACTTGAACACAGTACTTCTGTCCATACATCCCGTACCCACTAGGTAGGTCGGTCTGCCTGGGTACCTGACTCGTACTTGCTACTGATAGGGATGCCCGCACCGTGGTGGCTGTCCGTGCCCACACCCAGACGCTCGTCCCATCCATCCAACCACATCCATCTTGCCCACAAAAGCCTGGTCGACTCCCCATATCAACTACCTACCTATCAAGCAAACTTCCCACCGTGATACCGACGGGAAGACATGAGGGAATCTCTTCCCCTAGATTGCTTTCCCCGGAAAGGACCCCCATGCTTCCCCGGTGCCATTCACATTGCTAACATGCCACCTGCGAATCCCCCGTCCACTAACGAGCCCAATGCTCAATCTAGTCCAGCTGCACTGTGGCTGGCTCGACGTGCTGCTGATGTCCGGTCCACATAACAGTCGGCCTCTTCCTCGCCCTTACTCGCCCTTGCTCGGACAGTCAACGTGGGACCAAAGAAACACAAGCAATCATCCACACCAAAGCCTCCACCATCGCTCTCACCTACACCCACAGACCTAGGCACCATCACCTTCACTCGAAGCATTCACCGTCTTCCATCCAAACCTTGACGCCGTTCACTCCACACCCTGCGAATCGAGTACCTCAGCACTCAGGCCCAATCAACCTCAGGTACGGTCCCACTGTCCACCATCAACGTACCAGACCAGCTACTGACCAATGAACCCCCAGTCTCCTCCTCGCTGACCTCGTCCACCTCATCCCTACCATGGCCCGTTGCGTCCACTCCTTCTCAATCATCAAGTCAGACACCAACCTCATGATCTGGACCTGCAGCCTGTGCCACGTGGGTCCCCACTGGTACATTTACGAATGTGCGTACTGCAAGCTCAAAGTCTGCCAAGGTTGCACGTCCAAGGCATAATGAAGGATATGTGGCGGCGAGGGACGTCGTGATGGAGGAAATGGTGTGTGCGGTTCTTGGTATGCCACGAGGTGCGCCGTTGGAAAGGTGTGGAAGAAAGCTAATATCTCGACAAGGGTTCGGAACGGGTTCCTTGCAGCATGGCTTTGAAACCCGGGTCTTCTCTGGTCGGCGAGCCAGTGACATGGTCATGATGCCAGTCGCCATTTTCGGTGTTCTGCGGCGGATCGACAACACCTGCAGTCCCCCGACATCATGCACGGCAGTAATCTCATGCATGGCGCATGCAGCTTACCGTTTTCGAACGGCGCGTCTACATCTTTTCTGGGTGGGGATTAAAGTGATATATCAGTAAGGCTGGCGTTTCGTCCTGGGTTGGAACGCAATGAGCAGGTAACGGAGCACACTCGGGCAACACGGAGGAACATTCGGGCTTTCCCCAGCGATTACGATATCATAGATAGACGCTTACTTCTTTCGCGAGAACATCTAATCGGAAATTTCTTCACTCCTACAGCCAAAGCAACGTCCAACAAGTCCCGGATCCAACTGTCGCTGGCCACTGCATTATACGGACCGATGCCGTACTTTGACGTTTGTCCACGCATATTGGGGCTGCTACTGCGACTCCGAATGGCCATCGGGCTCAGGGACATTCGCTTGGACTCGGTCCCTCACGCGACACGACAGAGAAGAACTTTGTAGATTTCTTCCCACCTCCTCGTCTCGCCTCCAAGGCTCTCACAGCATCCCCATCTTCCGCTAATTTTCTCCTTTTCTCCTTTTCTCCTCCCCACCACATTCCTGACCACTCCCATCTCCATCCAAACCCCCACCCCAACCACCCACCACCAGCCCTCCCCCCTTTCCCCATTCCACCGTATCCGTTCCGCCCAAGCACAGCCGTCCGGTTCTCTTCGAACAAGCTTCCACAACGCAGGGAGTTGGACGTTCTCCATTTTGCTGGGGAGGGACCTTGCGATGGCGGTGGGGTGGTAGAGGGATAAGAAGCGCGGTGTTGAGTGGTATGGTATGCGCTGTATGGATGGAGCTGGAGCTTGCCATCTGGATTGAATACGAGTAACTACGCTGCGATTCTACGGCACTGGTGCCCATGCGGTGCCGGGCGGTTGGGTTTCTAGCCATCACGTCGATCCACCACCACTCATCCTTTATCAGGAACTCAATTACCCCCCCCCTCCCCTCTCTTGGAAACCAATCCCGTCGCTTCGATCCCACATCTCCCGCTTGCGCACCTCGGTCGTGTGTGCGCGAACGTCGTTCTTTCGCCGATGAGCGCTTTTCCTTCTTTGACCCGGCGTGGTTGGCTGGAACGGTGGCAACGTACGAGGAGGTCGGGGGTGGAGGGGGTTGATGAGGGAGGGTCTAGGGGGAGGAAGCTTGGGGTGATGCTGTGATGCTCGGGAACTTGGCTTCTTGCTCGTTTTGTCTTTTTGTCGTTTGCGCTCTCGTCCTCACCTCCCATTCCCCTTCTAATCCCTTCATCCATCCGGCTTTCCTTCTTTTTCTTTCTTTCTTCCCCCTTCATCAAAACCCCACTATCGCAAAAGAAACCCACGATGTGCTTTACAGGCGGCCGTGTTTTTATATAAGCAATAGATCGAAGTTTTTCTCCACGAGTTCGTTCGGCTTGATATCATGTTTAAGCTGTTGAAGCACAGATAGTTTTATGGTTATGGTCTTGTGCTCGAATTATCAATATGAATGATGTCGGGGGAAGATTTTTCGTGGATATTTCCATGGACTATCATTGAAAGGGGATGCTTTTATCGAGTTTGTGATGCGAGCTGGATAAGAGATTTGTGCATTCAATTAACCGTTATCCCTTTCTCATCTCCGTCCCCCTTCCTCCTCATCTCCCCTTCTCACCACCTTGGCGAAACCTACACAAGTACGCCACGCCACGCCACCCTCCCTACCATCAACCCCCCCCTTGTCAACCCTTATCTAACCCCCATTCCACCCCACACCGCCCTAACAACAGCCTTCCCCACTCTCGGTTGTAATCGCATGGTTACTACATGCTGTTACCAGCACCGTTACCGACGGGAGTAAGTGGAGAAATCACGGATTGACTAGGTGTGGAGGGAGAGGGAGGACCTCTGCGGGAGGCGCATGGACGAGAGGAAGCTGATGTTTTCAAGACGAGACTCGGCGGCGGCGGATCGTCGGGTTGGCTTATGAAGCAAAAACCTAGGAAGCACTTTCGCGGTGGAAACTATATCACAATGGACTTTTTGTTTGGAACCAAAGAAATTGATTTTCCATACCAGCAGCACTTCATCATCTCCAATTCTTTTTAGCCATTTTCTCGCCTCGGAAAGAACCGACGCGTGTACAGTATCAACTCACCTCGAGGACTCGCCCAAAAAAAAAAAAAAAATTAAACGCCATGTCGACGTCTCTCGGACGTGGATTTAGTACACTTCTTGCTGACTTGGAAAGCCCTTTGGACTCTCAACTTTTTCGGGGTAGTTTTGTGTAGAGAAACGGCGTTTGAGGGGATGCTTATGGTCGATGGGATGAGATTCAGGTCGGGGGTCTCTTTGGATAGGGGGAGTGCCATGGCTGGTTTTCTGTCTCTTACTTTGCGCAATCATCCTGCGAACCAGCCAAGTAAATAATCGACCAATTGGAAGGAGTACGTACGAGTACACCCACTACTACTGTAATAGTTGCTTCTCGCGTGGACCCTCTACGAATATCCTTGAGCCTCCACTCACGAAGATAGGCTAGGATGTAGGACTGGTAAGATGTACAGTAAGAGGGTTCCGCGGCTTTTGTATAGGGGCGATTACTTGATTTGATGAATTTAGGGGGATAAGATTCAACGTATAGATTCAGGATAGGATGCATATCGTTTACACCACACTCGCAGTCTGTACATATAACTTGCATCTCTGTAGGAAAATACTTCAGGTTTCGTTTTCCCAAAACAGAGACAAGTCGCACCACCGCCGTGAAGCTTTCATCTGCCTCTTTCTCTCTTCCACATGTTTAAACTTCTACAAACCAGCCTGCGAGCGAGTGCGTAACTGGTCAGACGCAGCGAAAATAGAACGATACAAAGTGAGGATTTAAAATATCGTCCGTGTATTCTTTGCCTCCGAAAGTCTGGTATTAGTCTAGTAAGATAAGTTCACAGATCTTTCGATCTACTCTAAGAGGGCGTCTAACTTTTGAGTTCTTACTATGAAGCCGACGTATAAAGCCCCAATCCCAGGAATGGTGTAAATGCATATGACTGGAAAGGATTTTACTGAGCAGTCGACTGTAAACAGCTTAAATTTGCTCCCAAAAACATCAACACAAGATGCGGGCTACAAAATTGCCATTTCCTTTCTCCTATTCCCGCTTGATGCTGGAGGATGTGATCGTGGTGTTGCACGTACATCAAGACGGCTATGTTCCGACATGCTATAACTTGCCTTTTCGACCTTGGACGGCGTGGTCCTGACGTTGAACGTATAACAAAGCGGCTATGTTCCCGCGAGAAAAAGCTTGCCTTTCGGGTCTCCTGCAGGTCACACGCTTGTTTGTCGTGCTTGTTTATGAGCGCGAGCGGAATAGCGGCGGTAGAAGATAGCAGGAAATCAGCAGCTTTCCCGTCAGGAGAGTAGTCAAACCGGGAGGGTCAGTGTACTTTCCCTGGCGGTTTCCATAGGGCTTGATCAACGGGAGTCCAGTGGCGGGTAGAGGGATAGACACGAAGGAAATGATCCGATGATATTACCCTTAGTTTGAACGGTGGGTGTGTGGATGTCACGGTAGCAGCAGATAGCCACATTTTGATGTAGTCTATACAAAACCGAGGTTTTCGGATGTCAACTTGGAATAGCTTTGAATTGTAGTACAGAAGTTCCCGTTTAGGAAACACTGATAAAGCGCTCGATATGGAGGCCCAGTCTCAGAAACGGGTATTTTAAACACGTGGCGGCCTTTTCAGGCAAAGCAATCCAGCCGCATCGTACCGAGCGGACGTCGGCATTGAGCTGCCAGCACCTGTATCTGAAGGGCGGCAGATTGCACGATAAGGTTCGATTGGGTTTTGGAAACGGGTGCGCACCTCAAGGGTCTGAGGGTCGTGGCGCTCGATGGCTGAACGCCGGCATGGTTGTGTGCATGAGCAGCGACATCAGTTCGACGGTGCTGGTAGTCGGCGGAGCAATTTCGCGTTGAGTGGGTGGAAAGGTACGAGAAAGTACCCGTATCTAAAGCAATGAGAGGGAAGGGATACGGGAACAAGAAGGAATTTCTATTTGTCGGATGCGTAAAGGAAAACGGAAGGAACAACTTGCGGAATGTGAGACTGTCATTGCGTAGCAAATTGACTGCGGATTCCAAATACCCAGGCATCTCAACCCTAGTCCATGCACGTCGGTGCGCAGGGTAGGAGTGTGTGATAATACTGCAATTTGGGTGTAGGCATAATGTTCAAGACGTTTTCTTGCACGAGCCCACTCAATCCGAAGATCGGACCAAACTGGTAGGGACAAGTGCCTTCGGTTCTTGATTTTTTAATCTGCCAGCACTCCGTTAAGAATCCCTATGTAGGTATCAAAGGTTCCTTGCAGTACCCCAAAGGTTCTGCATTGCCGGGTATAGTATTGCAATATATCAGTCGCAGTACTGGCAACGAGGTTCACCTATATACAATGCCAGCTACACCTGTAGTGCTGATTAGAAAGCCAGGACTCATTTAGAATGGTGAAAACGAGAGCTAACGATGCAAGGTCTATCAACAGAAACTCGGAGATTAACGCTCTGAAGAGGCTACATATCGTCAGCAACGTCGGCCTTTCTGCTGTCTGCTTTTGGTAAATAAGAAGATGCCGGGGATGATGGACTTAGATCCTAGAACTCATCACCTCGTGTCTCAGTCAAAGCAAGGGCAATAATGGTACGATTCTGATACCCGAAAGGGAGAAGTTGGGAAACCCCCAAGTAGTACGCTCTTGATGGGATATTTTTGATTGTTCTGGACGGGCTAGTAGCTCTGTGAAGACTTTGTTCTTGAATCTCGGACCTCTATAGCTATCTCATCCTTCCAGCAGCTGAGGTAGAGCAAGCAGTCGCCTTGTGCTAAAACGGTCAAGCTTTTTGACACTGATCCTACGTGGAAAAACCTTAGCATCGAAAACCCGAGCCGCCAGTCTTATTTCAAAGTTCTAGAGCGGAGTACGCCTCTTTCGTGAAGTCATTCGAATCAGCCATAGCATTCATAGCTTTGACAACAGGGTAAATGCTTGTTTATGCCGCTGTGCATTTGTTCCAGATTGCCAACGGCAAGCTAAATTCACGAACAAATAAATCATCTTCTTCGACTAATCTTGGTAGTGTTGATACAGCTGTGAGATGCTCTCGCCATAATGATTGCGCCGTATGGCTTCGGAAAGCAGGTTTGAAAGATCCAGAACTACCAACTTCTTGGATGCTTTGACTCTCTCCGGAGCGATAGGGTAAGAATTAGTAACGACAATGTAATCAATGCATTCGCAGGCTTCCATCTTCTCCAAAGAGTCTTCGCCGAATAATCCATGAGTAGCGATACAATAAACCTTCTTGGCACCTCCGTGTTTAATTATTATTTCCGCAGCTGCAATCCAAGATCCAGGAGAGTCGATCATATCATCCATGACAATCACGATTTTGTTTTTGACATCGCCCACCAATGTGATGGTATGCTCTAACGCTGGGTGCTTGAACCCATCTTCCTCCTCATCCGAGGTAGCAGCAGCATCAAACGTCCCACCCAGAGCGTGCTCTGGACCTGCCAATGATGTTGTTGAGATAAATGACGATGTCATAGGATCACGATCCTCAGAGTGGGGAAACCCAATCCCGTCTCCCGGCAGAGTAGCAATTGATCCGGACATCGTAGACATGACTGGCGATGGGAAGTCATCATCGACAATATGCCCATGTATCAATCTTCCGGTAATGACTTCTCGAGCGCGTTCATCGGTGTACTCATCCATCAAATCTTCATCAGAGCCAGAGCTGGTACGGTCAACATGTAAAGGATTACGGGACGGGGGTGGCGATGCCGATTCGATTCTGGTGGACTGCTGTAGAGGACTTGAGCGGACGGGGTTCATTTGGCGTGGAGAGGACGTGCTAGCGGGTGTGCCATTGGCCTGAGGTCGCACACTAGGAGGACTTCGCCGTTGAGAGCTCGGTTCTTCAGCACAAACCATTGGGTCTATGTGTGATTCAGCCTCGGTTTCCGCCGCTGAGCTATGATTTATCCCATAGGCCGCGTCGCCTAAGCTTTCGAGGTAACCACTTCCTTCTAAGTTTATACTTCCATTCATAGGCACTCTTCGACGATCCGTGGTGACCAGACCAAAGTTGAGCTTAAGAGCATCTGCGAGCGAAGTAACGCGCTTTGTACCTCCCGGATTTTTGCTAACCACCACTGCTTCCTTCCAACCAGGAACGTGATTCCGGACCCAGCGGGCAATGAGGGGCTCGGCGTGTAGGTTATCGACTGGTTTGCCAAAGAACCCTTGTGTTGGTGGTGCCTATCGAGTTAGCCTGTCCTAGGTCAATCGTGAGAGGTACTAACATGCAAATCTACCGTGATAACATGATGTATTCCAGCTACGGAAAGAAGATTGGCTAACATGCGGGCGGTGATGGCGCCTCGGTGTGATTTCTTTTTTGACTGACGAGAATAGGGAAAGTATCTTGACACTTTAGCTGGATATCAAAGATGAAGAGATAGGACATACGGCATTACAGCTACTGTGGTTAGCTAAGGTCTCCAAGTCCTGCGAAGGACTGACCTGTGATAGACTTTGCGGAGCCGCTTTTGCATGCTGAGATCATGATCAGAAGCTCCATGACACTATCATTGATTCTACTGCTGCCACTTTGAACGATGAAGACGTCCTGCTCCCGGATTGAGGTGTCGATACTGACCGATGTCTCGCCATTGCTGAACGTCTTCAATTCGCATTCTGCTGGTTGGGTTCCAAGTCGCTCACAGATGGATTCAACAAGCTGGGGATGAGAAGATCCGGAGAATATCTTTACATCCCGCATGGTAGAAGTGCGATTGCTGAAGATGTCGTTCTGAAGATGCTGAACAATTAATTTATTCCGTACAGATGTTAGGTATTACTCGTACCTATGCACGGGGTTTCCGCGCACTCTAACCTCTAAGGGTTAGTTACAGATAGTATCGGGTTTAGCGTGCTAAAAAGGGCACTAAGATAATTACTCGAGTAGCGTTACGGTAACATCATTGAAAGATCCCTCTAAGGTGGCTAACCAGAGCAACCAGAGCACTCTTTTGGATTCGAACAGTGCTGAATAACACACCGATAGACGGAAAAGTGATTTGTGTCTCTGATGCGACGGATTTCTTACCTCGGCTTCTGTGGGCCATTGGTGAGACTCGAGATGGTGTCTAATCCTGTGGGTTTCCACATTCTGGCCTTTGGCATTTCGACGGCATTGGTGTGCTAAGGTACCTCACCCCCGTCTTCTCTTCAGCTAGTTCGCCACATCGAATTACCTCGACGACAAACATGTTGACAAAGGAGGCATAAGTCATCCTGAAAGCACCCTTAGATTCCCACCACAACCACATGTTCGCGCCTATAACTCAGTCAACGCCTGTGTATCATCCGATAGTTTCTGCATCTCGGAGCTCTGCCTCGAAGCTCTCCTCCCTCTTGCAATTGCCAAGGCCGCAAGCGTGATGTATGCCAGCAGCGCCACCATGATAGCCAAACCCAACCAGTCCTTTCCCATGCCAATGCCGTTGAGAGCCGGATAACCACTCGAAACTGACGAATTGGGACACCAGGATGGACTTTGCTCTTGAACGTTCGGGGCGTTACCTCCCAATAGTACATTCAGACGTTGAACTGAATCATTCAGCCGCAGAAGACCATGACGGAGGTGAATAGCAGAAGAATTGGCGATTGTGATAGAAGGCGAGTTGATGCGAGTTTTAACTTACATCAGTTGACTTATAAACTGATACTTTACTTTGAAAGTGATTGAAAGACATATTTTTATCTGTAAAGTCAATATACATACTATTTTTACAAATACCTCACAAGAATTAAAGTCTTCAGACATGATTATGAGTGCATTAGAATGATAGAATGTTTTCAGTAGAAGATCTTTCAGAAGCATTTTATAGTTTCAGAATATTCTGACAGTGAAATATTCTCTCTGCAGATTGAGTAAGCTGTATTTTACATACGCCGCGCAACGGGTTGGGTTTTGACCCAACCCAACCCGGTGGGTGTAGTGGTGGGTCAGGTTTTGGGTTGGGTGATAGGACCTTCCACCCAACCCGATGGGTCTGGTGGTGGGTTGGGTTCTGAACGAGGGGACCCAGTGGCAAATATATACTACTAATAGGATGGGGGGGGGGGCATATATACATGGGACAAATGCTGGTGGGGAGCCATGTAGGGAGCCATGTAGGGAGCCATGTAGGGAGCTATTTAGGGAGGGGAACAGGTAGAGGAGTAGATAGGATGTTTGGTAGGGAGCGTATTTGGTGCTTTGACATGGGGCAAAATGATGCTCGGATATGGAGCAAATTGATGCTTGGCTACTTCTCAACTAAACTAATCTAGTTCTCATGCGGCGGCCAGCCGTGTATTAAGCCCTTTTATTTTTATAGAATTCGATTCTTAATTGAGTGCGATAGTAGAGGAATGAAGGAACACCATGTTGATCAATTTAGGCATGGCCATTGGCGCTGCAACAGATCAGAGCCACCAAAGCGGACTCAATCACATTCCGGCGGAAGCCAGAATCTAAATCCAGACTAAGGAGTATGGCCGATAGGGGCTTTCATGGTTCCGTGTATTCATTCCCCTGCTAGGATGCCTACCGGAGCCTCACGTTCCTCGGTCGAAAGCTCGCGCCACCGCCATTGCTTCAGATCGCGGGACTTGTAAAAATGCCAACATGCCCCAAGCATTACTAGCGCCCCTAAGACAGCTCCCTGTACAGGTGCAAAGAGCAGGCCCCGCAAGACCAAAAAGAGACTGGCAACACAAAATACTATCGGAAAGAGAACAATGGGTCGATATGGGCGGAGAAGCGAAGGCTCCCTTAGGCGGAGTAGTAGGCCTCCGAAGACAGTGAGGAAGTAGAATGCATACTCAGCCAGGCCTTGATCTATTAGCTTACTCAACTAACGAGGAAATAGTGACCATGGTATGTACCAATGAAAATTATCAACGGTCCAAAAGATCCAACAAGAATGTAGACACAAGCTAGACACGTGTTGAACGCCATTGCCTTCCTTGAGTAGCTTCAGCCAGATTAAAACGTGATAGGGCATCGAGGAACTGCTTACATCGGAGTATTGAATGTTCTGTAGTCAGAACTTGAAAAGCTGTTTGAGCTTCGGCGGGCATACTGCTCTCCAGACCTGGTTGGGACCTCGTGAGGAGAGTTGGTGAGAAACCGGGGAAGATACCCATGGCTGGCAGAGGCTACGGTCAATCTAGAGGTGATGAATACATTGATGTTCAAGCTCCCTAAACATGAGATAAAAACCAGAATTGCAAAAAGAAGGCCTCCAATAGTACCAAAAGTTTTGTTTCCGACTGCCTATATCGTGTCAATTTCGCATCGGATATGATGGATAGATGAGCAGATGAGATGAATTCGGATACCACAGCAATCGCATTATTTGCTTGAAACGAGTTCCATGGAAGAGTGATGTAATATGATATGTTTACGAGTACAAAACATGTGATTATAGTTGGAAGAGCAAGGTGTATGCTTCGTGGAAGGTCTCTAGGGGCGTTTTGTAATTCGCCAGCGACAAGGTTTGCCTATCCACTCCTTGTTAACTTGCTTCCATCGAGACAAACCCATAATCTAAATAGCGAACTCACACTGTCCCATCCGCTATAAGACCACAGTCCAGCGTAGAGTGCATTAGTGTAATAGCCCAGAAGCTCCCAGCTATCAATTGTCGCCCAATCTATGGTAGACCCACTTATGTCCTTTTCACGACGGGCGAACCAATTCCTCGTTCTCCAGTCTTGGCTTGGCCATTCGCCATCTGCAGTCAGATTGAAAGCTGCTACCAGTATGGCAATTATGACAACAGAGGCGACAGTCATAAGCTTGATGAAAAGAAGTAAGTCAATGAGGCGTGTTGAATGTTTGGAGCCGAGTGCATTGACTAGCACCATGCTGCCCAGCGTAGCCACGGCCAGCAGTTTGTTCAGCCAGAAGTGCTCGGAGCCTGCAGACACTATGATGCTTGTCCAGTACTCCTCAAATATTGTGCTCAGAACTGCCATCGATGAAGGCTTAACCGCCATAATCCATGTCCATGACATGATAGCGGCCAACAGATCCCCGTATATGTAGCTTAGGTACTCTAACATTCCTCCGTTATCCGGTATAGCAGCTCCTAGTTCTGCAAATGAAGCTGCGCCTGCCCAAGCGATCAAGCCGCCTATAATCCATACCAGGATAGCTACGCCGGGTGATGGAACGTTTTGGTCGACTTGTGAAGGTGATGAGAAAATTCCAGACCCAATAAGTCCTCCAACAATAAGGGCGAAAATGCTGGAGAACGTAAGCTGGCTAGTGTTCTGGAGATCCAGTACAGTGGTCGTGGTAGCCATTGGACTCAAGGTCTCGAGCGAATGCCGCAGCCTAGGCTTGCGAGGGACAAAGTTGGTCTGCGTTTCATTAAGCTCATGTCCGTTGGATTCGAAGTTCTGATCCTCGGCGGTATCTGCGAGAATGCTGGCCGTCATCATTTATGGAGGGACGCAACCGACGAGGTGGAGTTGTTCGGCGGCAACAATCTCCCTTCCCCTGCCAACAACCTATTGCACTTAAAGACATCTTATTTCATTCGCTACGACGTTGGATAGTCAGTCGTTAACCCAGCATTTGACATCAGGGTTAACAGTATGATTGGAATGTCTACAGTAATCTATCTCCATAGTTGAATCCCTTGAGGACCAAATTATTATTACCACTTGCTAGACATATATTCCATCCCTCGCTCACCACGTAACTGAAAGCTAATTACATATTCTATGTGATTGGTCGACCACAGGACCAACAGACCTTGTGGCTCCACTGCTCTTTGAGTTCAGCTCCTTCAAACCGAACATCGAGCATATCTAATGCTACTTATCTTGATCGTATGCGCTTCAATATCGAACCAGAATCCGGTTATTAGAACTGCAATTCTCGAATTCAATGCTGTAACCAGTTTAGCCTTCCAGTGATTGACAGGCATACAAGATACGCTGCTGGAACATCCACCTGCCGTTACCCTGTATAACGCTGGGGGCTTCCTTGAGATCTGAAAGGCAGACACCGCTTCCAGATTCGCTTTATACTTCTCTTTGACTACCTACCCATACACGGAGGAAGTATCAAGGTTTGATCGTACTAGTAATCATGAGCTTATACCTAGATTATATGACGTTGCAAAGCGAGCGGAATCCAAACCTGTGCAAATTTTCTCAACGACCTAAGCTTCTACCGAAATCAATGTCGTGTGGTCTCTCTAGATTTTATCTCTGGGGCTGAGTCTTCAAAGTATCGAAAGGTCGATTCAAGTCGTCTTCGTTCATTAATACAAAATACAATTTAAAGATAAAACAACTGAAAGTACAAATCATCAGCAAAACATGAAGTCACATGATCAGTAAATCTCTTGATTAATCTCAAATTTTGCTCTAGTATAAAATAAGATAGATGAATGTTAAGGCTGAGAATGTAATTTATTGACTATTAACCTTGAAATATGCAATTGAAGTGCGTGACACTTGAGCAAGGATTGATGAGTAAATGCATCATAGGGGGAGTCAGTCAGAATACCGGCAAGCAAAGTCAGTCAGGGCTTGATTTTATTTCAAGTTTACGCACACTGCTGCGTCGAAGAACTTTGATGAAGCTCAGCACATATTCCTAAATATGGTCTCTAATTCAAACATAAGATATGTGTAGCGTTCTCGAGCTCAAATTGTGTCTTATCCCATCCATGTAACTAGACCCACCTTGCAGCAGTCTTACTCCGTAAACTCTCTGGCAGCCTTGATATCCTGCTCAGTCAAGTGTCGTTGCACGCCAGTTGTTGCCACTTTCCCCTGGATGGTTGCCTGCGCCACCTCTTTCAAAAACCCCACGCTAGTCACAGTGGACTTCCAGTAGCTGATGTAGTTCGCCTTGACTTCTATCAATGTCATCCTCGGGTCTTCTGGCCCTCCAGTGTGTACCCCGTCACCAAGGTCTCCAAACCAAGCTGAGGTGCCCTTGCTGTATACCTCCTTAATACGAGGGTCCTCATTGTTGGCGACCGTCACGCTCCCGCTCACGCTAACCCAATCTTGCGAGCTGCTATTTTGGAATGTGATCAGAGCTTCCTTGCTGTGCTCGATGTCCTGGAACTTTTGTGAATGTTGATTGGCAAGTAGGAGGAAGTCTGGTCCAACGCGCTTGGCAATGGCCATGCTGCGTGCGACCGGTCCGACGCCAGGACGAATAGTGGTGAGTAGACCAACCTTGAGGCCGTCAACAATCTTGTAGAAGTCTTGAAGCTGCTCCTTCTTAGGGGTAGTATCGTCCCACTGTTTAGCGACGCTGGGGTCGGTCTTGGAATCGATGTCGGACTGCTTGAGTGATTCAGGCATTCTGGAGAAGACTGCTGCTTTGACTGCGCAAAGATTGTGGATATGGTAATTGAGTGTTTTCGTTTTTAGTATTCAGTGGAAGTGAACGAGGAGCAGATGTAAGATAGTTATGTAGTGAAGGTATGAAATGTTTTGTGTCTGCAGAGAGCCATGACGTTCTGTAGCTATTACATCATGACCGGCTAGTTGAATTCCCTACTTTACCTGACAATAGCACATCTCCCATTCAATTGGGGGGCATCGCGCGTAAGATGAGATCATTCGTACACACATCTCGGATTCGGTGTTTGTTTTGGCGGCCGAGTTTAGCTGTGGACGCTGTGGTTCATGTACAACTCCGATGGTTGCATGGAAAATCGATTAAGGCACGAAAGTAGAGAGTATCTACTTAGAAAAACAACCTCGGCATTTTCGGCAACAACGTGAGTACTGTAAATAAACTTCCTCATGCTGAACTACGAATATCTATAAGCACTGGTTACTGCCCTGCTTCGATACTATCATGTTCAAACCTCAAGCCTCTTCAAAGTACGAGCTCAACAAACCTGTTCCTTACACTCTCCACATAGACGACGATATGCTTCATGCCACAAAGCAAAAGCTTCGATTAGCACGCTATCCAGTCGAGCTATTTGATCTTGCGGAGGATGATTAGAATCAAGGTGCTAAGGTCAAGGTCGTCCAAAACTTAGCAAACTATTAGAGAGACGGATATAATTGGAGGGCTGAAGAGGTGCTTCTTATTGTGTCCTCGCATTCTGAATGTTGCTGATCGATCTCTGACCGCTAGGCTCGTATCAACGCCGAGTTTACTCAACTCAAAGTCGAAGTCGGCATCCCTGGCTACGGATTTCAAATCCTACATTTCGCCCTCCAGCGCTCTCTCGAACGGATGCGCGTCCTCTCCTCATCGCACATGGCTGGCCTGGCTCGTTCCTCGAATCTCGCAAAACTATTCAGCCTCTCACTGAGCCTTCCTCTTCCTCGGCACCCGCATTCCATCTTATCATACCTAGCATCCCTGGCTATGGCCCTGGAAATGCTCCTGAAAAGTCTGGTTTTGGTTCAGTCATGACCGCCCCAGCATTTCATCGACTCATGGTGGACGTTTTGGGTCACAAGTGTTATTTGACACATGGAGGGGACTGCGGCGCATTCATCACCAGATCAATGGCCATGCAGTATTCGCAGCATGTGCGTGCACAGCATCTTACGTTCGTTCCATGTACGCCACCACCATGGTACAAAAACCCACTCGCGATGGGTCGACTAATTCTTAGTTCATATCTTTACTCGGCCGCGGACAAGAAAGCTCTAGATAGGTTACAGTACTACTTAAAGGAACAAAGCGGATATTTGGGGCAGCAACCAACACGTCCGCAGAGCCTTGGGTTTGTGCTGGGAGATTCTTCGATCGGCTTGCTCGGCTGGTTGTTGAAGTAGTATCATGAGTGGATGAACGTTGAAAATTACGATTTGCCAGCTGACGAGATTCTGGGATATGTTGTGATGCACTGGATGCAGGGAGCTTCGCCGGGCCTAAGGTATTATAAAGCTGCGTACAGCGAGAAGGATCCTTCGTCTGTGCAAAAAGCATTTACGTCATATACCAATACATCGACGGGAGTGAGCCATTTCCCAATGAAGATGAAAACGCCTCGAGAGTGGGTGGCTGCTGTAGTAAATCTACATTTTTGGAAGGATCATGACTGAGAAGCTGGTGGAAGACATTACGGACTTTTTCTCGCTGGAGATGGTCGAATCAAGCATGAAGATGTAGATCTGAGCTATTAACAGAGCAAAGGCCTTCTCTTCCCTTCATTTGCACCCATAAAGGCAAATTGATCGTCAATTCGACTCTGGCTTTGCTAAAAGCGATTTTGGGTAAGACTTAGTCTCTGTGCCGATCAGGTCACCTGAGGACCTTTAACAGTGTATTGTTCTTACTCTTTGAGATCATGTCGGCGATGTCGCATCTGTCATTCTTATGTTCCTCAAAGAGGAATGGTATCGAGGGAAACGCAGGTTACGGACCCGAGGTGTTCTCTGGTTGTACACTTTAGTTGCATTCTCCGATTGTATACCGCTTGGCAGTCTGGGTGAATGCGAAACAATACCAATGACCACTCCAGATTCCAATTAACGAAGGCCCGCCAATTCCCAGTTGGCGAATCAATCCGAAACGGTCCACAATTGTAAAATTGTCGAAGCTCACTTAGTCGATTCGTGTGAATCAGCTGGTGATAGCGGGAGTTGCCAACGACTCAAAAAGCTACACTCATGATTCCTATACTTCATGAGCTACGACAATAGAGCCTTGATCGAGATTAGCTCAGAGAGGCAGAACGCTTGTGGTCTCGACATGTATAACAAGGCGTGATAAAATATGAGCAGAAGAATTAACCGACATCGATACCGAGAGCCAAAGCAAGTACTCGAGTATTCATGAGCCTGGGTATGAATCAGGAACCTCAGTACCGACAGCGCATTTAAACTGAAATCGCCTTGCGCTCTACCAGCTGAGCTATGTAGAGTGCGATTGCAGACGTTATCTAGGCTCTTTAATGTTGTCTTTCTTCACTCAGACTTCAATTTCGTGCCATTGCGCCGCATCTCAGGCTTCAGCTCCAGACTGAATTCTGCAGACGATAATTCGTCGCCGCCCCACTTCAATGCACCGTTACGATCTATTGGGGGTTCGAGCTTTACATTCGCTACAAGCACCCCGAATCATCTTCTTGTGGGTTCCGAAGAATGCAATCACATGCAACATGATGACACAGTAACCTTGCCGTCCTGGCTTGTATGGTGACAACAAGACACTTAGCAAGACATGAATATGCTGTCAGTTTTAGCCGTTATTTGCCTGATTTTGAAGTGTTGTTGTTGTTGTTGTTATTCGGGGTCAAAGCAACTCGCCTACTCTTTTCAGCTTTTCGGACAAATTGTCCTCGTCCTACACTGTTGTTGAGCCGTTGAACCCCAGCCTCAAGGCAGTCGTATCACGAAAACATATCTGTTCGGGTTCGAACGTAGGCTGAAAGCTCAAAGTTCAATACCTTCTCTCAACATCACTTATACGCAAGGAACACGAAGAAATATTTTGCTATCTTTGAGTCAAAGCCTCAACTCGAACCTTCACCTCAGCTCAGCGATATTCAATCGAACTACGAAAGCTTACATCTGATCTCTCCGGCATCAATGGCTCAGCATCTGTATTCGCTTTGGCTTTTGAATTTGAGCGACCTCAAGACAATTGTGGGACCCAGCACAACATCTAGCACGGTTATTGCTCTCTTCGCGCATCGATTCCACCTGCCACCATCTTCACCAATTTCTATGGCCGGTAGAGTCCCTCTAGCCGTCTTCTGGTGCTGGATAAACCTTCTCCCATTTGCCATCAGCAATCAATGCCAGCCTGGCGCCATTCGTGAGGACCTGCTAAACAAGCCTTGGCGACCGCTTCCATCCAAACGCCTTTCACCAAGCTAAGCCAGAGTGTGGATGTCAACTCTTTATCCCTTTGCCGTGTGCCTGAGTGCTTTTCTGGGCGGCTTGAAGCAATCTCTGGCTCTGATCTGCTTTGGCCACTGTTATAATGATCGCGGCGGCGCGGATGTAAATTTCCTTGTCCGGAATATCATCAACGCAGCCGGCTTCATTAGCTTTGCCTTTGAGGCAACCGATGTACTGCTGGGAAGCTTCGTGCCGCTTGCGATGTCGCTAGCAAGATGGTTTGCTACTATCGGATTTGTTGTCGTGACAACTGTGCAAGTTCAGGACATGGCCGATCAAGCCGAAGATGATGTCCGTGAACGACACATACTCCCTCTGACCATCGGCGATGGGGTAGCCCGCTGGGTGATTGCGTGCGCTGTGCTTACGTGAAGCTGGCTTTGCCCGTGGCTGTGGGCTGCGGAAAACCTAGGGTATATCGGCTCAATGGCCCTAGGCGGGAGTATTGCAGTTAGAACATTAGCGTTCAAATCTGTGAATAGCGATAAGACAACGTCTCGCTTGTGGAATGCTTGGATGGTTAAGCTCTATACTTCTATTATTCTAAATAGTTTCTGGAAAAATGAGATAAATGGAGTATGTTGCCCTTCCCATTTGACACTGTGTAAGCCAATTGTCAATACTCGCGTTCCCCAATTGCCGTAAGCCCGCCATTGTGCTGCTCGCAGCCACCCCGTTTACAGTCTTCAGGACACCCTGTAAGCCTCCGCCACCCCCAGTTTTTAGCGTCAGAGCCTCGAAGAACGGTAGTATCTTGAGTGCAGGTGTAGCTGCCACTTCATCAAGGTCATATATTTTACGTTGCTTAAGTACCGCAACCAAGTCACGCAGAGGGACAACTCTGGCTGTTCCGCCCAAGCGACACTGTATCGCTTTTGCGAGCCGCTGCCATGGAATTGGATACGGATGCGCTACATTATAGACCTTAGGCTCAAGAGATGTGGCCAGAGAGCCGCTGTGTGGGCGTTGCTCTATGTCTGGCTGAAGCGCGATCTCGCACATGATCTGAGCAACCGTATCGACGGGGATCCAATCCACGTAAGAATCCCAGGTCGGGACAAGATCAAGCATTTTCGAACTTTGAATCATAACGGGAAACAATTCTTGGAGCGGCCATCTTTCCGCGCCGTGTGCGCTGGTTGCCGCGGCGAACTGTGTTACTCGAAGGATGGAGAGAGGAATTTCATACTGCTCGTTTGCAATTGCTAGAATATTTTCAGCGACGAGCTTCGATTGCCAGTACCCGATGCTGCCGGCGAGGGAGTATGAGCGCGGAACGAGCTCCGGGATAGAGTGAGTTGGGTTTTCCGAGAACCATTGCGACACAGCGCCAGAGGAAGAAACGAAAGCGAGCCGAGCGCGGTGCCGACTTTCAATACATAGTTCAATAAGTGTACGTAGTCCGTGAAGATGTTCCTTCTCATAATGCTTCAGTGGAAGGTTGAAGTCTACGGTCCAGGAGGTATGGATGACGATCGTGGCATTTCTGACAAGGCACTCCTAGGTAGTTTGGTCCAAACCCAAGTACGGCTGGCTCAGATTCACATGAAGAAATTTTGCTCTTGACAGATCGCATGCTCGATCTTGTTAGAGGCTCTCAGCCTTCTTTTGCGCCTTAGTGGAACGGTTCAGGCAATATATTGTCGCAACATCAGAATCTCTCAGCAGCGTTCATAACATATGCTGGCCCAGGCTTCCAGTAGTTCCAGTGAGAATGATGTACCGGAACGCTCGCGTGCAGTTGTGTTCAGTCAGGTCCTGGGTGTAGCTTTCGACCAAACTTTGCATTCGCGCAGAGTCTGAGATTTGTGCCTTCTGGGAAGCATACAGCGACTGGGAGACTTGAAACGCTAAAGTCTTCACCGTAGGGTAGCGGTATATCATGTTAGTAGAGAATGAACCGGGCGAAAAGACGTCGTGTGCGTTCAAGTCTCGTTGTATAACAGCGCCAAGCACAGTAGCTTTCAAAGAATCCAAGCCTTTTACGAAGATGTCGTCGTTTAATCTGATGAGAGATCCCGGAAGCAGCTGGTGAAGTGATTTTTGTATTAGCTGCTCAAGACTGGTAGGGATGTAGTCGCTCAACGACCAAGGGCCGTTGCCATTAGCTTCAGGTAGCGCGCAACTGTATAGTGCTTCGATCTCGGGCTCGTAAAGCTTCTGTGTTGCTGTACGTACAACGCCTCCTTTAGGAGATCGAACGAAGGGCTTGCAAGGCTCAGCTATCAGTACTATCCCCCAATCGACTTGGCCATACTGTGGGAAAAGGTCGTTAGTATTCTCCATAGTCGGGCCCAGAAGATCTTTTAGCTCATTTCTTCGAAGTTCACAGCCACGATCCCATACTTCAAGGAGGAGAATTGGCTGGGGCTTGTCTTGTCCAATAAGAATGGCCGCTGAGATAAGTGGATGCTCTTCAACTGCATTTTCCATTGCAGTAGGATTGATTTTATGACCATTAGACAACAAGATCAAATCATCTGCACGTTCAGAAAAGCTCCACAGACTAGGCTTTGAGATATGCGGCTTGAGTAGATCACCACTGTGCCAGCTTTCCTTGTGAGGAGAGTTGTAGTACAGAGATCTCCTGTGGTTGAGATGCTCTGCTTGATGTAAGACGAGCTCGAACACGCCTTTGCTATAAGTTTGCATATCAACCTCTTCAAATGGATTGGGCTCCAAGTAAGCCCAGTCGCCCTTCTCTGGAACGAGAAGTTGAACCTGGCCAATCTCCGCAGATCCATATACCTGGCAGACGTCGCAGGATCTATCGAGCAGATCTCCTGTAGGCTGGGATAACGGCCCGCCTCCGGAAAGTACGAAGTCCAAGGTTTTAGCTTGCTCGCATGAATTCGGTTCTTGCATCCATTGTTCAATGATTACAGGTGGAACGTACAAAGCTCTTAGCGAAATCCGATCTAGAATCCTTGAAACAAGAGATCCACTGCCAACAAGAGATCCACTGCCAGGGACGCTTGTCAGACCAAAGACTACGGTAGCCCCATAGAATATTGGGATTAGTGTGGTAACAATTACTCCTGCCAAATTTTGTATTTTGTCTTAGCACAGAAGGAGTTCATATTCGAAAGATCAGCTCACATGATAGGGTGGAAAGCAAGAATAAAACCGGTCCCCATATAGAAAGTCGAACAGTCCACCATTCTGAGGTCTTCTTCCAGAAGGGGCCGGCATACTGCGGTCTTTATCTACTACGGACAAGGTTCCGTGTGTCCACGTTACGAGCTTAGGGTTTCCTATAAGTAATGAGTGTTTGGTCATCTTTGTCTGTCATTTCAAGCGTACCAGTGGTTCCAGAAGAATGCAACATGAGGACAGGATCATTCCAGGCGCTGGAAAATGTCTTGATGAAGGGGTAATGAATGGTAGCCTGCGCAACTAGCTCGTGATGAGGGGGAAGCTCATGGATTAACAGGTCCACGTGCTTGGTGCGCAGATGTTGGGCTTGGCGTGCCATTTCCTGTCCATAGACAAGTCGTACGCATCCAGCTCTTTGAAGCAGATTCAAGTTCTGGTCAACAGTATGTCGAGGTCCCAAGAGTAGCAACTGAATACCAGTTTATATATAGTCATATGACATGGAGCAATATGCGCAGACTCACTTTGCGTTGGCACTTTGCTGTCGCAAAAATCATTAGCGGGTACCTAATATCCGACGGAGCGAAGAACGCAAGCGTAGAGAAGTCCTTGCTGTCTCCCATCTCGTTACTGATCCGCCAAGCAAGAGCATCCACAGCTGATGCTAATTGTCGCATGCTGATCTCTTCGAATCCTTCAGCGACCTCTGCAGACCGAGCAAGGCAAGCATAGACCCTATTTGGCTCGTCGATTGCGTACTTGTCGAGGATAGATGGCAGGAGCCTTGTGCCAAAGTTATCTGCGTTTCCCATAGGAGCGAGAGGCGATAATTCGGAAGAGGAAGCCATTGTAATTCGAATAGCTGGTCACCAAACTCAAGCCATCTGTAATACGTCTAGACAAATATAACGTTTGACGGAGAAGATTTGAAAGGTCGGCTCCGGCAGAAACCTTTATTACGGTAACGCCCGGCAAGCACATGAGCCCAAAGCCAAAAGTCGAGAATCCATTGTACTGTAGACGCCGAGCATTGCCCCTGGGGTGTTAACGATCTAGGCCAGTTCCGCAAGGGTGGCCTCTCTGTGACTTTGCACCATCCCTGACAGCTGAGAGGAATGACAGAAGGCCAAGTGGTTGTACCACTCCCTCAGCTCACTACTCGGGCGCAGCCTGTGGGAAGTGTGGACCATCTTGTGATGGCATCGTGATGAAGGTGCATTGCTTGACCGCAATGATGCCGGGTATTCCTGATGCTAGATTCCGTATCTAATTGTGGTTGGGGAGAGTTATGATTGTGGTGTCGGTGCTTTCGTGTGAAGGATTTGGAAGCTGCATGACTCCTCACAGGGCTGGAAGATGATCCTGCCTAAAGGAGTCGCGAGGTTTGGAAAGTCCAGATTGACTAAGGCACGTCATCTCAAGGTTGGACGGCACGGACGGGGGGTACTCTAGGTAGCGCGAACGGGATGCCACAGCCGGTCGAACCCTTGCAAGCCTACTTTGACCCCTGCATCTTTTCTGTTCCACCGCGCCCACCTTGTGAAAATCCTCGTCCACTCTCACGGAGGTGGAACAGAAGAGCGTACGACTGGCCAGCCTGCATGCCCTGGGCATGCTGGTAGCACTGCAATGCTAGCAGTGACGTAGCGGAGGGGTGGTTTGTAATCTCTCCCCTGTTTCCCTTCGTAGCTCCACAGTTCCCACCCACCCACCACCCCGCACCATTATACTGATGCTCCAGCATGTTGAGTGCAGAGTCCATCTAGAATCATAGACGTTGGCGGAAAGAGCCTCGAATACCGATACAGGCCACTCAGAATGACTACCTGTACTTCACCGTCGGAGATGATCGCAGAGTATGATTACGTTGTCGTCGGTGGTGGAACCTCCGGCCTCGTAGTCGCCTCTAGGCTCACGGAGGATCCATCTGTCTGTGTTGCTGTTCTCGAGGCCGGCATGAACCGACTCGAAGATCCTAGGGTCAACATTCCTGCCATGGCTTTTCAAGTGCATGGCACAGAGCTCGATTGGAGGTTCCGAACAACCCCTCAGGTGAGCTCCCTCTGCAGCACTTCTGACCTCAGGCCCTAATGCTGACTTTCTACTAGGAAAATCTTCAGAACAGGCCCATTCAGCAGCCACAAGGTCGCATGCTTGGAGGATCCAGCGGCATCAACAACCAAGCTTTCATAGCACCTTCTGCTGCTGGTATTGATGCCTGGGGTGCAATGGGAAACTCTGACTGGGATTGGAAGACTCTTGCACCATACTATCGCAAGTTTCATACGCTTAAGCTTCCTAACGAATCGACAGCAGCGCACCTAGGCCTCGACTATGCTAATGTTGAGGTTAACGGAACAGACGGGCCTATCTAAGCTTCATGTACCGGCGTTGTCCTCGATCCTCTTTCTAAAGCTTGGGTAGACACCTTCAAGGCTATTCGATACGGGGTACGAAGCGACCCTTTCTCTGGCAAGGCCCTTGGTGGATATGCAAATCCTAGCACTGTGGATCCCAAGACCAAGATGCGCAGCTACTCTGCTTCGGCGTATTACGCTTCAGCTGACCAGAGGTCAAATCTTCGTGGGAGCTGAAGTCGAAAAGATCGGCCTTGTCTCGCAGCCTGATCAAGACGTACTGGCCGATCATGTCAACTTTGTCATTGATGGCACCATTAAGTCCATCAATGCACGCAAAGAAGTCATCCTCGCTGCTGGCGTCTTTCAGTCCCCTAAGCTCCTCGAGCTATCTGGTATTGGAAACCCTGAGATTCTCGAATCAATAAGTGTTCCGACACTCATATCAAACCGTAATGTGGGCGAGAATCTTCAAGATCATCTCATGGCTGGAATCAGCTACGAAGTCCAGCCCGGCGTGATGAATGGAGATCCACTTATGCGTCAAGAGCCCGAGCAGGTTGAGGCCGCCATGAAAATGTACTCGAACAATCTAGGTGGCCCTCTTGCTGTGGGGGGCATTGGCTCCCACGCGATTATGCCATTACTGGATCTCGATCGGGCCATCACGGAACAGTATTGGTCCGCACCTCTAGAGATCACGGAACAGTAATGATCCGGCCGCACCTTCAGGGTTCGGGGATATTGGCTACTACTTATAGGGGTTTCCCGAGCAGAGTTTCCTTTTCTTACCACACCTACACATTCGAGCATCGACACTCCTTCAGCCAAGCATCTAATCATTATTCCCGTCACCTTCTACCTGATGTTTTGACCCATCTTATCTGTATTTAGCCTACCTTCTAGATCTACCTACTAATACTACTATACCATTCTACTAGGGCGACCATTGCATGTGTTCGTTGTTTGCTCACCCTGTTGCTTCTACAGCCCCCCCTGCCTATACCGCACCTGTACCCTATCCCTCGACAACGTAAAAATAAAAATCTTTCGAGAATCTGCGACTGACGTATCTGATTACGATATCGAAATATACTGATTTAATCTGATTCGAAATTCGAGTCGACAGAATTAGACTTCGTTACTATCTTCTCTTGTCTTTTAAGCTCTCTTCTTTCCACAATCTGAAGCCTTTCCTCCTTCTGTTTCTTCTTGAAACCCCTTTCCGATTGTAACCTCATCTTCTCTTCTCTCTCCTTCCTCCGCCGGTCCTCCTGCCTTTTGGCTTTGACCTTCTGGGTCTCTCTGTCCGTGTCATCTTCTGAGACGCTGTCTGACTGTGTCGGCTCTTCCTCATAAACTCTCGGTGCGGTCCATGACCTCTTAATACCGGGATGCAGTGGCCCTAGCCATCTCTAGGGTTTTGACTCTCGACGAGGATGTATGCATTTCTCGAACATCCGCCTCGTCTGCACGGATTTCGAGTGCCTTCGCTCTTGCCTCGTCTGACGATCTTACTTGCTTCAAATAATAATCGAAATGAGCGCTTGCCTCGGCGACCTTTTCGAAATGAGTTCTTTCGAGGAGGGGTGTCTCGAAGGCGTCTTTGTTGAACTTCAGGTGGTCCCACTCTGCAAGTGCCAGAGCTGTCTGAAAAGAATTCTTTATTTGTCGGCCGTTCCAGCGATGGCCATTCTTCCAGTGGTCTTTGGCAAAAGTGAGAATCTCCTTTCTATCAAACTCGACGGGGCAGTCGGATGAGGGATCCATATTTGCTCGAGCGAGACGACTAAGGTTCATTTTCCAGACTTTTAAAGTATTCTCTTTATCGAGTGGCGGATAATAGAGACTGCAATGGACCCGCGACTTAATCGCTTCGTCAAATGTTCCAACTCGATTTGTTGTGAGTATGAGAATTCCAGAATAGTACTCTAGAATTCGGAGAAATACTGATACATAAAATTTTAGTTATCGGGCAAATATAGAATTATCGTGGTCAATTACCTGAAACAACGCTGTTTTGCTTGATATCTCCCTTAGTTCGTTCGCTAAGGAATACATCGGCCTCGTCGAGGAGCAGAACGCAACCCCATTTACGAGCTAGGTCGAAGAAACTTTCAAGATTTTGTTCCACTTCCCTTGCAGAGACGCCGCCTATGTCGCCACAAGTGATAGGGAAGAGCGGCCGACCTGTGTTGGCTGCTACGCACTCTGCTGTAGATGTCTTCCCGACACCGGGAGCGCCATGCAACAGGACTATAAGTCCTTTACCCTTGCCTCTGACGAGATCGATGTCCCGACTTGCTGCACTGTTCTTTGTGATACCGCTCAATTGTCCTCCTGGGCCCCGAGCGTGCGTTTTTACCAACGCTCGAACAATATCTTTGTGACCTGGTGGTAAGACAAGCTCGCTGAACCCGTCTGTTTCACCTTCTTTAAGTTGCTCAATATCTTGAACAAGATCTATGTCCAAAGGGACTGAAGATGCCATCAACTCTGTCTAAACTTTCAGCCAGGAAGGAATACTCACACCATTTGCGACTTAAAAGCACGTATCCCAAAACTCTGTAGGGCAGTAATGTCAACTTGTCTTGGCTAAGTTGACCTAATGGTTGTGGATCCAGAAGCGTTGTACTGTTCATGAACGCTGTTCTCTGTATCTTATCTATGAACGTGTCATCTTCATATGAAATAGAACTCTTCAAATAGCTCTCATGAGCCTCTCCACTGTCTGGCTTGGTCGGTTTCTTAATGACGCCTTGGTAGAACTCAGGGGGTTCTATTCTCGGTTGGCTGTTCCTAAATGCAAGCTCAAAGTCGATAATGACATCGCTGTCGAGCTACCATCGCACATAGGTTAGTGGAGCAGTCAGACTGACAACACCATAGACACTCACCTCTTCATGCCTACTATATACATCCCCCCCTTCTTTGATGCTAAGACCTTTGTACTTCTTATGCATATCCTTCACCAATTTCGAAAACTTCATTCCTCTTGCTATCAATCTCTCTTCTGCTTGTTCTTCCGACTTATGAAACCTCAAAGGAAACGTCTCCAGTGAAGTTATAGCACGGAGCCCTTCGTATGGCGCTATGAAGATACTTTTGGGTGCTGCTCTAAACAGCTTTCCGTCAAAGTCAATATAGAATCCGTCAATAACAAAGTCAGATATCTTCGCTCGTCCCCCGCGCGGCTGTTCGTGGTCCGGTACTCGATCTAGAATGCGCCTCCCACCACAAACTTGTAACACTCGATATGCCTGCTCTTTCGGTTTTGTGGAGATGATTTGTTCGCCAACTCTGAAAAGAAAGCGCAAGTGCTCAAAAGCGATTTCCTGGAGAGCTCCTTTGTCGATCCGCTCCCTAATATCCAATAGATCTCTACAATTTGTGTCTAAGAAGTGGACAAGGCATTGAAGACCATTCAAGAGCTTTTGCTCTCGCAGCACAAGCGCTCTTTTGGGGTCTTTGTCTGGGATCGTTTCTTCTATAGGCTCTTGTGCTTCGGCCGAATCATCGTGGACTCTCTCTGCAGATACCGATCTCGATCCATCATTTCCACCGGCTGGTAAGATGAGATAATCCGCGAGTACCCTTTCGTATGACTTCTCCTGCTCGAGGAGCCGTTCTCTGAATTTTTGATCGAAACGCAATAAGGATCTGAAAGGACGTGCTTGGTCATGATCTTGGACACTACCAATTATCTTGTTGATTTCTGAGAAGAGGACTTTGTTCGTAATACGAATCCGGGTTGGTACTGCAGCCGGGGTGTGGTTCTCTGCATCAACTATGGAAGGCATACATGCATTTCGCTGCTCTTCGATATTTGAAAGTTGCTTGCTGGGAACGCTCTTTGCTTGGCTGTCACTTGCTAGCAAGCGATGTGAATGCTGATTGGTGATGGGTATATTGGCTTCCATCACAACGACTAACGACCGATCATCCCAATGATGCCACCTTGCAGCAGACCATTCTTCATACGAGACGTAAACAACATCTTTTTCGATTGACAATACTTCGTTAACGTGACTTTTGATCCCTTCGACCTCGACTGATTCTTCTGGAGAACGAGAAGAACGAGACGATCTTCGTCCTTTTTGAAGTGTGCGTCTGTCAAACTTCCTTTCCAGATAATCCATCCGTGCGATGAGCACACGAAGAGAGGCTTCTGTTTCTTCCATGTGCCGATTTCGGGAGAGAGTGAAAGGATCCATGATCGGCATTATCACAATTGATGAGGTTCAATATATTGCCAGATTAGATAGCTTATCAGGTGGTTTGCATGTTTGCAAGTTCTGGGATCTTGTCGAGGGTTCCGAGGCTTTTGACCGTCTGGCAGTAGCAGAGCCTCAAGGTTGGCAGCCTCTGGATAATATAGCCCCCAATCATAGATCCAGGGTTATGCTTTTGGTTACCTATCATCACTGGAGTCCTCGGGATGGAACTTCATCGAAAAAGACTTTCATTGACTTGGCTGACGGACCTTGTTATCTATCATGCAGAAAGTCGGGCGTTCCCGAACCCCTGGCCAATTAATAATGTGTGGATTGAAATCATACCTTCGCACGAGGGTTTACCCGCGCATTGACACGTAAGCCGTGCATAATCGAGTGATTCATTATCATCTGCCTTCTTGTTCATTTGCTGTCTTTCTGCAACAATGGCTGCCTTCCTGCGAGTTTTACAACCTAGCCACGTCGTCTATTGTTATCTTGCAAGGTTCAGTACCTTCAATAATTGTACCAGATCAGACTGTCATTCTAGAGATAATTTCCCAGGTGGGCTCAAATAAATTAATAAGCTTCAATACATTGGGCTCATGTTTAGTGCCTGCATTGCATACATACCCCTCGATTTTCAGCCTCGTCCAGCCATGTCCTCATACCAAGCCCATCTTCAATGCCTAAGCACTTCCCCTTCGAGTTTCATATCGACTGCATACTACTATTAACAACTTTGAAATCTACGTCTCGAGTTTATTTTAGGTGCGGCTTATCATGGGGACTTCTTCGCCATCGACCTACGAAGAGGCCATTAGTGACTCGTTGAAGCAGCTCAGAAGAACCAAGAAACACGCCAAGACTTTAGTTGATACTTACATGCTTTCGAAGAACAGCAAGCTTGACGGTTCCGTTCATTCAGGTCTAGACACTTCATACCAAGGGATCAAACTTGATACTCAAACTCATCAATGGGTTGATGACCTGTCAGAAGATATGAACCTGTAGGCAAGCGAAAGCTGAAACGTAGCGAGAATATATTGACTAGTTCATCATTAGAGAAAGCTTCTTCAAGGATACTAAAGCCGAAGAAAGAGATTACCTCGCGGCTATGGAGGAGTACGAGAAGACAGCCAAGCCAAAATACAAGATGATGATCAATATTCATGAGACTCACACAATGGCTCAGGTCTGGGAAATTGTGAATGAAGAAGTACAAAAGCACAACGACGAGAATAAAAAGGGAATCTGGTCCGGATTGCAAACTGCCTTTCGAGTATTCTCGGAGAACAATACCGCAGTCGAAAGTTGGCTAGGACTTCTGCCGGCAGAGTCACAGTACTTTTCGATACTCTGTGGAGGCCTTAAGCTCATCATAAAGGTAAGTCCTATCTCTGATTCGAATTACCGCCGCTAAGTCTATTAGGCGGCTGCGAATTTGAAGAAGATGCGAGACCACATATTCACGGCGTTGTGTGACATACCTTTGGTCTTAAACAGTACTACCTCTTATTCCCGACCGTACCCACCCTGGGTACGCACCCAAACCCCCCCGGCGGCGATCCGCTTGGCACGTCGATTCGTACCCACCCCCCCGGTCGATTCGTACCCACCTCGAACGCCTGCTAGACGCTCTCGAGCGCAGTACTTTCTATGACAGCAATTGTAGAGCCGGCTGAGGCGACTCCAACGGTTCAGAAATCATGGAAAAAGACGCAGATTTGACTCTGCAAACGGGTGGGGGAATAT
>JAABUS010000311.1_pt1 | contig 124404 bp, 125 predicted proteins | sample 5560161 | NCBI WGS metagenome assembly JAABUS01 (sample SAMN10711885, study PRJNA513376) | rock metagenome | isolation source: Antarctica rocks | place: Antarctica: Victoria Land, Trio Nunatak nord | collected 2016-01-04
CAACAAGAATTGTAAAAAACAACTCACATCATTGCTTACCCTAAAATTCCAATTCTTCGATGATAAAAACTCACTAATTTACCCCTTGTGAAGTATAATTTAAGTTTAATAAAAAAAGCCGCAACTTTCGCTGCAGCTTTATTACTTACTATTTGTGCTTTCAAAGGTAGGCACGGCACATACATCAGTCTTTAATATAAAAACTGATTATTTTGCAAAGGACGGAATCAATCATCTGATTATACTTAAATTCTTAATTGATTTAGGTAATTGTTTATCTGCAAAATACTTCCACATCCAGATAATCGTAAAAGTTGGAATAAAATCAGTTCCTGGTAAAATTTCTTCTACAAAATTAAAAATACCTCCGAAAGCACCTTTCCATCCCCCAAAAGTTTTAAAAAAAATTATCGCAGAAATAGGTGCCCAGATTATATCCCCAAATTCCCCAATCCCGGGAATAGCATAAGTTGCATAACCTATTAAATCCATAAGAATACAAAATATTAAAGTGGGCTGTTTATTATTCATTCCGGTATCAATTTTTTATACTGAATCAAATTCTGCACCAAAAATTTACTGGTTTCCTTAATTAAGAATAGTTGAAATTTTATCGATTAGTAAAGCGGCTTGTTTATAAGAAGCGCTTTATTGTAATATTGCTTTATCGAATTGAAGAAAGCTTTTCAACAGCTTGTTCAAGTGTTTCTTTTTTCTTTGCAAAGCAGAACCTTACTACCTTATTGTCTTTGCCTGATTTATAAAATGCAGATACCGGTATACATGCAACACCATACTGTTTAGTTATCCGAATAGCAAAGTCACTATCAGCTTCATCACTTATTTGATTATATTCATACAACTGAAAATAACTACCATAACTCGGCAACGGTGTAAAACCGGTTTGTTTCATTAATAGCTGAAAGTAATCTCGCTTTTGTTGTAGCAATTCACCCAATGATGAGTAAGAATCTTTTAATGCCAGATATTTCGATAAGGCTACCTGTAAAGGAGTATTACAACTAAAACAATTAAACTGGTGAATTTTTCTGAACTCCTTCATCAGTTCCCGACTTGAAATGCAATAACCTAATTTCCACCCCGTACAATTATATACTTTACCAAAAGAAAAACAGACAAAGCTTCTTTCAGCAAGGTCAGGGAAACGCAGGATGGAAAGATGCGGAACACCATCGAAAATAATATGTTCATATACTTCATCTGATAAAATAAGTATCCCGGTATTTTTTACAATGGCACGAAGTTGTGCTATGTCATTATCATGTAACACAGCACCAGTAGGGTTGTGCGGACTATTTAAAATGATCATCCTTGTTCTTGAAGTTACTTTTCGTTTTACTTCATCCCAGTTAATTCTATAATCAGGAAATGTAAGATCTATCAAAACAGGCACAGCTCCATTAACTATTATGTTAGGAACGTAGCTATCATAAGCCGGTTCAAAAACAATTACTTCATCTCCCGGACGCAAAACTGTGGTTAATGCAGTGTAAATGGCATAGGTGCCACCGGGTGTAACGGTGATCTGTGTATCCGGGTTTATATCAGCATCGTATAATAATTTATTTTTTGCAGCTAATACTTCTCTTAGGGCCGGCAACCCATTCATGTGAGTATACTGATTAAATCCATCCTTCATGGCTGTATTTACCAGATCAATCAATGTTGCGCTCATTGGATAATCAGGAAAACCCTGTCCCAGATTGACAGCCTGGTTTTCAATTGCCAGAGAACTCATTATGGTAAAAATGTTAGTGCCTACTTCCGGAAGCTTCGATTGTACATTCACTATGCCAGTGCTGTTTGTGAACACTAAAGTTATATCCTTTTAAATGAATTGGTATTCGATGTCATCATTTTATAATGTGTGTAATATAGCAGTAGCCTCTATTTGAATAAAATATTCCGGACTGATAAGGGCTTTTATTTCAACCATTGTAGTGCAGGGTTTAATATCCTTAAAAACCTCACCATGCGCTTTGCCAAACTCCTCCCATCGTGAAATATCTGTAACATACATCCTGGTTCTTACTACATCTTTTAATGCTGCGCCGGCTCTTTCCAACACTTCTTCTATTTTATGCAGAATGTATTTTGCCTGTTCATAAGGATTGTCTTTGCCTACTAACTGGTTATTTTCATCTACGGCAACTGTTCCGGTGACTTCCACTACATTTCCAATCTTAACGGCACGGCTATAACCTATTATTTCTTCCCATGGAGCACCCGAAGCATAGTTAATACGTTGCATAAAATTTGTTTAGTTAGTTACTATACAAGGTCGTTGACTTCAATGATACGTCTTCAAGTAGGCATCCCTTGTGGCTTTTGTGGATTACCTTTGGTTCCTCGTGGTTAAATTAGGTCTATGAATCTAAGAGTCTTTTAACCACAAGGAGCACAAAGGTAATCCACAAGGGACACTAAGACCTCAAACCAATTTATCTTCAAATAGGAAAAAACAATACAAACTTCTGAAGTCAACGACATTGAATTACCATGTATCAATAGCTCATACACAATAACGGCCAACTATTTAATTTCAATATTTTCTACTTTTATCAAAGATTCACCCTGCATTCTTAAATACACCTGGGCTACGGTTATAACATCTTTCTGGCAGTAAGTAACAATACGTGCAAGGTCTTGTTCTGTCCAATATACTTTCCATACCATACTACCGTCAATATCATCTTTAGGTGTATCGATACCAAAGCTAAATGCAAGCAGGTTCAATGTTGTATAATTTTTATAATCTCCGAACTTCCAAAGTTCCATTGTATCAACATGAGGGATGTCCCAGGGCTTTTTTCCTGCTAGCTGTAACATGGCGGGAACTGGAATGTCATTAATCAACATCCTTCTGCTTAAAAAAGGAAAATCAAATTCCTTTCCATTATGCGCGCACATTACCTTGTCCTGCCCACACCATTTTTTTAACAGTTCGCAAAAATTTGCTAAAAGAACTTTTTCCTCTTCACAGCAAAAAGATTTGATAATAAGGTTTTTATCTTTTCCATTTCCACAGATTATCCCTACAGAAACACAAACAATTTTGCCAAACTCCGCGTACATCCCTGCTCTTGGATATATTGATCCGGGCGTATCCAATTCTTTATCTTTCTTTATCTGCTCAGCTTTTTTGTTCCAGAATAGCTTTGTGTTTTCAGGCAGTAATTCATAGGAAGCGTATTGAGGAACCGTTTCAATATCCAGGAAAAGAATATTATTTAATGAATGCATAATAAAACTGAAAAATTTTTCAGCTCTCAGCCGTCAGCTATCAGGAGATCACTATATAATATGTTTCGTACATATAGCTGACTGTTGATAGCAAATGATTTAATGTTGACTCCATGAAACGACATTAGTATCATGTCAGGCATATAACGGAAGGCAGTTATCGGAATATAATTATTTGATATGCTTCCTCCTGATAGCTGATAGCTGACGCTGATAGCAATTTATACGGCATTTTAAGCCTGAAACTAGATAAACTTTTCTCCTTTATTTCTTTTAACCTCTGCAACGTACTCCTTTATTTCCTGCTCCTTATCTTTTTTACATATCATAAGTACATCTGGTGTATCTACAATGATATAATTATCCATTCCCTGCAATAATAATAATTTTTCTTTTGGAGCATGCACCATACAATTGGTGGCATCAATAGAAATTACATTATCGCTGGCAATGGCGTTTCCAGAATTATCCTTTCTCAGGTTCTCATAAGCGCTGTTCCAGGTACCAAGGTCGCTCCAGCCAAAGGATGAAGGAATTACATAAACATTATCCGCTTTTTCCATAATACCAAAGTCAATGGAGATATTAGTACATAGCGGATATATTTCATTCAATGATTTTTCTTCATCCGGTGTATTAAACTTCTCTTTTTCCGCAAAGAAAACCTCATACATTTCCGGCAGGTATTTTTCAAATGCAGTAATAATTGTGTTAACCTGCCATACAAAAATGCCTGCATTCCACAAAAAATCTCCGCTTGTTACAAATGTTTTTGCCAGCTCAAGATTAGGCTTTTCAGTAAATGTCTTTACTTTATAAACACTATCTGTAATAGCATGCTGTTCATATTGAATATAGCCATAACCTGTATTAGGATGGCTTGGTTTGATACCCAGCGTTATAAAAGCGTTGTGCTTATTTACAAAAGTGAGGGCTTCAAGGCAAACTTTATGAAATGCTGTATTGTCTAGAATTATATGATCTGCAGGAGCAACAATCAATGATGCCTGTGGATCTTTCTGAAGCAGCTTGAAAGAAATGTAAGCAATGCAGGGTGCCGTATTTTTGCGGGATGGTTCCCCAAGAATATTTTCAACTGGTATTTCAGGTAATTGCGCTTCTACTATTGAAGCATATTCATGTGAAGTGACTACATAAATATTCTGTTTAGGGATAAAAGATGCAAACCTTTCAAATGTCCATTGAATCAAAGTTTTACCGGTATTCAGGATGTCCAGAAATTGTTTAGGATACCCGGTACGGCTCATTGGCCAAAAACGACTTCCGATACCGCCAGCCATTATAACTACATAATTATGTTTGTTCATAGAATCTTCTTGATTTTCGTCGTAATAACGAGTGAAGTTTAAATTTTATATATTTTTTAAAAATATACTATTTGTTGTATGATGTAAAGACAATTTAAGTTATTAAATCAACCCTTCTTTTATTAAATCATGTAAATGAATAATTCCCAGGTATTTCTCTTCACTTGTTACTGCCAGTTGGGTAATTCCATATTTGCGTAGTTCATCAAGAGCCTGAACCGCCAGTTCGTTTGGGGCTATGGTTTTAGGGTTTACTGTCATTATATCTTCTGCAGTTACTTTATCTAATGAAACATCCTTTTCAAGCATTCTGCGAAGATCCCCATCTGTTATAATACCTAGTAATTGATCTGTTTCATTAACCACTGCAGTAACACCCAACCTTTTTCGCGTCATTTCGACTATTACTTCTTTAAGACTCTGATGTAAAAACACCTTAGGCTTTTCACTTTCAGTATACAAATCCTGCACTCTTAAATACAACTTTTTACCAAGTATTCCGCCTGGGTGAAACCTGGCAAAATCTTTACCCGTAAATCCATGTTGTTCCATTAAACAAACAGCCAGCGCATCTCCCATAACAAGTTGGGCCGTAGTACTACTGGTGGGTGCCAGATTATTTGGACAGGCTTCTTTTGAAACTGAAGTATTTAATACAATATCTGCCTGCCTCGCAAGAAAAGATTCAGTGTTTCCTACCATAGCAATAACAATATTGCCAAAGCTTTTTATTAATGTTACCAATACCTTAATTTCCGCGCTATCACCGCTTTTGCTGATGATCATTACAACATCCTGCTCCTGAACCATTCCCAGATCCCCATGTATTGCATCTGCCGCATGCATGAACAATCCGGGAGTTCCTGTTGAATTTAATGTGGCAACAATCTTTTGGGCGATAATGGCACTTTTACCTATACCACTAACTACCAACCTGCCCTTACATGTAAAAACCGCCTGTACAGCCTTTATAAAATCTTCATTTATATATTGCTGCAACCCTGCTACCGATTCTGCTTCTAATAGAATCGTTCGGATTGCCGTCTGCTGAATGCTTTTTATATCCATGTAGGAGCAGCAAAATTAATTTTTTAAAGGTACCCTCCAAATTCAATATATTTTAAATTGAAGTGAAAGGAGCTGCTTAACAATTCAGAAGATTTTAAAAGGGCAAGTTTTCCTATCTTCGCAATCCTTAAAACTCCTCGAAGTCCCGGACTGCTCACAATATACACTTGGGCTACTCTATCAGCAACCGGGTAATTTTAAGTAATTATCGGGGACTACTATAGGTGTAAACCTTATTGTGCGGGTAAAGTGTTACCCGAAAATTTTATGCCGCGCATAAGATTGAAATATTAATATCTATGGAACAATCTTTAAAAAATATAATCCGTTACATATCAAAACAATAGTACAATATTTTGTGCAGGAAAATTAATGAATATGGCTATCTCAACTTCTAAAAAAACTACTTCAAAAAAAGCAACTGACAAATCCAAAGCTCCCCTTAACGGTCAGGTTAAATTAAGCGAAAAACTGCTTGAATATTTTGGCTTCGATACATTTAAAGATGAACAGGAAGCTATAATTAAATCTCTTTTATCCGGAAGGGATACATTTGTTATTATGCCAACCGGCGGTGGCAAAAGCTTGTGCTACCAACTTCCTGCTTTATTAAGCGAAGGTGTGGCTATTATAGTTTCACCATTGATAGCTTTGATGAAGAACCAGGTTGACCTGGTAAGAAGCTATAGCAGCAATGATGATATAGCTCATTTTTTGAATTCAACTCTTACAAAAAAGGAAATTATTCAGGTGAAAGATGATTTGCAGACTGGAAAAACAAAGATGCTGTATGTGGCGCCTGAAACATTAACCAAGCAGGACAATCTTGATTTTTTCAGTGATCTCAAAATATCATTTTTTGCTGTTGATGAGGCGCATTGCATTTCAGAATGGGGCCATGATTTTCGTCCTGAATACAGGCGTTTACGTGAAATGATGGAAATTATCAATGATAAGATTCCTGTTATTGCTTTAACTGCTACGGCAACACCTAAAGTACAAAGTGACATCGTTAAAAATTTAAAGCTTCGGGACGCCAATGTTTTTATCTCTTCCTTCAACCGTCCTAATTTGTATTATGAAGTGTTACCAAAGATCAATAAAGAGGAGACTATAAAAAGTATTGTCCGCTTTATAGTTCAGAACAAGGGTAAAAGTGGAATTATCTATACATTGAACCGGAAGACAACCGAAGAGCTGGCTGATATGCTTATGGCAAACAACATTAAAGCCGTAGCTTATCATGCAGGGTTGGATAGTAAACTCAGGGCGCACCGCCAGGATCTTTTTTTAAATGAAGATGTACAGGTGATCGTTGCTACCATTGCTTTTGGAATGGGCATTGATAAGCCGGATGTGCGTTTTGTGATACATTATAACATTCCTAAAAGTATTGAAAACTATTACCAGGAAACCGGCCGCGGTGGAAGAGATGGACTGGAAGGAAAATGTATTCTGTATTATTCTCACAAAGATGTTTCTAAACTGGAACACCTGATGCGGGACAAACCTTTGAGTGAAAGGGAAGTGGGCGCCCAGCTTATTAATGAAACGGTAGCTTACGCTGAAAGCGGAGTATGCAGAAGGAAAGTGCTGATAAGCTATTTTGGAGAAGATTATACCGATGAAAATTGTGGTAGCTGCGATAACTGTTTACATCCGAAAGAGAGAATTGAAGCAAAAGAAAACGCTGTAAAGGCTATAAAAGTTGTCAGGGCACTTGATGAACGTTTCCCAACAGATTATGCGGTTTATATTCTTATGGGCAAACTTACGACACAGGTTCAGATGTACCGCCATGACAAAATACCGGAATTTGGAATAGGTAAAAATGAAGCGGAACATTACTGGAATTCTCTCATTCGTCAACTTTTGCTGGAAGGAATGTTGCAGAAAGATATAGAAGAATATGGTGTGCTGAAAATTTCTGCTAAAGGTGAAAAATTTTTAAAGAAGCCGGCTTCTTTAAAAATTGTGATGAACAATTTATTTGAAGAAGCTAATGCGGATGATGATGAAGGAGCCGAACCTTCCTTTGGCGGCGCAGGTGCCTTGGATGAAGAACTGCTTGAAATGCTCAAGGAGTTGCGGCAGAAAGAAGCAAAGAAAAAAAGCCTGCCACCCTTTGTTATTTTCCTTGAAACTACCCTTCAGGATATGGCAACACTGTATCCAACAACAATACTGGAACTGGAGAAATGTCAGGGTGTAAGTAAGGGAAAAGCACTACGGTACGGAAAACCTTTCGTGGAATTAATAGCTGCCTATGTAGCCGAGAATGATATTATCCGGCCCGATGACTTTGTGATGAAAAGCGTAGTAAATAAAAGCGGGTTAAAGGTTTACATCATTCAACAAACCGATAAAAAAATAGCGCTCGAAACAATTGCCAAAAATAAAGACATGCGCATCGATGGCTTATTGGAAGAAATAGAGACTATCGTAGGAAGTGGCACCAAGCTTAATCTTGACTATGCCATTGATGAAATGGTAGATGAAGAACAGCAGGACGAAATCCTGGATTACTTTAAAAGTTGCGAAACCAGCAGTCTGCAAATAGCATTACAGGAATTAAGCGACAGTGAATATACCTGGGAGCAGTTAAAGATCATGCGCATAAAGTTTTTGTGTGAATATGGTATTTGAGATTAATTTTTGAAATTATTCATAATCTCTTATTTTTGCTGCCCGGACAAATAAGTACTATGTTTAATAGGATTATTTGTATAAGTATGGTGCGGTAGCTCAGTCGGTAGAGCAAAGGACTGAAAATCCTTGTGTCGGCGGTTCGATCCCGCCTCACACCACAGGTTAAAACCCTCAAACGTAGTTCTGAACTGCATTTGAGGGTTTTTAATTTCTGTTTGGTTTCACTACTGGTTTCACTAAGTCTCAAAACTCGATAGTCTTATTCCGCTTATTTCACCTTTAAATAATTAGTTGTTTGCTGTTCTATCACTGACCGATTAAAATAGTCTTCCAACATACATCGTACTTGTACTATTTGTGCCTTTTCCCACTAGGAACGGTTGAACTTTACCATTGAAGTAGACGGGGGAACTTTATTCCACACCTTAACCCTCTGCTTTAATATTGCAAGCTGCTCTGCGTTGGCCATAATTTTATTTTTTGTGACAATAAGTTATCTCTTAAAACGAACTTTTGCAAGAAACATATGAAAATCTCAACGTATAGCAGATGGTTGTTCCTATGATTTCGACCAATATCGTTTTCTTGTTTTAGTTTGATACTTTCAATAGACGCACTATTATTATAGCTTCAGATATTTCAACTAAAAAGAGGTTAGTTCAATTTTGTTTTTAATTTCGATATATGGATTTAACCCTGTTGTTATAACTTAAGGAGTCAGAAAATAAAGTAGAATTCAAGGCTGCTAGAAAAAACTTCAAATATGCCGGAGGTGATAATAAAATCCCCAAAGATCGTAGACATTGTGTTCTCGGCTATGTTTGTGCTTTTTGTAATGAAGGTGGAGGAATGCTAGTAGATCGTTCTTTAAATAAGTATACAAATTATTTTAATGAAAACCAATACCACAAAGCCTTTCAGTTGATAATGTAATTAATCGTATTTCCAGAACGTTCTACTAGTGTTAGTGATATCTGATGAACATCCTCATAAAGTGGTAGGAAGTGATTTTTATGAGAAGGCCGAAGGGACTTTAATAAATAAAATTTATTCTGACACAGGGATCAGAGTAAATGTAGAATCCATTATAGACGATGGCAAGAGAGTAGTTATCATCACAGTTCCTGGGCGACCTATCGGCAAGTTAATAAAGTTTGAAGGGGTTCCGTTGATGAGAACGGGCGAAAGTTTGCGCGAAATGTCTGATGAAGAAATGTTCAAGATTTTATCAGAACAAGAACCGGACTTCTCTTCAACAATCTGCAAGGGTCTAACCATGAGTGACCTGAATAAAGAAGCTATAACTATTGCGAAGCTGCTTTACGCTGTGAAACAAAAGAACCCGGGTTTTGCAGATTTAAATAATTTGCAGGCACTTGTTGACTTAGATGTAATGAGAGGCGGCAAACTAACGTACGCCGCTTTGATTTTATTCGGCGAAAAGGAAACGATAGCAAAACATTTACCACAAGCAAGTCATCTATTGAATATAGATCGTCAGATATTAATATACACTTTGACAACAGGGAATTTTATGAAGAGCCCTTCTTTATTTCAATTAATAATTTGTGGAATTTTATAAATTTAAGAAATGGAAGATTTCCCATTCAACAGGGTCCGTATATTTTTGACATTCCGTTGTTAAACGAGGAAGTTGTTAGAGAAGCAATACATAACGCTTTCGCGCATAGAGATTATAAAAAAAACAGTGAAATTGTCATAAAGCAATTTCCTAACTCTTTAATCATAATTAGTCCGGGAGGGTTTCCACCAGGCGTATCCATGGAAAATATTCTTACAGTAAATAGCACTCCCCGCAATAGACTTTTGACAGAAGTTTTATTAAAAACTGGCGTTGTTGAAAGATCGGGACAAGGGGTAGACAAATTGTTTAAAAATACAATATTGGAGGCTAAAGGTACTCCTGACTACGGATCGTCAGATAATTTCCAGGTTGAATTGAAAATACCTACAGTCGTAAAAGACAAGGCTTTTGTATTATTTTTAGAATATGTACTTAAAGAGAAAAAAGTTCAATTGTCTTTGGAAGAAATTTTAACTATTGAAAAAATAAGAGAAAAAACACCAAAAAATTTTCTCACTAGAGAAATCACCAAGTCGCTGATGAATAAAGGTTTAATTGAATCAGTTGGGCGTACAAACATCCAATCATATATTCTTTCAAAGGAATATTATCAATTTACCAATCAACCTGCAACATATACAATAGAAAAAGGCCCAGATACAATAACAATTTGGCTCCAGGTAGCAAATCATTTATCTAGATTTCCCACAGCGAAAATGAGTGATTTTGAGGATTTGTTTAAAAGCATTTTGAGTAGGGAACAAATTAAATATTACATCTATAATTTTGTTGATAAAGACATGTTGATAAAAAAGGGAACAGGAAGGGGTACAACTTATCTTTTAAGTGATAATAGCAAAAAAAATCCAGAAGTTCTAGGTAGAATTATGGAATTAGGTTTAATAGAAATGAAAAAAAGAGGCGAACTGCCAAGCGGTTAATTCCACATATTTTCCCACACAATTAATTTAAAAGCTCTAATAATTTTAGCAATAAAACTATTACTCGTTGATTATCAATTTATTGTAAATTACTTTATGTCAAAGATTTCCACATATTTTCAACAATAACAAAACTCATAACCAGGGAGTATAAAGTCATTGTAAAAATCGAAGAAATAAAAGAACGAAAGTGTATTAGTAATAATTTTAGGCAATAACATACGTTCTAAAATTTTAAATTTTAACTTCCATAAACAGACGTTACGGAAGTAAGAAATGATCTCAAGTACTTCCAAAAGCTTTATCCAGCCTCTACACCTCATTAAGCACTATCTACGCCCGTTCTGCATCCTTATAATCAATCAATTTATTTACCTGGTTGATAAGAGCAGGCTAGTTGAAAAATCATTGTGCTCGTCTGTAAGTTTCCAGGCTACTAACTACATAAGGCACCTCGGGTATTTTGCGGTCGCGTAAATCAAAGAAAGCGGTAGGTGGGATACTTAGAATGTAAATAACATTGCCATCCTGGTCTTTGGTCAAAAGATAGCATACTCCATGCGGAGTGTGAGTAATAAATAACTGGTACATCGTCTTATGATTTAATCTTTTCTAATTTCGTTCCCCTACCTATCGTTTCTTAATAACTTTTAAATTACTACCCAGTAAATGCCTTTTTAATTCATCGCTGTACATGCTAAGCTGCACACATTGAAAATAATCTCTTGGGAACATACTTCATTCTTTTGATTGGCTGTGTTCCCCGGTAATAATGCTCTTCCATTTTCCTTTGCAGGAAGTTTTGAATATCATCGTTTGACCTGAAGTCCGAATCCTTGATAACCGTCTGGCTATTGTTGAAAGTGATAATCTTTTTATTAAGTCCCTTCTTTTCGGCCTTGATGTCTTCTGTCTTCGTAAGTTTCAGTAATACCCGCACTTTCTGCAGGTTGATGTCATTCCTGTATTTAGCAATCGTAACGGTAGTTTGGGCGCCATTAATGATCTGGAAATTCTTGCATTTAAAACTTGTTACGTCCCCTGCTTCATCGAATACCGGTGTTAATTCAGTGCAAATAGCTGAGATGCCATTGTTATAGAAGTAAAACTTTTCCGGTTCTTCATCAATCGTCACCTTCATCTTTTTATTTACCGGGTTCTGTCCCAGGTAACCGCGTATGTTATAATTAAACAACGTGCCGGTATACCTGTTCCATAGATTCTTTAGGTGAGTACCTTTGACGGTGCAAATTATTGATTTATACTTTTTATTATTATCAATCAGGTCTGATATGTCCAGGTAGGAACAGCGTTTGTTATTAATTGCCGTGTCATTTACTTTCTCTATAAAGATGGTTACTTCATCAGGAATAGGATCACTGATAGTTTGTAGTGTGGCGTATTCCTTCTTCAGTTCACAATAGCCCTTAAGATAAAAAGTATGGTTAGTATTCTCGACTTCTGCAATAGCCTTCTGTTGCTCAAACTCGTCTTTATTACGCTGGCTTAATTTATCATTGGTGACAAAAACAAAATCGATCTGGGCATCACTTGAAATATTCCTTAGATGGTGTTTGATGTTTGCGTTACCATGCTGATTAATAAAGGGCTTGTTCAGGATCCGTTTAGGCACCTGAAAGAAGTTGGCGATATCATCAGCAGATAACAAAGACCGGTGGCCTTTATACTTTGACTGAATAACAAGCAAGTTAGCATCCTCTCTCATTAAAAGAAAGTCAATACCCAGGTCTCCTTTGCCATCCACGTCAAAGCCGTCGTCCTGGTCATCTTCGTAGATGCCGTTCATGTAGCTGGCAACATCCCTGATGTAGAAGTACAGGAAGACCCTGCCATAGTCATTCTGTGTAGGCTTATTAATACACTTATGTTCAAAGTAATCTTTAATTCTTTCTTTAATAATTGAATCGAAATTGTCTGTCATGATTGTTGATTAATGTAAGGTTTAACATTAATCAGATCCTTTACCTTACTGGTAATTCATAGGTATGATATAATAAGCCCGGCAACTAAAAAGAAGCCGGGGTTCCATTAAAGTGGTGTAGAAATCGAATATTTATGCTAAAACCCTAACAGTTCAGTTGACGGTTTGCATTGCTTATAAATTAGAATTATTACACTGGCATTCCCGGCGTGTGTTCATAGTTTACGGAGTACGGTAGCTTCAGGTGGAGGTCGTATTGTCATGGTGGTTGCGTTAATCATGAGAATGTTTTATATTGTAATTAATCCATCTTATAAGCATACCTCCTATAGCAAAGGGTAAAGAAAACTGCACGGATTAGACATCATAAAAACTAAACTATATATGGAACAAAAGTTCACTAAACGGATGCTGTTTATAACATTAGGATTAGCAGTTCTCAATATTGTACGCATCATAGACCAAAAAGGCATTGAGGATATAAGGGGAATCTATATTTTAAGCCTTATGGCTTGTGGCTTTACGATTGGAGCTTTTGTTGTCAGTCTAATAGTATTTATCAGAAGTAAGAAAAACAAATAATCATTAAGAAGTTTTAATCGGGTATATATCTAGTGAATTTAAAACTCTTTGACTTCAAGGAAATGCTTATAAATTTTTTGGGTTCAAACTATACTCATAACACTGAATATTACTGATCCGGATTGCCTTTCGGTAAACGGTAACAAACTTGTTGATCTCCTGTATGCGCTTATCCAGCTGCGTTATACCGAGCAGGTTTCTTGCTGTTACAAAGTTTACAGTGTTACTGGCTTGCAGGTACTCAAGCAGATCCTTGTTGTGAGGCGGTAATGCTTTTTGCTTTTGTGGTTCGAATGGGTTTAATTTGCGTGGCATGGTGCTTAAGGTTTGAAATAATTGTTTTGATAATACTCAATAGCTTTGATTGCTTCATTAATTGACGCCGGTTTCTGTTCGGTTTCAGTAATTGCGACATAATCGGCTATAACCCGCGACAGGTCTTTAAGCTTCTGCAGCTGCGTCTGTTGCTCTATGGTTAATGTTGTAAGCGTTGGCATCTTATTTTAAAATATTAAGCGGGGTGAATAGTTATTTCTTTGTGGCTTTGTGTACCTTAATTGTTTTTGAATCGGTTTTGTTTACCTTCAACTGATCGGCAAAAATTTCACTAACGTTCATGGGTGGTTGAACTTCACAAAAACCATTTGCACCCCAACAACACTCTCCGAATTCTATTCCATGTTGGCGGGCCTTGTTAACTATTTCATCAAATCGTAAAAATTTTCCACGCTTTTTTTTGCAAATGGAACGGACAGTATAAATAAATCCCTCCTTCGGAATAATTTCATCAGGTAAACAGCCTTGCGGGTTTCCATTAATGCATTCAACCAATGATCCTACTTTCATAGTTGTAAAATTTATCAGTGAATAATTGTTTGGATTAATATTGCTGGTAGTAACTTGGAATTTGAAAAAACGATAAAGCGCGAAGTAGCACAAGTTCGTAACGAAGTGGGCGAAGCTTTTTCTTTTTACGCCTGCATTTTTTATTCATTGTAATATGTTCTAATGATTAAATAAATTATGATTATCAGAATGAGTAATCGCTTGTTATTGAGTGACGCTGTATCAACTTTAATTAAGGTGGTTTTTTAAAAACTCTTTAAGCGCATTCCTGAGTTCTGAAAGATTTTTAGGTTTTCGTGCCATTAGCGGACATAAGGTTACTGTGCTTTTAGCATCGAAGAGGTTACAAACCGCTTTATTTGGACATGAAATGCAAGGGCTCATAAAAAATGTTTTATTTGTGAGTAAATCAATTGAGGTTCACAATTGGTAATATCAAATCCGGCGCTATACGTGGCCTATTTTTATCAGGTAACGGCACATTCAACGTATATTGGTAAGTACATAGCTTTAAACGAAACCCAATACTGAAGCCTTCTAACGGGCAATCTTTTTTCTTTGGACAAATACTGCAGGGGCATATATGACGATTATTTTAAAGAGGTAATTAAATCATCAATGGTGACGGGTGACAGGCGTTTATGAGCTGTGGTAGGTCTGATAGCCTTTCTTTTTATAGGTGGTATGCTCGCATCTTCGTAGTGCCCCGTTTCCGGGTTCTGCCTTATAGGTTTGTTTGCATTGAGAAGATTGAAGGTCGCGTCAAGTTTTGTTTCCCATCCAGGAGGAAACGGGCAAATGAGTAACCGGAACCGTTCTGAATATTTCATGAAAAAGCAGGTAGGTCTTTTATCGCATCTATCGCATGGTATCATAATATTAAATTTTAATAGTTAGGATAATAGCAATCACAGCGGCTTTATTACCAGGTATAGGAATACCAGGCTGAATGATTTTTTAATTTGTTTCATATTGGTTAGTATGGAAGTAAGGGGGCGAATTGACAGTGATCCGGCCGGACACGTATAATATAACCGCTAATGTCGGTGCGAGACTTTTGTTTCCTTTTTAAAACTTTGATTTGGTGTTTGGTTGCTTGATGCTTTGACCCGGAATGATTTGATTGTAATGGCATGGTAAGTTACATTGAGTGATTAACAATGAGATGAATTTGAAGAGAGGTTAAAAACGGCCCTTTAAGCTGCAGGTAGCGAACTAACAGGAACAAACCTGGCTTTAGAGATCATCTTGTCATCTATGATTGATGTCTCTATTTCCATTGTAACGTCCTGTTCATGAAACTGGCATTCATCCCGCCCGGGGATATGGAGCTCAGACATTGATCGTATTAAGCTGGCTAACTCTTCCTTCGTTTGACCTGGCTTTAACATGATGTTGAAGACGTTGGGTGTTGAGAAGGCCTGCTGTTGATTAGGAGGCGGAATCGTGTTGCTATCAAATTGATTGAGAGAATTTGCGGTACTACGAACGGGTACTACGCTTTTTAGATTGGTTTGCATGACACAAAAATTAAGTAGTGAAGAATGTGGATTACTGGTTGAAGTCCTGATCTTTGAGAATAACCTTGTAAGGACCATTGTCAATGTCCTTGATCCATCTGAAATTAACTCCTCGTTTGTGCGCTATCAAGCATTCCGAAAAGGTGGTTTCATCGACTTTAATAATGTCGCCGCATTCTTCAATAAATGTTTTTGTGTTAGGTTGAGCCGGTAGGCCAGGTGTAATACCATTAACAGGTACTGCCTCATTTGAGAGAGATTTCATAAATTTGTGCTTGTAAGGTTATCAAAATTGTTTGGTAATCTAAGCCTGAACAGCTTCCGACTGTTTGGGCTTTTTGTTTACTAGGAGGAAGATTAAAAACGGACCGTGATTACTGGTTTTTCTTTTGGATGGACTTCTGTGCGGCCTTAATTATTGTGCTTGTTTCCTGGGTGATCTTAGTGTACGTATCCAAAATCTGCTGGTTGTTTCGTTGACCATCCCTGATCATTCTTACATAGCTTAAGGTCACTCCATACATTTTTGCAACAATTCCTATGGCTTGGTCTATTTTTCTTTTATTATCTTGTGTTTTTGCCATTTGTACCTTGTTGCTTTGTAAGAACAAATATAATACAAGCTTCTTGTAAACAACAAGTATTTTGTAACATTTATTTTAAAATATTCTAAGTGCCTGTTTTCTTAAGTAAGAATTTAGTATACTTACGTAAGCTGAAAGGCTTTACCCAAAAGGATTTAGCTGGAAAAATAGGAGTAACGCCAAGTGCTTATGGAAACTATGAAAATAATTATTCACAGCCTAATTATGAGATACTTGAAGACATAACCAAGATACTTGGTATTATGGCGCATGAGATTTTGTATAGCGACTTACAAGCCGGGCAATATAAATCAGTTAAGGACGGGGAAAAAAAAGAGCCTGAACAGCCTAATTTATTGGCGATGGCAAAACAGTTCGCCGACCTGCAGAAAGAGGTTGATGAGATTAAGAAGGGCCTGAAAAAGTAGATCTGTTTACAGTCTTAAAATAATAAAACGCTTCAACCTTTTCAAACCTTTTCTGACATTATGGGGATGACGGGGTTCGAACCGCCGACCCCCTGCTTGGCGCAATACCGAATTATAAGCCCTTACTGGTAGCTGCTTTCAGGTTTCAACGATGCCGGTTTTTACTGTTTCTTTTCATACGGTGTTAACTATTTTGTTAAGGTGGTTTATTGATTTTAAAGGCATTTTATAATTCTTCATGTATCACTTGCTTGCCCTTGTTATTGCCCAAAGTATTAAGCAAAGAAAAAATCCAATTAATGAAAACGTACTTGGTGCCCAGTAGTATCCTTTTCCCATATAAGCTATTTTTTTGTTTCCATTTCAAGCGCCACCACATCTTCCTGCAACCGTTGCAAAACTGTCTTTCCATGCTTTCTCATCATATTAACCCTACCGGTGCTTATGGCCCACTCCATGAGCTTCAACATGCGGGTATCGGGTATAGAAATGATATTAGGCAATTGATTCTATGTTTTTGCATTAATGTTTAATAAATGCAGTTTAAGATATTTCATTGCTTTTTGGGGCATCACAAGTACGGTATAAATAGAGTTTGCACCTGGTGTAAGAAAAAAGCTCCCGGATTACCTATTCTTCAAAATCCTCCACCACCACCTCCTCCTCCTGTAAAACCAAAGGACGCCAAGGGATAATAATCTTTAGTGGAGGTGGTGGTGGAGGATTTTGAAAAATAGGTAAATTGTTTTTTTGATCGCCTTCTAAATGATTGTCTGAATATCGGATTTCCGAGCGTTCGCTTCTGTGTTTATCTCCTTCATGGCCCGCGCTCTTTTCCATTGGTAAATCATCATTGTCAATCATAAATATATTTTTATACGTTAAAAACTTGTTTTAAATAGTTCCTTGTTTCTATACCCGCGAGTTTTTTAACACCACGATTAGTACGCTTTATTACTTCGTAAGTTGTCAAACTAATATCATCCTCAGTTTTTTTTATTTCATAAAATTTTGTTTGGGAATCAACTTCCGAGCATCGATTATTAAAACAATCAAGCCACACTTGCTCAATTTGATTGTAATAAGTGGTATAATATTTTACCACTTTTTCCAGCTTTTCAATCTGTCGTTCAGATGGAACAATGTGCGATTGAATTAATTTCAATATTTGAATAACTGCAATGATTACACACGCAATGACAGCTAAAATACCTTGTTTCCAAATTGGCCAACCTATTATGCCTTCGGAAGAAAACGCCAGTATTATTATATTAACATTGTTAAGCCATCTCTTTTGATAATTCATAAGTAACATACAATATAAATGATTGTGTTTAGCTTGACACAGCTCATACCATATGCGGGATCTTATCATTTAGTGTACTATAATGTTACTTTAATTAAATAATCTTCTCTTTATGCAATGATATCAATAGAGCTATTAATGAAATGATCAAAGCGATAATTGAAATCCACCGAGTGATTTGTGCATTTCTTAACGATACCTTTTTTAATTTCCTATCAAGCTCTTTGTCTGCTAATTCTTGCTTTTCTTTTCTTTCCTGTTTTTTATTATGTTCCAAAAAACCTCCATGTTCTAAAAAAGCCTTTGCCTGTTCTATATATGTAACTTCAAAATAATAAGTTGGATATTGATTTATTGCAGCGCTGATACATGTGATCCATTTAGGTTTTTCCTCTATCATTTGATCCAGGACATTGTCAATCACGGAATCATTATACTTATCACCACCAATACTTTTAAATATATCCAGAGAAGTGCCATCCTGCTCAATCATTAACCATTCAAGTATTTTATCTGCTAACTCCGGATGTGTCATAAAAAATTTTTTAGAATTATATCAAAATTCATATCCAACACCTGATAAAAGCTTCCTGATCTCATGACGCAACTTCTCGGACGCTCCTTCAATAATAACTTTCAATCCAGCATCTTCAACATGCAGCCACACCCAGGCTTCTTCTTCATTAATCCATTGTTCAATGGGTTGCAGCACTTCTTCCATTCCATGGGCAAACGCATGGCTGATAATAATATCAGCGTTATTGTTTGAATCTGCGTATTTTATGCCGGTGATCATGGTTGTAATTTTTTTCTCTTGGGGGTTTTATACGTGCTCCGTTTTTTCAACTTTAAGTTCATGAGTGTTTGCATCCTTTGAAAATACAAAGTCATATGTAACATCTTTATGCTCTTGCTCTAGTCGAACTGTTTGAGTATGCTTAAAATTCAAAATTGGATAGAAATTTAAAAAAGATAAAACTTCAGTTGAGGCATTCTGCATCGCAATTGTTGCCTCTGCAATTAATCCATCAAGTAGTAAACCAAAACAATATTCAATTTGTTGCCTCGATTTTACGGGATAAACTTCCGCCGGAACTGAATAACAAAGATTACTTTATAGTGGAGCTATCACAAACAGATAAGTTATTTAAAATAGAAGAAAAATAAATGTATTATAAATGTCATCTGCCTTCAAGATGACTTGTCTTTTCTAATAATGGTATTTCAGCCCTTCCACACGACCTGGAAATAACACTGGAAACAAGAGGAACCGGATTCTTTTCACTAAGTATTAGAGTACTACTTCCGGAAGAATTAATGTAGGATATTATTAACCATCTTCTATGTCAATTAGTGGATATAAATCAGATTTTTGCATAGTAAAAAAGACACTAACCATTCAAGATATAATTTGTACTCCGCCCACCACCCTCTGTCTTCAGCACTTCCAACTCCAACAGATTTTGCAAATCCCTGGTAGCAGTTGCTTTTGATGTTTTTGCAATACTCATGTATTTCTTTGCACTCATGCCACCGACAAAACCTTCCGGTTTGACATCAAGCATTCTCCCAACTACTATTAATTGACGTTCATTTAGCACCAGCTTGAAACAATCAAAGAATTTGGATTTCTTCAAGATGGAATCAATAAACTGGTTTTCCTGAATCTGCGCCTCAAGTATAGTATTCACAAAGTAGTTGATCCACTGTGTAATGTCATTACTTCTTTGCGCTTGTTCAAGAGCGTTATAATAAAGTTTTTTCTTCACTTCTATTGCTCTTGACAGACTTAACAATACAGGACGACCGATTGTTTGTGATAAAGCTTTTTCTGCAATGGCTCTTCCCATCCTGCCATTCCCATCTTCAAAGGGATGAATGGTTGCAAAATACAAATGGGCAATGGCCGATCTGACAGGAGCTTTCTTTATTTCGTTCTTTTCACCGAAGCAGTTTCATTAAACCACTTGATGAATTTTTTCTTTTCCGATTGCACTTGAAATGACTTGCATTAGAAGTTTGTGTTTACGCCAGGCACCGGCATTGATTTTTCGACTTTCGCCCATCAGCATTTTATGCCAAATAAAGAGCTTTTCTTTTGTAAGAGAATTAGCATAAGTGTTATGCACATCGACCATCAATTCACCAGCACCTTGAGACTTTTTGTCCATAACGGCTTCCTGAATTTTATTAAGACCTAGATTGTTCCGGATAGAAGAAATAACATCTGGTCTGCTAAGGTACTCGCCTTCGATTTCAGACGTTTTGATCGCTTCGGCAACCATTATATCAATAATAGCTTCTATCTGCACATCTTCCGGAAGCGTGTGCAGTACGCCGCTGACATGGCCTGTTTGCTCTGCAAAATCAAATAGAACATCTTCAATTCCTGCAGTGTATACCGGAATTCAGACCAATCAGGTTATTGCCAGTTATAAATCATGAGCCGATTATATCTTATATTCGGCTCAAATATAAAACTTAAATGAGCCGGATGATTAACGTGGTTGCCATGAAAAACATTAACAGAAAAATTGATTTAAAAATGTTACTTCCGCAATGCAAGATTATAAAAGTACGTTCTTGTAATTCTTATTAGCGTCTTGGTTTTAATTCTTCATCTCATCCATTACAATAAGATACATCCAGGTAAACAGCCGGCTTTTTACTGAATCATAGGTATCAATTGTATTGACTATACGTGTAAATGATTTTATAAATACCTGGTCAGCTTTTTCAGGTGAATGTTTGTGAATAACCCCGTACAATGCAGGACCGTACTTTTTATATGCAAACTTAATAGCATTAATATCTTTCAAGATCATATTCAAAATAAGGCTTTCTTCGGTATACATCAGGCTCCAGGGGTTGGTTACAGCAAGTAGAATAAGTCAATCCTATCCATTTCATAACCAATTTGTAATGTATTGACTTTGAAAATTTTATAAATAACAAGACTGTAAACATTTCCCTTATTGGGAATAATTGTCTATTGGGTTGACAATGTTAATATGAACATTTAAACAGAAGGAAAGAGGTAAAATTCAACTTACCCAGGCGTACGAGTTGATTAAGCACTGTCTTTCATTTTGAATGAACAATTGCAAATACCTGCTACTGGCTTATTCCTTCTTAACCCGGTTAAAAAATTCATTCTGAAGTTCCACAGTCTTTTTATCAGCCTTTATTGCTTTTAATGCTGTTACAAAAGAGGAGATATAATGCTCTGTAATCAATTCACCTTCTTCTTTTGAAGCCCGTGCACCTTCACCGGCATAATGATTTGGGTAAGCAGCATACCACCAAATGGCTGTATAAACATTGGGGATATCGAGCCTTCTTTGATTGGTACCAGATTCGTTGCGGGCACTATCCATCTTTACCAAATCGGGACGAAGGTATAACAAGGAAGAAGTTTCCCTTTCACCCGCATGCTGGTCCGTCGCGGGATCCGACTTATGCATACCTGCAAGGCTTTTACTGTAAGCCGAATCCATTCCAGGTTCAAAAAAATAAACAGCATAACTCCTGAACTTTTCAAGCCTTGTCTGTATAAAATATCTTATCAATTGGGGATTACCGCCATGACCATTGATTATTACTATCTTCTTAAAACCATTCCTTCCTATTTCATCACAGGTAGCTTCCAATAAATCCCATACGATTCTTTCAGGTAAAGCAAAAGCGCCGGGCTGGTGTCTTGCTTCATTTATCTGGCCATAAAAAAAGTCTGGAAATACAACGGCATATTCTTTTTTTGTAGCCCTGGCTGACCATTCCCTTACCTGGATAAGATCCGAACCTATAGGAACATGCGGTCCATGCTTTTCAAGGATGCCGATAGGAAGTATACAGGTCTGGTTAGATTTCACAAGAGCTTTTGGCCATTCGCTGGCAGTAAGTTCGTCCCAGCGGGAATGCAGCTCCTGCGCCTTTAAGCTAAAGATGCAGCATAAAATTATAATTGATAAAAACAGCATACGTTTTATTTGAATCTGCATGTTGAAAGTTTTATTGGATACATAATAGTTTACAAATTGAGCTAAAATCCAATTCAAAAATATTATCTTTTTTAAGTATTGTCTGTATTTCTGTTTTATAAAAATGCTTATTAAACATACCTGATAATCTAATCTGAAAAATGATAAAGCAGTATCTGCTGCTTTTGATTCACGATTTAAAGTAACTGATGCATCCGGCCTGCTTATAAATAAATAATAACAACTATAGAAAGCTAATGAAATAAGTAATAATAATGTGCGTTTTACATTCACTATTACAATAATTGCCGCAAGAATTAAAAATTATAATCCTCCATTTAAAATGGCCTCCTATGAAACTATTATTCCTCTCTCTATTTATTATCACAACAAGTTGCAGCGTATCCAAAAGTACATTTGAACCAATACAAGTAAACAGATCAGTATTAACATTAGATCGTATTGAAACTCGGTACAGGCATTCTGCCCCGGTGTGTTATATTATTTGGATAGATTATAGAGGTATGGAATATCGCGAGGAAATGGAACACGTAGCAGATACTACTTACATGCGCAAAGGATTAATGTTTGCGCAATTATTAAAGAAATAATTTTCTTTTTATACGTTAAAAAGAAACTACAGGTTGATATCAATTCAAACTGAACATTGATTGTTGATTATTTTAATTGAGGAATAAAATTATTGACCCTTGCTATCAAGAATCACAGGCGTGTTTCCTTTACCCATAATGATCACTTTTGCATTTTGAGATTTTGCTATTTGCAGCTGCGCCTGAATGCTTTCATATTGTAGTTGCTTATCCGTTAAGCTTTCGCTAATAATACGCTGATAGTCCGAAATACCCTGGGCTTCCACGCGTTTACGCTCCGCCTCCTGCCTTTCTTTCTGAAGCACAAACTGCATTTTCTGAGCATCCTGTTCTGCATTTATTTTTTGTTCTATTGTGGCACGAACAGATTGTGGCAGTGTTATATTCCGCACCAGGAGATTTTCTAAAAGTAAGCCCCGCTTTTGAAAATCAGCTTCTATATTTTTAAATATGCGCTGCTGAAATTCATCACGTTTGGTTGAATACAATGCAACCGCCTCATAATAAACTGCATTATCGCGAATTCTTGTGCGGGTAATCGGACGAACGATTTTATTTTCATAATCAGCACCTGTTTCCTGTAACAACTTTGGCGCATCATTAGTGATAACCCGGTACAATACAGAAAGATCAATCGTTACTTCCAATCCGTCAGCTGTTAATACTTTAATAGCATCATCACCCGCTTTGGCTCCCTCATCGTGCACACCACTCATGGTGTAATTCTGCGTTTTAACGTCCAGCGTTTGTATTTGAAGCAATGGATTGATGAAATGAAGACCACTACCCAGTACATCTTTTTGAACCTTTCCGAATAATTTCTTTACGCCGATTTCACCCGCATCTATTTGTATAATACAGGAAATTAATACTCCAATAAGCATCATCAATGCACCTATTCCACGAATAGGGTTACTTAAACGTTTAAACCTTTCATCGGCTCTGGAGATTGCTCCCGCCGCAAGAAAAATGATAAAACCAACAATAAAAATGAACATATACTTAATTTAAAGAAATTAAAGGTAAACTATATATTTCCTTCGCTACATTGATATTGTTCTGTGTTGCGGGTCTGCTGTTTAAAACTTACGTTCAATCTTTTAGAGTCATTACCAAACATACTGGATTACCAACTTCTATCTTTTCCCGGTTGCAGTAAGAAGACCTGTTTGCATATTACTTTAAAAATGAAGATATCATCACTTTTTTCATTTACTACCAAAATGAACTGGCCGTTGGGATCGATCATAAAATTTCGTGGAGATACTCCCAGATTGGGTTGGCGCCCAACCAGTTTTAGTTTTCCGCTTTGAGTGTCAATATCATAAATTACTATTTAATTTGCATCTCCCCCGATTTAATCTGTAAAGAAATTTTCTGTCTGGTGAGATATAAATGTCAGCAGCACGTATTTCACCCATAAAGCGTTCTGAAAGCATAGTGATTGTTTGAAGATTTTTTAATGCTCCATTTTGATAAGAATGCGCTGATTGTTCCGTTGATTTTCTGGATGAGGTAAGCAAAATTTTTGTTATAATTAAAGAACAATAAGTTCATCTGACAGTCAGCAGGGAATCAACTGTTGATGAAAGCATTAAATAGCAAAGCCCTTTCCTCTTAAATATGCTTCAATTTTTCTGACATTACTTGTTTGCAGAATTTGTGATGCATCAATTAGCTGATGAGGGGATATTTCCCATTTTTTTGCCCAATACACAATATCCTGAATTTTTTCAAAATCTATTTCAGGACTTTTTTCTTCATGCTTCACAATTGGCTTAACTGACATGTTAGAGATTTAATCATAATTAATATCACTATAGATTTATATATAAAAATAAGCAATGTATCTGCTAATCCAATAACATAATTATATTACCTTTATTTGCAATAATTACAAAAAATTATATATAATTTATTGCACCCGTTCAACTGCGTATTGCTATTTTGCCATTAGAAAATTAATTTGATGTATGATATCGGTGCATCAAATGTTCAAAATTACTTACTGTTTACATATTAAAACATAACGAGTTATTTATGGATAAAAACATAAAAATTGATTTTTTTCTTTTAAAAAAAACTGCGATAATTCTGCGTGCTTTAAATCATTTGTTAAGGCAGCAAATTTTTAATTTACTTGAAGAAAATGGAAAGATGACGGTAAGTGAGATATATGGCAAGCTTAGACTTGAACAATCCGTTGCATCCCAACATCTTGCAATTATGCGTAGAGCGGGAATCGTTAAAACTGAAAGAGATAAAAAATTTGTTTACTATAGACTTAATTATGACAGAATTGCTCAAATAGATAAATCTATTAAAGAATTACTCTAAGTATTCTTCATTAAATTGTACAAATCAGCATCACCGGTTAATTTTTTACAATCCCTGTTATCCTCAGGCATCTTTAGATATAATGTTGCCACATCTTCTAAAAAGAACAGTTCTTCAAGTAACAATATATTTTAATCTTTGCTTAACATGTTCTTCAAACGCCAATATCAAGAGAATTATATATATATTCACAATAAGAAACATACTTAAAAGGATTTTATGAAACCAGTTATTATCAAATTGAATCTTGCCGGAACAACTGTTCATGTAAATACAAACAGTATTGTTTATTACTATGCTAAACATTCAGAAAATGGCCAGGTTGTTACTGTTATGTTTCTTTCTAAAGGTTGGGGAATTGAGATTTTGGAAACTCCGGCGGAAATCGATGCCCTGTTAAATACAATCTGATTAGCTTGAATTTGATTCTTATGTGAATTGCTTTGAAAAATAAACTTCATTGCCCATTTACTTCATGCTTTTTTCTTTAGAAGATTGTCTTAATTGCATTAAGGCTTTGTTATTATCAATAATTCTGTAAAGGGTACTCACCGATTTGGCAGCACTTAGTCCATCAGGAGCTGTACTCCTAACATAGTCCAATAATTGATCAAGGGTTGTTGTGGCAATATGCAAACGCGTGTACCGGTTATAGATGCCATTGTCAGATTCCATTTTTTATTAGCTCTTTGTACTAATTCCTTGTGAGATGATTGAAGGGATTACAATCTTTTTTCAAATTTTGTTCTCATCATTTTATTTTTTAAACCGGATGTTGTTTTGCCGGTTATGCAGGCTCTTTACAGTATTTTCTGTGGAGGTCTCTTAGATAAAACAGTCTAGACTCACTTATCTAAGTGTAAATTAGCCATTAAAAAAAAGGAACTCAAATATTCAAAAGTTATTTTTAGAGAACCGTCACGTTCGCGTGATACTAAGACTGATAGCTGACCATCCTTCTCTATAATACAGCGAGCAAGAAGCTGATAACTAATGATACGGTTGCAGTTAACATGGCGTCATTATATTTAGGACAGCTTTTTAAAAGTAGTATTTTTATCCTTGCCTGAATTATGATGAAAAAAAGTATTTTGACGGAGGTAACATCACTTGCACAATCTGATTGTTTTACAATATTTTCAAGAATAAAAACCGCATTTGATGTTCCCTTGCATAATCATGAAGAATTTGAGTTAAATTATACTTATAACGCCAAAGGAGCTAAAAGAGTGGTAGGCGATCATACGGAAGAGATCGATGATTATGAGCTTGTACTTGTAGGCGAGAATTTGCCGCATACGTGGTTTACTAATAATTGCAAAAGCCGCGAGATACTGGAGGTTACCATTCAATTTCCCAAATATCTTTTCCACGAAAATTTTTTACATCGTAACCAGTTAAGTTTTATCCGTTCGATGTTTGAAAAATCTTCCCGGGGAATTTTATTCTCACAGGAAACAGTTCAGCTATTATCTCCCAGGATAATAGAACTTAACAAAAAACGCGGTTTTGATGCTGTTTTAGAACTTATGTCTCTATTGCATGATCTTTCAACATCCAAGAATATGCGCGTTTTATCAAATACAGGTTTCAATGTAAAGGAGTATACCTTCAATAGTCGCCGTGTTGAAAAAACATTCGACTACCTGAATAAAAATTTCCACAAAACGGTTTCACTTGGAGAAGTATCCCGAATCTCAGGCATGTCAGAAGTATCTTTTAGCCGCTACTTTAAATCCCAAACCGGTAATACATTTATCGACAATTTAACTAAGATCAGGCTGCGTCATGCCTGCAGGATGTTAACAGATACAACGCAAGCTATTTCAGAAATTGCATACCATTGCGGGTTTAATAATATCTCAAATTTCAACCGGATATTTAAAAAGAAGAAAGGCTGTACACCTAATGAATTCAGGATAAGTTTCTCAGGTACAAGAATTTTTATATAGCGCAAACTATCAGCGTAAGCATCATTAGCTAATCAGATATTTTATGACTAATGTTATCTCAACCATGAAAAAACACTATTGCTATCAGTAGTCAGCAGATCAATGCCCGATACGTTTCCTTCTGATGGCTGATAGCTGACAGCTGATAGCAAAATTTACAATTTTATAGTTGATATAACACTAAAAGTTAATACCTCTTTGAAGATCTTTTTCACGCATGCGGTATGCATTCATTGCTGTTTTTCCTAATTTTTTAATAAGTTGATAGTTCGCTATCGCTCCTACAGGCGCTCCAATAATAGGAATAAGCTGCGCCATTTTTGCAAGATCAATATAGTCACGGTACTCCTGCTGAAAAGTTCTCCAGTCAAACTGATTTATATCATCGGGTAAATTTGTTTGAGCTGTGTTCCAATTTTGTATTCTGAGATATACTTCCGCACGTTTTTCATGACTCGAAAAAGCCAGTTGAAAGATGTAAAGTATATAAACCCGTTCTTTATAATCTTTTACTGAATACCCATAAATAGAAGCTATATCAAAAAGCAGCTTTATTTTAATGCTTAACAGCAAAGGAAAATCTGCCAGTCCTAATAAAATTCCGCCTGCACCTGTAATACCACCTTCAGCCGCTGCTGTTTTTTTATAAAAATTGATTCTTTCCATTACAATGGCCTCGCGGATTTGCAGATTGTTTTCTTTTTGAGTTTCTTTTGTTGTTATTCTTGCTCCAAATAACACTGCCTTTACCATTTGTTTTATAGTTACTGTAATAGCTTTATGAACTTTTTCTGGAATCCAGCCATTTATTTTATTTTGAATTGTAATAACAAGCCGGTTAGTAATAGAAGGTTTGCGTACCATTTGCTTTTGCCAGCGATTTAATTCCATTAAAATCTCCTGTTCGTGTGTACTCATATGTTTAACATAAAAGGTTTGTTATAAAGATAACCGGATTGCAATTAAATAAATTTAGCGAAGCCTTAAGCTTGTTTACTATACATCACTAAAATAATATAAAAAAAAACTTGCATTCCTATTATATTTTTATAATCTTTACACTTCTTAAATGTCAGCATATGAAGTTCTAAGTTGATCCTTAATAACAGGATCTTTTCTTTTCTGGTTACGGTTTTATTACTACGTATCTCTTCAGTTACCTGTATTATTTTAAACTTAGCATTTCATGTCATCTAATCAAACTACCCCTTTAGGGTTCTCATCACTTTTTTCATTTTTTAAGCGCGCTATAAAAGGCGAACAGCAAGATTATACCGAAGGCAGTATTCGTAAAGCGCTATTTATGTTAGCCATTCCTATGATTCTTGAAATGGTAATGGAATCAGTTTTTGCAGTTGTAGATATTTTTTTTGTTGGGAAATTAGGTAAAGAAGCTGTCTCTACTGTTGGGCTTATTGAGTCTGTAATGGCAATCGTATATTCAATCGCGATAGGTTTAAGTATGGCTGCCACTGCCATGGTATCACGGCGCATTGGAGAAAAAAATCCGGAAGAAGCAGGTAAGACAGGGATGCAGGCAGTTTTGATCTCAGTTATTATAAGTTTGCTTATTAGCATCGCCGGAGTATTTTTTGCGCAGGAGATTTTGCAACTAATGGGCGCTTCTTTAGAAATCGTAACCGTTGGTATTACTTACACCAGGATAATGTTTGGTAGCAATATTGTTATCATCCTGCTATTTTTAATAAATGGAATATTTCGCGGGGCCGGGGATGCAACTATCGCAATGCGCTCATTATGGCTTGCAAACATATGTAATATCATTTTTTGTCCTTTATTGATTTATGGAATAGGCCCCCTGCACGGTTTTGGATTAACCGGTGCAGCAATGGCTACAGCTTTAGGGCGCGGCACCGGTGTTTGTTACCAGTTGTATCATTTGTTCAGTGGTAAAAGAATTATCAAGATTCGCTTGCAACACCTGGTGCCTGATACAAAGATCATTAAATCACTGTTATCGATTTCCTGGACAGCTACATTTCAATTTCTGATCGCGTCAGCAAGCTGGATCATATTGGCTACTATTATAGCACGGTTCGGCAGTGCAGCTATTGCAGGGTACACTGTTGCAATACGCATCATTATGTTCTTTATATTGCCTGCATGGGGAATGAGTAATGCCGCTGCAACACTTGTTGGACAAAACCTCGGTGCCGGAAAGCCAGATCGTGCCGAGCAGTCAGTATGGAAAACAGCCCGGTACAATGCCATCTTTATGATTTTTGTTTCATTAATTGTTCTTTTCTTCTCTGAACACATCATTCGTTTTATGAACAATGATAAAGAAGTAGAAATCATTGCATCAAAAGCGCTCCGTATTATTAGCTTTGGTTATATTTTCTTTGGGGTAGGAATGGTAGTTACCAGTTCATTTAATGGAGCAGGTGATTCTAAAACACCTACCTGGATTAATCTGTTTGGTTTCTGGACATTTCAAATTCCGTTAGCATATTTGCTGGCAATAACTTTTAACCTGGGGCCAACAGGTGTATTTTTTGCTATTATCATCGCAGAAGCTATAATTACTACTGCAGGGATTATTATTTTTCGCAAAGGAAAATGGAAAGCAATAAAAATATAAATTGTAACCAACAGAATGGACTTTTTAGTGTAATCTCTTAACTTGTGATAATGAGTAATTATATTGATGCCTCTAAACTTCGACAGATTTCTTTTATCATTATTCTTGTATTGCTTGGCTTTATTTTATTTACTGAGCTAAAAAATTTTTTACCCGCTTTCCTTGGTTCATTAACTTTTTATGTGCTGATGCGTAAGTGGATGTTCAGAATGGTTTATGTAAGAAAATGGAAACCAGGGACCGCAGCATGTGTGTTGATGCTAACTTCATTTATAGTGATAATGGTTCCAATATGGATGGTTGTAAATCTCATGTCGCCCAGGATAAGTTTTGCCATTCAACATGCTTCAGAAGTAATTTCTAAAATTAAGCCGATAATAAATTCAATAGAAACTAAAACCGGTTTTGAATTATTCAGTGATAAAAATTTTAGTGCCCTGAGTAGCTTCCTGGCAACAAATATTCCGTCTGTATTAGGCGCAACGTTTAATACGCTTGCTTCTATAGCCATGATGTATTTTATCATGTATTTTATGTTAGTAAATGGAAGGAAAATGGAGCGGGTAATTTCTGATATGGTTCCCATGAATGAAGAAAATACCAACAAGGTCGGAATGGAAGTAAACAATATTGTTTTATCCAATGCTATCGGCATTCCGCTAATAGCTTTTCTTCAAGGTGTAGTTGGATTGATAGGATATTTCATTTTAGGAGTTGATCAACCCGTTTTCTGGTTTGTGGTTACCTGTGTTACTGCCATGTTACCAATAGTAGGAGCAGCAATAGCTTATGTTCCATTAGGTATAATATTTTTTGCGCAGGGAGAAAACTGGAGGGGCGTTCTAATGCTTGTTTATGGGTTTGGTATAATAGGACTGGTAGATAATGTTTTTAGAATAACGCTTTCAAAAAAAATAGGTGACATTCATCCTCTTGTAACAGTTTTAGGAGTTCTTGCCGGATTAAATTTATTTGGTTTTATAGGACTTATTTTTGGGCCGTTACTTATTTCTTTATTTCTGCTGCTGTTAAAGATATATACGCTGGAATTTTCTCAAAAAGCATCCGTAAAACAAGCATGAAAGTAAAGTTAGGATGTTCCAAATAAATATTGTAGTCTTATCAAACAGATGCATTTCTTTATATTGTGGATCAACAAAATAATACATAAACTACTGTTCCTATCAGGCTCTTTAACTTATTCTTAAGAAATTCAAGTCAACATAAATGCTTACTATATGTTCCTATTCAACAATTAAAAAGTATAGTAATAATATTATAGCTTACTAATTTTACTATGTTACATTATTATATTTGAAATCAATCAATTAAATGCGAAAAATTATTTCACCGGTAATAACAGTTTGTTTTGTTACTTCATTAGTTTGTCTTCCTTTTTTAATTAACGGTAAAACAACCCCTTCTGTTACATCCAGAATAGTTATACCGGCACCATCCTCGGCAAAACTTTCAGCATCAGCCGAAGCTGTAGCAGAAGCAACAATGCTAAATGATTCTCTTCATCTTGATACAAAAGGACTAAACATCAAAGCTCTTGAGTATGCACTTAAAGGATTTAATTATTTACAGCAGAAAGGCATATTATACAATAAGGATATTTTATCTATTTGTGATTTTAGCCAGTCTTCAAAAAATAAGCGCTTATATGTTATTGATATAGAGAATAAAAAATTAATGCTTAATACTTATGTAGCACATGGAAAAAATTCCGGTTCTGAATATGCGAATTCTTTTTCAAATAATCCTAATTCATTAAAAAGCAGCCTGGGTTTTTATGTTACCCGCAGTACTTATTTTGGCGGTCATGGTTTATCACTAAAAATAGACGGACTTGAACATGGTTTTAATGATAAAGCTAAGACAAGAAATATAGTAGTACATGGATCTGACTATGTCGGTGATAATTTTGTAAGTTCAAATAATTTTTGTGGAAGAAGTTATGGATGCCCGGCTGTTCCATCGCAAGAGTCTCCTATGGTGATAAATACTATCAAAAATGGCAGTTGCCTTTTTATTTATCATCCTACTCAAAAGTACCTTAAACAATCAAGAATATTGAATAGCTGAACGTAACAGTCAATAGCGTTATCCATTAAATAAACCATGTTGCAATTGCCTGGCTTATTATACCCAGCAAAAACCCTGCATATACTTCAAACGGATAATGATCTGAAACTAAAAGCCTGGATGTACAAACTAATCCTGCAATAAAAATGGCTGCTGACAGGTATATACCCATTGAAAAAATTCCCTGCATAGAGAGTATTATAAAGAAACAAACCATGCCTCCCATTGCTATAGCATGCATACTTACCTTAAAATAAATATTTGCCATTAATGCCGCGATTGATGCTATAAAAACACCCAAAAGCATCAATACAAAAGCAGGTGGACTATCGGGTAAGTTCCTGGAGACATAAAATATCCAAAAGAAAAAAAACATCGAAGCGATGTAAGGAATGATCCTGTCTTTTTGAGTTCGAAGAAAAATGCTTGGAATAAACTTTAACTGTTTTAACAGTAATACCACGAAAGCCGGGAAAAAGGCAGTAAGCAGTACAACTGAAATAAACCTTAGTATTTTAAGTTTTAAGTTAAACCCCGAAAATATGTAAGGATGAACAAATAATAGAAAAGCAGCAATATATCCTGGAATAAATAATGGATGGAAGACTATAGAGAAAATGTTAGCAAATATTCTAATGGCTACTGGCTGTTGTTGTTTCAACCGGTGTACTTCAGGCACCTGAGGATAAGGCACATCAAAAATATCATTACCACTCTGATGGTGAGTTATATTTTTATCCATTGATTCTTTTAAAGTTCTTTTCTAAGCCTGGCAACCGGTATATTTAATTGCTCACGATACTTGGCTACCGTTCTTCGTGCAATATTATATCCTTTTTCCTGTAATAATTCGGTTAAGCGTTCATCGCTCAGGGGCTTCTTCTTACTTTCTGCCTCCACCATATTGCTTAATATCTTTTTTACTTCTCTTGTTGATACTTCCTCACCACTATCTGTACTTAATGACTCAGAGAAGAAAAATTTAAGCCGGTAAGTGCCAAATTCTGTCTGCACAAACTTGCTGTTTGCTACGCGGCTGACTGTTGATATATCCAAACCCGTTCTCTCAGCAATATCTTTAAGGATCATTGGTCGCATCGTTGTTTCGTCACCTGTAAGAAAAAATTCATATTGATAGTCCAATATAGTTTCCATAGTACTTAACAAAGTATGCTGGCGTTGTTTGATAGCATCGATAAACCACTTAGCCGCATCAATTTTTTGCTTTATAAAAATCACTGCTTCCTTTTGCCGTTTATCTTTTTTGCTTCCCCTGTCATAATCCCTCAGCATATCGCGATAGCCTTCGCTTATACGCAGGTCAGGAGCATTTTTTGAGTTAAGGGTTATTTCAAGCTTGCCACCATTATTCAGTACAAAAAAATCAGGTATCACATAGCTTTCGCCTTTGTTCACCTCGCCAATGTTACCACCCGGTTTGGGATTGAGCTTTATTATCTGGTTGATAACATCTTTAAGTTTCTCATCGGTCAATCCCAGGCCACGCTGAATTTTATCGTAATGTTTTTTTGTAAATTCATCAAAGTATTTAGAAAGAACCTCTATAGCCATTTCAACAGCTTTTCCTTCTTTTAACTTCCGATGTAACTGTAACAGTAAACATTCCTGAAGATTGCGTGCGCATACACCTGGTGGATCAAACCGCTGTATTTTATAAATCAGGTCTTCAATTTCTGCTTCAGATACTTCCACATTCTGCCGAAAGGCGAGATCATCCTGGATAGAAGTTGTCTCTCTTCTGAGGTAGCCGTCGTCATCTATACTACCCACTATTTGCTCTGCCACTTTCATGGTACGTTCATCCAGTTTTAGCATGCCTAACTGGTCTGCCAGTATATCATGAAAGGTAGTTTCTACGCGGTAGGGTATAACTTTATTATCATCTATTTCAGGATAATTATCATCCCGAAGCTTGTAATCGCCTACTTCATCATCTCCTTCGGCTACATAATCACTTATATCAAGATTTCCATATTCGTCTTCACCTCCATCCATTTCATGATCATCTTCACCTGATTCCATATCCTCTTTAGGGTCATCGAAATTGTCATCATGATCATCTTCACTTTGTTCAAGGGCAGGATTTTCTTCTAATTCTTCTTTTATTCGCTCTTCAAGATTAGCCGTAGGCACCTGCAACAATTTCATTAACTGAATTTGTTGTGGGGATAGCTTTTGTAATAGTCTTTGCTGTAAACTTTGACTCAGTGACATGTCCGCTAAAATATTTATTCACCTTTCATTCAAAAATTTTAAAAAAAGCCGTGATCTACAAAAATCAAGCCGTAATTTACATACAAATCGGCATGAGAAAATGAAACGGAGAATTAAATTTATTGTTGCACTAATGGTTTTGATCTTTGAAAAAAGTTCTTCCCAGGTGACAATCATGCCATTCACTACTCCTCAGTTATTGAAAGTCAATATTCTAACGAGTAAACCTTTTTTACTTAGCAACCCTGTAAAAAGCAAGATTAACCTTTCGAATAAGCCGGCAAATCAAAAATTTCAGGTCAGCAATATAATTGTTCCTGATTTTTACGTACAGCATTTTGGATTCTTTGCCAAAAAGAATTACAGTTTGAAAAAAACACTAAAATCCCGCTTCGATTCAGATTAGGATCATTGCAGTATTGCAATAAGCTGGAAGGAAAATGACTCTGCTATCAGATATCAGGATAAAACGCCATGAAGAGTTTGGCTGATACCTGATGATAGCAAATATTAATAATATGTTCATACTTATGGAATTCCTATCAGCCATAAACTTTTGGCAGTCAGCAGATCAATGTGTAAAGAGTTCCCTCCTGATAGCTGACGGCTGATTGCAATGTATGATTTAATTTATAATATTTTTATGCGGTTACAGACTGAAGCTGTAGTACTTTCTTAATTACATCTACCATCTTGTTGCCTTTATCTTTTATCTGATCTTCCGTCCATGCCAGGCTTATTGCCGTAGAAATGCAGCGGCTCATAATGGCATCGCTTTCCTGAAAAGACTGATTAAGATTAGCCCTCAGAGACTTTACAACGTCATCAGTTTGTTTATTTAAAGACACCGCATTTTTCAGATGATCCCATTTACTGATATAGTGCCAATTATTGTTATACCAGTAAAAATTGCCAGCTAATATCCCTTGAGCTTTCATTTCTTCTACAAAGGCTTTGGTTAATTCTGCAGAAGGAAGGAACCAGCTTAAAAATGAACAGCTATCTCCGTCTTCATCCGGAACCACGCGGAAATTTACTTCAGGTATTTGTTCCAGTAAGCTTCGGAGTAACTTATTATTACGGCGCTGTATCGTTAGAAACTGATTTAATTTTCTGATCTGTGCCAATCCAACAGCTGCATGTAACTCCGAAATTCTAAAATTATAGCCTATAAAAGGATGCAGATCAGCACCACGGTCAATACCTTTATGATCGTGACCATGATCTGTATAACCATCACACTTCAAGTAAATATCTTCTGAATTAGTCATAACAACTCCTCCTTCACCGCAGGTTATTGTTTTAACGAAATCAAAAGAAAATGTACCGGCATGGCCAATAGTGCCTACCATTTTCCCTTTATAGCTTGCACCAATACTTTGGCAGGCATCTTCCAATAAAATTAAATTGTGTTCTTTACAAATTGTAAGAAGCGCGTTCATATCAGCCATGCTACCGCACATATGTACCGGCATAACGCATTTTGTTCGGGGTGTAATGGCAGCAAGTACTGCATCAGGGTTGAGTGTTAAGCTTTCGTCTATATTCACCAAAATGGGGATGGCGCCTACTGATAGAACCGCTTCAAAGCTTGCTACAAAAGTAAAAGCAGGCATAATTACTTCATCACCTGCACCGATATTCAAAGCGGCCATAGCCGTGGTTAATGCAGCGGTTCCATTAGCAGTAAGTTGTGCATAGTTACAACCAAAGGTTTCGCAAATAGCAGTTTCCAGTTCTTTTGCTTTCCAGATGCCTTTCCTGGGACCGTCAAATCCATAACGCATCAGAATACCTGTTTCCAGTACATCATTTACTTCTTTTCTCTCTTCTTCACCAAAAAATTCATAACCGGGCATAAAGTGTAGTTTAAAGTTTAATGTTCAAGGTTTAAAGTTAGTTCAACTTCAAACCTTGTTCAAAGGTAAAAAAAATGATGGTTATATAAGTTTCGGAGCAGGGAAGTTCATCGGTTATAAAATTAATTTATCTATCATGATCAAGATCGTTTAAACCCTGGCTGAATGCTGACAGCTGACGGCTGATAGCTGTTACAATCCTAACGCTTTATAAATAGTTTCCTGGATATTGCTACGCACATTCATAGTACTTAGTTTTAAATTGGTGCCACCAAAAGGATTTACCCGGTTAGACAAAAAAATAAATACAAGATTGTATGCAGGATCTATCCAGATACAGGTGCCTGTATATCCCGTGTGCCCGAAAGTCATGGGAGATGCTGATAAACATGGATACGGATCTTTACGGGTTGCATTGTCTTTCTCAGGTTTATCGAAACCAAACCCCCGCCTGCTGAACTTACTCTGATATGCGGTGAACAGATCCAGGGTTTGCTTTTGAATAAATTGCTGTCCGTTAAAATTACCATGATCCAATAGCATTTGTGCTATTACAGCAAGATCATATGCCGTACTAAATAACCCCGCATGACCGGCCACCCCTCCAAACATAGCCGCACCCGGATCGTGAACATCTCCCCTTAATAACTGGCTCCTGAAGCCAATTTCATGCTCAGTAGGAATAATCCGGCTCAACGGAAAACGGTCTCTTGGCTTGAAGCCTGTAGAAGTAAGTTTAAGTTTGTCATAAAATTCATCCTTTACATACCGGTCCAGCGTTTTACCAGAGATAGCTTCTACTATTTTACCAAGGAAGATAAAATCATTATCACTATATACATAATGCCCCTCCGGGCCCAGTTTACTTTGCAGAATGCGATGAAACATAGTATCCTGCCAGTCATTACGTATATACATGCTTTCAGCAACTCTTATTGAATGACTATGAACCGGCTTCTCTGAATAAATTGTGTAATAAGCTAGCCCGCCTTTTGAAGTATCGATTGTTTCTTTATAGAATTGGATGAAAGCATTTAATCCTGCCTGGTGTAAAAGAATTTCTTTAAGGGGAAGGTTTTCTTTGTTAGTCCCTTTAACCCAGCTTAGATAATCGCCCAGCTTTTTTTCAATATTAAGTTTGCCTTCATCTTTCAACTTCATTACCGCTAGTGTAGTAGCAAATATTTTGGTTACTGATGCCATGTCGAAGATGCTCTCATTATTAACAAGCTCCACACTGTTGTATGTATAGTGCCCGAATGATTTTTCATACGCTATCTTTCCATCCTTAACTACCAATACAACACAGCCTGGTGTAGCCCGCTTAAGTATAGCATCATTAGCCAGGGAATCTATTTCATTAAGTTTCGCTTCGTTAAAGCCCAGGGTAGCGGGCTTTTCATACTTTAATGAATTGCTCCTGACAATGCCGGTACCAAATGCAAACTTTTCACAAACTGTTACCGGCAATTTACCTTTAGGCTGTTGTAAGCCCTCCAGTATATCTGCTGCGGCATTTTGAAATATCTCATCATCTTCATAACACGCAACAACATTACCTGCATTGCAAACATTTTTAATAGCATAAGGATTTCCAAAAAAGAAAGTAAGGCTTTTAGTCTCCTGTTGAATTTGATGTAACAGCTGAATAGCCTGCTGTGATATACCAAAATTGTTGCCCGGGTATCTTGTATAATTATGAACACCTACTACAACAGCATCATACTTTTTTTTAAGGGTGTCCATTATAGTAATAATACGGCTGGCGTTATTCTGGTAATTGAAGTAATATACATCAGCCTTGTAATCGGTCTTTATACGTGTAGCAAAAGCATTATCAACGCTGATTCCAATTCCTACATAAGCTATCCTGCTGTTTTGACCTACTGCCAGCGGAAATATCGAGGGGTCATCATTGCGAACCAGGGTTATAGCGTTATCGGCAACAAGGCGGCGGAGGGCTGGCACTTTATCATTAAGTTCACGGGTTATATCTGTTGTGTTTATTGGTTGAACATTAGGCAATACATATTGGTATTTTGCCATTAATACTCTTTTCACTTTTATATTAATATCATCCCAGGTAAGCCTCTTATCTTTTACAGCTTGCTTTATTTTTTGAATGGCGGCAGGTATGTCGGCAGGTAAACACAACATATCGTTACCTGCAATGATTGATTCTACGGAAGCATCACCATCAGGGAAATATTTTTTAACACCCTGCATTTCCAATGCATCTGTAAATGACAGTCCCTGGTAACCCAGCTCATTCTTCATTAGTTTGGTAATGTTATTGTAAGATAGAGAACTTGGCCGGTGGGCATCCGAATCAATAGCCGGTATAGATAAATGGGCGATCATTACACTGCCTACACCCGCTTTAAACATTTCACGAAAGGGATATAATTCCAGTGAATCCAAACTGCCACGGGTTTTGTTAATAACAGGAAGATCCAGATGAGAATCCACAGCTACATCACCATGCCCCGGAAAATGCTTCGCGCAAGCCATTATACCAACATCCTGCATTCCTTTCATTACCTGAACGCCGTACAATCCAACCTTATATTTATCTTCTCCGAAAGAACGAAAGTTAATTACCGGGTTATCAGGATTATTGTTAATATCAACTACAGGAGCATAATTAACATGTATGCCTATACGTTTGCATTGTTCGCCAATGGCGGTTCCTACTTTATATACAAGACTTGCGTCCTGCATGGCACCCATTGTAAGTTGAAAAGGAAAGTTAGCAACACTATCGAAGCGCATTCCCAGTCCCCATTCGCCATCAACGCATACCATTAAAGGTGTTTTCGCAATGCTCTGAAAATAATTTATAAATTCAGCCTGTTTTACCGGGTTGCCCTGAAAAAGACACAGTGCCCCGATATTGTATTTTTTAATATTTTCAGTAACTTCTTTATCATACCAGGTCACACCTTTATCTCTTCTTGCAGATACGCGAACTACCATTAACTGGGCGATACGCTGATCCTCAGACAAAGAACTAAAAACGCTGTCTACCCAATGAAGCCGGGCTAGATCAGCATTCATCTGGGAAAAAGAATTAATACAGAGTAATGTTAGAATCAGAACCAGGAATTTCTTCATGATAATTAATTAGTCCTTAAATGTTTCAACGCACAAAATAAGAATAAAAGAAGAGATTTTAGTGGGTTGATGCGCTTAGATGATGATGTAGTAGTTATATAAAATGGAATTAAGAGTATTAATTCATTTATTATTAAGTAGATGACAACACTTTATATGATTAATACTCTTGTGGTTCCTGGTTGGTATGCCTGATTCTTACAATGACAATTACTGTCTCCATAATAACATAGCTAATCCTGTAATTATGCAATTCAAAGCATCTACAATTACCATCGTTATTTATTTTATACTTATCGGGAGAATACATGTAGGGAGTTTTCAATAATTCTCTTATCTTCAAAAGAATTTCATCTTTTACTTTATTGGCATTCTTAGGAGATTCTTTACGTATGTAATTTATTGATTGTGCTAAATAAACTGTTGCCTGCTTATCTCAATGAATTTTTTTCATTACCATTCTCTAGACATTTTTTCTACTTCTTCCTGCGTAAAAAATTCTCCCTTTTCAACTCTTGCCATAGCTTCATCTATTTCTTTATTATATTCTTCAATACTTATACGTTCTATTACTTCCTTAGGATCAACAAAAGATTTAATTACATTTATAACAGATTCCTTTTGGAACATAGTTAATGATGACCAATATTTATATAATTCTTTATCTAACGAAGGCGCTGCCATAACTTTCATGTTCTTACAAATTTACTTTTAAAAATGGTTTTTTCACAGATTGGCTTTTACAACATAAATGTAAACACCTCCAATGCTGGTCATTCCTGATATAAATCAAATAATACAGTAACCGTTACGTGGAGTAGGCTAAATAACAATATATAAAGAACTTCTTGCCAGGTATGAAACAATCTGTAAATTGTTTAGAAAATTTACCTTACCTGAATTATTCATAACCCATGAAATATTTGCCTTTAGTATTTCTACTAGTACTTGCCGCCTGTGACACCCATTCTTTTGAGCGGGATAAAAGGCAAATTATAGCTAAGGATGAAATCAGAAGACAACTACGGGGATTTCATGGTTATAGCATCACCAACTTCAGGGAAGACACTTTACAAACATGGACTGATTCGGTGATCATTCACCCAATCAGGTATACCCTCAACTTTGTTTATAATGATTCTACTGGCAACCCTCAAAACAGTAAAGCTGTAATTATTTTTACGCCTGAAGGAAATGCTATTCTGAGATCAGAAATAATAACGGGCCAATAACAGGTCAATAACAAGCAAATTTTCACTTGTTGGATCAACTCTTTCCTGCTGCTAAAAGGTTTTATTAAAAGTATTTTACTTATCATACTATCTTTCACATTCAATCATCCCCAGATGGCCAAAATATCAGAACGCTTTTTATCCCTCGACGTTTTTCGTGGAATGACAATTTGTTTCATGATCATTGTTAACACTCCGGGAAGCGGTGCTGCTCCTTTTGCACCATTGGAACATGCCGGCTGGCATGGATTTACTCCTACCGACCTGGTGTTTCCTTCATTCTTGTTTGCAGTAGGAAATGCTATGAGCTTTTCAATGGAAAAGTACAAGCAAATGGGGAATGCCAAATTGCTCGGCAAAGTTTTCAGGCGAACAATCCTGATTTTTCTGTTGGGTTATCTGATGTACTGGTTTCCATTTTTCCGGTTCGATGCAGCAGGCCACATAACTGCAGCCCCCATTCACAATACACGTATTATGGGGGTTTTGCAGCGTATAGCACTTTGTTATTTTTTTGCCTCACTGCTCATTCATTATTTCTCAGCACGTATAACATACATTATAAGTGGTGCATTACTGGTAGGTTATTGGATTTTACTTTTAATTTTTGGAGATGCGCAGCAACCATTCAGCTTATTAGGCAATGCAGGCTTGTATCTGGATAAATGGTTGTTTGGGGAATCGCATTTATACCATGGAGAAGGAATTGCTTTTGAACCTGAAGGTTTATTAAGTACCCTGCCTGCTATAGTGAATGTAACTATTGGCTATTATACCGGCAGATACATTCAAAAAAATGGCAAAGGATATGAAACTATTTTAAAACTTCTATTAACAGGTTGTTTATTTATTTTTATTGCTATTTGCTGGAACATGCTGTTCCCTATAAATAAAAAATTATGGACCAGTTCTTTCGTAATGCTAACTACAGGCATTGATATAACTCTTATCTCAGCGTTACTCTATAGTCTTGAAATAAAACGCTGGAACAAGTTTAACTGGGCAAGCTTCTTTATAGTTTTTGGTAAAAATCCTTTATTCATTTATCTCTTATCAGAACTGCTGATCACGTCAGTATCCTACATTAAAACATCACCGGCACAAAATTTATACGGCTGGGTTAACAAAGTATTCTTTCAAGCTATCGCTCCAGGTGCAATCGGATCTTTTCTGTTCGCCATTTTATATATGCTGATTTGTTGGCTCATAGGTCTCTGGCTCAACAAAAAACAGATATATGTAAAGGTATAAAACGCTGCCTCAGTTTTACAAGTGCTTATAACTAAAACATTTCTGATGTTACGTTATAATATTTCGACTTAAAAAAAATCATACTGATTCAAAAACATTTCAGTTAATTTAGTCTTTTGCAAAAAATAAACTTTATGGAAATAACAGGAACCCTGATTCAGGTACTTACACCTCAAACCGGTAATGGTAAAAATGGACAGTGGAAAAAACAGGACTTTATAATTGAGACAACTGATATGTATCCCAAAAAAGTTTGCCTCGCCACCTGGGGTGATAAAATAGATATCAGCAAATTCAGTGTAGGCCAAACCGTAAAAGCCAGTTTTGATGTAGAAAGCAGGGAGTATAACGGGAAATGGTACACAGATGTTAAAGCATTTAACCTGCAATCAGTTAATAAAAGCGATAAAAATGATGGTGGAGAATCTGGTATGAAAGTCATCGACGTTAATGATGACGACCTGCCCTTCTAACGCATTATTGATTGTTCGAACAGTTTTATAATTACAAAGGAAAGCCGGAGTAGAAGAAGAGGTTACATAGAGACGTCCTCTGTGTAACCTCTTCTTCTACTCCGGCTTTCCTTTGTAATTATAGAAAATGATTGATTATTTTAATCAAATGATTAATTAATTCGTTTAAAATAAAAGTATCTTTTATATTTGATATGACAAACTAACAAGTTAATGCCAGGAACAAGTAAGAAGAAAATAGATGCGACTACTGAAGAAAAAATAATAGAGGCTGCCCGGAAAGTATTCACCCAAAAAGGTTACTCTGCCGCACGTACCAGGGATATAGCAGAAGAAGCAGGGCTGAATTTGGCATTGCTAAATTACTATTTTAGAAGCAAGGAGAAGTTGTTCGATATAATAATGCTTGAAACGCTTCAGCAGTTTATGAATGGCATGAAAAGTTTGCTAAGTACGGAAAACACATCTGTTGAAGAAAAAATAACAACCATTGTTAGTAATTATATTGACATGCTTACTAAACAACCGGATTTACCCTTGTTTATCTTCAGTGAAATTAAAGCCAATCCTAAGATAATTATTGCAAAAATGGGCATCAGGGATTTTCTAATGAACTCCCTTTTTTTAAAACAGTTTAAAGAAGGGGTAAAAGCCAAAAGGCTTCCGGCACTCGATCCTTTACATCTTATTATGAATATTGTTGGCCTGACAGTATTTCCCTTTATTGGAAGCCCGATTATTCAAAGTATTGGAGATATAAACCAAGAGCAGTTCAATAAATTAATGGAAGAACGTAAAAAGCTAATTCCCCAATGGATTAAGGCAATGATTAAAAACCCATGATGCTTTAATAATACTCATGGCAATATAACTAAACATTTTTATTAATTAATCAAATGATTAAATCATAATATTAATTGTACATTCTGTAAAACAGGTTATTATGAAACGCATTATTGCTAGCTGCACAGTATTATTGGCACACACAATAGCATCAGCGCAATCTTCTCATCCTCTTTCTATTGAAGAATGCTACATGCTTTCAAGACAGCACTATCCGCTGCTCAAACAAACGGATATTATCATAAAAAGCAGGGAGTATTCTAATGACAATATATCAAAGGCATGGTATCCGCAGGTTAACCTAATCGGCCAGGCTTCTTATCAATCAGACGTAACGCAGATACCAACAAAAATCCCGAATATAAATATAGAAAACCCAGGCAGAGATCAATACAAGGTTTATGCTGAAGTAACCCAGTCATTGTATGATGGAGGCATTAGTAAACAACAAAAGCAGTTACTCGAAAATTCAGCAACAATAGAAGCGCAAAAAATTGAGATTGAATTGTATAAACTGAAAGAACGTATCACTCAATTGTTTTTTGGTATTCTTTTAATTAATGAGCAGATAAACCAGGTTCAGATAATTAAAAGTGATATACACTCCAGAATCAATAAAGCAGAAGGCGCAGTAACCAATGGTGCAGCTTTAAAAAGCAGTGCAGATATACTTAAAGCAGAACTGCTTAAAAACGAACAACACGAAACAGAGTTGAAGGCAGGCAGAAATGCTTTTCTGGTTATGCTCGGATTATTTATCAATAAGCAACTGGATCACAATACAGTACTTGATAAGCCGCAGTCATTTCCTCCCGCATCATCTATAAACCGGCCTGAATTAAATTTATACGAATTACAAAAGAAAAGTACCATTTTACAGGATAAATTAATCAGTGCTAAAAACCTGCCTAAGATTGGTCTTTTTATTCAGGGCGGTTTTGGGAAGCCGGCACTTAATCTTCTAAAAAATCAGTTTGAAGCTTATTACATCGGAGGCCTTCGTGTGAGCTGGTCATTAGCCGGATTGTATACAGAAAGAACAGACAGGCAGCAACAGGATCTTAACACGCTATCACTTGATATCCAAAAAGAAACATTTTTATTTAATACAAACATCTCCCTATCTCAGCAAGCTGAAGATATTAAGAAGATACAGGAATTGATCCAGACAGATAATGAAATAATATCATTACGGACAAGCATTAAGAAAATTGCCTATGCTCAATTAAATTATGGAACTATTACTTCAAATGACTACCTGAGAGAAGTAAATGCAGAAAACCAGGCCAGACAAAGTTTAATACTTCACCAGATACAATTATTAATGACTCAATATACTTACCGGGTTATTGCAGGAAATTAATATCATACCGAACCAAATCTTTACAGTGGAATTAAAAAATTAAAATTAAACAACAATGAAAACATATTTTTTTCCTCTACTGGCTATTTTCTTTCTTTTCATTGCATGCCATAAAAATCAAAATCAGTTTGATGCTTCGGGATCTTTTGAGACTGAAGAAACGATTATTTCATCGGAAGCTTCCGGGTTGCTCAAAGAATTTAATATTCATGAAGGCCAGTTTCTGAAAGCAGGCCAGCTAGTTGGTTATGTTGATACTACTCAACTGTACCTGAAAAAAAACAACTGATAGCACAGATTAAATCAGTGCTAAGCAGGAAGCCTGAAATTGCCACCCAAACCGCTTCCCTTAAAGAGCAGCTAAAAGCAACCGAGAAAGAGCGCACCCGTATTGATAACATGGTAAAAGCTGATGCAGCTACGCCCAAACAACTGGATGATATAAACGCACAGGTGGAAATTATAAAGAAACAGATCGATGCCCGGTATTCGTCACTTGATCTGTCTTCATCAAGTATAACAAAGGAAACATTACCACTCCAGGTACAAATACAGCAACTGGATGACCAGCTTAATAAATGCAGGATTGTCAATCCTGTTAACGGTACTGTTCTAACAAAATATGTATTGCAAAATGATGTTACAACAACCGGTAAGTCTTTGTATGAAATTGCTGATTTATCCACACTTATACTGCGTGCATACGTTTCGGGTGATCAGTTTTCAAAAGTTTCACTGAATCAGAAAGTGAAGGTGATGGTTGATAACGGGCCGGGTAAGTATAAAGAATATGAAGGTGTTATTGAATGGATAAGTGATAAAGCGGAGTTCACGCCAAAAACTATTCAAACCAAAGACGAAAGGGCAAACCTTGTTTATGCTGTAAAGATTAAAGTTACAAACGATGGCAAATTAAAAATCGGAATGTACGGAGAGGTTAATTTCTGAACCAGACATGATATTAAGGGTGATCAGTTTTCAGCAGTCAGCTATCAACCATTAGCAGTCAGCAGATCAATGTGTATTAAGTTTCCTCCTGATTGCTGATAGCTGACGGCTAATAGCAAAAGCGACAATTTAAAGTTGACATGACACTTGTGTCATGTCAACTATAAAACGTCGTATTACGGCTATCAGCCGTCAGCGGTCAGCTATCAGGAGGAAACTTAATACACATTGATCTGCTGATGGCTGAAAGCTGACAGCTGATAGCAATTAATACGACAAAGTATGCTTGACATGACACTAGTATATTTTTAATGCTTCAAATTGGTTATATGAATTCTGTTATACTGCATAACATATCAAAGACCTACAACAAAGGCTCTACCTTGGCAGTGGACAAGGTTTCTTTTGAAGTAGCCACAGGAGAGCTTTTTGGTTTGATTGGGCCCGATGGTGCGGGAAAGACAAGTATCTTCCGCATTCTTACAACGCTGCTCTTAGCTGAATCAGGACAAGCTATAGTTAATGGATATGATGTTGTGAAGGATTATAAAATCATCAGAAGAAATGTTGGTTATATGCCTGGCAGATTTTCATTGTACCTGGATCTTACAGTAGAAGAAAACTTGCGCTTTTTTGCAACATTGTTTGGCACAACTATTCAACAAAATTATGAGCTGATAAAAGATATTTACATTCAGATAGAACCCTTTAAAAACAGAAGGGCTGATAAACTCTCAGGTGGCATGAAGCAAAAGCTGGCCTTGTGCTGCGCACTAATCCATAAACCTTCCGTTTTATTTCTGGATGAACCTACTACCGGCGTGGATCCTGTTTCACGAAGAGAATTTTGGGAAATGTTGAAGAAATTGAAATACCAGGGTATCACCATTATAGTTTCTACACCTTACATGGAGGAAGCAACTCTTTGCGATAAGATCGTTTTAATACAGTCGGGCAAAATCTTATCTGTTGATGAACCTGGCAATGTAATAAAAGCTTATCCTGCTGGCCTGTATGCAGTAAAATCCGGAAACATATACCATCTGCTTAAAAACCTTCGTGAATATGAACAAACGTATAGTTGCTTTGCCTTTGGCGAGTACCTGCATCTTTCCTTTAAAAATAATTCATCGGAATCTGCGTCCGGATGCATAAATTATTTACAACATAAAGGTTATTCCAATATTCAAATAAAGCCAATAACTCCTGGTATTGAAGATTGCTTTATCAGGTTATTAAAACAGTAACATGGAGCACGTTATAAAAGCAGATAAACTTACCAAGCGCTTTGGAAATTTTATTGCAGCTAATGAAATTACTTTCAATGTTTTTCCCGGTGAAATATTTGGCTTCCTGGGAGCTAATGGTGCAGGCAAAACAACAGCTATGCGAATGCTTTGCGGACTTTCTATACCTTCTTCCGGGAATGCCACAGTAGCTGGCTTCGACGTTTATAAACAAGCAGGTCAGATAAAATCCAGTATTGGTTATATGAGCCAGAAGTTTTCTCTTTATGAAGACCTAACCGTGCTGGAAAATATCAGGTTCTTTGCAGGAATTTATGGCTTAACTAACAAACAGATAAAAGAAAAAAGTGAAGAATTAATACTGAAACTTGGTTTACAAAACGAAACTAAAAAGCTGGTAGGTACATTGCCTTTGGGCTGGAAACAAAAATTATCTTTTTCAGTAGCCGTATTGCATCATCCGGCAATAGTGTTTCTGGATGAACCAACCGGGGGAGTGGATCCTGTTACACGCAGGCAATTCTGGGATCTTATTTATGACGCTTCTGAAAAGGGAGTTACCGTATTCGTTACCACACATTACATGGATGAGGCCGAGTATTGCAACCGTATTTCAATTATGGTAGATGGGCAGATCAGAGCTTTGAATACGCCTGCTAAACTAAAAGAACAATTCAATCGGCTTCAATGGACGAAGTATTTTACCAGCTTGCGCGTAGTGCTACCCGTAAGGCTGAGTGAGAATGAATTACGTGCTATCAGCTATCAGCCATCAGCAAGAAACATATCACGCAGTATCTTCCTGATAACTGATACCAAAAATGTTTTATTACCTGACAAAACATTAGTGTTAGGTCAGGTATGAAATTGAGTATAAAGCTACATTAACTTTCAGCAGTTTACTGCCCGCTAGGATCCTCCTGATAGCTGATAGCTGACGGCTGATAGCAAAAATGTTTTCATACTTAACTTAACACTACCACAAATGAAACAACTTCTAAGCTTTATTAAAAAAGAATTTACTTACGTGTTTCGAGACAGGAAAACATTATTAATCCTGTTCGGCCTTCCTATTGTTCAGATCATCATTTTCGGATTTGCTTTAACCAATCAGGTAAAAAATTCAAAGATTATAATAATGGATCAGGCAAAGGATATTGCCTCGCAGGAAATAATCAATAAAATAGCTGCCAGCAGGTATTTTGAAATAGAGCAATTCATAGTGAGCCGGAATCAAATTGAATCTTCCTTTAAGAAAGGTATTATTAAAATAGTATTAATATTTCCCGCAGGATTTAACCAGGAGCTGATGCATTTGCAAAAAGCACAGGTGCAGATTATTGCAGACGCTTCCGATCCAAATATAGCCAGCACTTTAACTAATTATCTATCTGCCATTATAATGGATTATCAACATGATTCAAATAATAAAACTCCTCTTCCATATCGCATCATTACAGAAACAAGAATGTTATATAACCCACAATTAAGGGGAGCTTATAACTTCGTACCCGGAGTAATGGCGCTGGTGCTGATGCTGGTGTGTGTTATGATGACATCTATTTCCATTGTAAGGGAAAAGGAATTAGGAACCATGGAAGTTTTGCTGGTATCCCCTCTACAACCTATCATCGTAATATTAGCAAAGGTGATTCCCTATTTAGTTCTTTCTATTATAAATGTTGTTAGTATATTATTGTTGAGTGTATTCCTACTTGGCCTGCCCATCACTGGTAGTATTACTTTACTTCTTTTAGAAAGCATCTTATTTATTATAACTTCTCTTTCATTAGGATTACTTATTTCTACTATCACAGATACCCAACAAACCGCTATGCTGGTGTCATTAATGGGCATGTTACTACCTACCATCCTTATCAGTGGTTTTATGTTTCCCATTGAAAACATGCCTTTTCTTTTACAGGTAATCTCAAATGCCGTTCCGGCTAAGTGGTACTACTCTATTGTTAAATCTATTATGATAAAAGGATTAGGACTTTCAGCTATATTGAAAGAGTCCGCTATTCTGTTAACAATGACGCTGGTTTTTACAGCAGCCAGTCTTAAAAATTTTAAAATTCGACTAGCATGAGAACACTTAAATTTTTATTGCAGAAAGAGTTTCTTCAAATATTCAGAAATAAGACAATACTTATTATGATACTTTTTTTACCGGTAGTGCAGCTCATTATCCTTCCATTGGCGGCCGATTATGATGTGAAGAACATTTTGATTTGTGTGGTTGATCATGATCATTCTACAATTTCAAAACAACTGGTTTCAAAAATAACGGCCTCGGGATATTTTAAACTATCAGGATATTCAAACTCTATTAATGATGCATTCAGGCTTATTGAATCTGATAAAGCCGATCTGCTAATGGAGATACCTGCCGGATTCAGCAGGAATCTGATCCGTTTGGATAAACAAAAATTATTTGTTCCGGTAAACGCTATTAACGGAATTAAAGCAGGTTTAGGCAGCTCTTATTTAAATAAAATAATAAGTGATTATAATGCTAATGTAAGAACAAGATGGATAGAACAACCCAGGTTTAATCACTTTCCCGTTATAGAAACCACCTATTCAAACTGGTTTAACCAATTAATGAATTACAAACTATTTATGGTTCCCGGCATATTGGCGATATTGATCACTATGATCGGCGCATTCTTATCTTCCCTTAATATTGTTAAAGAAAAAGAAATTGGTACCATTGAGCAGGTTAACGTAACTCCTATTAAAAAATATCATTTTATACTAAGAAAATTGATTCCGTTCTGGATACTTGGTTTGGTAGTGCTTTCTATAGGATTACTTATTGCCCGTTTTGTTTATGGTATAGTACCACAAGGAAGAATTGTTTTGATTTATGGTTTTGTGGCTATATACCATCTTGCTGTTCTTGGTTTAGGCTTACTTATTTCAACTTATTCAGATACACAGCAACAAGCTATGTTTGTAGCCTTCTTTTTTATGATGATATTTATATTAATGGGTGGATTATTTACATCAATAGACAGCATGCCCGGATGGGCTATGTTAAATTATCGGAAATCCTCATAATACTACTGTCATGTTATGTATAAAAATGACATTTAATTTTGCTATTAGCAGTTAGGAACTTGTTCTACTAATATTAAGATACATAGGTATATACATACAAATAATTTGCAAACTATATATTATTGAAAGTTGTTCTTAAACATTTTTCAATAATTTTCATAATTAATTGTACATTTACGTGTTATGTACGTACTTATAATTTAGTAATAGATACATTTACTACCCCTAATACGCCTAGCTTTAATTTTACCGGCAATAAAAATTCCTAATATAATTTAAATATAATACAATGTATACGCATATTTGGCAAAAGTACCTGCCCATCATTAAGATCTTACTTAAAAGATCGGCAGTTAGTGAACAAACACTTGATCTGAATCGAATCGATTTTGAAAGAGCCGGTAGTGGCCGCAAAGCCGGTTATAAGTTTATGATAGAATTTTCAAAGGGGCGCGTTACAAATGTTATAAGCGGATCTCCTTTAGCCTCTGATCTTGCAGCAGTAATTCAGCAGGATGGCATTATGAAAACGTTGTTAAGTGATAATGATTACCAGATTTCGCTGAATACAAAATTTCAACTCAGTATGAAAAATTGCACGCCTCAGCCAGTACCTGAATTGCACGAGATGGAAGCATAATGAATTTTTATAATTAGTATTACTTACCAATATTATTTAAATCAGGTGAAGTTGTATAAACTTTACCTGATTTGTCTTTTTAGAGGTATTCGAGAGTTTGCTTACGCATCTAATAACTTAAATGCCACACGTTAAATAATTATAAGAAATTATACATACCATTTGCCAGTTATTATCTAATTATATAGTGATAGTTACCATACCTACAAAATCCAACCGTATAATTAGGCTTACTTTTACAGAATTAATAAATATACAGATACTTTGAATTTTAACGAATTCGGTTTTGATAAAAGATTGATGGAAGGAATTGATGCAATCAATTACGAAACTGCTACCCCAGTTCAGGAAAAAGTTATTCCTCTTGTTATAGCCGGTAAAGATATCATTGCCTCAGCCCAGACCGGTACCGGTAAAACAGCAGCTTACCTGCTGCCTGTTATACATAAAATAATCAGCGAAAGTCAGGATGATCATAGTATAAATGCGTTGGTGATAGTGCCTACACGTGAATTGGCTGTACAAATTGCCCAAAACCTTGAAGGACTTTCCTATTTTACACCCATCAGTTCTATTGCGGTATATGGTGGTAGCGACGGAGAGTCATTTTCTATAGAGAAGCGTGCTTTATCTAAAGGAGTTGACATTGTTATCTGCACACCTGGAAGAATGATCAGTCACCTGAATCAGGGATATGTAAAGATAAAAGGCCTTCAATATTTGGTGCTTGATGAAGCTGACAGGATGCTTGATATGGGATTTTATGACGATATAATGAAAATTATATCCTTTCTCCCGGCAGAAAGACAGAACTTATTATTTTCAGCAACAATGCCTTCCAAGATCAGGGAGCTGGCGCGAAAAATTTTATTCAAACCCGAGGAAATCAATATATCTATTTCAAAACCTCCGGCGAAAATCGTACAACAGGCTTTTGTTGTGTATGATACCCAAAAAGTTGCTCTGGTAAAATACCTTCTTAAATTAAAAGATTTTAAATCTGTCCTGATTTTTTGTTCGAGAAAAAATAATGTCAAGCAATTGAGCAACGAACTGCAAAAGTCTGGTTTTTCAATTGAACAGATTCATTCAGACCTTGAACAGTTTGCCAGAGAACAAGTAATGCTTGACTTTAAAAGCAGGCGAATAAAAATATTAGTAGCAACCGATATCCTTTCCAGGGGAATTGACATTGAAGACATTGACTTGGTAATCAATTACGATGTTCCGAATGACGGCGAAGATTATATACATAGAATTGGTCGCACAGCACGGGCAGAAACAGACGGACTTGCTTATACTTTTATTGGTGAAAAAGAGCAAAACAAGTTTTTAGCCATTGAAGAGTTGCTTGGCCACCAAGTTATAAAAGCTGCGGTTCCACAGCAGTTTGGTCAAACGCCTGTTTACTATCCAAGAAAATTTAAACCCGAAAGAAACAGGTCCAGAAGCCATTACAGATAGTGGCATCAGTATAACTCACTCAAAGGTTGATAGTTAAAAATTAATAATGCCTGCTGCTTAGTTTAAATAGCCAGTGCTTATGCTTTGTTGGTTTCACCCGGCGATCAGTTTAAGCAAAGAGTAGTTTCCTGAAATGAACCCCCATCTTCATCTGTAGGATCCAGGTAAAAAAGAAAACATTCCACAACGCAAACTGGCATTAATAAATAGATCCATCCATTAGGAGTGTAGATAGGATGAATTGAATTCGTTTTTAGTTCAATAAAATTTTTCATGGATTCGGTTTTTAATATTCTGATTACCATAATAAAAGTAAAACACAATCCCTTCGATTTATTTGACTTTAAGATATTAGAAACATGATTTTTATCAGGTTGTTAATTGATTTAAACTCTACGTAATAGTTATTAGTCTTTCACACACGCTGACTTTAAAAGGAACTGGCTTCAATATGTCTTCTTAAGAACTCAAATTTTTCGGTTAAATTGCTTACCAACTAAGCTTAAAGCATATGGCTACTCCTATCATCAGCATCAGTAATCTTTACAAGAATTATGGCACCAGGCAGGTATTAAAAGGTATCAACCTTGATATTTACCCTGGTCAGATTATCGGTTACATTGGACCTAATGGAGCAGGCAAAAGCACCACAGTTAAAATTCTATGTGGCCTGATCAATGACTACCAGGGGAAAATTACGGTAAAAGGAATGGATCTTAAAGAAGAGTCATTAAAAGTAAAGAGTATTACAGGCTATGTACCAGAGCTTGCAGAACTATACGAGGTATTGACACCGGCAGAATTTCTTGGTTTCATAGGACAATTGTATGATATGCCTGAAGCGCTTATACAAGAACGTATGTACGGCATTCTGAATGCATTTGGCATGGAAGGAAACATTCATCAGCGAATGGATAGCTTCAGTAAAGGCATGAAGCAAAAGGTTTTAATTGCCTCAGGAATCATGCATGATCCCGAAATTATTATATTGGACGAACCCCTGAGTGGCCTTGACGCCAATAGTGTAATCATAGTAAAAGAACTGATCAGCAATCTCGCAAGAGAAGGAAAAACTGTATTCTATTGCAGTCATATGATGGATATAGTAGAAAAAGTAAGTGATCGTATTGTTCTTATAAATGAAGGACAGGTAATTGCTAATGGCAGCTTTGAAGAATTAAAACAACAACAGGGTGATAACAGCCTTGAAAGAATCTTTTCAGAACTTACCTCCAAAGAATCTCCTTCCCTTAAAGCTGATCAAATGATAAAATTATTTGAAAAGAAAAGTAGCTTTTAATTAATATTTTATTAAAATTGTTTTTTAAGTAATGAATATCATTAATAAACTTTTACTTCAGTTTGCTTTATTACCATCATCACTGTATCGTAATATGGGAGTTAATACGAAACACCTAAAGATTATTCTTACAGCGAAGTTAATTATGGACGACAGGAGGCCCAATACTTTTCATCAAACCCGGCCAAGAAAATCTGAAAAAGCAATTTCAGCTGCAACACTTGGTACCATGATCCTTTCAGGTTTTATAGGATGTGTTTTTTTATTCAGTTTCAAAATCAGTAATGATTTAGTTTCCCAGTTTACTATTTATTTTTCATTGTATTTCGTAATGCTGGTAAGTACTTTGATTTCGGATTTTACTTCAGTATTAATTGACGTTCGTGATAATTATATCATATTTCCTAAACCTGTTTCAGACAAAACATTTGTACTTTCCAGGTTACTGCATATTGTAATACATATAACTAAGATTATTATACCAATGTCTCTGCCTGCAATTATATATCTGTCAATATATAATGGATACCGGACTTCATTTGTTTTTTTTGTGATGATGTTGTTAGCTTCAACTTTCAGTATTTTTCTGATTAACATTATATACCTTATTATTTTAAAATTTACTTCTCCTAAAAAATTCCAGGTCATTATAAGTTATGTACAAATTTTTATGACCATTATTATCTTTGCCGGTTATCAGATAATGGTTCAACAGATCGGTAGAATTGAAATAGGCAGCTTTGCTATTCTGCAAAATTATTGGCTCTGGCTGCTTCCCTCATATTGGTTTGCACTTAGCATTAAATTTTTTACAGATTTTTTGTTTGAAATACCCCTTATAACAGGTGCAATACTTACTATACTGGTTCCGCCTTTATCTTTATGGACAGTGATCAAATATTTTGCTCCTTCTTTTAATCAAAAGCTATCGCTTATAACAAGTAATTCGGAAGAATCCGCATCACCAATAACCTCTTATAAAAATAAAACTATAGCTAGGATAACTTATCAGTATCGACTCTCTAAAGTATTAGCTAAAGAGGGAGTAGAACAAATGGGCTTTTTGTTAACATGGAAATTAACAAGCCGGTTGAGGGATTTTAACCTTAAGGTGTATCCTTCAATAGGATACGTAGTGGTTATGGTAGCTATAAGTTTTTATAAGGATAAGAGCTTTAGTGTAAGTAAATTAAGAACAGATCACAGTGATACACGCTTCCTTGTTATGAACATGGTTTACTTTAGTAGCATTATTTTACTTGTTGCATTGGGGCAAATACAATTTTCAGAAAAATTTAAGGCAGCCTGGTTTTATTTTACAACGCCTGTTAAAAAGCCGGGACTGATTTTTTCAGGTGCTTTGAAAGCAGTTATTTTTAAATTTTATATTCCAATAGTTCTCATTCTTTCCTTGACATTGATCTCTTTGGAAGGTTTTACCATTGTGCCTAATATAATACTGGGAGTATGTAACGTATTGCTGGGCTGTTCGCTTTTATCTTTGATTGTATTCAGAAATTTTCCGTTCTCTGCAATACAGCAAACCAGCGAAAAAATAGGGGCCATGTTACGTTCAATGTTAAGTTTAGGACTTGTGGGTTTATTGGGCTTGTTGCAATATTTTGTGTATAATATTCCGGTAGTAGTATTCATTAGTATTGCACTTTCCGGCCTGGCTAATTGGTTATTACTAGATTATATAAAAAATAAAGACTGGGTACAGGTGCTGGGTACTTATAAGGAATAGCTGTAGATAAGGGTAAATATTTATAAAATAATCCAGCTCTATGAAGTATTTAATCTCCTATTGATTATTGTAAAGAGATGGCTACATTTCCAATTTATGTTTACCCGTGAGAGTAACAATTACAATACTTTGCAGCATGTTCTTAGTTTTTTTTTGAACAATCAAATAAAATAAAAGAAGCATTTATTAAACAATTTCAATTATTTTGTTTATTAAAGCCAGACAAAAATTAGCGTTTATTGAGCCAGGTTATTTAAACTCTATGGCTTAAATTTTTAATCGGGTTATGTATAAAGCATTCGTTTTATTGATAGCAGGACTGATGAGTTGGTTATTATCCGATTGCCAGGATAAGGTTGATCTGAATTATATTTCAGATTTTGAATTGCCTTATGTATTCAAACTTTCACTTGAAAGAACCGGTGCAGGACTGGATATAAGTCCGGATAATACCCTGGTTCCACCTTCGGTAAGTTTTCCATTTAATACAGGCCTTAATCTGGGGGTGAACGTTTCATACAAATTTCTTAATCTATCGGTTTCTCAAAGTTTGAGGAGTAAAACAAATAACCGGTCATTATCGATTGCACTCAATACTTATAATGGGGCGGTTAATTTTGGTGGAAAGATTGGATTTTACAGTAATGTGGCATCGCTTAAAGATAAAAAGACGTTAAACGTACGTACTTCAATCAATCTTTTCAAGTTAAGTCCTTATTGGTTGTTGCATCCTAATTACAGGCATTTATCACTTGCAGCCATCAGGGATTTTTCACAGCTTCAGAAGCGTTCGGCGGGTGGTTTTATGTTTGAGATAAACCCGATGCTTATCCGTGGCAGCGGCAAAGGAGGCATGATTATTCCTTCAGAAAATTATTATGTGACCTTGTTTGATAAAATGGCCGGATTAAAAACCCTGACAATTATTAATCTGGATCTTCGTCCGGGATATGTTTACAATAAAGTATTTGATGAAGGAAGATATTTTTTAACAGGTGGTTTATTCCTGGGTACCGGTTTCGGATACCATCATGCAAATTCTACATTGGCAAATCAAAGTGGAATGCATTGGCAAACAAGTCTGCGTATGTCCGGCTCCGTTGGGTATAACGGAGATGTGTATTTTATAGCCGGTTCTTTCCGATACACCAATTCATTTACACCCGTATCATCAATTGGTGTACTGGCGGAAGAGAGTTCTTTTATGCTAACAATCGGGTTAAGATTTAATTCTATCGAAAATAAATTGCCAAATACCTGGAAAGAACTAATCCAAAAGCTATAAGTTTAAACCATTTGCTATGAGCATCAACAATAAAGAATACATAAAACGCATTAATCTGCTACTACCTTCAGCTGGATTCTAAATCTTCAAGTGTACAAACGGCTTCCGAAGTTTCCAAGACTTCCAAAGTCTTAGATTGAGTATAACAAACACTAATTTGGAGATTAATTATATCTAAACTTCATAGCTGATTTTAAATACGAAAATGAATATTATTTATTGTTATGATGCTTACTGTAATTGGTGCTTTGGGTTTTGTCCGGTTATTACAAAAATCAAGGAAGATTTCAGTCGGCTTTTCCAATTTGAAGTGTTATCAGGAGGAATGATCCTGCCACAAAATCCTGTACATATCAGCGTAACAGCTAACTATACGATGGAAACATATAAAAATGTGGAAGCAGTTACAGGCGTTACATTCGGAGATGATTATCTATGGCATATTAAAAATGCTACAGATAGTGACTGGTACCCGGATTCTGCAAAGCCTGCCATTGCCCTTTGCATCTTAAAAGAATACTTATCCGATAACCAGGTAGCATTTGCAACAGATCTTCAGTATGCACTGCAAGTAGAGGGAAGGGACTTATGTGATGATGAAGCTTACCGACATCTTCTCCTTCAATATAATTTTCCTGAAAAGGAATTTTATAAGAAGTTACATAGTAAAGAATACAAGGAAAAAGCATATCATGAATTTTCCCTGGTAAAACAATTAAAGGTAACCGGGTATCCCAGTGTTCTTATACAAATTACAGAATCGAAATTTCATGTGATTGCAAATGGTTATACCGATTATGATCTGGTTGTTCTGAGAATTAACGCTGTTATCGACCAAATAAATTTTACAAAAACATAGTCGATCAATACCGATCTTTCCTAAACATTGGATAGTAGTTAAGAAAGCCTGAATTTATAAATGACTGTTGAATATTTAATAAGCCTGGACTTAATAATATTATCATTATTAAAAAAACTTGAATGCATAAAATAATTGTAACCTGCTTAACAATTTTTTGCCTTGCGTCGGCTTATGCCCAATCCGGTGATAAAATGGAGTTTGAAAAATATAACCCTGTTTCATCACTCGTTGTTCCTGAACATAAACTTACCCAATCAAAATATCCTTTTATTGATGTTCATAATCATCAGAATATGCTATCACAAAACCTTTCCCTCCTGATCAAAGACATGGACAAAATGAATATGAAAGTTATGATAAATTTAAGCGGAGAAAGCGGAGACAGATTGAAACAATCTGTACAAAATATCAGATTAAAGTATACTAAACGCTTTATTCTTTTTGCTAATATTAATTTCAGCGGTATTGGTGATTCCGGCTGGACAGAGAAGGCTGTGCATCAATTAGAAGAAGATGTGAAGAATGGTGCAAATGGATTGAAGATTTTTAAGAACCTGGGATTATCGGTTATTGATAAACAGGGTAAAAGGGTAAAAGTTGATGATGTAAGATTGGATGCGATATGGAAGAAATGTGGCGAATTAAAAATACCCGTTCTTATTCATACTGCTGATCCGAAACCTTTCTGGGATCCTGTAAATGAAAAAAATGAAAGATGGTTAGAAATAGTCACTCACCCCGGAAGAAAAAGAGGCCCTGATAATCCGGTTCCCTTTGACCAGCTTATAGAAGAACAACATAAAATGTTTAGAAAACATCCGGAAACAAATTTTATTGCAGCTCATTTTGGCTGGTATGCCAATGATCTTCAAAAGCTGGGTAACCTGATGGATGAAATGCCCCATCTTAATGTTGAATTTGGCGCTATAATAGCAGAATTAGGAAGGCAACCAAGGATGGCCAGGAAATTTTTTGAGAAATATCAGGATAGGATTTTATTCGGAAAGGATTCATGGGTACCCGAAGAATACAATTCATATTTCAGGGTTCTGGAAACTGAGGATGAATATTTTCCTTATCACAAAAAGTATCATGCGTTCTGGAGCATGTATGGCATGGGACTACCGGATTCTATTCTTAAAAAGATTTATTATAAAAACGCAATCCGGATCATTCCAAATATAGATACTACACAATTTCCCGGGTAATTATTGAAGTGTCATGTAAAGTAAAACTGATCTACTCGCAACATTAAGCCACAAAAACTCAAAGGCACGAAGGAAGATGAAGAAAATTTCTTTTTACTTCTTTGTGCCTTGAGTCTTTGTGGCCACTTGTCTAGTAACAGTCCGCTTTCAGTAGGTAATCATAAAAAAACCCGGAAATTCCGGGTTTTTCTGAATTAATTATTTCCACCACCGCCTTGTCTGCGTTGACGCATAGCAGGTTCTATTTCATCTTTAAACTTTTTAAACTGATCATTGCTTAAAACTTTTTTCAATTTGTCATCACGGTCACCTGTTAATTTTTGTCTGTCTTCAGGGCTTGCGCCTTGACCCAAAGAAGTCATAGATTTATAGTACTCTACAAATAATGTGGTAGCCTGGGTTTGATGATCCTGATCCAGTTTAAAGAGTGTAGTAAGTGTATCTACGATTCTCTTAGACCGCTCTTCGGGCGTACGGCGCATTCCTCCTCCACCTTGTCCTCCTCCCTGAGCATTTGCCATTATTACACCTGCAAGCATCATAATACATAATAAGCCAATTTTAATTTTCATTTCTTTAATTTTTAGATTTGTGAATAATTATAGTGATTAGACGGTAAATACTTAAAAAACTTTGCTGTATTGAAATTTAATAAAACAATACACTTTTATATATATTATTATTATCAAATTCACTGCTAATTATTTGAGCTGCGTTTTCGATTGCTAATGACAGGTTCTATATCATCCTTGAATTTCTTTAATTGGTCAGGATTTAAAAATTTTCTCAATTTTTCATCCCTATCAGTTGTTAACTTTTCAAATTGTGATTTTTCCGGAAGTGTTCCGGCCTGCACTGCCTCACGCAATTTGTCACTCTCTTTAAAATAATCCGTAAAGGTAGTTTGGGCTTGCGTTTGCTGGGTTTGGTCTAGTTTCAATACAGTTGTTATTGTATCAACTATTCTTTTTGTTCGTTCTTCAACCGTAGGACGTTGCATTATCGCTTGTCCATTCGAAATTATAAATGCAGCAAACAGTATCATACAGAGTAACCCAGTCTTAATTTTCATTCTTAATGTTTAATAAATAGTTGAAAATAAAACATAAAGAGAAATCTTTAACCAAATTTTTTATACTGGTCTTTAGCGAATTGATTTAGAACTATCTTTTTGCTGGTGACCATTTCCTTTCCGCGAAGGAAACCACATCTTACTTATTTCGTTTACAATAAGTGAATCGTATTTCAGTTGCTGCCTGGGAGTACATAAAGTCCTTATTTCTTTAAAATTCTCGAAGGCTTGCATTTCCAAAAGTTTTTGCTTCTCCCCAATAATTGAAGCAGCAGCATTTAGAACAGAGTCACTAACAGCCGTATTCGTTAAATATCCATAAAACCGAACTTTTGCTGCTTTGTTATCTTCAAACAGAGGTTTCATTGTTTGACGGTGCTTTTGACGTATTTTATCAAAGGCCGCCATCTGGTCCTTATCAAATCCTATTTCAGTCTGCAGGAATTCGGTTATGGGGGATTTTTGGCGGTCTCCGCGAGGGTTTCGTTTTAATGGTTCCCTTATCCATAAAAAATAGAAAAGTATAACCATATTCGCCAGTAGTAAGATAGCAACTATAAACAGGAGCACCTTATTATTCAATACGCTACGCATCAGGGCTCCTTAATTTCATAATCATAAAAAGTATTAACTGCTACGTTAAATTCTTCGTAAACAGATTGATCGGTTTGATCTAAAGAAAGATTGGAAGATGTTTTGTGCTGTAAAATCGCAGCTGTATTTATTAGAATTACAAAGCTAACCATTGCTATTGCTACCGTAGGACGAGCAATAAAAGCACTCACCATTTCCCAGATATTTTTATTTGCTTTGTTCAGGCGTGCTTGAACACGTGTAAAAAAGAATGGTCCCGGCGTCGCAGATGTTATACCATCGAGGCTGATCATTGTTGCCTGAACCTTGTTTTGAATGTCACTCTTGTTATTCATAACTCAATACTTGGACGTGAATAAATTATAAAACTTGTGTAATCAATCATTATTCTCATAATAATCTTCCAAATTTTTCTTTAAATTGTTTTTTGCCCTATGCAATAGCGACTCAACCGAAGATAAAGACAATTTCATAACCACACTTACTTCCTGATAACTTATCCCTTCTATTTTATGTAAGGTAAAAGCAATTTTTTGGTTTTCAGGTAACTTATCAATGGCTTTAAATAAAACCGCTGCGCGCTCTTTATTATCTAAGCTTACTCCGGGATGATGAAAGTCCGGTGGATCCAGGAGCACTTCATTGTTGACACCAAAAAGACTTTGAATAAAGGCAAACCTCTTCTTTCGTTTTTTCTTGCGAATATGATCCATGGCTTTTGTAATAGCAATTCTGTAAAGCCAGGTAGAAAACTTCGATTCTCCTTTAAAAGAAAGTATAGATTCATATACCTGAACAAATACTTCCTGGGAAACATCCTCTGCATCTTCCAAATTTTGAACAATACCTAAAACTGTATTAAAAACCATATCCTGCCAGGTTTTTACTACCGTTTTGAAGGCTGCTTCGTCTTTTTGCTTCAGTTGCTCAATTAGTATCCATTCACTCAAGGGAATTTATTTAGTCTGCTCAGGCGATATTACATAAACTCATGAATAAGATCTATTACGAATTACTCATTTTTATGATACCCCATTACAATCAAATCTACGTTTGAAATATAGTTATTAATATAATCACCTCATAAGAAAATTACAGACTTTAAGTGTTGGCTTCAAATTGCAACTAAGTATTTATAGTCTTGAATTTTATCGGTCATCGTTATTCACTAATAGTTATAACTATTTAATCCATTTAATTTTTTCCGACATTGGAATTATCCGTTTTCCATCTTTCAAAGGATCATCTGTAAAACCCAGGAATAGAAATCCCATCACTTTATCATCATTCTGCAATTCCAGGTGGTCTCTTAGCACCTTATTATGAATCATTCCGGATGTACTCCAAAATGTGGCAAAGCCTTGAGCTGTTGCTCCCAATAGCAAATTCTGGATGGCGGCAGAAACAGATGCAACTTCTTCTATTTCAGGGATATTAGGATTACCTCCTCTCTTCATGTATGCAACAATTAAGTGAGAAGCACCTTCGGATGCATGCAGTAAATTATTATAACTGGCATCTTTAAATTTATCTTTAGCAGTATTCTCCTTATATAATAGTGCATGTTCCGCACAAAATTGTGTCATTTTATTTCCGGAATAAACAATAAATCGCCAGGGTTCGGTACGGCCATGAGTTGGCGCCCAGTCTGCAAGCTCCAGCAAATGATGGATCATATTATCAGGAATAATTTTTCCATTCATTTGTGCAGGTTTGATTGTTCTTCTTTGCCTGATTATTGAATCTATCATATTTACTGATTTGAATTTTTTAAAGAATGTTTACGATTGGCATTCATTTATTACTGCGGTTTTTTAACAGCGCTTTTCACATATATTTTTATAGTCCGAAAAATTACTTAAATATTTTTCAGAAAGGGTAAAATCCCGTAATATCCATTGTTAAATATTTATATAGAAGACAACTTTCGATAAAAAACGCAATAATCTGTAAAATCATTCCAATTCTGTAGGTTATCTTGCACATCCTTAAATTTTGATTACAATATGGAATATAATAAAATAGTTGCTATTACTGGCCTTACAGGTTTATATGAATTATTAAACAGTAAAACTGATGGTGCCATTGTACGTTCGCTGGATGATAACAGTACTAAATTCGTTGCCAGCCGGGTACATAATTTTTCTCACCTGGAAAGTATCGAGGTCTACACTGTGAAAGAAAATATTAACCTGGTTGAGTTATTTAAAACTATGGAACAGCATACTGAAAAGCTACCAGATTCCAAAGATGCAAAAGCTGTAAAAAGCTATTTTCAAACGGTTTACCCGGATATGGATTTTGAAAGAGTGTATATCAGTGACATGAAAAAAATGGTTAAATGGTACGAATCGCTTAAAGGCAAAGTAGAATTTAAAATAGCTGAAACCTCTAAGGAAGAGCCGGGTGAAGAAATAGTTGAAGATAAGGTGTCCCCAAATGAAGCTGCTGTAAAAGATAAAATTAGTGAAAATGTGGAAGTTTCTGCTGAATCAACAGAACTAGTTGAAAAAAAGAACAACTAATCCGGCTATGGGATTACATTAACTTATAAATTATAATGATTATGACCTATAGTGCTGAAATTGAAAAACTCAAAAGGCATTTTATACCTAATGATTTTAATTTAACAGATTGGGCGAGTTTAGAACCGTATTTAAAAAATTTGCTAGAAAGAGAAATTAACTCAAGGGAAGACCTGGAACATTGGATGAAGGATAGCAGTGAATTAGAAGCTGTAATCAGTGAAGATGCTTGCTGGAGACAGATCAAAATGACTTGTGATACTCAAAATAAAGCACTGGAGGAATCTTTTACGTTTTTTGTAATGGAAATTCAACCATATATTCAGCCATATGCCGACAAACTAAATAAAAAATTAATAGAATCTCCATTTACCTCTGCTCTGGATCATAAAAAATATTTTACTTACCTGCGCTCTGTAAAAAAGAACATTGAATTATTCCGTGAAAATAATATTCCTCTTCAGTCAGAATTAAGTGTTTTAGCTCAGCAATATGGTGTTATTTCCGGAAAAATGACAGTTGAAGTAAACGGTCAGGAATATACATTACAACAAGCCTCAAAGTTCCTTGAAAGTCACGACCGGTCTCTACGTGAGAAAGTTTATTTCAAAATACAGGAAAGAAGATTAAAAGATAAAGACGCACTTAATGAGATGTATTCGCAACTCATTGAAAAACGACACCAGGTAGCTTTAAATGCAGGATTCAAGAACTACCGGGATTATAAGTTTGTAGAAATGGGACGATTCGATTATTCAAAAGAGGATTGTTTTAAGTTTCATGAAGCAGTAAAACAGTATGTACTTCCATTGGTAGAGCTTATTTACCAAAACAAGCTCAAAAAATTAAATCTGGACACTTTAAGGCCATGGGATACTGAAGCTGAACCTGATGGTACCACTCCTTTGAATCCGTTTAAAAATAGCGATGAGCTCATTGAAAAATCAATTAATTGTTTTCATCAGTTACGTCCCTTCTTCGGTGAATGTTTAAAAAAGATGAAAGCTATTGGCCACCTTGATCTTGAAAGCAGGAAAGGTAAGGCACCCGGAGGCTACAATTGCCCGTTAGCTGAAAGTGGCGCTCCTTTTATATTTATGAATGCTGCCGGCCAGATGCATGATGTAACAACAATGGTGCATGAGGGTGGCCATGCTGTTCATTCATTTTTAGCACATCCTCTTGAATTAAGTTCTTTCAAAGAATATCCGATGGAAATAGCTGAAGTTGCAAGCATGGCAATGGAACTATTTACTATGGATTACTGGAATACTTTTTTTACTAATGATGAAGAACTTCAAAGAGCAAAAGAACACCAGTTAGAAAGAGTGATTACTATCTTTCCATGGATAGCAATAATAGATAAATTCCAGCATTGGGTATATGAAAATCCCACTCAATCCCTGGCAGAAAGAAGTGATAAATGGATGGAAATATTAATTGAATACAGTTCATCAGCCATTGATTGGAATGGATTAGATGAATATCGACGGTTTGCCTGGCAGCGCCAACTTCATCTTTTTGAAGTGCCCTTCTATTACATCGAATATGGAATAGCTCAATTAGGTGCAATCGGAATGTGGAAACAGTTTAAGGAAAACAAAGAAATGGCTTTAGACAACTATACAACAGCCTTGTCTTTAGGGGGAACCAGAACATTACCGGAACTCTATGAATCCGCAGGTCTGAAGTTTGACCTTTCGGCAGAACATATCGAATCTCTTATGCTATTTGTTCAAAAAGAGCTCGAAAAGATAATGATCGTTAAATAATAAACCGAAAGCATTTATCCTTTAGTTGTAAGTGTAATATGGAGATAGTATATTTGTGTAATAAGAAATTATTCTTATTAATATAGCTACTAATCAGAGCCTTAACCAAAAGTCCCGGTGTGTCTACATCGGGGCTTTATTTTAACTAACTCAATAAGGAAATGCTTACAATACTTTGAAGCTTGCACCTAGTATCATGTCAACCCTTAAGTTGTCGCTTTAGCTCTCAGCACTCAGGAGGAAATACATTACACATTAACGTCCTGATAGCTGATAGCTATTTACGGGATTTAACAGTAAACATTTCACTAATTTTTATTACAATCTTTACATTTTCCGCTAACTACCATTTCAATCTGTTGTGCTTTGAAGCCTTTTGGAAGTTCTACGATTGGAATATGCACTTCATCTAAACATATGGTAACACCGCAATTTTGGCAAACAAAGTGGATGTGGTTATCATGATGGCCTTTGGAACAATCGTCCTTACATAATGCATATCTAACAGAATTATCGGCTGTTGGGATACTATGTATAATACCTTTATCCAGAAATGATTGCAATGTTCGGTATACAGTTACACGGTCAAATTTTTCACCTGCCTTCCTTTCAATATCTCCATGGGCCAAAGCGCCATTCTTAGATAGAAACAATTCTAGTATTCTAGCCCGGCTTCCCGTAACGCTTAATTGGTTACGCTTTAAAATATGATTTATTTCATTTTTCATTAATAATAATATTTCAATAACCGTATTGTTAGTGAACGTAATTTATAAATTTTTATTGGTCATTTTTTCCTGTAGAAGTTTACTGATATCCACCGTTAAGTCTTGAATTTCATCCTTTTTCAGAGAGTCATAGATTTTTCTAACCCTTCCTTTTTTATCTACTAAAGCTAAAAACTGCGTATGAAGGAATTGCTGTTCAATTTTTTCATTATTATTTTTAGGGTCATCCAGTAAATAGCTAATCCGGGCCGCATAATATAAGCTATCTTTTCTCCCTGTTAAAAAATGCCAGCTTTGTGAACTAATTCCTAATGAATCAGCGTATTCTTTTAATCTTCCTACTTTGTCTACGTCCGGATCTACAGTATGTGACAAAATAAGAAAGTTTTTTTCTTTATTATATACTTCATATATTTTTTTCATATTAGTATTCATTTTAGGACAAATTCCCTTACATGTTGTAAAAAAGTATTCAGCTACATACACCTTACCATAAGTATCTTTCTCACTGATATGATATCCTTCCTGATCTGTAAAACCGAATGGTTGAACATAGCTCAATACAGGAAGCTTAACGTCACCAAATTCGGGAATAACCTTAGTTAATATAAAAATGAATGCTGCAACAAGAACAATAAAGAACATTACGTAAAAATTTCGCCTCTTTGTCATAAGAATCATTAAATATTATAAAGTTACTATCAACCTGATGTTATGTCAACTATAAATGATGCATTTTGCTATCATCGGTCAGCTATCAGGAGAAAATTACACCAACAATTTAGCCGATACCTGATAGCTGACCATTGAAAGCAGAACGGTTAATTTATAGTGAACATAAAACATGGTGTTTTCAATTTTAATCATAAGCCAGTATCTTTGCAACTTAGTTGCAAACGAATTACATTTACATTTATGAATTATAAATTCAACTGGGATGCCCTTGGTATTACTTCTTCCCTTGCTTGTGCTATTCACTGTGCTGTATTACCTCTTTTAGTATCCAGCCTTCCTATATTTGGTATTAACATTATTGAAAATGTTAAGTTTGAAAATTGTATGATACTTCTGGCTTTTATAATTGGTTGCTTTGCATTATATCATGGTTATAATAAACATCATCGTAATATTTTACCTTTCTTACTTTTTGGAAGTGGAATTTTATTGCTTTGTGCCAAACAAACCTGGCATGACTGGCAATTATGGTTTTTAATTCCTGCTGTTATTTGTATACTTGCTGCTCATTTTTTAAATTATGTAATGTGTAAAAATGCAAATCATTGTCGTATAAAGAATGAAGGGTAATAAATGACGTTCTTTTCAAATTTATCAACAAGCAGCTATGAAAATTGTTATTTTTGTATAAATAAATTTCTGATATGATTAAGACAGGTAATCCGGTTATAAGTATATATACTGAAATGACTCCTAATCCGGAGACAATGAAGTTTGTTGCCAACAAATTATTGTATCCTGGAAAAAGCATTGATCTTCCTGATGTTGAAAGTGCTAAACCCTCTCCCTTAGCAAATGAATTATTTGGGTTTCCTTTTATAAAAAGTGTTTTCATTGCTAGCAATTTTGTTACACTTACCAAAACAATTGACACTGATTGGCAGGATGTTATTCCTGCAATCCGGCTTTTCTTAAAAGAATACCTGGAAGAAGGAAAAGAAGTTGTTAATGAAGAAGAAATTACTGTATCTCAAACTGATGGAAATGTGATCGATGCAGATGATGATGATGTAGTAAAGCGTATTAAAGAGTTACTTGAAAACTACGTTAAACCTGCAGTTGAAATGGATGGCGGTGCTATCCAGTTTAAAAGTTATAATGAAGGGGTTGTAAATTTAATGTTACAGGGATCTTGTTCGGGATGTCCTTCTTCCATGATCACGTTAAAAGCCGGCATTGAGGGGATGATGAAAAGAATGATTCCTGAAGTTAGGGAAGTAGTAGCTGAGGCGGAATAAAATAATATATACTTAATAAAAAGCTTCTCATAGAATGGAGAAGCTTTTTTATTTGATTTTATTTTTGATGGCCACTAACCCATTACTAATTGATAATACCTCCATAAACACTAATAGTTTAAACAGTGATATACCACTATTGGAACATGTTGTCTTTGGTCTTCATTAAAAATGCCGAGTTAAAATATCCATCCCAGAAATAAACATATGAAAACAATTACAGGAGAGGGAAATTTTGTGAAAGAAATGAACGCCCATGTTCCGGCTATAATTATAATATTTAAAATACTGTTTGCTTTAACTTCAACAATAGATATATCTCGCATCATATAGAATGTAGCAGCAAACATAATTCCAACAACCACTGCATTAATGCCTTCGAGAGCTCTATAAACTGTGGCATATTTTTTTATATTATGCCAGATAGGGAAGAAAAATAATACAAGTAATGCACTGGGTAAAAAGATAGCAAGAGATCCTATAACACAACCCGTTAGCTGCATATAAGGGCCCCAGTCTTTCATTGCCATTCCTCCCATAAAAGACGCTATTGAAAAAACAGGTCCTGGAATAGCACGAACGATGCCAGCGCCCGTGTAAAAATCATTCCTGTTTATTTTAACTACATTAGGGTTCTTAAGCACTACTCTTTCTGATTCTGGTCTTACAACAAATTGCTCATACATAAGAGGGATCAATACTTGTCCACCACCAAATACAAGACTGCCAAAACGGTAAGTATTTTCGAACAAATTAAGGGGTCTTCTATTTGGCCAATCATGTTTACGGGCCATTTCACTAAGCAATCCTGCAATAATGAATATAATAGCAAACAGCCAAATATTACCCCACTTTATTTTTCGTGGCTCAGCTTCTATTTGCGGAATTCGTTTATTACTAAGGTTAGTAACAAACCCTCCTACTAACATTAACAGGGGAAAAATCCATGGCGCTTTAAACAACAGGTAAGAAACTGCTATACTTACTAGCGTAATTATTTGTGTAACCGTATTTTTAACCAATATTTTAAATGCTCTTATAGCCGCATACACCAAGAAACCGACGGCCATAGGCTGAATGAATTTAAAAATATCATTTTTAAGTGTCCTTTGATCTACATAGTCCATTAAAAAAGAAAATCCACCCATTAATATGCATGCAGGAAGTATCCAAATAAGAAGTGTAATAACAGCTAGCCAAACACCACCCCTCTTATAGCCAATCAGCGTAATCATTTGAGTAGATGAGGCACCAGGCATTAGGTTACAAAATGCGTTATAGTCAAGCAATTCTTCTTCAGTTATATCCCTGCGTTGATTTACGAACGTTTTTAACATCATACCAAAGTGGCCCTGGGGACCACCAAACGCTGTTAAGCTGTGCCATAACACTGCTTTTATAAATGGAATGTGGCGAAGCAATATCATTCGGTTATAAGTAGGTTTTGTTAGTGTCTAAAGATATCCATTATATTAGGTTGATGTAGATTGTCCGAAATCAGTAATCTTTATAATTATCTGTATCAGTTACATTGTCTGCAAATCTTTTTTGGAGGTCGGTTTTATTTCATGGTTCATCCATATCAAATGTAGTAATCATATTAAAAAAGTACCCTGTAATTGTTTTATTTTCGTTCTGAATGTTTTTAATTCTTCACTTATGAAGATACAGTGCTTAAAAACAACTGATTAGTTATTTACATTATAGCTTTAGTAAGGATTCTTTTATTTAGATTTAATGTCCGGTTAAGTACTTTTAAATATTATATTTTGTAAATAAATTTAAATATGGATGCAGAATCAATTCGGGAATACTGCTTTAAAAAAAAACAAGTAACTGAAAGCTTTCCTTTTGGTAATGGTACACTTGTATTCAAGATTAAAGGAAAAATTTTTTTATTGCTTGTCCTAGATCAGGAGTTGCTGAAATTCAATGCCAAGTGCGATCCTTCTCGTGCAATTGAATTAAGAGAACAGTATGAATATATTCAACCGGGTTATCACATGAACAAAAAACTTTGGAATACCATAACAGTAAATTCGACTATTCCCAGTCAACTTATTAAAAGAATAATTGATGATTCTTACAATCTTGTTATTAATTCATTATCTAAAAAAGAACAGGAGGAATTGTTATAATTTGCGATGAATATTTAGTGATATGGTAAATTTAAAGTGACGCGTTCTGCTTTCAGCCGTCAGCTATAAGCAGTCAGCAGATCAATGTGTATTAAGTTTCCTCCTGATACCTGATAGCAAAGACTACAATTTATGCTTGACACGATACTTGCTTTACTTATAATAACTATTTCGTTCAATTTCTTCCTTAACATTGTCTGATACCAGAAATTTAATTGACTTTTTATTACGTATGTTTTCACGGATATGGGTAGACGAAATTTGCAGCAGTGGAGCATCTACTATCTTTATTTTTTGACTGCTAATATTTGTTACTTCAAAGCCAGGGCGCATGTAAATGTAGAATTTAAATTGGCTAATCAATAGCTGGTAATTCTTCCAGTTTTTTAAGTTTTGAAAACTATCGCTTCCCATAATAATAGAAAAATTATAGTTGGCATATTTTTCTTTAAGATATGTCAGTGTATCTATAGTATAGGAAGGCCTGGGCAGTTGAAATTCTATATCACTTGCTTTTAGAGAAGTTTCCCCTTCAATTGCCATCTGAACTAAATGTAACCTGTGATATTCATTCAATAAGCTTATAGAAGATTTTAATGGATTTTGAGGAGAAACTATAAACCATACCTGATTAAGAGAAGTATTATTTATAACATGGTTTGCTATAATACAATGACCAATATGAATAGGGTTAAATGAACCGAAATATAAGCCCACATCCATATAATATATTAAATAAATTATTTAATTATTAAACCTCTTCTACAAAAATATGTTGCGCTTCATCGAGCCTTAGACTAAGATTATAACCAGATACTTTTATAGCTATAGGATCACCTAAAGGTGCTATCTGATCAACCTTAACAATTTCCCCCGGGATGCAGCCCATTTCCATCAATTTTAAAAACACATCATTTTGTTCAAAAGAAATTATAACCACTGATGATCCCATTCTAACCTCTGATAGTCTCTTCATTTGTAAATTATTAAATTCCTTTTGTCAAAAATACAACTGTCAAATTTAATCTTGATTACTTAAAATATTTTACGATTTTTGGAAATGATGAAAAATTCGGGCAATCATAATATAAAATTCCATTTTTTAGTAAAGCCTTTTAGTTTCACCAAACGAAATGAACTTAAACTTTCAATAACAAAGCTTTTTAAATTAGAAAAAAAAAAATTTATTCTTTAAGCTATATTTTTTGCCAGGATGCGTTCCTTCTTGAGATGAATAATAAATTCCTTCATCATAATTACTTCACAGATATATTAACCTTTGACCTTTCTGAAGATAAAAACATTGTAACAAGTGACATATATATTAGTGTAGATAGGGTAAGAGATAATGCCCAACATCTAAACGTATCTTTTAATCAGGAATTCCGAAGAGTAATATTCCATGGTGCCCTTCATTTATGCGGATATAAAGACAAAGAAAATAATGATATTATTTTAATGAGGAATAAAGAAGATTATTATTTAAAATTATTCAATAAATAATGTTTCACGTGGAACACATAGTATAACAACTCTAAGTGTCTTATTCATACTCTTATATAAAAAAATTCCTAGTATTTTGATAAATGTTTTGTGTTCCACGTGAAACATGTAACTAAAATCTTGACTATATAAGTTTGTAACTTTACAAATTAAACTGATATAGATGTTTCCAAATTATGATGTAATAGTAGTAGGTGCAGGTCATGCGGGTTGTGAAGCTGCAGCAGCAGCAGCAAACTTAGGGTCAAAAGTTTTATTGATAACCATGAACCTTCAAACCATAGCACAGATGAGTTGCAATCCTGCTATGGGTGGTATAGCAAAAGGTCAAATTGTTAGAGAGATAGATGCCTTAGGTGGATATTCCGGAATTGTTACAGATGCTAGTATGATACAATTCAGGATGCTGAATAAATCCAAAGGACCTGCGATGTGGAGCCCACGAGCACAAAATGACCGGAATTTATTTTCGCTAAAATGGCGAGAAATGCTTGAGGCAACTGCAAACATCGATTTTTATCAAGATATAGTAAGCTCTTTAATTATTAAAAATAATATAGCGAGTGGTGTAGTAACCGGACTAGGCAATTCAATTTATGCACAGGCAGTAATTATAACTAGTGGTACTTTTTTAAATGGAGTAATACATATCGGAGAAAAAAAATTTGGCGGAGGCAGGGTTGCAGAAAGAGCATCTACGGGAATTACAGAACAATTAGTAAGCTTAGGATTTAAAAGTGATCGTCTTAAAACAGGTACACCACCACGTGTTGATGGCAGAAGTTTAGATTACAGCAAAATGGAAGAGCAAAAAGGTGATGAGGATATTATTGGCTTTTCTTATTTAAGTTCTAAACCTACAATAAAACAAAAAAGCTGCTGGATAACATACACAAGTCAACAAGTACATGATGTTCTAAAAACCGGTTTTGATAGAAGCCCACTGTACCAAGGAAGAATCGAAGGAATTGGTCCAAGATATTGCCCAAGTATAGAAGATAAAATTAATAGATTTGCAGAAAGAGACAGGCACCAGCTTTTTGTAGAACCTGAAGGATGGAATACTGTAGAAATATATGTCAATGGATTCTCCACATCATTGCCGGAAGAAGTTCAGTATAAAGCCCTCCAATTAGTTCCAGGATTTGAAAATTGCCGATTTTTTAGGCCAGGGTACGCTATAGAATATGATTATTTTCCGCCAACTCAATTAATAAATTCCTTAGAAACTAAAATAATTGAAAACTTGTTTTTTGCAGGCCAGATAAACGGTACTACAGGTTATGAAGAAGCCGCATGCCAAGGAATAATGGCGGGAATAAATGCTTATCAAAAAATTAAAAATTTAGAACCTCTGATTTTAAAAAGAAGTGAAGCTTATATTGGCGTATTGATTGATGATCTTATAAATAAGGGGACAGAAGAACCATATAGAATGTTTACTTCCCGAGCAGAATTCAGAACCTTACTACGTCAAGATAATGCTGACCTTAGACTTACAGAAATAAGCTATAAACTTGGGCTTGCAAATCAGAAAAGAATGGAAAAAGTTCTTGTAAAAAAGGAAGGGGTAAAAGCAATACAGAAAATATTATCCGCCTTTTCAGTTGAACCAGAAATTTCCTCATCATATTTATTATCGCGAGATTCAACTCCATTAATTCAAAAACAAAAAGCTATAAATCTTCTACTTCGTCCTAATGTCGATATTTTATCTTTGATGAAAGATATAACGCCGCTGAACGAATTATTAAAAACTTATAGCATAGATACTCTTCAGCAGGCAGAAATTCAAATTAAGTATGAAATCTACATTGATAAAGAAAAAGATTTAGTAAAAAGAATGGAACAGTTAGAAGAGCTTATAATACCTACCAACTTTAATTATGATAAAATTAATGCTATATCAAATGAAGCATTACAAAAATTTAAAAAAATCAAGCCACGCACTCTTGGCCAGGCAAGTAGAATAAGTGGAGTAAATCCTAGCGATGTTCAAATACTTATGGTCTACATGGGAAGGTAACTATATGAAAATCAATTAAATGAATATTACAATAAATCAATATTGTATAAAAGCCACCAATTACAAGGTGGCTTTTATATAATAAAGCTGATCTTACGACCCAATTCCATTAAGACCATTTGCAGGTTTGGCAAGACCATTAGTAGATTTTAAAACAGGCAATGACGCAGTATTACCATTTACATAAGAATCGTTAGTTCTGGCAACTAATTTCTTAAACAACGTTAATGCCTGAGCAACTACCTGATCCATATTATAATATTTATAAGTAGCCAGACGTCCTACAAAATATGTATTTTCCATTTGCGCTGCTAATTGCTGATACTTTCTATAAATTTCAGCATTTTCAGGACGGGGTATTGGATAATACGGATCTCCATCTGCTTTTGGATACTCGTATACTATAGTAGTTTTAGGATGCTTTTGACCTGTAAGATATTTAAAATCAGTTATCCGGGTATATGACTGCTCATTTGGATAATTAACTGTTCCTGTTGGTTGATATGCTTGTGCTTCTACAGTTTCAAATCTAAACTCTAGGGAACGGTAAGGTAACTTACCATAGCAAAAGTCAAAATAACTATCTATCGGACCTGTATAAATCATTTGTTTATAAGGAATTGAATCTATAACTTCTTTATAATCAGTTTGAAGCATTACTTTTATCCCAGGATGAGCCAGCATCTTTTCAAACATCTTAGTATACCCATCCGAAGGCATTGCCTGGTATGTATCTGTAAAATAGCGATCGTCTTTATTAGTTCTTGTAGGAACCCTTGCTGTTACCGAAGCATCTAATTCGGAAGGATCAAGATCCCATTGCTTTTTAGTATAACCTTTAAAAAACTTTTCATACAATTCTCTTCCCACTTTACTTACCACCACATCTTCAGACGTTTTAACTCTTTCTATTTTCTCAGCTCTGGAGCTAAAAAAATCTTCTACCTGCGAGGAGCATAAGTTTAAACCGTATAATTTATTAATTGTATTCAGGTTTATAGGAATTGGAACTAATTGACCGTCAACACTTGCTAAAACCCTGTGTTCATAAGATCTCCAATTAGTATATTGCCCTAAATAATCAAAAACCTCTTTTGAGTTAGTATGAAAGATATGAGGACCGTATTTGTGAATTAAAATGCCATCGTTATTATAATAATCATACGCATTACCACCAATATGATTTCTTTTATCTACTAACAAGACTTTTTTTCCACTTCTGGATGCTAATCTTTCTGCTAAAACGCAACCGGCAAAGCCTGCTCCTACGATTAAATAATCAAACATAGACGTTCTCCTTTAAATTTAAATTATTAATTTTTTTTTGAAACCCTTTTTCTTCAAGCTTATTGTTAATGAGTAGCATCATTTGGTTCCAGGTACTATCCCAAGAATTATCGTGCAGGAATAAATCTACCTTTGCTAACCAGAGTTGCTTATCTACTGATTCAAATTCTAAAATTGCTGCTGTTATAAATTCATCAGGAGTATCAGCAATATGAACAAGTCCATTCTGGCCATAAGGGTTAACTACATCCTGAATTGAAGAAGAAATTACAGGCTTACCAGCCGCAAGATATTCCGGAGTTTTCGTTGGACTAATGAAACGTGTGGATTCATTTAAAGCGAATGGTATTATTGCTATGTCCCATCCTGCAAGATATGAAGGAAGTTCCTGGTAAGATTTATTCCCAAGATAATGAATGTTACCATATTTGGGTAATGAAGCTTTATCTATTTTAGCAACAGGCCCTATTATCACAAAATGCCAATCAGGCTTTCTCGATGCAACTGTACTAATAAGGCCAATATCCATTCTCTCGTCTATCACACCATAAAATCCAATACGGGGGTGTGGTACAGACATTTGATCAGATGGCTCTGAAATATCAGTCCTTGCTTTACTAAAATGATCTTTATCAATACTACTTGGAAAGGGAAATATCTGATTATGAAGATGCTTCTTAAACTCATATAAACTATAACCACCTGTAAAAACTAAATCTGCATTCTTTAATAATTTATTTTCTATTTCTTTCAAGTTCGGAGGAGCAAATTTAAAGGCAGACAATTCATCCATACAATCATAAACAATCAATTCTGGTTCAAATGAATTAATAATTTCAAAAGACATGGGTGTATAATACCAAAAAATATATTTTACAATATCCCTTTCAGTAAAAAGTTTCTTAAGTAACTGCTTTAACCTATCAGCCAAATTTTCGTTTGTGCTTCCCTGTTGTAAATACGGTACTACAACCCAAAGATTTTCCTGTATCAGTGTTAAGTTATTATAATCGTTACCCTCAAAAAAAATTGGTTCTTCGATATAAAAGACTCTGCAATCTTTAGAAAATCTTGTCAATAGATGCTGAGGTCTCTGAAAAACGAAATTCCAGCGTAAATGTGAGAAGCAAACTAAGTCATATTCTTTCATGGGCTATTGTAAATAATAATTAAAGTTTAGACACTTGATACAGACTATAATCATATTTATATACTATTTATATACCATTTAATAATACAACGGAATATTTTGATTGAAACAATATTAACAAAGTATAATGGGAAATAAATTCCCCAAACGTGTGTTTAGTTATAAATATTTAATAAAAAATCACGTTGATAACTTTTGACTAATATTGAATAAATGCTACACAATCAAATGCAATAAAGATTATTTACCAATTAACAATATCCAATTATGGCATATAAAAGCTACTTGAATTAGAATAATTCAAGTAAATGAAGAAGCTAGATAAATATTATTGCGATGGACAACAGGCATAAATATAAATAAAATTTTCTATAGTTATCATTAGATAGCTACTTTAACACACTCTATCCAGAAACGGCCCAGGTTGCCTAAAGTATTAATCCACTCATCTCCAGTTTGCGGTTTTGAAACAAAACAGCTTGCACCCAACTCATAAGCCTTATCAATGTCTTTAGGTGTTTTAGAAGTAGTAAAAATAATTATTGGAATCTTACACAGGATTTTATTCTCTTTAATTTCCTTTAATACTTCTAGGCCATCTTTTCGGGGCATATTCAAATCTAACAATATAAGGTTAGGCAGCTCTCCAAACTTATTGTTTTTGCTTTGTGCTTTTAAAATATCAATAAGATACTGCCCATCTTCCACATGTGACAATTGTACGTTCTGCTTATTCTCCTGAAAAGTTTTTTTAATTAACTGGAAATCTTCAAAATCATCATCGGCAATCAAGATACGAAAAGGTTTTGAAGTTAATTGTTTATCCATAAATTATCTGATAGTGGTAATATTACTCATTTGTTCTGTTATGATTCAACGTTCTTATGATATTTCAAGTCATTACATACTTATGTCACAGTTTAAAACATTTAAGTGTTTTTAATAAACAAGCTAGAATAGTTCATCAAACACTATTCCAGCATAGCAAAATAAATTTAGTAAAAGGATTTATCTCAAGATATTCAGAATTTCCGGGTTAAAAGAATTAAACTAACCAATTTTATATAACCATATTACTCCTATATGATTATGAGTTATATAAAAAATTTTGTGACTCATTTTTGCTGGTACGCTCCACTTTAAAATTGCAGGAGCTTATATTATATGCAGTGTTAAGTTACATATGAAATCACGCATGAAATTGCTTTCAGCGATTAGCAAATCACTGACTGCCAGGTTTCCTCCTGATAGCTGAAGGCTTACAGCAAGAGCGTCAATTTAAGGTTAACATAACACTAGTGTCATGTCAATCATGAAAAGCATTCTGCTTTCAGTAGTCATTTATCTTCTTTCAAAAGGAATATCTAACAGTATTAAAATTACTGATGGCTGACAGCCTTGAGGTCATTTTATGATTACCAATATCAAAAATTAATTAACAGGATTGCTGATCAACATTAATAATTATCATCTTTAATCACAAAATTTAATTATATCTTGTAAGGGTAAAAAATAATTTTGTGTAGAAACTTAGTAAAAAATAGATTCCATTAATGACCAACCATATTACCATCAATAAAAACTTTAATATAATAATAGGTTCAATAAGGTCTGATGTATGTATTTTAAAAGCCATTATTCTACTAAGGTTAAAAGGTGACCTGATATCGTATACATCTTATCTTTACATGTCAAATAAATTAAAAGAGTTTAATTAAACTCATAATAATTTAGCAAACAAGTAAACAGATTCGCACTTATTATTAAAGTAAAAATAATTATTTATAAACCATACTGCTTACTGATTTCCAGCATTCTATCTATTGGTATTTTTGCTGCTAGCCGTATGGATTCATCCATTAAAAGTTCTGGCTGCTCATAATAAAGGCATAAATATATTTTTTCTAAAGTATTTAATTTCATGTGCGGACAATCATTGCATGCGCAACTATTATTAGGCGGAGCAGGAATGAAAGTTTTAAATGGAGAATTTTTTTGCATCTGGTATAGTATACCTGTTTCTGTAACTACAATAAATTCATTAAATTCACTTTTTTCAGTATACTTTAATAATTGAGTTGTAGATCCAATAAAGTCAGCAGTACGTAATACTGCTTCTTCGCATTCAGGATGAGCAATTACCTTTGCCTTAGTATGCCTGATCTTTAACCTGCTGATTTTTTCTAGGCTGAAAATCTCATGAACCATACAGGCACCATTCCATAAAACCATATTTCTACCCGTTTGCTGGTTGATATAAGAACCAAGATTCTTATCGGGTGCAAAGATAATAGGCTGGTCTGCCGGAAGACTTTCAACAATCTTTTGTGCATTTGAGGAAGTACAAATAATATCACTTAAAGCTTTTATACCTGCTGAACAATTTATGTAAGAAATGACAAGGTGCTCAGGATATTTATCTTTAAAAATTTTAAATAATGCAGGGGGTGCCGAATCGGATAAAGAACAGCCAGCCTTTAAATCAGGTAATAATACTTTTTTAGATGGGTTTAAAATTTTTGCCGTTTCAGCCATAAAGTGAACACCGGCAAATACTATAATATCAGCAGTTGTACTTTGAGCCTGTTGAGCAAGGCCAAGACTATCACCAATATAGTCGGCCACATCCTGAATATCTGGCTCCTGATAATAATGTGCTAAGATAACAGCATTTTTTTCTTTCTTTAATTTTTCAATTTCAAAAAACAGATCAAGTGTTGGATCTACATCAATATCAAGATATCCGATTTTTTCAATATCGATAGAATTGTTAATAAGGGCCATAGTATTTAATAATATATTCTTTTAATTTGTAAAATAGCTATTACTATTAGGACTGTGAATTGGTGGAAAAGAAATATTTAATAGTATTGGTAAAGTTAAATAGTATTATTTATCCACAGTAACTCCCAAATAATTAACAATTGATAACTTAATTAGGTTCTATGTCTTAAGTGTTTTTCCACACCTGTGGATTAAAATAGAATAGGGAAAAGTTAATATTCATGTTTCATGCGATTATTATGGATAAGTGTTAATTTATAAAGCATAATGGTTTAGCCTTATTATAATGGTTAAGTTATTTGCATATTACCCACAGATTTTAGTTGCTATTAATCAATGTTACCAACATTTATTTTTAAATATTAACGTATCACGTTAATTGATGTTCCACGTAAAAAGGTTAGACTTAAAATTCGTTATTTATAAACGCTTATTGAAGTAAGTATAACACGATAAACAGTAATTGATTTTCTTTAAAGCAAAAATTACTTTAGACTGTTATTTAATTAAAAATCAGTACAGGTATTTTCGTCGCTTTCATAATCTACTAAAACCTTTATAGATGTGCATTCTGAGTGGTTTTCCACAATTTGTTAGTAACCTTTTTTACCCTATTTTTGCCATCCATAAATAATATTAATAACGGTATTTAAAAAAGTTATATGTCGATCATTCAGCAAATTAGAGAAAAAGCAGCCTGGCTTGTATTTGGCATCATTGCTCTTAGCTTATTAGGTTTTTTATTGATGGATGCTTTTGTAGGAAAAGGAGGTAGAGGAATGTTCAGCTCAAACTCAACAACCTTGGGTGTTATTAATGGAGAAAAGGTGGATTATATTGGATTTGAAAAGAAGAAAAAGAGTATGGAGGATCAGTATAAGGCAAGTGGATACCCGGTTAATGAGATGATGCAACAAAATATTCAGGAGCAGGTTTGGAACCAATTTATTGAAGACAACGTTTTACAAAAAGAATATAAAAACCTGGGTCTTGACGTCAGTTCTAAAGAATTAAGTGATATTTTATTTGGGGCAAATCCACCGGAAGATCTTAAGCGGCAATTTACAAATCAGCAAACGGGTCAATATGATGCCAACGCAGCACGGCAGGCAATTGTTAGTTTGCGTAAACAAAAAAACAGTCAGATTGCCCAACAATTTGAAGAAGCTTACCTACCCGCATTAATTAATAACAGATTGAAAGAAAGGTATACCGCTTTATTAGGTAACACCTCTTATATTCCAAAATGGATGCTGGAAAAATTAAATGCAGATAATAGTACTATAGCTTCTATTTCTTATGTAAACGTTCCTTATTCAACAATTTCAGATAGTTCAGTAAAAGTTAGCGATGACGATATAAGCGATTACGTTAGCAAACATCCTGAAGACTATAAGCAAACCTCCTCAAGGAGCATCTCTTATATTGTTTTTAGTGCTGCGCCAACTAAAGCAGACAGTCAGGCACTTTACAATCAATTATCAAATCTTAAAGACGAGTTTAAAACAACACAAGAGGTTGCGGCATTCCTGGTGCGCAATAGTTCAGAAGTTCCCAATTTTGATGGATATGTTTTAAAAAACACTATGAAGGTTCCACATGCTGATACCATTCAGACGCTTGCAGATGGTGAAGTATATGGTCCATACCTTGATGCTTCCAGTTATACAGTGGCAAAAATGCTTGGTAAGAAAACATTACCCGATAGTGTAAAAGCTCGTCATATATTAATAGGAACCGTAGATCGCAGCGGCCAACGTTTATTACCTGATAGCATAGCTGAAAAAAGAATTGATAGCGTAATCACTGCAATCAATAATGGAGCGGATTTTAGCAAGATGATGCAGGATGTTTCAACAGATAAGGCAGCCAGCAGCCAGGATAATGGGGTTATGAAATTCAATGCTTCACAGATTCAAAATAAAGATGCTTTTGACCAGGAGTTTGGAAAGTTTATTTTATTTGATGGCAAAAAAGGCGACCGGAAAAAAGTAAAAACTCAATTTGGCTATCATTATATCGAGATACTTGATCAAACAAATTTTCAGCCGGCATATAAAGTGGCTTACCTAACTAAAAATATTTCCGCCAGCCAGGAAACGCAAAATACTGCTTCCGGACTTGCTAATCAGTTTGCAGGAGAAAGCCGCACTCCAAAAAGTTTTGATGATAATGCCGCTTCTAAAAAATATAATAAATTAGTAGCCAGCGAAATTAAGCCTGTAGATAATATGATAACCGGACTTGGTAGTAACCGTTCACTGGTTCGTTGGATATACGATGCCAATAAAGGAGATATATCAGAACCTTATGACCTGGGTGATAAATGGGTGGTAACGATGTTAACGGAAATTAATAAGGAAGGAAATATAAGTGCTGCCAAAGCAAGACCACAAGTTGAATTTATTGTACGAAATAAAAAGAAGGCAGAACAAATAATAAAAAAAATCGGAACTGTTAATACATTAGATGCTATTGCCGGCGCTACAGCTACTCATGTACAAAACGCAGATAGTATCAATTTTTCTTCACCGGTGATTCCAAATGTAGGTCAGGAAGCAAAAGTAATTGGAGCTACGTTTAATAAGGATTGGAAAGGTAAGGTAACACCACTAATTGCGGGTAATGGGGGAGTTTTTATTATTAAATCAACTAACATTAGCGCTAAGCCTAATATTAATGGTAACATTGAACAACAGCGCACGGGCATGCTGATGCAAATGAAGTCAATGAGCGGCTACAGATCATTGGATGCCCTGAAAAAGTCGGCTGATGTAAAAGATAACAGGTCACAATTTTTATAATTTTAAATTTTTAGTTAAGGCAGGTCGTTTATAGCGACCTGCTTTTTTTTAAGGTAAACTCTGAACTATTATAATAAATATGTTGGTTATAAACAGTTAGAGGATATAATAATTGATGTATAATTTTGTATTATTAAAAAACACTAAAATGAGTGAACTTTTTTTAAATAAAGTAGCAGAAAGTTCGTTAATTGAAATTGATCTTGAAAGATATTATCCTGTGGGAGAAACAGCTGTTTTTGACCTTAAAGAATATTTGTTTATGGGTTTAATATTAAAAGAAAAGGATTTTCGGGAAGCCTTAAAGAACTATGATTTTTCTGTTTATAAGGATAAGTTTGTAGCAGTGACGTGCACCGCTGATGCTATTATCCCGGTATGGGCTTATATGTTATTAGCCTCCAACATTCAGCCCTATGCCAAAGAAGTTATTCAGGGGGATAAATTTTTTTTACATAAAACATTATTTTTAAGAAACCTTTCATCAATTAATGTTGAAAGCTATACCGATAAAAGGATCGTTGTAAAAGGCTGTGGCCAATTACCTATTGGAGAATTTGCTTATTTTGAAATAACAAAACTACTGAGGCCAGTAGCAAAAAGTATTATGTACGGCGAGCCATGCAGTACCGTTCCTATTTTTAAAAAACAGCTTTAAAAATGTAGCTTTAGCTAGTTGATATTGTTATAATATTTTACAGGTTCGTTATACGGGTTTAAATAAAGTAGAATTGTTAATAGCCTTTTTGTAATTTACATATCATACTTATACTTACATAAATGATTGAAATAAGAAAAGCCGGCATTAATGACATAGAACAACTGTCATCGCTGTTTAATTTATATCGTCTTTTTTACCGGCAGGAGTCGGATGTTATGGCATGCAGTGAGTTTTTACATGAAAGATTAAGTCAGCATCAATCAGTTATTATCATTGCCATAAAAGATGATGAAGTTGTTGGATTCATTCAGTTTTATCCGCTTTTCTCTTCCGTTAGCTTACAAAAAACATGGCTGCTGAACGATGTATATGTTAAGGAAAGCCAACGTAAACATGGAATTGGAAGATTGTTACTGGATGAAGCAAAACTCTTTGGAAAAGAATCCGGAGCAGGGTGGCTGTTGCTTCAAACTGCGAATGATAATTATATTGCCCAGATCGTATATGAAAAGAATGGCTGGGAAAGGATGGAGGACATGTTTTATCAATTACATATATCTGAGCAACCGGCAGATTATAAAAGTAAAGCTCCTTTACGGGCTCTTTAACTAAAGAAAGGCATCCTGGTAGAAGTCTTTAGCAGCCTTCATTAAAACCAGTCTTTGCGTTTAAATTCCCAAAGCATCCATATAGGTATTACCAGCATCAGTGCTACGGCAATAAAAAAACCATAACGCGTATGCAGGTAAGGTATGGTTTCGAAGTTCATGCCAAAAATTCCTCCAATTACTGTTGCAGGCGCCATCAGGCATGTAACGATTGCCATTACCTTCATTACCTGATTCATCCTTAAATTTACATTGTTTAAATAAAGATCCTGCAGGCTCATCATCATCTCTCTGTAGCTTTCCGTTATATCATAAGCCTGAACAATATGATCGTATACATCTTTGAAATATTTAGTGGTACGATCTTCCAGCAGTTCACTTTCGTTGCGCATGAAACCATTTATTATTTCCCGTACAGGAACAATATTTCTTTTAAGAACATTCAATTCTTTTCTAACCTGGTTTATTCTTGAAAGTGACCGGTCGGTATTAACCTTTATAACAACATCTTCTAACCATTCAATCCTTTCTCCTAATTTTTCCATAACAACAAAATAGTTGTCAACTATCATATCTATCATGGAATAGCATAGGTAATCTGATCCCCGCTGACGTAATTTACTATTGCTTATTATAAGCTTATCACGAATTTGGTTAAACGCATCTCTTCTTGCATCTTCCTGAAAAGAAATCACGAAATTTTTACCAAATACAATACTAATCTGTTCCTGTTCCACACTACAGGTAGTTCCGTTAAAATACAGCATGTTCAGCAGGCAGTACATCACGCCTTCTACCTCGTCCATTTTAGGGCGTTGATTAAGACTTAAGATATCTTCTGCTATTAGTGGATGAATGCCGTAAGTATTACAAATGCCTTCTACATCATCTTTTCTTAAGCCATCAATATTAATCCAGCTTACATGGTCGTTATCTTTAAAACGGTAGCTTTCTTCAACATCTTGTAATTTGAATTTTTCAATTGTATTAGATGTATAGTCATTTACCACAACCTTAACAGAACGTGCATCTTCCCGTTGTGTGATAGATACAGGCATATTATAAGGGCTCTTTTTAGTTTTATGATTGCCAAAGAGGGTATCAAAACCAAGATAATGAATGTATCTGTTGCGACTACGCATAATGATTTAGATTAACAACCTCCCAGAATCCGGTGACTTATAAACAAGTCTATAATCTCTCATACAAAGCTCTCAATTTTTCTCTTGTTATGATGGATTCCCAATCTTTTCCCAAAGCATTTTCCCAAAGTGGTTTCATACCTAACGAAACATCGATCATTTTATTAAATTCCTCATCACTTAATTCTTTGCAAATACCTTGTGGAATTTCTATGTTATTCTTTTCTACCATGTATTTGAATTCTTCTACTGCTGCAGGATAATACTCTTCTAATTTATCAAAGACAATACAGTTGCCAATGCCATGTTTTGTTCCAAGTAAGTAGCTAAGGCCGTAACTAACGGCATGGGCTACCCCAACCTGTGAATAAGCGATACTCATACCGCCAGCATAAGATGCCATCATCAGCTTATCATCATTGTCATCATACCAGTCATCTTTATCCACATAAATTTCCTGGCATAACTGCAATGCTTTTTCTCCATAACTTTTACTGAATTCATTTAAATAGGTGCCTTGCAGGCTTTCAATACAATGTATATAGCAATCCATTCCTGTGTAAAAGCGTTGATTAACGGGAGCATTTTTTGTTAGAGTCGGATCCAAAACTATCTGGTCGAAGGGAGTGAAGTCAGAGTTCATCCCAAGCTTCCTGGTAGGTCCGGTTAATACGGTGGTGCGGGATACTTCAGCCCCTGTTCCGCTTAAGGTAGGAATACCAACTTTATAAACACCGGGTATTTTAACAAGATCCCAACCCTGGTAATCCGCTGAGCTTCCCGGATTAGTCATCATCAGAGAAACTGCCTTAGCCAGGTCCATAGTAGAACCGCCACCAATTCCAATAATTCCGCTTACCACTCCGAATTCTTCTTTTAACTGATGAGCCAGCAAATCAACGTAGGTCGTTTTAGGTTCATAAGTTACATCTGCAAAAATAATTTTGTCCTTTGAGCGAAGCGGGACCCTTGAAGCCAACTTTTTTCCTTCAAAGAAATGATCTACTAAAAAAATCATTGGGGTCATGCCTTTTCTTTTCGGAGCAATTATTTCATCTAACTGTCCGAAGCTGCCACGTCCATATATCACGTAGTCCACCATTTTAAAATTGCGAAACTTCATAGTGTTAATTTTACTCAAACGGGTGTCAAAGATATGAACTGACTTAGAACTTGCTATCAGCAGTCAGCTATCGGCTATCAGGAGGAAGCAGATCAACCATTATCTGCTGACTGCTGATAGCAATTCAATATGTGATTGTAAGCTTAATTATTAAAAGAATTATCCTACCAATGCTGCAGCACCAAATACGCCGGCACTATCTCCCAGAGAAGGTTTTAAAATAGGTGTATCTGCACGATTATTAAAAATGAAATTTTGCAATGAAACAATTCCTTCGGTATAAATAGCATCAATATTTCCAACACCTCCACCAATAATTATAGCATCAGGATCAAGCAGGTTAATAACGGACGCAACACCTTTTCCAAAAAAATAACAAAGCCTTTCAATAGTTTTTGATGCAGCGTCATCAGATTTCTGCAAATGCCTGGAAACAATTTCCTTTAACCTGATTTTGTTTCCGGTAACACTGGCGTAATATCTTTCAAGGGCAGGACCGGAGATGATAGTTTCTACACAACCTGTTTTGCCGCAATAACAATGACCGCCGGATTCATCCAGGAAATTATGTCCCCACTCACCTGCAATTCCATGAAAGCCGCTCCAGATCTTACCATCGAACACCAGGCCTCCGCCTACCCCGGTGCCCATAATTATTCCGAATACAACTTTTCCGGGAAGTCCCTTTTCCTTTACTATTCCCCATTGGGTTTCCGCCAAAGCAAAGCAGTTGGCATCATTAGCCAATGCAATGGATAAATTTAATTTTTCCTCCACATCTTTTTTTAAGGGCATTCCGTTAAGACTTGTTGTATTACAATTTTTCATTCTTTGCAAAACCGGGTCTAATACACCAGGTGTGCCTACACCTATTGTTTGAGGTTGAAGACCGGATTGCATTTTCATTTCCTCCACCAATTTATGAACCTGCCCTATAATATGCTCGTATCCCAGGTTTGCTTCGGTATCAACGCGGGTTCTTAAAATAGTTTCGGCATTATCAATTGAGTTAAGAATTACGCCTTCTATTTTTGTACCTCCAAGGTCAATTCCCCATAATGGATTATTCATGGCAAGAATGTTAAGATTTGATGTGATTAATTCAATGATGAAAAGTAAGGAATAAATCTAAATATTATCTAGATCAAGTGCAAATAGGAATTTACTATCAGCCGTCAGCTATCAGCGATCAGGAGGAAACTTATCACACAGTAATCTGCTGACAGCTGACGGCTGATAGGAATTAATATGAAGTTTTATAATTAGGTAACAATAGCAATGCAGCTCTTTGCAGGTCTTCAGGAGTATCGATTTCAACACCCATATAATCTGTTACAACCATTTTTAAAGGAATACCGTTTTCAAGATACCGGAGACATTCGATTTTTTCTGCAGCTTCAAGCGGAGTCATTGGCCAACCTGTAAAATCAAGCAATGCTTTTTTACGAAAAGCATACACGCCAATGTGTTCGTAGTAAATTACAGGGGCTTCGTTATTACGCGGGTATGGAATGAGGCTTCTGCTAAATAAGAGAGCGTTCATATTTTTATCTACAACAACTTTTACATAATTCGGATCCTGAACAAACCACTTCTCTTTTAATACCTGCATCAGAGATGCTACCTGAATCTGTTCGGCCTGGTCTTCTTCAAAGACCTTTAATAATTTTTCAAGCGGGTTTCTTTGTACAAAAGGTTCATCACCCTGTACATTTACAACAATATCAACATCCAGGCCGGCAATGCCCTCAGCTATACGATCGCTACCACTTTCATGTTGACGAATACTCATTTTTGCCACTCCTCCGTGAGAAACAATTTCATTATAAATTAAATCGCTATCTGTTACTACCATTACAGAATCAAACAATCCCGTGGCAACTGTATTATCATAAGTATGCCGGATAACCGGTTTATTTCCGAGCAATTGCATTAGTTTGCCAGGAAAACGCGAAGCAGCATAACGTGCCGGAATCATAGCTATCGTCTTCATATTTATCATTTAAAAGTAAAGATATAAGTAAACTAAAAATCTAAGGGAACTAAACCACGTTTTGTTATATTTGAAAAGGATTCTCTCAACGACATGACATAGCCATAGAACTTCATTCAAACAAAATGTTGTATGCAAACTAATGAATTGTTAAGTTCTTATCATACCGATCATAATACCTGGGACGAAATGTATGAACTGGCTTCAGTTCGAAACCAATACCGTAATGTGGTGGATTTTCTGCAACAACTAAGTGTTGCAGAATTGAATAAAAAAGAAGAACAGGCCAGGCGTCTGTTTATGAGCCAGGGTATTACTTTTACAGTGTATAGCAGTGGTGAGGGCATAGAAAAGATATTTCCCTTCGATATTATTCCGAGAATTATTACAGCAGAGGAATGGCATTTTATTGAAACCGGCATAAAGCAAAGACTTAAAGCACTGAACCTTTTTCTTAAAGATGTATATAATGAGCAATTTATTTTGAAAGACGGAGTGGTGCCCACCGGCATTATTTATAGTTGTCCGCATTTTCTGCGGGAGATGCATGGCTTTCCTGTTCCGTATGATATTTATGTACATATCGCCGGCATTGATCTGATCAGAGACTGTGACGGATCATTTTATATATTGGAAGATAACCTGCGCACACCTAGCGGAGTTAGTTATATGCTGGAGAACCGTGAAATAACCAAGCGATTGTTTCCTGACCTGTTGCCGAAAAATAACGTACGCACAGTTATGGAGTATCCAACTATTTTGCATAAAAACCTGGTATCGCTATCGCCAAGACAAACAGCTAATCCAACTATCGTTTTACTAACGCCAGGAGTTTATAATTCAGCTTACTTTGAACACAGCACTTTAGCACGCCTCATGGGAGTTGAATTGGTAGAAGGAAGGGACCTTGTAGTAGAAAATCACAAGGTGTTTATGAAAACTACCCAGGGGCTGCAACAAGTAGATGTTATTTACAGAAGAGTTGATGATGAATTCCTTGACCCGCTGGTTTTTAACGCTAACAGTTTATTGGGTGTTGCAGGCCTGATGAGTGCCTACAGAAAGGGAAATGTTGCTATAGTAAATGCTACCGGAAATGGTGTGGCAGATGATAAAGCTATCTACACCTATGTACCTGCAATGATAAAATATTACCTGAACGAAGACCCGATACTTAAAAATGTTCCTACTTACCAATTAAGTAATATGGAAGAAAGAGATCATGTTTTTTCTAACATGGATAAAATGGTTATAAAAAAAACCAATGAAAGCGGCGGCTACGGTATGCTGATGGGTCATATAGCGACCGATGAAGAAATAGCAGTTTACAAAGAAGAGATTATAAAAGATCCGCGGCAATTTATTGCACAACCAATCATAAACCTGTCTTCTGCTCCCTGTTATATGAATGGAAAATTACAGCCTCGCCGTATAGATCTCAGACCTTACGCTTTGTGCGGACCCGATGGTATAGAGATTGTTCCCGGAGGATTAACCAGGGTTGCTTTACGGGAAGGATCACTGGTTGTAAATTCTTCACAAGGTGGAGGAAGTAAAGATACCTGGGTGCTGATGTAGATATTTGCTGTCAGCCGTCAGCGATCAGGAGGAAACTTATCATACTTTGATCTGCTGAAGGCTGATAGCAAAAAACACGTTAAACAAAACAAAACTTACACATTTCATGCTAAGTAGAGTAGCCGAAAGTTTATTCTGGATGAGCCGCTATATGGAAAGAAGCGATGGTATATTGCGAATGCTTAAAATAAATTATGCCTCTTCCCAGGATGATATTCATGAATTTTCGTGGAAGCCGGTACTTAAAATATTCACTTATCTGAAAGATGAAAAAATTGATACTATCAGCGATAACACCAGGGCGGTATTAAAATATGTTGTTCTTGACAGGGATAATCCTAATTCTGTTTTTAACATAGTAACGCAAGCAAGGGAAAATGCCAGAAGTGTTCAGGATCATATCACTAAAGAATTGTGGCAATGTATAAACGACTTCTATCATATCATCCGTGATGATGAATTTGGTAAGGGTCTTCATGCAGAAGATCCGATTACCGAATTAGATATACTTATTAAACAATGTCTATTGTTTTACGGAACAGCAGACGTTACAATGGCAAGGGGTGAGGGAACCGCTTTTATGAATATTGGTAAATACCTTGAAAGAGGTATTCAAAGCTCTGATATTCTTGATGTGAAATTCAGCACACACAATTATGATTCCGATAAAACAACGGATGATACATACTGGAAATATTTTTTGCTTTCAATGGCAGGCCACCAGCTATACCTTAAAACTTACCGGAGTGGTTTTGAAGCAAGAAATGTTGTGGAGCAGATTGTATTGAACAGCCATTTTCCTCGTTCGGTCTCCTATGCTATTTCACGGATGCATATTTATTTTAAACGCCTTAAAAGCGAAAAAAACACGGAAAGCTTTAAGCAAATAGATTTTATGATGGGTAAGCTGGTAAGCAGGGTACAATATTCAACAGCTGATGCAATTATGCAGCAGGGGCTGCATCACTACCTTAATGAAACAATCAGCCAGTTGAATAAAATTGGTGCTGTTCTGGATGAAAAGTTTTTTGCATACGCGTTGTAAGGAAGGCTATCAGCAATCAGCCGTTAGCTTTCAGGAGGAAATTAATCAACCATAAAATCCAGTTAATATTATTTCAACATTTATTACTGTTAAAAACAAATTATGCCAAGATTTAATATACACCATGTAACTAAATATACTTATGAATCGCCGGTAAGGGATAGCGCTAATCAGATTATTCTTTATCCCATCAAAGATGAATACCAAGAAGTATTAAAGCAGGAGTTTAATATCACCGGTGATCCGCTGGTAGAAATTTATAAAGACTATTATGGCAATGAAGTTGGATCCTTCGCTACTCCGGAACCTCACAATGAACTGATCATTGATTCCAGAATCGAGGTGATTACAAGGCTAAAGGAACAACCTGATGACACCAGGTCAAAGGACGAGCAGTGGAGCCATTTGCAACAGGTTCGTAATAAAGTGGCACTAATAGACTTTTTAATAGTAGAGCAATTTGATGCACTAGCTGAGATTACTTCCATTGTTCAGCTTGCCCAAAATCAGGAGGTAACGCCTTTTACAGCAGCGTTAAGACTTAACGAGTATGTTTTTGAAAATTTTCGTTATATCAAGGGAATCACAAACGTAGAGACCACCCTGAATGAGATATGGAAATTGAAAGCCGGTGTCTGCCAGGATTTTGCACACATCTTGTCAGCGATGTTACGTATTATCACTATACCCGCCCGGTATGTAAGCGGCTATGTTTGTCCTAACAAATCTGGCATGCGTGGTGAAGGTGCAACCCATGCCTGGGTAGAAGCTTATATTCCATTTTATGGCTGGCTGGGTTTGGACCCTACTAATAATTGTATTGTAAAAGACCTGCATGTACGCCTGGCTGTTGGAAGAAACTTTACTGATTGCTCACCCGTAAAAGGTACCTACAAGGGCACATCAGCACAAACCCTGGAAGTAGGAGTTACAGTATCGTATGAAGATGGAAATTCCAGAGAAGATTTTAATACCATCCTGACACCCCAGCCTAAAGTAACCGAAACACAAAATTCTTACAGAAAATTTATGGAGATGCAACAACAGCAATAGCTATCAGCCGTCAGCTATCAGGAGGAAGTTCTCATCAGTTGAATTTCTGACTGCTGAAAGTACGTCAGTATGTTATTTAAAATTAACCTGATACAAACGCAGCATTAATAACTACTTCACCTGATATTATGATACCTGTTCAAAAGTATGTGTTTAATGTCTAAAATATCTTTCTTCCTGATAGCTGACGGCTTGATACTAATAATCAGTTTTAATATCTTTATTAAACGGCAGCCTGAACTGGTAACCTATGTTTTCATCAGTTGAATCTTCTAATACATCCAATCCATAACGTAGATTTTTAGGATCATCATATTTAAACGAGCCGAAGATCCGGTCCCATAAAGAAAAAATGTTGCTGTAATTAGAATCTGTGTAAGGCCTTTGGTAATGGTGATGCACTTTATGCATATTAGGAGAAACGAAGATCCAGCTTATTGGTTTATCTATCCACACCGGAATTTTTAAATTAGCATGATTAAAATGCGTAAAAATAGCGGCTACACTTTTGTAAAGGAAATAGAATCCTACTGGCAGGCCCATGACTATAATACCGATAATAGTGGAGGTTTCACGAAACAACCATTCACCCGGATGATGCCGGGTTCCCGTAGTTACATCTACCTTGGTATCGCTATGATGGATTATATGAAACTTCCACATCCATTTTATTTTATGCATTGCATAATGCGGAGCATACTGTCCGAAGAAATCCATAAAAAACAAGGAGATAATAATTTTTAACCAAAGAGGTAACAGAATCCAATTTAATAATCCTATATGTTCACTCATCACCCAATCACATACTTTTAATACTATTAACCCGAATATTAAATTGAGTATAAGAGTGGTAGAAAGAAAAACGAGGTTAACACCCGCATGCTTATAGCGTTTAAAAGAAAATGTAAATAAAGGATAATATCCTTCAATAACCCAGAAAAATACCATTCCAATCATCAGGATCAGAATACGATCTGAGCTATGAATGTGTTCCCAGTATTGCATGAATCTTTCCATGGCAGTAAAAATAAAATGATTTAAAAGTTACGAAGTAAAGCTCATTCAGCTGCAATTTTTTAAGAACTAAGAATTGCTATCAGCCGTCAGCTATCAGCCGTCAGCAGATCAACCTGAATTTAGTTTCCTCATGAATGGCTGACGGCTGATGCAAACACGTCATTTTGTAATACCCTGATACTAGGTAAAATTTCAAATATTTTGAGGTAACTCTTTGAATGTATGATAACAATTACTACAACGGTAAAATTGAGTTACCTGCTGTTCCTGGCCATTGATAAGCAATGACTTTATTTTACCTGCCCAGCTTTTATAATCAGTGGTTTCAGTAATAAACTCAAGATCATTTTGTTCGCAATTAGGACAAGCAATCGTTTTTAAATAAAGCTTATCTGAATCTGATAATAGTTTTTCTGCTGTCAAAAGTTGATCTTCCGCAATCATTAATTTCATACCACCTAAAGCAGGGCTTAATAACGGATCAATTGTAATGGTATACTCATCTTTTATATGGCATATAATGCCAGCCTCCTTCAAGAGTGAGAGTTGAATAGCAGCCTTTATATAATTATCATACGCGCGTATAGGGATATAATTCATGTAAATATGATGTTCTATACTACCATCAGCCTTCAGGAGAAAAGTTACATGCCTTACTTTACTAAAGCTTACCAGAGATAGAAAGGGTTTACAAAAGTTGCCCATCAGGCTAAAGCTGATAGCTGACGGCTGATAGCTGAAAGCAACTAATTATTCAGCATTAATGGCATTACCAGTATCAAAAGGTCTTCATTGGGATCATTTTCTGTCGGCTTAATTATTCCCGCCTTTGTAGGAGTAGATAATTCTACCACAATTTCAGGACTGTCGGCGGCATTTAACATTTCAATCATAAAACGGGCATTAAAAGCTATTGCAAGATCCTCACCATTGTACTGGCATTTTAAACGTTCATTACCTTCGAAAGAAAAATCTACATCCTGTGCAGCCAGCTGTAATTCATTACTCTGGATGTTCAGCATTACCTGGTTAGTACTTTTATTACTGAAAACATTTACCCTGCGAAGCGCATTTTGAAAATCACCTTTATTCAACATCAATTTGTAAGGATTGTCAAGAGGTATCACTACTTTATAATCAGGGAACCTTGCATCAATCAGGCGGCAGCTCATTTGTGTAGCACCATGTTTTACAAACAAGTGATTGTTGTTATAATTTAAGGTAAGCTCATCTTCATTATCAGGCAGTGCAGATTTTAACAGGTTTAATGGCTTTTTCGGCACAATAAAAAAATCATCTTTTGGGCAGGCAACATCAGTTCTCTTGTAACGCACCAACCGATGCCCATCTGTAGCCACAAATTGAATGTAGTTTTCATTCAGTTCAAGAAATACTCCTGTCATTGCCGGCCTAAGGTCATCATTACTTACGGCAAACAAAGTTTTATTAATGGCAGTTACCAGTGCAGTAGCTGTCATTGTAAAAGAAGTAGTATCATCAGCAACCGGCTCTTTAGGAAAGTTATCAGGGTTTTCACCCATCACTTTATATTTTCCGGTATCTGTAGTTATCTCAATGGCTAAATTCTTATCAATACTGAAAGTAACTGGCTGGTCAGGTATGTTTTTTAATGAATCCATTAAAATTTTGGCAGGTATGCAGATCTTGCCGTTTTCTTTGGCTTCAATATCCAGTTGTATCCTCATAACTGTTTCCAGGTCGGTAGCTACAACGGTAAGGCGGTTTTTTTCCACTTCAAACAAAAAATCTTCCAGAATAGGCAACACAGTGTTTGCACCAATAACGCCATTAATTTGTTGCAACTGTTTAAGCAAAGCAGAAGATGATACGATGAACTTCATTTTATGCGTGGATTAAGATTAGTAAGAACGAAACTAATGATTTTTAGTTAATGATAACAGGTTTTAAGACGGCTTTGTTGTTACAGGAACTACTTAATTTTAGATTGAATTAATCTCATTCTTAAATTTACCGGGTATAAATTAATCCATTCAGCATTTTATGTTGTTATTATAATATCAACATTGACTGTTTTGAATTTTATCAAAAATTGCAACGTGACTATACCATTTAAACAAACACCAACAAAAGAGCAGGCACTACAGAAAATAAAGCATTATTGTGCCTACCAGGAACGTTGCCACCAGGAAGTAAAGGAAAAGTTGTATAGCCTGGGCATGCATAAAAAGGATGTGGACGAACTTACTTCCCAACTTATAGAAGAAAACTATTTAAACGAAGAACGGTTTGCCATTCAATATGCAGGTGGTAAATTCAGGATGAACCATTGGGGCAAAATAAAAATTAAATATGCTTTAAAACAAAAGCAGGTCAGTGAGTATTGCATAAAGAAGGCGCTGTTTCAGATTGATAATGACGCGTACATAAAAACACTTGAAAAACTTGCGGCAGAAAAACAAAACACATTGAAGGGTGAAAAGAATAATTTTATTAAATCACGAAAGGTGCAGGATTACCTGTTACAGAAAGGTTATGAGTCTGATTTGATAAAAGACGCTTTGAACAGATCAAAACTTTTACCTTAATGTGCTATCAGTGATCAGCTATCAGGAGGAATTTAATACAACAACTTATTATCACCAATCAGCCATTAATTATAAGCAAACTCTTGGTATTGTTCTCTCCTAATAGAAGGTAGCAAAAATTCTTTTCTAAAATCATTGGTCTCCTGACAATCTTATAACTTTACCGCACACAGTAAATCTATGTCATCACTCACTATAACACTCATTCAATCGCGGCTTAATTGGGAAGATAAGGGAGCCAACCTTCACATGTTTGAAGAAAAGATTAATGCTATTAAAGAAAAAACAGAGATGGTAGTGCTGCCAGAAATGTTCAGTACAGGATTTAGTATGAATGCTAAATCGCTGGCTGAAAAAATGGATGGCCCTACAATAGAGTGGATGGCGCGGATAGCCAAGGAACGCCGCATTATACTTACGGGAAGCCTTATCATTGAAGAAGATGGCTATTATTATAACAGGCTGATATGGATGTTGCCTGTAGGGCAATACGGACATTACGATAAACGCCATCTCTTTGGTTTCGCAGGTGAGGACCAGCACTATTCGCCAGGTAATAAAAGGCTGATAGCTTCGGTAAATGGATTTAAGCTTAACATGCAGATATGTTATGACCTGCGTTTTCCTGTTTGGGCAAGTCAGCAATCTTTTGTGCCACCACTGCTGGGCAAAAAAAGAGTCTCTAATTTTGATGCTTTCAAAGAGCCGGAACATCCGGAATATGATATTCTTGTTTATATAGCCAATTGGCCTGAAAAGCGTAACCATGCATGGAAGACGTTACTACAGGCAAGGGCTATTGAAAATCAGTGTTATGTTTTAGGACTTAACCGCGTGGGAAATGATGGTAATGATATTTATTATAGCGGTGATTCTATGATTGTTGATGCGCTTGGAAAAACATTGTATGAGAAGTCTCATGATGAAGATATTTTTACAATCACGTTGCTCAAAGAAAAAATAGATGAGATAAGAAAGCAATTTCCTTTCTGGAAAGATGCAGAGCATTTTATGATTGTACCTAAGGATAAGGTGATTGAATAGCCTGATGAAAGACCTGTGACACATCTATTAACACTAAATTATGCCAACAGCCTTTTATAACGGAACCATCTATACAGGAGAACAAATTCTTACTCAAAAAGCCATCTTAGTACAAAATGGTTATATAAATGAAATTGTAGAAGAATCAGCCATACCCGGTGGTTATGAAAAAGAAGATCTCAATGGAATGAACATCGCTTCCTCATTCATCGATCTGCAGATTTATGGTGGTAACGGAAAATTATTTTCACAGGATCTTTCCGTTGCTTCGTTACAGGCAACCTATCAATATTGTATAAGCGGAGGAGCTTCTCATTTTATGATTACCATGGCAACCAACTCCATCGAAAAATTTTTGCGTGGTATAGAAGTAGTCAAAAATTATTGGAATGAAGGCGGGAAAGGCTTACTGGGGCTACACCTGGAAGGGCCTTATCTTAACCCGGTAAAAAAAGGCGCACATATTGAACAATATATAAAACAACCAACTATAGACGAAGTGCAAATGTTACTTGATAAGGGCGCTGGTGTTTTTAAAATGATGACGCTTGCACCGGAACGTTGTGATGATGCAGTTATTGATTTATTGCTTAAAAATAATATCCTTGTTTCTGCCGGACATAGTAATGCTGTTTCTGATGAAGCAACCCATGCATTTAACAATGGAATTACAACTGCTACTCATTTGTTTAATGCCATGTCTGCATTTCAACACCGTGCGCCTGGAATGGTAGGTGCCATATACGATCATCCCAAAGTAATGTGCAGCGTGGTTTGTGACGGGGTGCATGTGGATTTTGCCGCTGTTCGCATCAGCAAAAAAATTATGAAAGAGCGGCTTTTTTTTATTACCGATGCAGTAGCGGAAACTAATACCGGAGATTATATCCATGTGTATAAGGGTAACCGTTATACGTTGCCCGATGGAACACTTTCAGGTTCTTCGCTTACTATGATGCAATGTGTAAAAAACGCTGTTGAGCATGTTGGCATTGAACTGGATGAAGCATTACGGATGGCTTCACTTTACCCTGCTAAGTTGTTAGGAAAAGATTGTAAGCTTGGTAAGATTGAAAAAGATTATGAGGCTTCGTTTGTGATTTTTGATGAGAAATTTGCGATATACCGAAACTTACAAAAAAGACGTTGACTTCCGAAGTCTTAAATAAATGCATCTTACAATACAAACGCAGACTTCGAAAGTCTTGAATGAAGCCATCTTAGAACAGGGAATTTTAGAAGCTCAAACAGGCAGCGTATCCATTTAAGACTTTCGAAGTTTGAACCTCAGGTGTAAGATATCGTATTCAAGACTTCGGAAGTCGGCGTCTGTTTTGTAAATATCTGAAACTTTCTCTATTCAAGACTTCATCATAGTAAGTTTACCGCACACCTATATTCTTAACTCTTGAACCTTCAATCAACTCCTTCACTTTTTCAAGCTTCGGATCAATTTCTTTTCTTACAGATTGCAGTGAAGATCGAACAAATACATCCGGCATCACACCTCTTCCGCTTTTCACTGCATTTTTATTAATAACCATTCTGAACTTAGGCAGGGTGAAACGAATTTTTGTATCAGGTAAAGTAACATCAGGGATAAGCCATGCAGTATTACCATAAGCGCCGCCACCGGTTTCTTCACCTACTAATAAAACATTTTTTTGTCCTTTAAGAAAATAAGCAAAAAGTGATGTAGCAGAAAATGAATTGCCACCGGTGATAACATAAACGTTTCCATCAAAATGATAATGCAGTTTTGGCTTGAAATAATGACGCTCAAAGTAACCGAAATGATATTTGCCATCAGCACGTTTCCTGGTTATAAAACTCATTGATAAACGATTTAAAAAGTTTTGCCCGGTATATTTTCCGTAGGCACTTTTTTTATTGATAGCATATAACGAGTCCGCCATTTTAAAACGATGGTTGATGATAAGCTTTGTAAGCAGGTTTGAGATGCCAACATTACCACCACCATTATTTCTTACATCAACTACCAGGTTTTTTATATGTTTCCGGTGCAGGTCTTTAAAGGTTCTTTTAATAAAACTTCTAATTCCAATACCACCAATAAAAGTATTAAGGGTTACAAAAGCGGTGCTGGTTGAAGCATCGATGATTAATTCATGTGAAGCAGCCATTAGGTTATGCCTTCTTTCTTTTCTATCGGGCTTCTTAAAGTTCATCAATTCTTCATTGTATGAGCTGTCTTTCTTTGGATCGAAAACCCGGATATCAGTCTGTTTTTCTTCTCCCCGGTTATTCACATAGCCGATGGTAAATTTATCATTCAGTCCGAAAACATTACGGTACCAGCCGCTGAAAGTACCGGCATTACTAAGTGTTTGATATTTGTTTATCAAACCATGTCCATCCATTGATAAAAATTGAAAGAGGCTGTCGCGGTAAAACTTAATAGGTTTTCCGTTGATAGATTTTAGAACCGTACCTCTTTTAATTGTTTGATCCTTCCGGTTGAGATTAGCATACACAACGGCGGAATCATCCCATAATTTTATGCTTAGTGGAAATTGTTTCATTCTTACCGTATCGAGAAATCTGTAATAATTTTTAGAATACCTTACAGAGGTATGGCCACAGTTAATTTTTGATATAGTATAACTCAGTAGAGTTCTGAATTGTAGTTCATTCATTGAATCGCTGATACGGGAATAACCGTAATTAAAAAAATAATTCATCGAATCTTTAGAAGTGTACCAGTAAAGACCTGGATGGCCCTCTTCCAAAATATGACGAAATATTTTGAAATCGGTTTGCAATATTTCCTTTGCAAATTTTTTATTGGGATTATAAAAACGCCTGCCTGAAGAACAGCTATACACTATTTGAATACAGCTAACTACCAGTATCATTCTAATCGTACCACTCCTCATTCCAGGCAAATTAATATTAATGTTGTATCAGGCATCAGCTATCAGGAAGAAATTTATGCGGGATATGTTTCCTCCTGTTAGCTGACCGCTGATACCCGAAGTCTACTGTTTAAAAGCATTCCACCCTTGCGCTGTAATTGCAAATTTATTTCCGCCTTTGGTAATGATATGAGCGCCTTCCTCAACATCGGTCATGTAGCCGATTACGCTGATCTCTTCATTTAATAACAGCTTATCATAATCGTCCTGTTTTAAAGTAAACAGTAATTCGTAATCTTCGCCGCCGCTTAATGCACATGCAGTAGGATCAAGGCCGAATTTGAATGCAGCGTTGCGACTGTCTTCATGCACAGGTATTTTATCTTCATAAATTACGCAACCTAGTTTACTTTGTTTGCAGATATGCAGGATCTCAGAGCTCAGCCCATCACTTACATCCATCATAGCTGTTGGCGCTATGGAAGAGTCGTCAAAAAAATCAATAATATCTTTGCGGGCTTCCGGTTTTAGCATGCGTTCTACAATATATTTTTCCCCTTCAAGATCGGGTTGGATCTTTGGATTTTCCAGGTAAATCTTTTTCTCACGTTCCAGTAAGGTCAGTCCTAAAAATGCTCCTCCCAGGTAACCGGTTACACAAAGCAAGTCACCCTTTTTAGCGGTGCTTCGTTTAACAAATTTATCGGGAGCAACTTCACCTATCGCGGTTACGGAAATCACGAACCCCTTTTGTGATGTAGTAGTATCACCGCCAACCAGGTCAACCTTATATCTTTCGCATGCTGCATAAACACCCTCATAAAATTCATCCAATGCTTCCAAACTAAAACGATTGCTGAATGCAATGCTCATGGTGATTTGAGTAGGCGTAGCGTTCATTGCATAGATATCACTTACATTTACCACCACACTTTTATAGCCGAGGTGTTTCATAGGAGTGTACATCAAATCGAAATGAACGCCTTCAATTAAAAGATCAGTAGAAATTACCGTCTGCTTGCCGAACTGATCAATAACTGCGCCGTCATCACCCACACCTAAAATAGTAGTGGCATTATATATTTCAATGTTCCTGGTAAGGTGTTCTATTAAACCAAATTCTCCCAGGTCTGCTATTTCTGTTCTTTCTTCAGTCATAATCAATTGGTCTCGATTTTATCATTGATCCAGTCCATCAATTCCTCATGTATTTTTCCGTTGGTAGCCAGCACCTGGTGGGTAAACGGCGAGTATGCATTTCCTTTATGATCTGAAATTTTTCCTCCGGCTTCTGTAATTATGAGTGAACCTGCTGCGCTGTCCCATGCCTGTAATTTGTGTTCATAAAAACCATCGAACCTGCCAGCTGCTACCCAGCACAAGTCTATTGCCGCTGAACCAAGACGCCTAACTGGTATGCCTTTCCGTATCAGGCGCTCAAACACCTGTAACGGACCATTAGGCATATCCAGGTAACTATAAGGAAAACCTGTTACAAGGCATGATGTTGCTACTTCAGCTTTATCACTAACCTGTATTTTTTTGTCGTTAAGAGTGGCGCCAGATCCTTTTTCAGCAAAGAAAAATTCATTAATAATGGGATTATATACGGCACCCAGTATCATCTCACCTGCTTTTTCCAAACCTATACTAACACAACAAAGGGGGATGCCGTTTGCAAAATTTACCGTTCCGTCAATAGGATCTATGAACCACTTGTATTCACTATCCATTTTTATTTCACCTGCTTCTTCACTCAAAATAAAATGTTCGGGAAATGTTTCTTTGATGATGGAGATAATAGCTTTTTCTGAAGCAATATCAGCTTCAGTAACCAGGTCATTGATCATGGATTTGGTGGAGACTGAAAATTCACCGTTAAAAAAATGTTGCAGCACCTGCGCCCCTGCGTTTGTGGCTTTTAAAAGAGTTGATTTTAGCATGGACGCAAAATTAGTAGTTTTTGAACCACGGAGGCACTAAGGCACGGAGAGACACAAAGATTTTTTGTGTTTATTGTTTTTGTTTTCTAAAAATCCTTTGTGTCTTAGTGCCTCCGTGGTTCAAAACTGTTTGTACCCGAAGTGCTACCCGTTAATGCTTTTCATCATTTGTTCGGGGTAACGAAGTCCGGCGGCGGCATCTTTTGGAAAGATATTATCGATCTCATCCAACTCCTCCTGTGTAAAGCTTATATCGAGGGCACCAGTATTTTCTTCGAGGTATTTAATTTTTTTAGTACCTGGTATAGGAATAATGTGATCTCCCTGAGCAAGAACCCATGCCAGTGCCAGTTGTGAAGGTGTGCAGTTTTTTCTTTCTGCCAGCGTAATAATGCGGTTTACCAGTTCAAGATTCTTTTCAAAATTCCCGCCTTGGAAACGTGGTGAAAACCTGCGATAATCTGTTTGGTCGAAATCGTCGAATTTTTGAATCTGTCCGGAAAGAAACCCTCTCCCAAGCGGACTGTAAGCCACAAAGGCTATACCTGATTCTTTACAAAGCTCCAGTATTTCATCTTCGGGATCTCGTGTCCAAAGTGAATATTCACTCTGCACCGCTGAAAGAGAATAAGTATTATGAGCTTTAATTAAAGTAGTACCTGAAACTTCCGATAATCCTATAGCCCTCACCTTACCTTCTTTAACCAATTCTCCCATAGCACCCACTGTTTCTTCAATAGGAGTTGAAGGATCAACCCGATGCAGGTAATACAGATCAATCACATCTATACCCAATCGCTTCAGGCTTGCTTCGCAGGCTGATTTTACGTATTCTGGTTTTCCGTTTATGCCACGTTTGGTTGGGTCAGAACCATCCCGCATTATCCCAAACTTGGTAGCGAGTGTAACCTGCTCTCTTTTTCCTTTCAATGCCTTTCCTATTAATTCTTCATTATGATAGGGGCCGTACATATCTGCTGTATCCCAAAAAGTTACCCCTAATTCTATTGCCCGGTGTAATGTTTTAATAGATTCATCATCATCACGGGTGCCATAAAATTCACTCATGCCCATGCATCCTAGTCCTAATGCAGATGCCGTTATACCCTGGGAACCTAATTTCTTTATTTTCATATAATTTCTTTTGAATAAACATTGGGAAGAACTTTTTTATAACAGTAAAAATCGCACCTGCGAAATAAGCGAGACCTAATAAACTACGGAGACAGGGAGATAGGGAGGAACACAAAGTAGCTGTTTATTAAACCGTGTTCATTCGTGGCTTCCTGCCTCCGTGGTTCCTTTACTTTTACACCTTTTACTTTTATATTATTACGAAGGGCTGTATCCTTAACTTAATCACATTGCCCTTCACGATAAACAATATCTTCGCCCAAAATAAGGTGGTTGCAAGTTTCTATAATCATAGTAAATTATAATGTTAAATATTTCCTGGAGCACTGCCTGTATTCCGTGCAAAAGGCAACAAAATCTTTAAGAGCAGAAATTATTGTTGTGGATAATGCCTCTTCAGATGGTAGCATGGAATACCTTCTTGATAAATTTCCCCAAGTAAATTTTATAGATAACCCAAAGAACATAGGCTTTGCCAAAGCGAATAACCAGGCACTATGCGAAGCAAAAGGTGAATATATTTTATTTCTTAATCCTGACACTATAGTTCCTGAAGATTGCGTGGAGCGATGCATTCAGCTGCTTCACTCGAACCAGCAAATAGGAGCTTGCGGTGTTAAAATGATAGATGGAAGCGGCCGGTTTTTACCTGAGTCTAAAAGAGCTTTCCCTTCCCTTCAAACGTCGTTCTATAAATTATCCGGATTAATTTATTTGTTTCCTAATTCGAAGCGTTTTGCAAAATACCACCTGGGTCATTTGTCTAAAGAAAAGAATAATGAAATTGATGTTTTATCTGGCGCTTATTTTTTGACCAGAAAAGAAGTATTGGATAAAACAGGTGGTTTTGATGAGCGGTTTTTTATGTACGGAGAAGATATTGACCTAAGCTATCGCATTCAGAAGGAAGGGTACAAAAACTTTTATTTTGCAGAAGCCTGTATTATTCATTTTAAAGGTGAAAGTACCAGGAGAGGTAGCCTGAATTATGTAAGTTTATTTTACAGAGCCATGAGCCTATTTGTTAAAAAACATTATAAAAGTAAAAGTCCTCGAGCATTCATTTTTTTAATACAAACATCTATTTGGTTCAGGGCCGGCGTATCTGCTGTAAAAAACATCCTGGTTTTAAAAAAGCCAGATTCGAAACATACCAGCATTAATACATTAATCATTGCAGGGAAAGAAGAAGCAGGAAAGGTGGCATTAATTCTTAATAAATATAAGGAGAAGAGAAAGATCAAACAGTTGGCTCCGGCCAACAACTGGAAGGAGTCAGTGCTTTTAAATCCGCCTGACGAGATTATTTTTGTACTTGAAACCTTATCTTACAAAGAGATCATTTGTTTCATGCAGGAGTTACCAGGAGGTATTATGTTCGGCATTTATTCCAACAAGACACAAAGCATTTTAAGTAGCAGTTCTAATAAAAGTAATGGATATATAATGGTGTAATAATTACCCTGATTTGAAGCATTGGCTATCAGCTGTCAGCAATCAGCTATCAGGAGGAGAATATTTCAAGTATTGGTCTCCTGATAGGTAACTGTTGATAGCTGATAGTAAATATTATAACATCCTTTCTGCATCCAATAGGGACGCCTGCAAAATTTATCATGCTGTTACTGCTCAATGTCTTAATTTTATCATTCTAACCAAATTGCATTTAATACTAAATGTCTTTGTTTGAAATTTCATTGCCAGACACCCTTGCAAGGGCATTACGATTGCCTGTAAAATCTCCCAGGCGTCAACAAATTAAAGTATTAAAGAAAATTTTAAAGAAAGCAAGGTTTACTGAATTTGGACAGCAATACAGGTTTGATGAAATATTATTGAGTAAACATCCTGAAAAAAAGTTCCAGGAGCTTGTCCCTACTTTTAATTACAGCAAAATTTATAAACTTTGGTGGCATCGGGCTTTGGAAGGAATACCAGATGTATGCTGGCCAGGTAAGGTAAAATATTTTGCTTTAAGTTCAGGTACTTCTGATGCTGCAAGCAAGTATATTCCTATAACTAACGATCTTATGCGGGGTAACCGTATTGTGATGATTAAACAATTACTTACCCTTAGAACTTATACTCATATACCGGTGCGTTCTATTGGTAAGGGCTGGCTTATGATCGGCGGTAGTACCGACCTGCAAAAAGGCACAGGATATTATGCCGGAGACCTGAGTGGCATTACTGCTAAGAAGGTGCCATTTTGGTTCACTCCCTTTTATAAACCGGGTAAAAAAATAGCGCGGGAAAAAGATTGGAATAAAAAAATGGAGGAAATTGTTGAAAACGCGCCTCAATGGGATATAAGCTTTATAGTGGGTGTTCCTGCATGGATACAAATGTGCATGGAAAAGATCATTGAACGTTATAAGCTTAACACTATTCATGATATTTGGCCTAACCTGTCTTTCTTTGTGCATGGGGGTGTTTCGTTTGAACCTTATAAAAAAGCTTTTGAGAAATTATTATCCAAGCCACTTACTTATATCGAAACTTACCTTGCTTCCGAAGGCTTTATCGCATACCAGGACCTTCAGTTCGCACAAGGAATGAGGTTAGTTACAAACGAGCATATCTTTTTAGAATTTGTTCCGTTCGATGATAAAAATTTTGATCATGAAGGTAATATGATTGAGTCTCCGCAGGCATTGATGATCCATGAAGTAGAAGAAGGAAAAGATTATGCTTTATTAATCAGTACTACAGCAGGCGCTTGGAGGTATTTGATTGGAGATACAGTGCGCTTTGTTGATAAAGCTCGTTCAGAAATTATTATAACCGGCCGCACCAAACATTTTCTCAGTCTTGTAGGTGAACATCTTAGTGTTGATAATATGACAAAAGCAGTCCAGCTTGCCAGTGAAGAAATGAATGTGTCTATACCGGAATTCACAGTTGCAGGTGTGCCATCCGGTTCTTTTTTTTCACACGAATGGTTCGTTGCCTGTGATGATAAGGTAGATGCAAACAGGTTGTGTGTAAAAATTGATGATCATCTTAAATTATTAAATGACGATTACGCTGTTGAAAGAAAAAGTGCTTTGAAAAATATTAGTGTGGTAGTATTGTCAGAAAATAAATTTATGGACTTTATGACCCAGAAAGGAAAAGTTGGGGGACAGCATAAATTTCCCCGTGTGCTAAAAGGTAAAATGTTTGAGGACTGGAAAAGGTTTCTTTCTTTGAGTAGCCTTACCTGATAGGGTTTGCTATTAGCGGTCAGCTATCAGGATAAATAATCACTCTTTGATCTCCTGATTTCTTGCTTAACCTAATATACGTTCAGGTTAATTACAAACTTGTGAACTTGTTTGACTACGTTACGTTTCCCGCTGATAGCTGACGGCTGAAAGCAAATTGATTAGCAGCTCCCCGTTATTTGTAAAGAAGAATGGTTTGTTTTTATCTTTATCAGATTGATTCTTTAGCCCATGACAGAAGCATTATTGAAAGGATTAGCCCTTGGATTTATTCTTACTCTATCTGTAGGTCCTGTAATATTCGCTATCATTAAGCAAAGTGTTAATAACGGAAAAGTAGGTGGATTCAGTTTTATAGCCGGTGTATGGATCAGCGATATTTTATTGGTTGTGATGAGCAATGCCTTTTCCGAATGGGTAACAGGTGTTCTAGAATACAAACAAATAATCGGCTGTATAGGAAGCATTTTTTTAGTGGCAATGGGCATATACTTTGTTTTTTTTAAAAAGGTTACACAACGAACCGCAATCAATGGTGTTGAATTACGTGTTTCTAAAAGTGATTTTATCAAGTTAGCCTTGTCGGGGTTTCTTATTAACACGCTTAATCCCAGTGTAATTTTCTTTTGGCTTTTGAATGCCACTGCATTTGCGGTTACCCACACACTTGAACAACGCATTCTTATTTTTTCTGTATGCCTGTTATTCAATATGGCTGCGGATGTTTTTAAAGTATTAATGGCGGGTAAACTGGCACAAAGGTTAACGTTACACAATATGAAAATCATAAATAAATTGTCTGGAACCATCCTGATAGGATTTGGGCTGGTATTGTTTTATGGGGCATTTTTTCTTGTGGGTAAAATCAGTTGATCAATTAACAAAAAATAGTTAGGCCTGTTAAGTGTTAAGTGTAACTTAGTAAACATGCGCAAAATTTTACCGGCAATTATCCTATTGATTATCTCGTCATCTTGTTTTTCACAAGCGTCAGACTTTATAAAAGTAAAGAAGCGCAATAATCGTACACTCAAAACTTTTTTCCCCGGCTCAATCATTTCCTGTAAAACTATATATGGAAATTATATTGGTGGAATAATAAACGCAATAAAAAATGACTCTGTGTTTGTTAAAAAATTTGATATCAGGACTATTCCCAATCAGTGGGGTGTTGCCAGCGTAGATACTTTAGGAAGCTATGTAGTAGGTATACATTATAAAGATATTGAGACAGTTGTTTTTAAATATCATGAATCATTCGGGTTTATTAAAGACGGAAGCCTTTTAATGATAGGCGGACTTGGATATGCAGGACTTAACCTGGTTAATGGAAAATATTTAAAGCAACCTATAACAGATGCTGAAAATCTTAAAAGCCTGGGTATTTCATTAGGTGTTGCAGGCGTTGGTTATTTATTAAACCGCCTGCATAAAAATAGTAACAGAAATGGTAAAAGATATGTAGTGGAGTATGTTCATATGAACCAAAAGCTTAAGCCTTTTTAATTTCGGGAGTATCAGGTTAATCTAATTATGAAGAAGAAAGCAGCATCATCCCGTGCCTGGCGGATTATTAAAAAAATTTTTCTTATTGCATTCATTTCGCATTTATTTTACCTGGTTGCTTTAAAATGGATAGATCCTCCCATAACGCTTACACAGCTAATAAGTTTATTAACAGGAAATGGCTTAGATCGCGATTATGTAAAATGGAGTGAAATTCCTGTAACAGCTAAGTTAGCAGTTATCTCTGCGGAAGATCAGCTGTTTGCCGATCATAATGGTTTTGATTGGAAGAGCATAGAAAAAGCAATGGCTTATAACAAGAAGAAACCGAATCGTGTTCGTGGTGCCAGTACCATCAGTCAACAGGTTGCAAAAAATGTTTTTTTATGGCAGGGCAGAAGCTGGATCAGGAAAGGATTAGAAATGTATTTTACTTTTATGATAGAGCTGATCTGGGGAAAGAAAAGAATTCTTGAGATATACCTGAACGTTGCCGAAATGGGGAAAGGAATATTTGGAATAGAAGCTGCTGCTCAAAGCAATTTTAAAAAGCCTGCAGTAAAATTAAGCCGCCAGGAATCTGCAATGATAGCGGCCTGCTTACCAAATCCTAAAAGGTATACAATCAGGCCTGTTTCATTTTATGTATCTGCGAAGTATCCCTGGATACTTCGCCAAATGAATAACCTTGGAAGAGACCCGGATATTGTGAAGATTATTAAATGAGAGTGATAAAGATGGAATGGTTTTTTAATTTAATATTTCCATGCAGGTAGCTATTGCGGTTCAGGATAAACTAAGAAGGTGCTTGTTAATGCCTTCAATAGCCTTATCTAATCTTTGGGAATTATTTCCGCTGATATCAATCCAGGGTACAGGTTGATTAACCATAATATCTTTATACATATGATATAACATTTGCCTGTTTTTCAAATCCGGATATTCTCTTAATTTATCCTTTACCCAAGGGAGATCGGTATTGCATAGCAGGTATAAATCATATTTTTTTTCTATTACCTGGTTAAGGATCCAGGTATGACAATTAAAAAAAACAAACTCGCACCAAACCTTCATTACATACATATCAGTATCAATAAAAAGCAAGTTGCTGGCAGCATTGTTTGTCACTTTTTCTTCCAGCATTAATTGTCCTTTTGCTATGGTAAGTAAATCATCATAATTATAACCGGTTCCATTCTCCAGCAAATAGCTGCGTGCATATTCTTCCACCCACTCTGTATGGTAGTGTTGAGCCAATTGCATTGCCAGTGTACTTTTACCTGTTGATTCCGGACCTAAAATAACAATCTTCCTCATCGGTTAATAATGCATAATTAATATTAAAAGAAGCAATGAAATATTTACGGATTTCTTTCTCCAGGCTGCTAATCCCCAGAATGCCATAATTAGTAAGATGAAATAAAAAACACTGGTAAAAACATAGCCTTTTACAAAATATAAAGGAATTGAAGCCATGTTTGTAGCTATCCACCAGTACCAGCTTTCCAGCTTTTTCTTGGCCATAAGCCACATGCCTGTGTATGCAGTGGCTGAGGCAAGAGAATCAGCCCAGGGTATGGCGCCAGGAGCAAAATACTTTTTTAGAAGTGACAAGGAGATAAAAATGATTCCATACATCGCCGCGAAAAATGATAATTGAAATATCCATTCCTGAGAGGATGACCGGGTGATCATCAAAAGAGGATGTTGCTGCAGGTCTTTTCTCGTCCATAAGATCCAACCGTAAATGCTCATAACTGTATAGAAAAGATTTACACTTGCTTCGCCAAACAGATGTCCGTTTAAGCTGAGGTATGTATAGATGATAGTACTAACAAGCCCCACGGGATATACAAGGATGTCTTCCTTCCTGGAATACCAAACGCTGGCGATACCAAAAAAAACAGCTATATATTCAAGGATGCCTGTGTGAAGCATTCCATCGATAAATTGCCTGGTAATTTGGCCTGCAGTCATAATTTATAAATGAAATTCAATATTATCACTTTAATCATAATATTTATGCCACATAAGCAACCAGATTGAAAGTATATTTGCTGACTATAAAAATTTTAAAACATGATAAGAAACGCAACTGCCGTTTGGAACGGCTCAGGAAAAGAGGGTACCGGAAACCTTACCACTCAGAGTACTGTTTTGAGTAAAACTCAGTATTCATTCAAATCAAGATTCGAGCAGGGTGTTGGAACTAATCCTGAAGAATTGGTAGCCGCGGCACATGCCGGATGCTTTACTATGAAATTAAGTTTTGTGTTGAATGAAGCTGGTTTTACAGCTGATGAAATAGAAACAAAGTGTGATATCACTTTTGAAAATGGCGCCGTAACAAAATCTCATTTAACTGTTAAAGCAAAAGTGCCGGGAGTAACCAAAGAAAAATTTGAGGAGTCTGCAAAGGATGCCAAGGAAAATTGTCCTATTTCCAAATTGCTTAATACCGATATAAGTTTTGAAGCTACGCTGGCTTAGTACACTTTGCTATAAGCAGTCAGCTATCAGCTATCAGGAGGAACCATATTATAAGTTCAAAGCCTCCTGCTAAATTCCTTCTGATAGCTGACTGCTGATAGCTGATTGCTAATACTAAATTTCAATCCCGGCTTCCTTCATCCATTCCCAATAATTTAACACAGCTCTTATCTCTCCATATGAAATGCTGTCGCCTAATTTTTGTTTTACAGGAGCCAGCGCCTGCCCATCCATTACCTGTACTTCTTTTAAAATAATGTTTACTTTTTCCTTAGGCACCAGTTCATGAACGTCTAGTTCGCCTGTTCTAACAAAAAAAGCAAGATGGCTTTCCACAGTGCCAATTGTTATTTCACGCATGGCAGCAATGGTTTCCGGCCTTTTTCCTTCCCGAAAGAGTTGCAAACTATATCGTTTAGTTTCTGATTTTTCCTGTTCTGGCTTTGTGGTGCGTTGGCGTTTTGGATATTTTAAATGGATTTGCGAAGAGAGCATATGCTCATGACAATATTTTTTAACGGCATTAAGAAATACTGCCCCATATTTCGTAAGTTTTACATTTCCAAAACCGGAAATCTTAGCCAGCTCTATAAGGTTTAAAGGCAGGTAGGTGGCAAGTTCTACTAAAGTAACATCGGAGAAAATCAGGTATGGAGGGATATTTTCTTTCCGCGCTAAATTTTGCCGAAGCTCTTTCAATTCCTGCAGTAACAATGGAAATACGGGAGTAGCTTCCTGCGGTTTAGAAATAATTTCTTTTTTTTCTTTTACTGATATTACCAATTGCAAACGCTCCTCGCCTTTTAATATCCGCCAACTTTTTTCATTCAGTTTTAGAACAGGGTATTCACCCTGCGATTGATCCAGGTATCCCATCTGCAGCATATCTTTCATATACAGTCTCCACTGGTCTTTACTGGTATCTTTACCTATGCCGAATGTTTTTATAGATCGCTGTTCCTCTTTAATAACACTGCTTCCCCTTAGGAAATCAATGATGTAGTTCATGCCATAACGTTCCTGTAAACGTGTAACAGCACTTAAAATTTTCTGGGCTTCAATGGTTGCATCAGCTTTTTCAAAATCACTCAGGCATACATCGCAGCTTCCGCAATACTCAGGCGCCTGTTCAGTAAAGTAATTTAAAAGATATTTTCTACGGCAGCTACGTGTTTCACAAAATGCCGCCATTTGATCCAGCTTCTTTAGCATAATGTGGGTCTGTTCAGGGTTGCCATCTACACTGGCAAAGTTTTTCAATTTCATTACATCACCACTGCTGTAAAAAAGAATAGCGTCGCTTTGTATACCATCTCTTCCTGCACGCCCGGTCTCCTGGTAATAGCCTTCCAGATTTTTAGGTAAATCTGCATGAACTACAAATCTGACATTACTTTTATTAATTCCCATTCCAAAGGCAATCGTTGCTACAATAATCTTTATCTCATCACGTAAAAATTTTTCCTGCCTTTGTTCCCTTAAATTTTTTTCCAAACCGGCATGATAGGCTGCGGCTTTAAAACCAGCATCCTCTAAGTCCTTCGCGAGTTTTTCAGTAGATGCCCTGGACAAGCAATAGATGATGCCACTATCTTCCCGGTGTGTGTGCAGATAGCCGGTAAGCTGATCAAAAAAATTATATTTTGGTTTTACATAATAATAAATATTTGGCCGGTTAAAACTATTTTCAAACAAACTAAAGCTGTTCAGTCCAAGTTTTGCAATGATGTCTTTTTTTGTAAGCGTATCTGCTGTCGCAGTCAGTGCAATTAAAGGAACATCCGGAAATTGCTTTTTTAATTCTCCAAGAATAAGGTACTCTGGCCTGAAGTCATGTCCCCACTGACTGATACAATGAGCTTCATCAATAGCAAACAGGGAGACTTTAATTTGCTTTAAGAATTGTATGAACTGACTTCCACCTAACAGGCGTTCCGGGGCGAGGTATAAAAGCTTCAGCCTGTTATTAAGTAATTGCTTTGAAATGTTTTCCTGTTCAGAAGAAGATAAGGTTGAATTAAGAAAAGCGGCGGCAACTCCATTCACACGCAACGCATCTACCTGGTCTTTCATCAATGCTATCAATGGTGAAATAACGATAGTGACGCCATCAAGCAACAAAGCCGGTAACTGGTAGCAAATAGATTTTCCTCCGCCAGTAGGCATCAATACTACAGCATCTTTTTTAGCTAAAACGGTATTAATAATCTCTTCCTGATTAAGGCGAAAAACCGGGTAACCGAAATGATGCTGTAAGGTTTTGTGAATATTATACATGGTCCTTCGGTTTGTTTCTTACAATGATCTTTAATGAAAGGTAAAAATTAATTATTGAATGCAGAGGTTGTTAGTAAAATAGGGTTATAACGCGTGTTAACTTCAGATAGTTAGTATAAACGTACGGAATTTAAATGTTTAATAAACAATGTTCAATGTTCATTCAATGTCGTTGACTTAAGAAGTTTATAGTGTTCTTTTATATGTGAAATCACAATTTGATTAAAAGTCTTAGAGTCCCTTGTGGGATTTCCTTTGTGTGCCTTGTGGTTAAATGCAGTCTATGATTCTATGAATCTTTTAACCACAAGGCACACAAAGGAAATCCCACAAAGAGCACAAGGAATGCCTTAAAAACGTAACCCTTAAATCAACGACATTGAATGTTCAATTAAAACACGATCGGTTTTGTTGAATATTTAGCATTGAATATTGCTTATTGAACATCTTCTTAACCCGATAGCTTAAAGAATTTAATTGTAACAACATAAAATCAATGCGCTTCCAGCCAGTTTTCACCAACACCAATTTCAGCCTCGGCGGGAATATCATTAGGTAATAGCAGCGCTGTTTGCATGCAATGGATTATAATCGGTTTAATCGCTTCCACTTCTTCCCTGTGTGCGTCAAAAACCAATTCATCATGAACCTGCAATAACATTTTAGATTTAAAATTTCTTTCTTTGAACTCCTGGTGAATTTTTATCATTGCAAGTTTTATCATATCGGCTGCAGTGCCCTGTATAGGAGAGTTAATAGCATTTCGTTCCGCATAACCCCTGACAGTAAAGTTATGCGAGTTTATATCTTTAAGCCAGCGCTTCCGGCCCATGAGCGTTTGCACATAACCGTTTTCTCTTGCAAAGTTGATGGTGTCATCTATATACATTTGTATATTGGGAAACTGCTTTTTATAGTTATAAATAATATCCTTTGCCTCCCCTCTTGAAATGCCCAGGTTTTCTGCAAGTCCAAAAGCGCCTTGTCCATAAATGATTCCGAAATTGACACTTTTTGCTTTATAACGCATTTCTTTGGTAACGGCACTTTCTTCTACGTTGAATACTTTTGCTGCAGTAGCAGTATGAATGTCTTTGCGTTGTTTGAATGCATCACACATGTTCGGGTCTGCGCTGATTGCTGCAACAATGCGCAATTCAATTTGTGAATAATCGGCGCTTACAAGCAGGTGGTCGCTATCTCTTGGTATAAAAGCTTTTCTTATCTCCCTACCCCTTTCTGTTCTGATAGGAATATTCTGCAAGTTGGGATTAGTGCTGCTTAACCTTCCGGTAACGGCAATCGTTTGTCCATAACTGGTATGAACCCTTCCTGTTTTAGAATTGACGATCTGCGGCAGCGCGTCTATATAAGTGGATTTCAACTTTGTTAGCTGACGGTACCCAAGTATATCATCAACAATCTTATTTTGAAGAGCCAGTTTTCTCAATACATCTTCACCGGTTGCGTATTGGCCATTCTTAGTAGTTTTTGCATTTGGATCGAGCTTTAATTTTTCAAATAAAACTTCTCCCAATTGACGGGGTGAAGATAAATTGAAACGGACGCCCGCCTGGCTATATACATTTTCTTCAAACTGTTTGGCTTCAATTTCCAGTTCTTTGGAATAATCATTCAGAAAATTCCTATCAACTTTTACTCCTTCAAACTCTATATCTGTCAATACTTTTAGCAAGGGACTTTCCACTTCTTTAAATACCTTTTCCACCTCCTTTACAGATAGCAATGGGGCGAAGGTGTTCTTCAATTGTAAAGTGATATCAGCATCTTCTGCGGCGTATTCTTTTATCTTATCCAGCTCCACATCTCTCATAGTACCCTGGCCTTTCCCTTTTTTGCCAATCATTTCTTCAATATGAATAGGTTCGTAGTTAAGATATTGTGCGCTCAGCAGGTCCATGTTTCTCCGTCCTTCAGGTTCAATTAGGTAATGAGCCACCATCGTATCAAAAAGATTTCCTTTAAGCTCAACACCGTACCATTTTAACACCAGCAGGTCGTATTTGATATTCTGACCAATCCATATTTTAGTTAGATCGGCAAACAGTTCTTTAAAATAGTCCAGTATGATATAAGTTTGTTCACGTTCCGGCGGACAGGGAATATAATATCCTTCACCGGGTATGTACGAAAAGCTAAGTCCTACCAACTCCGCGTTATTGGCATCTATGCTTGTTGTTTCAGTGTCAAAAGAAATTTCTGTTTGAAGTTTTAATTTTTCAATAAGGTCTTTTATAGCAGCTTCTCCCTGGATAGCCATATAAGAATGAGGCGTATTGCTAATATTGTTCTGCGCATTATAACCTGCGGTTTCTTTGGGTGCCTCTTCCGGTACTTCTGTTGTGGGTGCTTTAGCCTTTTCTACCACCGCATTACCAAATAAATCTGTTTGAACAACTTCCGGGGCGCCTGCATAAACGTTAAAGTCTTCTCCAAGCACTCTTCTTCCCAAGGCTTTGAATTCCAAATCAATAAAAAGTTCCTGAAGCGCTTCTTTATTAAAGTCTTTGATCCGGAAATCTTCTTCATGAAATTCACACGGAGCATGGGTTACAATGGTGGCAAGCTTTTTACTCATGATGGCCATTTCTTTTCCTGCTCTTATTTTTTCGCCCACCGATCCTTTTATATTGTCAGCATTGGCGATCACATTTTCAAGGGTGCCATAGTCGGCCAATAATTTAGAAGCGGTTTTTTCTCCAATACCCGCAATGCCTGGAATATTATCTATTGCGTCGCCCATCAAACCTAAAATATCCACCACCTGCGATACGTCTTTTATATTCCATTTTGCACAAACTTCTTTGGCGCCTAGAATTTCTTCTTTATTACCCTGGTACCCAGGTTTATAAATTTTAATCTTATCTGTTACCAATTGACCAAAATCCTTATCCGGAGTTACCATAAATACTTCGTAACCGGCTTTTTCCGCCTGTTGGGCCAGACCACCTATTACATCATCGGCTTCAAAACCATCGCACTCTATAACAGGGAGATTGAACCCGCGGATAATCTTCTTTATATCTTCCAGCGAATCCCTGAGGTCTTCAGGAGCTTCCTGCCGGTTTGCCTTGTAATTTACAAAATCAGTATGTCTTTCTGTGGGGACATCAGTATCAAAGGCTACAGCCAGATGGGTAGGCTTTTCCTTATTTATAAGATCAAATAAAGTATTGGTAAAACCAAACTGTGCATTGGTATTACGGCCCTTTGAGGTAAGTCTAGGATTACGAATCAGGGCATAATAAGCACGGTAGATCAATGCTAAAGCATCCAGTAAGAATAGTTTTTTCTCCATGTTACGAAGGTAGCAAAAAGCGGGTGATCAACAGATTTGTACTAAAAAGCAATGGAGTGCCAGGTGCATGTATGGTTCCCCGCTTTTTCGAAGCTACCGTTAGGACACAAGTATTATTAATTTGCAGCAAAGGGCCACAAAGGCACGAAAGCACAAAGCAACAAGAATAAAATTTCTTAGTGCTTCTTAGTGTCTTCGTGGCCTACTTGTGTACAATAGTGCTTCTTATTCTAACTTCATCTCAACTTACTTCTTCATTTGATCCAGCGTCTTCTGCATCCTGAACACTTCATCCCTTAACCTTGCGGCTTCCATAAAATCCAGGTCTTTAGCAGCTTGTTCCATTTCTCTTTTTACTTTAACAATGGCTTTTTGCATCTGTGGAATGGTTTGATAGCTTTCCTGATCTTCTGCAGCTACGGTTACCTCACCATTTGCAGCAAGTGGAGAATCTTCGTTATATCCTTTAATTTCAAGTACCGAAGTTTGCGCAAAAACATGCTCCTTGCTTCTTGTGATAGTCTTGGGAGTAATACCGTGTTCAATATTAAAGGCTAACTGTTTTTCGCGGCGACGGTTTGTTTCATCGATCGTTTTCTGCATGCTCTCCGTTATTTTATCGGCATAGAAGATCACCAGTCCATCCACATTCCGGGCAGCACGCCCTGCTGTTTGAGTCAAGGATCTTTCATTGCGCAAAAATCCTTCTTTATCGGCATCTAAGATAGCTACCAGGGATACTTCCGGAAGGTCAAGACCTTCCCTGAGAAGGTTAACACCAACCAGCACATCAATCTCACCTAGCCTTAATTGGCGAAGAATCTCTACTCTTTCCAGTGTATCTACCTCACTATGAATATACTTGGATTTTATATTGATACGAGCCAGGTATTTATCCATTTCTTCCGCCATCCGCTTGGTAAGCGTTGTTACCAGTACCCGGTCGCCCTTGGTGATGCGCTTATCTATTTCATCAAGCAGGTCATCAACCTGGTTTATACTGGGACGGATTTCAATAGGCGGTTCCAGCAATCCTGTCGGACGAACTACCTGCTCTACCACAACGCCACCTGTTTTTTCAAGTTCAAAATCTCCAGGGGTTGCCGACACATAGATAGTCTGGTGTAACATGCCTTCGAACTCATGAAAATTTAACGGGCGGTTGTCCAGGGCGCTGGGAAGCCGAAAGCCATAATCGACCAATATTAGTTTGCGACTCCTGTCGCCGCCATACATGCCGCTTACCTGTGGAATGGTTTGATGACTTTCATCTATCACACATAAAAAATCCTTTGCGAAATAATCCAGTAAACAGAAGGGCCTTGACCCGGGAACACGGCGATCGAAAAAGCGGGAATAATTTTCAATGCCGTTACAAAAACCAAGTTCACGGATCATTTCAATATCGTAGTTAACCCGTTCGCTTAATCGTTGGGCTTCAATATATTTTCCTGTGCTTTTGAAGTAAGATACCTGGGCGGCACATTCATCCTGAATTTCATTCAGTACCTGGTGCAGCATATCTTTTGGCGCCAGGTATAAATTGGCGGGAAAAATAGCGGCATTGTCTACCTTGCTGATACGCTTGCCTGTAGAAAGTTCCAGGGTTTCAATACTCTCAATTTCATCACCAAAAAATGTTACACGTAAACCGTGGTCAACATAAGGGAGGTTGATATCTACCGTATCTCCTTTTACGCGGAAACTACCGCGGGCGAAATCACCCTGTGTTCGTGAATACAAAGCATTTACGAGCCCATGCAAAAATCCCTGGCGCGACATTACCTGACCCTCCTCGATTCGGGTGATTCCATTCTCAAATTGCACGGGGTTTCCAATACCATAAATGCAACTTACGCTGGCCACAACAATAATATCCCGCCTGCCGCTTAGCAACTGAGTAGTAGCATGAAGGCGCAGCTTATCAAGTTCCTCATTGATAGACAGATCTTTTTCAATATAAGTATCACTAACCGGCATGTATGCTTCCGGTTGATAATAATCGTAATAACTTACAAAATACCCTACAGCATTGTCGGGAAAAAACTGCTTAAACTCACCGTATAGTTGTGCAACCAATGTTTTATTATGTGTAAGCACCAGGGTGGGCCTTTGCAGGTTTTGGATAACATTGGCTATGGTAAATGTTTTTCCCGAACCTGTTACTCCAAGTAGTGTTTGAAATTTTTCTCCTTCCAAAATTCCCTGTGTGAGCTGTTGGATTGCTTGAGGCTGGTCTCCTGCAGGTGTATAGGGTGAGTGTATCTTGAATGCCATGCTTACGATGTTTGGAACCGGCAAATTTAAATATTATTCCATTGCCAAGGTGCCAATTTCATGGCTTAAATTCAGAGAGTTTTGAACCACGGACACGAAGGCATGGAGGAACACAAAGTTCTATTTACTAAAAGAATTCAAACAATCTTCGTGCTCCTCCGAGCCTTAGAATCTCCGTGGTTCAAAACTTTTAGCTAATGGCTAATTCTCTTCAGTTTTTAATCCTGTTTTCCTCTTCAGAGCTATTACTATTGCGTTTGCTTGCTGTTTTAAAAGTTTTACCAAAGTTGTAGGTAAATCCTAAAGTTGCTACCTGAGTATCAAGATAATTATGAAATGTTACTGCGGCTGAGGGAATATTACTGATCCTTCCCCTCGGTTCGATGGTGTGAAAAATGTCACGGAAACTAAATTTAATGGAACCCTTTTTATTGAGTACGGCTTTTTGTATAGCTGCCGTTAGCATCCAGATTGGAGGCTTAATAAATTGGCCATCAGTACCATTGGTATTATAAAAGCCACTTATTTCTCCACCCCAGCCTTTGTTAAAAGTAAACTGGTTATTTATATTAACGTACCAGTATGATGCGTTGGTATTCAAAGAAGAGGTGGACACTAACCCCTTGTATTTTTTATTAATCAATTCGGTGTAGATACTGGTTGACCAAAATTTCATCGGCTTTACATTTGCATTCATAGACACACCCATATAAATTCTTCGTCCGATATTTCCGGTGGTACAGATAAATATGTTTCCTGACTGAAGAATAGTTTCTAAATGGAGATCAGTTGCGTAATTATATAAAAGAGAAGCTGTAATAAAGCTTTTATAATGATAGGATAATTCAAAATTGTTCGAGAATTGCGGCCGCAGATAAGGGTTGCCGGCGAAGTAAGAAAACTTATCGAGCAGAAAAATGAAGGGATTAAGATCCTGGTAATAAGGCCGGCTGATTCGCCTGCCGTACGAAAGATTTAAATAGTTCCTGCCAGTGCTATCCAGCTTGTAGGAAAGATACCCTGTAGGAAAAAGATTTGTATAATTTTTAGTGAAGGAAGAATCAGGTTTAACAGCATTTCCCATTTGGTGGCCATTACTGTTAGTATGCTCCATCCGCAAACCTGCCTGAACTCCTAATCTTTTGTAGTCGCCACTGAAATTGATGTAGGCTGCATTGATGTTTTCTTTATAAACAAAATAATTAGTTTTATCATTATCTACTGATGTTGCGTTACCAATAATATAAAAGTAGTTGGCTGCATTGTCGGCATCAACATAACTGGTTTTTATTCCGGCATCAAACTTTGTTCCCGGTTTTACCGGATGCGTGTAGTCCACTTTAGCAGCATAGATATTTATAGTTGAAGGAAGATCGGCCCCCAAATTTTCTGAATATTTTAAAAAGCCGCTCGAGTTAAAACTGTTGTTGAGGAATGATCTGTCGCTGGAAGCGTTGTATTTAATGTAATCAAGATCGAACAACAGCACTTTTCCAATACTATCATACTGGTGATTAAAGTTAATGTTAAAGCCATTGCTTGCAAACTTATCTTTTGTAAAGTTGGTTGCATCAATGGTGGAGTCAAGCTTTTCATTGTTATTATAAATAGAATTTTTAACAGGACTAGGATTATTTGCGGATGAATAGGAGCCTTTAAAAACAACACCCAGCGTTGTTCTAGGAGATAAGTAAAAATCTATTCCGGTTTTTATTGAGGGACTTTTTCTTATGGGCCTGAAATAAGAGGTTTGCAAAAAAACCGATTGAAGATTGCCTGCCGGATCGTAGTAACTCCTGTTAAGTTCAAGTTTGCGATAGGAGTGTTGAATGCCGTAGGCAAAATTACCAAACACATTAAACTTTGCATTACGATAGTTTAAATTAACACTTTCGTTTGATCTGCCATACACAGCCTGTCCTGCGCTAACCGATACTGATCCGTTAAAACCTCTTAATGTATTTTTTTTCGTTTTGATATTGATTACACCAGAACCGGATGCTGCATCGTATTTCGCAGGCGGGTTGGTCATCAATTCAATTTTATCTAATGATGAGGATGGTAGAGATTTAAGATAGGTAGCAAGATCACCCGCAGAAAGATAAGTAGGTTTATCATCAATTAAGATCAATACGCCTGACTTTCCTTTTAAACTAATGCTGCCGTTTTCATCTACAACAACTCCAGGTGACCGTTCCAATACTTCAAGGGCATTAGAACCGGTGTTGGAGATCACCGCGTCTACGTTAACAATTGTTCTGTCAATTTTTTGTTCAATAAAAGATTTTTTAGCGGTTACTGTTACATCCTGTAACAGCTTGCCTTCCAGGGATTCCAATGCAATTCGCTGTAGGTTGACATTTTTAGATACCGTCAATTTTATAAGACCGGTTTTAAATTCTTTATAGCCGGTATGTGTAATGGATATTATAAAACTGTCTGGACTTAAATTTTCGAATTGAAACTTGCCATCAACGGTTGTTAAGAAACTTTTTACCAGGGAAGAATCCTTCAATTTTAATAAAATCACTGTTGCGGATGATAAAGGCTTCGCTTTCTGGTCAGTTACAATTCCGGCTATGCCCTGTAATAATTGCGCATACAGGCAATTGTTATATAACAATGAGCAAAAAATTGCTGTTAATGAAAATAATTTCTTCATTTTATTGGTTATTAGTAATGTAAGTGCTTGTATGGCCGGTGCTATCTAATTTCTCCAGGTATAGGAACGGGTTGTTTTACCCGTAGGACTGATATATTTTACGCGCATTTTCCGGTAAACATTTTCATTTTGCTTAACTCCCTGTACTATTAATTCATCATTATTCAAGATGTAATAAAAGTTTTCTTTGTTAATGATAACAGATTCTTTGATGATATTTTCTTTTATAAGGTCTATAATAACCGGGTCGGCTAATGGATTGCTATGAGGCGTGGCTTTATATGGGTTTCTTTTGTAGGAGCTGTCGGACTGATAAGGCTGCCTTAGAATCGAGCTGTCTGTTTTATAGGTTTGTTGGTTATATGAGCCATCATAATTATATAAATAACGAGAGTCTGTAGAGAGTTTAAGTTGTTTATTTACAAGAGGCGATATAGTTACTTTTAGCTCACTTAAATGTATGTTTGTATTAATTTTTATTACGGGGTTGAGCTTAAAAGAATCCGTTAATGTATATTTTACATTGGAGTTTACATAAGCATTTGTGTTGTTTTTATAAATATGCTGCTGCAATTTTGGAACAGTATCTTCAATTTCAATTACCGGCTTATAGTATCCTGAAATCTTTGCTAACTTAATCTCACTACTTTGTAATATAGCTGAACTGTTGCTTGCCGCAGATTTTTCCACCTTAATGTCTTCCTCTTTTTTAAAATCATCATTTTGATCGCCTAACTGTAATGGTTGAACTACTTCCGGTTTTATAAGAGGAATAAAAGCCCAATTATTAAACTTGCCTTTAATTATCGGAGTTTGATTAAATAACGGACGCTTTCCATGAGAAGGAATAATAAAAGCAAAAAGCAGGATTATAAAAAGGCAGCAGGTAACAATACCGGCTTTTTCAATGGAGTTAAGTGTATTGTTACTGTTGTGGATGATTCGCTGAACCCTGTTTAAAAGCTGGTTTTTTCTACCAGAAAAGGGCATAGCATAGGCTGCATTGTTATATTCTCCAAAAGAAACCAGCGCATTGATGAACTTACTCTTGCTTTTGGTTATGGAAATAGCAATATCATCACAACAATTTTCTCTTTCTTCTCTTATTAATGACGAGATCCAAATTACCGGAGGATTAAAGAAAAAGATCGTTTCGGCTAAACTCTGTAACAGATTAACCAAATAATCCCTTCTCTTGATATGTGCCAGTTCGTGCAATAAAATTGCTTCCAATTGTTCTGAGGATAAATGTATAAAGAGGCCTGCGGGAACAAGTATCAATGGTTTTAACCAACCCATTGCCATTGGAACTTTTATGATGTCGGATTCTAACAGTTGAACAGGCTTACTTATCCGTAGTATTAATTGTAGTTCCCGGAGCCTGTTTTTCCAATAATACATAGGCTCATGGATCTGCCGGCTGCGAATCCTATTTATGTAAGTTAACCCGGAAAACATTTTTACCAGCCTGGCACTTAAGATAATAAACCACGTAATTACAACCAGAGGCGCGTGTTTATCAAAATAATAAGTAAAGCTGTTTATTAGTGGTTTAAACTGATCATGATAACTACTTGAGGAGTATAAGGCGTCTGCCTGGTTAAAAGTTTCTGAAGTAGAAGTGGCAGGCGATGATAAGTACCGTGAATCAGAATGATTTAACTGTTCTGTGAACGTATATGCAGAAGTGATTACAAACAGTAAGAAAAGAGTTGATAAGAGGTTGTATCGGAAAGACGGATGACGCTTTTTTGTAATTATTACAGTCAGACCACCGGCAATCGCGAGAAGTAATCCCTGCCATAGTGAATGCACTAACGTCCAGCAAATGGCCTTTACAATATCGGTGCCGGTTAATTGGGTGATAAAAAGTATATTCATGGAAACGGTTTTACGAGTCTTTGTCCAGTTTATTTAACAGATCACGTATAGCGTCAAGCTCTTTTTTGGAATTTTTTTTGTTTCCAAGCAATTGCATCATCAGGCTGCTGGCTGAACCCTCGTAAAGGGAATCCACGAACCTATTCAGCAAAAAACTTTTACACTTTTGTTCTTCAATTGCAGCGCTATAAATGTGTTTAACCTGAGATTCGTTTCTGTTGAGAATTTTTTTCTCCACCATGATCTGCATGAGCTTCAGGGTAGAGCTGTATTGAACGGGCCTTTTTTCCTCGTTGAGCAGGTCATTTACAAATCGAACTGTGTTAGAACCGTGTTTCCATAGTACTTGTAAAATTTCCAGCTCCGATTTAGTAGGTTCTACATTGTTCTGATTATTTTCATTAGACAACTTCATATTTTAAAGGTAGGAAATTTTTCCTAGTATCCAAATAAATCTATGAAATATTTCGTAGATAATGATGAGAGAGGATAGGTATGGATAAATCCTGTATTTACTTCATCAGACTTCCGAAGCTCAGCTAGACTTTAGAAGTTGGTTAAAAATGGGTGTGTCTGGACCTTACTTGTTACCACTTAAAGACACTTTAAACGATTGCCGGGATTAGTTTGCAGAAATTATCTCTTAGGATTAGCCTTTGTAGAATCTGTAGCAGGACTATCTGATTTATCTTTCTTTTTTAATGCGCGTTTAAAAGGATCCCACGATATTTTGGCTTTTCCGTCTTCTCCCGTTCTCGCACGTAAATGAATACTCATGCCCGTTCTACTATTAACTCCTTTATTACTTAATTCAAAGTCCTCCCCTCTTTTTGCCAGGTTATTTAGAGGTATTTGTACACTAAGATCCGAACCCTTTTTAATATCATAAATCCCTTCAACAAACATGGTTAAAACAGTTGATTGTATTTCCATACGGTTAATCTTTATTTCAGAACCATTAATTTCCAGTTTATCTGTTAAGTCTGCAAATCGGATGTCTGAGAAATCCCTGTTTTTGAAAGCTGTCTGAGAGATCTTTTTTATAGGCTCAAAATTTATTAGCTCTCCGTCTTTAAGGTGCAAATCAATAACGCCTTTCAAGCTATTTGGATCAATTTCAGCCGTACTGCTAATTGATCCTGTAATGGCAATATTAGCCGATAAACGTCCTTTAAGGTTTTTGTCTATAATACCATCCTGTCCAAAATTGCTGAATGCTGTAAAAACTTTTGTAACATCAACGTTATTCATGTTTGAATTTAGTTTGATCAGGTTTTGATTAATTCCCTCCGTTAAAGATCCATTCAAAACAAGTGTACCGCCGGCATGCTCTATCAATACATTTTTCAGGGCCAGCATTTTATCAGTTAATTGCAGATTTGCGGCCACTTTATCAGCATTGAATTTTTTATATATCAAGCGATCAGCATTTAACTGAAGTTCTACGTTGCAATCGTTCAGCATTTTGTCAAACTGGTTTGCCAGTTTTAATATTTTTTTCGATGAGACTTTCTTGGATATACCCATAGACCGTTTATTCAGAAAAGAAATGAAATCGCTTAAAACAATTTTAGGGGAAGCGATATTCCAGTTCAGGATCAGCTTCTCCGGACTCTTATCAATCAGGGAGGTTAAATTTTTTACAGCACCATTCATAAGCAAATCGCTGTTGCCGATATGTGCTTTAAGTGCTTTAACAAAAAAATCCTTGTCATCGAAAACCAGGCTTCCGCTGCAATTTGTGAATAGCAGGTTGCGGGGAATATATTTGACGGAAGCCTGCTCCAGATTTACACTGCCAAATATACTTGCTGAGGCGGTATCTGATTTCATAACAATACCGTGATAAGTTACATCAGCCTTGCAGTTACCTTTAGAAAATTCAATGGTATTTGTCCCAAGCAAATCATTAAGTGCTGAAAGTTCCACTGAGGAATGAAGGTCACAATCCATAATGGGATGCTTCAGGTTGATTATTTTAACGGTATCTGATTTTACAGGAATATTTTCCCATTTTCCTGAACAGCCGGTAAAATAAAATCCTGAATTAGCATCGGAGCGAATTTCCGTTTTAATAACCTGGTTGTTAAAACGACCTTTTAAGGAAACATCAGTGAACCTGCCAAGTGGAATAGTTATATTGTTATTATTAATTTGCGCATCAACATCAACTAATGGCATTTTATTAGGAAGGGTTCTTCCATCAATTATTGCGCTCACATCAATTGGTTTTTCAATAATAAAACTGTCAAGCCGTCGCCGTATATTATCACTTACCAGTAAGGAGGCTCTTTCAAAAAATATCTTTTTTGTTTTTATAGCAAAATAATATAAGGGGGGGTTTGATGAAAAGTCAAACATGCCTGTAAAGTTAAACGGGTGATCATCCACTTTCAGGTTAATATCTGTAAACGCTAGTTTTTTCTTAGCAAGATTAAAGTCCAGATTAAACTTCCCCTTCACAGTTTTTCCTTTTACAAAACTTCCCATGTCTGTATTAAATGCAAGGCTATTAACCAATAAATCAGTTCTAATAGCTAATCTCAGCGAATTTTCCTTTTGTTTAATATAACATTTTAACTGAGAGACATCAAAATTAAACAGCTTATTCCGGTCTTTTAAATCTAGCGTCAGATGAACTTTTTTTAATTCAATATCCGGTATTGTTGATTTAGAACCGGTATTATTATTTTCCCCGGTATTTGTTGATTGAAACAGGTATTCATTAGAATAACCAGTGGTATCACTAAAAATAAAAATAGCGCCGTTTTCAATAATGACTTTTCTTATTTCAGGGCTACCCGAAAAAAGGCTGAACAATCCTAACCTTACAAAAACTTTATCAGCCTTAAACAAGTCATGGTGATGGTATTTCCATAAAGAGTCTCTAACAAAAACCTGCGAAAGGCGTATGGAAATATTTGGGAAAGTACTTAGCAGGCTGGGCTCCAAGTCGCCAATATGTATTTCTCCTTTAACCCTCCTGGTCAATTCGGAGTTTACCTTAGAAAGCAGGCTTTTTTTATTAATAATTACATAGCCCCAAACCAGGAGCCACAGCCCAATAAAACTGGCGGTTATCCATGCAAGTACACGAAAAACCTTGCGTATTTTCATGTTCAAAATAGATTTGCTTTCAGCAAGAGAAAAGACTTAAGAAAAATTATTAAAATACAAAAATTACATAATGTTAACGCATAACAATGTAATTATAGTATTGAATTGAGCAAAACTTGTAATACCTGATTTGTATTTTGCCTACTCTTCTGCGGTAACGATCTGGATATTTCTATGGAGGTAAGAAGTATAATCGGGTAAAACCATTTCATACTCCTGCTGCATAAGTGGTGAAGTAAAAATAAAATCTGCCGTGGCGCTATCACAGGCTACAGGAACATTGCATACAGTAGCTAATCTTAAAAGTGCTCTTACGTCTGGGTCGTGTGGCTGTGCTTCCATTGGATCCCAAAAGAATATCAGTATGTCAATGTTACCTTCAGCGAGGTTCGAACCCACTTGTTGATCGCCACCTAATGGCCCACTCATGAATTTAGTTACCGGTTGCCCAAATGCATTTTCTAACAAGGTTCCCGTAGTACCTGTTGCAAAAAGAAAATGATTTTTTAAAAGGCTTTTATTATGTAAGGCCCATTCTATGATTTCACTTTTTTTGTGGTCGTGAGCTACCAGGGCTATTCTCTTTTTTTCTTTCATTTTTCTTATTTGCATTATTAAAGCTTTAATGACAGAAATATAAGCACTTTATCATTTATCTAACAAATCAAATAAATGTAATAAGTATTTCCTGGCGTTAACTGATCTTGAATCGATTACTTGCTCATTACAATCTATTGTTACAATGGTGAGATCTGTTCTTTGTTTATTGTTTCAATTGTTTGCTTATTTATATTCTATTGCTCAGCAAAGTGTTATCATCAGTCAGGGAATAGAAGATTCTATAGCGCAAGTCATTCACCTTACATCAAAATCTATTATAAAAGATAATAAAATACTGTTAGAATGGAGCACAGCAGGCAAAAATGGTTTTTATATTATTGAACGAAGTTTTGATTCAAAAGATTTTGAAGTAATAGGGGCTTTAAAAGCCCATAATTATGGTAATAATTATGAATTCATGGATGAACAGCCGTTTATGAAAAGGAATTATTACAGGATAAAAATGGAGGTTTCTGATGAAAAGAGCTCCTATTCAAATACTATTACAGCTGGTGTGGCTGATAGTATATTTTGTAAATTTTATCCAAACCCGGTTGATAAACTACTTATTCTAAGGTCTGATTATTCTGTTGAATTAAGAATTACTGACATCGCCGGTAAAATGAGAATTATACAGCAGTTAAAGCCAGGTTTGCAAATACTTGATGTTTCCTGCCTGGAAAAAAGCATTTATGTTATCACTATTTTTCACGAAAGATCCAACCGGTTTATTATAAGCAAATTAATAAAGAACTAATATAATTTTGCTTGCGTATTAATACGCAAAGTGCGGAAAAGGTTGTAAAATTCCTTTTTAGTGTTTAATATTACAACGGTTTTTCATAGGATATTGGATTTTAAACGGGGTTGAATGTCTATTCTGACCCCTTTTTTTATTTATAAACTGAAGGATTTATTAAAGCAGGATTCACAGGATGATAAAATAATTCTTAGAATCTTGAAGATAGAATGTAGGTCGGGATATCCTGTAAATCTTGTTTCATCCTGTGAGGTTTTGAAGCAGGATTCACAAGATGAAAAAAATAATTCTCAGAATTTTGAAGATAGAATGTAGGTCGGGATATCCTGTAAATCTTGTTTCATCCTGTGAGGTTTTGAAGCAGGATTCACAGGATGAAAAAAATAATTCTCAGAATCTTGAAGATAGAATGTAGGTCG